>Ga0136639_10000570_pt1 | contig 12507 bp, 8 predicted proteins | sample AntDrymUQ8592106_2_FD_113739 | JGI IMG/M metagenome (GOLD analysis project Ga0136639, IMG submission 113739) | Polar desert sand microbial communities from Dry Valleys, Antarctica - metaG UQ859 (21.06) | ecosystem: Environmental > Terrestrial > Soil > Desert | place: Antarctica: Dry Valley...
ACCCGGCGCTCGGTGACGCACCGCACGTCCTGGCCAAGCCCCGACACCTCGACCAGCACTCGACGGTGCAGCTCGGCCGAACCCGATGACCCCGTCTGGTCCATCGTGTGGCACCACAGCAGCACCTGCACCGAGCCATCCTGCGCGCGCGCCGCGACCGACTCCACCAGGGAGTCGGCGCCGTCACCCTCGGCCTCTACCGACAGCCGCCGGCCACCCAGCCGCCCCAGCGCGGCGAGGGCGTGGAAGCGCGGCTTGGGCAGGTCACCGACGGTCCGCAGCCCGAACCCGCCGTGCAGCAGCGACGGGGGTCGGCCGAGCTCCTCGAAGTGGTCGGAGACGACCCAGTACGACAGCACCTGGATGCTGCCCAGCGCCGATCGCATGCCGTGCAGCAGGAACGCGCCCGACTGCACCGAGTCGTTGACGGCCGCGAAGTGCGTCGGCGTCACGCCCCACTCGGTCCACCAGAGCTCGGCGTCCTGGCGCCCGTGGCGCGCGAGCTGGCCTCGCAGGTCCAGCGGTGCCGCTCCGTAGGTGTGGGTGCTGACAAAGTCGAGCGCCGCCCCCGAGCGACCGGCGTGGGCCAGCTGCTCCTCGACCCACCCGGCGGCCGCGGTGCTCGGCCCGCCGACCCGGATCCGGTCATCGACCGAGCGCACGGCGGCGGCGGTGACGTCGTACAGCTGCCAGAACTGCTCCGGCGTGCCGGACCAGAACACCTCGAGGTTGGCCTCGTTCCACACCTCGAAGGACCAGTTCTCGACGACCTCCTCGCGCCCGTAGCGCTCGACGAGGTGGGCGGCGAGGTCGGCCACCAGGTCGCCCCAGCGGCTGAGGTCCCTGGGTGGAGAGATGACCGCCTCGTAGGCGAACACGGTCGCCGTGGGGTCGTCGGCCAGGTCGCGCGGCATGAAGGACAGCTCGACGACAGGAGTCATGCCCTCGCTCGTCAGCAGGTCGTAGACCCGGTCGACGCCCGTGAAGTCGTGCACGGGCAGGCCGTCGACCTCGCGGTAGACGCCGAGGTCGTCGCAGAGGATCCCGTGCGCGCGAACCGTCCGCACACCCCACGTGTCGCGGGCCTGGCGCAGCGCCGAGAGCAGCTCGGCGCTGATCGGTCGCCCGCCCGTGCTCTCGTCGCTCAGCAGGTGCGACAGGTGCTCCGAGCCGATCATGGGCTCCCAGGGCCGGGGCAGTGACCCCTCATCGCTGCCGGCGTCCACCCGCACCTCGACCCGGGCGTCGCACCCGGGCTCGGCTGCGGAGTGCACCGGCTCGCTCAGCGGGCCGGGCACGCGCACGTCCGACAGCGAGCAGACGGCGTACCAGCGACCGTCGGCGACACCCGCCGTGGTGTCCAGGTACGGCGGTCGGGGGACGGCGAGCACGTCGCCACCACCGTGGTCCAGGCGCCGGAACGGTCCCTCGGCCTCACCGGCGACGTGGACCTCGTACCCGACCGCACCGGGCACCGGCGCCCACCGCAGGGTCACCTGGCCCCGTCCGGCCCGGGCGGTCAGGCCCGTGGGCGGGGGCAGCTCGGGTGCCTCGGCGACGGAGTCACCGCTGGCCAGGCCGATCCGCTGCTCCCAGTCCGTCCGTGCGCCCATGCTCACCCGTCCGTCCCATGGGTGCTGAAGGTGAAGAAGTCCTCCTGGGCCATCAGCGGCTGCAGGACTGCCTTCATCTGCCCGCGGGACACGTCGTGCCGCAGATCGTCGCCGGTCAGGGCGTTGCCGAGGGCTGCCATGACCATCCCCTGGTCGAGCGACAGGTAGCGCTGGGCGACCTGGCCGCTGGTGACGTTCACGGCGTCGTAGAAGCCGCCCGGCCCGTAGGCGTCGAAGTCGGCCCGCAGGGCCGCGAGGTTGGCCAGCGACTCCTCGGGGGCGTAGCGCAGGGCGAGGAACGACGCGTGCGGGGTGACCACTCCGTCGCCGTACGCCTCGGGCGCGGCCGTGCCCTCTCGGCAGTCGCCGTAGCCGGTGTCCACCGTCGTGCGCTGCTGGTCGGAGGTGTACCCGGTCGGCTCCATGCCGATCGCGTCCACGCCGTACTCGCGGTAGCCCCCGGCGGGGTCGTTGCTCGGGCTGAAGCCCCAGTAGCCGTAGCCGGCCTCCACCATGCCGTGGTGGATCTGGGCCTGGACGGTCCGTGGGTGGTTGAGGCCCCACGAGTCCGGGCCCCAGGTCTCCTCCGGCACGAACAGCGGCACCATCAGGGCCTCGAACATCGACCCGCCCCAGGTCGGCACGAGCGCCGTGCTCCCGTCACCGTCGGCTGCGCCGAGGTCGTAGGAGTAGGTGCCCTGGAAGACCTGCACGCCCTCGTGCGTGGTCCAGGCCCCGACGGCCTGCTGCTCGGACCAGCTCCAGTCGCAGGTGTCCGGGAACGTGCGCCAGGGGCCGAAGTAGTGCTCCGGCGGGATCTGCCCGGCCATGATCCCCAGGTAGGAGGCCATGCGGGGCTCGGTGTTGAAGGCCCCGTAGTGGTGGCAGGTGTAGAAGACGTCGGCCTCGGGCCTGGCCTCCGGCGCGCCGTAGTTGTCGGCCACGGAGCAGCCAGACGGCTCGCTGTCCCAGAAGCCGCCCCGAAGCAGCCCGACGTCCTGCTTGGCCTGCGGGTCGTAGTAGAAGCCGAAGTCCATCGAAGTCCGCAGCGCGCGGGCCTGCCGCTTCAGGCGGGGCTCGCCGTTCTCGACCGCGAGCAGACCGGTGGCCAGCCAGCCGTTGTCCACGCTGGACAGGAACGGTTCCACGGTGTTCCCGTCCCCCGGCCAGGTCGTGAGCTTCTCGCCGGTGGCCTCGTCGTACCAGTTGTAGAACATGCCGGAGGCATCGTGACGCTCGAGCGAGCCCAGGGTGTCCATGGTGAGGGAGATCCGCTGACGGGCCTCGGCCCTGCTGATCAGCCCGGTGTCCCGGGCGACGAGCGTGCTCCACAGGTAGGCGCCGATGTTGGTCGGGGAGGTGTAGCCCGAACGGCTGTCGGGGGTCAGGTCACCGTCGATGTTGTCCGCCGGCAGCCCGGTGCGCTCGTCCACCATGGCCTCGACGGAGGTCCAGGTGTCAGCGACGTACTCCTGCAGGACGTCCCGCTGGGGCACCGCGGGAGCGGCAGGGGCAGCAGCCGCTGGGGCGGCCAGGGCGAGGGCGAGCCCGGCCGCGGCGGCCAGGGTGCCTCGCGTAGGCAGGTGAGGTGTTCGCATGCTGGCTCCTTTGTCATTCATTCGGCTTCTCATTTGATCCCGGTCGTCGCAATGCCCTGCGTGAAGTGACGCTGCAGGGCGAGGAAGATGACGATCACCGGGGTGACGACCACGACCGCGCCGGCGAGCAGCAGGCCGAAGTCGGTCTGGTTCTGGCCTGTGGCGTACAGCGCCAGGGCGATGGGCAGCGTGTACTTGTCCTCGCTCTGGGCCACCACCAGCGGCCACAGGAAGTTGTTCCACGAGCCGAGGAAGGTGAGGATCGCGAGCGTGGCCAGGGCCGGCCCGCACAGCGGCAGCACCACCCGCGCGAAGATCCTCATCTCGCCCGCGCCGTCCACCCGGGCGGCGTCGATGAGCTCGTCCGGCAGGCCACCGATGAACTGGCGCATGAGGAAGATGCCGAACGGGGCCACGAGGAACGGCAGGATCAGCCCGGGGTAGGTGTCGACCAGGCCGAGGTTCGCCACGAGCACGAACTGCGGGATGAACACGACCATCCCCGGCACCATCAGCGTCGCCACGATCAGAGCGAACAGCGTCCGCTTGCCCGGGAAGTCGAGCTTGGCCAGGGCGTACCCGACCATCGAGCAGAACACGAGGTTGCCGAGGGTGACCGCGACCGCTACGAGCATGGAGTTCGTGAAGAACGTGGGGAAGTCCAGCCGGCTGAACAGCGCCGTGTAGTTCTCGAGCGTGAACGTCTCCGGCAGCCACGTGGGCGGCACCTGCCGGATCTCGCGCTCCGGCTTCACCGAGGCGAGCAGCATCCAGACGAACGGTCCGACCATGACGACCAGGCCCAGCGACAGCACGCCGTACAACCAGCGAGGGGTACGGACACTCATGGCTCAGCGCTCCCGGAAGACTCGGAACTGCACGGCCGTCAGCGCGACGATGCAGACGAACAGCACGTAGCTGGCGGCCGCGGCGTAGCCGTAGTTGCCGAACCCGAACTGCTGGTAGACGAAGTAGGAGACCGACAGGGTCGAGTCGAGCGGACCGCCCTGTGTCATGACGAACGGCTCCTCGAAGAACTGCAGGTAGCCGATCGTCGTGATCACCGCGCCGAACAGCATCACCGGCCGCAGCGTGGGCAACGTGACGAAGCGGAACTGCTGCCACGCGTTGGCCCCGTCGAGCGAGGCCGCCTCGTACTCCTGCCGGGGCACGGTCTGCAGCCCGGCAAGGAAGATCACCATCAGGGTGCCGAGGTTGCGCCAGGCGCCCATGGCGATCAGCGCGGGCAAGGCCCAGGTGGTGGAGTCCAGCCAGGTCGGCCCGGCGATGCCGACGAGGCCGAGCATCGTGTTGACCAGGCCCGAGTCCGGCTGCAGCAGGAACCGCCACACGACGGCCACCGCCACGATCGAGGTGACGACCGGCAGGTAGTAGCCCACCCGGAACAGCGAGCGCAGCCGGGAGACCCGGTTCAGACCGACCGCGGCCGCCAGGGCCAGCGTGAGGGTGAGCGGGACCCCGACCAGCACGAACACCGCGGTGACCCGCAGCGAGGTGAGGAACCTGGTGTCGCCCAGCAGCTGGACGAAGTTGCCGAGGCCCACGGAGTTCACCGCGAACGGGCTTCGCAGGTCCGCGCTGCGCATGTCCGTGAGGGCCATGGCGAGGCTCGCCACCACCGGCCCGGCGGTGAACGTGACGAAGAGCACGAGGAACGGCAGGCAGAAGCCCCAGGCGACCAGGGCACGGCGGCGACGCATCGGAGTGAGCCGGGGCCGCCGCCGCGCGGGGGCCGTCACCACCGCAGCGGTGGACGGGGCCCCCAAGGCGGTGGGAGCGGTGACAGCAGTCATGCCGATCAGGTCCCGGTACCGATGCTCTCGGCCTGCTGCTGCATCTGATCCACGGCCGTCGCCGGGTCGGTGCCGCCCACCATCACCTGCTCGAGCTCGCCGTCGATGACATCGGCGACCTGCTCCCAGGTGGCGATGGCCGGCGGGGACTTGGCGTCCTCGAGCTGGTCACCGAAGGCTGTCAGGTCCTCGTCTTCGGCGAGCTCGCCGCTGGTCCAGGCGTCGGGGTTGGTCGGCAGGGCGCTGACCATGTCGTAGAACTCCTGCTGCACGTCGGGACGGGTCAGCCACTCGACGAGCTTCCAGGCGCCGTCCCGGTTGTCCGAGTCCGCGAATACCGCGAGGTTTCCGCCGCCGACGAAGCTCGTGCCCGACTTCTCGGTGGGCATGTGGGCCACGGCCCAGGAGTCACGGAAGTCCTCGCCACCCTGCTCGTCCAGCAGCGACATGTGCCAGGGGCCGGAGATGAAGGAACCGATCGAGCCGTCGACGAAACCCTGCTCGAGGGCCCCGGGGTCCAGCGCGGCGGACGGGCTGATGCCGTCGGCGAAGAACGACTCGTAGTAGTCGACCGCGTCGACCATGGCGGGCCCGTCCAGCGAGAGCGTGCCGTCGGTCTCGAGCTCCGCGCCGTTCTGCCACGCGAAGGGCAGGAAGGTCTGCCAGGAGCCGGTCCCGCCCGGGGGCAGCGAGATGCCGTACTCGGCACCGGCGTCGGTCTGCATCCCCTTCGTCATCTGGGTGAGCTCGTCCCACGTGGTGGGGGGCTCGCTGAAGCCGGCCTGCTCGGCCAGGTCGGTGCGGTAGTAGAGCAGCCGGGTCTCGGTGTACCAGGGCGCCCCGTAGGAGGTGCCGTCGACCTCGGTCGTCGACCAGGGACCTTCGAAGAACCGGTCCGAACCGATGAGGTCGGTCGGGGTGGGGTCGAACGCGCCGGTGGCGGCGAACTCGCCCATCCACGTGGTGCCGACCAAGGTGATGTCGGGCGTCTCGCCGGCGGCTATCGCGGTGGCGATCTTGTCGTGCGCGGAGTCCCAGGGCACGGGCGTGACCTCGACCGTGACGTCTGGGTTCTCCGCGGTGAAGCCGTCGGTCAGGGCCTGGAGCTGCTCGCCCTCCGCACCCATGGCCCACACCTTGATGGTTCCGGTCGCGGCGCCCTCACTCACCGGGGCCGCCTCCACGGGCCCGGCCGCGCCGGGCGTGCCGGCCTCACGGCCGCACGCGCCCAGCAACAGCGAGGTGCCGATCAGCACGGCGAGCGCCGTTGTCGTCGCTCGTGCCCTGGTGCCGCCCGGCGTGCTGCCGCCCGGCAGTGTCCTCGTGCTCGTCGTCCTGCTCATCTGTCCTCCTGGTGGGGTCCGCAGGTGCGTCGGTGCACCACGCGGGTCGGCAGCACCTCGTGCTGCGGTGGGGCTGTCGTGCCTGTGATCCGGGCGTCCAGCAGGCGGGCTGCCCGCTCGCCGAGATCTCTCATGGGCTGGCGGACGGTGGTGAGGCCGGCCCAGCGGGCGGCCATCACGTCGTCCCAGCCGGTGACGATGAGGTCGCCGGGCACGTTGAGGCCGCGCTCGGCGGCCGCGGTCAGCACGCCCAGGGCAACCTCGTCGTTCTGGGCCAGGACGGCGTCCGGCCGGTGCTCGGCCAGCAGCGACCTCGCGGCCCTGGCGCCGGCGGCCTCGTCGAAGCCGTGGCTGCGGACCGTGCGCACGCGAGCGGCCGGCGCCAGCACGGCGTGGAAAGCGGCCCAGCGCTCGGCGACGTCGGGCGAGTCGTCTGGGTCGCCGAGCAGCACGACGTCGCGGGCGCCGTGGGTGAGGACGTGCCGGGCGAGCTCCTCGGCGCTGGTGCGGTTGTCGGCGCAGACCGTGTCCGTCGAAGCGCCGGAGGCCAACGCGACGGTGGGGCGGGCGAGGGTGACCACCGGGGTGCCGCCGGCCACGACCTGCTCGACGAACTCGTCCGCCACGGTTCGCCCGAGCACCACGAGTCCGTCGACCCGGGACGCGAGCCCCAGCACGCTCGCGGGTGCGGCGTCGCGTCCGTGCGTGCTCAGCACGATCACCGACCGCCCCAGCTCGCCCGCGGCCTCCTCGTAGCCCAGGAGCACGTCGGCGAAGTAGGGGCCGGTCAGGTCGGGGAAGACGATCCCGTTGGCGGCGTGGCGGCCTTCCGCGAGCGACACCCCCAGCCGGTTGGGGACGAAGCGCAGGGAGCGCATCGCCTCCCCGACCTTCTCGCGGGTCAAGGCTGCGACCGGCGCGGTCCCTCGCATCACTCGTGACACGGTCGACACGGACACACCGGCGCTCGCGGCGACGTCGTAGATCGTCGCGCCGCGCCCGCGCTCGGGTGGCTCTGGACTCCGCATCGAGGTCCCCTCCACTTCGCTGTGGCCGTTGTGGTACCGCTTTCATAGAACCGGTACCACCATGGCCCTTTAGTGCGGGTTTGTCCATAGTTCGGTCTCCGGTCCGGGCAAGGGCCGCGAAGGCGTGTCGCGGATGTCCGGGAGGTGCGGCACCCGTCCAGCTGCGGCTGCTTGCCTGCTGGCCGGGACGAGCAGGACCACCACCGCCAGGCGGGCGACACCGGTCCGCCCAGCGGCACTGTTGCCGCCAGGCCCAGATCGGCGAGGTCACCCCTGTCGGCGACGCCGGAGGACTGACCCCCTGGCGACGGCGCGACAACCAAGCCCGAACCGAACGCAGCGCTCTTCGCGATCCAGGGTGTATCGAGGGTCTGCAGCCTTCGGCCGCAGCAACGATCTGGCGATGCAGGTGACGAGGACACTGAACCCGACGGCAGCGCCGCGCAGCTGTTCGAGATGCTGCCCGACGACGTCGAGGCCGAGGTCGTCCAGGCGGCAGAACGTGGTCACGTCCCATCACGTCGGGCGAAGGCGCCTGTGAAGCACGTCGAGGCTTCCGGATGAGCGGTGGGAGTGGCGCCCCTCCCCTTCGCACCACGCACATCGGAAACTGCAGCGCGTATGACCGTGCCCACCGTGGCTGCCGGCCGACCAGCAGCCACGGTGAGCGCACATGGGAGGCGGACGTGACCGACGACGCGGGGCGGGCTGACGATGCATCACTCGCGCGGGCGGTGGCTGAGCAGCGCGAGCGAGAACGAGGCGCGGCAGCTGCAGGCTCGCCTCTACGCCGAGCGGTCCGCGGCCCGAGCGCAGTTGGTCCCGGTGCGGCAGGACAGCTGGTGGGACAAGGCCCGCGCCGAGCACATTGCGGCGGCGTGGCAGACCGCGGCGACCTGGCAGCGCCTGGACCCCGAAGCGGCCGCTGCGGTGACCGTCATCCCGACCCGGTTCGAAGGCAGCACGATGTGGGAATGGTCGTTCTCAAGCCGCCGATTCTTCCGGTTGGCATCGGCGACGGTTGAGGACGGTAGCTCACCTCCAGGATTGTTCGTCTCCCCTCGTCAGCATGATGCCGGTCGGCCTCGCCGAGCGCGCAGAGATCAACCCTTCACCGACCCGGCCGTGAGTCCCCGGACGAAGTACCTCTGCAGCAGCAGGAAGACGAGGATCGGGATGATCATGGTCAACATTCCCCCGGCGGTGAGCAGGTGCCACCCCTGCCCTTGCCGGCCCAGAAGCGACACCAATGCGAGCGTGAGTGGCTCGTTCTGCCCGGGACCGATGAAGATCAAGGAGACGAGCAGGTCGTTCCACACCCACAGGAACTGGAAGATCGCGAACGACGCGAGAGCCGGCACCGACATGGGAATGATGAGCCGCCAAAAAGTCGTGAAGTGACTTGCGCCGTCCACCTTGGCGGATTCGATGATCTCCTTGGGGAGGGTGGCCATATAGTTGCGCAGCAGATAGATCGCCAGCGACATGCCGAAGCCGATGTGCGCGCCCCACGCCGCCGCCAAGGTGCCGTTGATTCCCAGCTGACCGTACAGCTGCAGCAGCGGGACCAGGGCGACCTGGCTCGGCACGACGAGCAGGCTCACCACCAGGATCAGCAGCGCGTCGCGACCCCAGAAGGTCATGAACGTGAACGCGTAGGCCGCGAAAGCCGCGATCAGGATCGGGATGACGGTCGCCGGCAACGCGATGGCGAGGCTGTTGACGAACGCCCGCCCCATGTCGGCCTGGACGAACACCTGGGTGTAGTTCTCCAGGGTGAGACGCGACAACGAGACCGGGTTGGAGAACAACGTCCACCAGCCGCTGGAGTTCGCGTCATCGGGCCGACGCACCGACGTCAGCGCCAGCCCCAGGGTGGGGACCACCCACGACGCGCAGATGAGGAGCAGGGCGACCTTTACCCACCACGGCGCGGGCCCCCCGACCGCCCCGCCCCGGCGCAGCCGGCGGGTGGACGTACGGCCGTCGCGCCCACCCGACCTCTCACCCCGGGAGGCGTCCGGGTCCGGCGACGCGAGCGGAACCGGGCTGACTGACTGGGTGCCGCTCATCGCTGGTCCTCCTGCACGCGGAACTGACGGACTTGGTAGACCATGATGGGAATGATGGCCACCATGAGCATAACCACGATGGCTGCCGCATAGCCGGTGTTCCCGTTGGTGAACAGCTGGTTGTAGAAGTCCACGGCGATGATGTTGGTGTTGAAGTTCCCGTTAGTCATCACGTAGACGATGTCGAACGTCTTCATGACGCCGATGAGAACAGTGATGAAGACCGTGATGATGGTACCGCGGATCTGCGGTACGACGATTCTGAGAAAGACTTTCCCCTCGCCCGCACCGTCGATGCGGGCGGCCTCGAGGGTGTCGACGGGTACGCCCTTGATGGCCGCGGACAGCAGGACCATCGCGAACCCGGCCTGGACCCACAGCAGGATCGCCATGAGCAGGAAGCTGTTGAGCCGGCCTTCCGACAGCTGGAGCCAGGAGATCGGTTCGCCCCCCACCGCGACGACGACCGCGTTGAGCAGCCCGACCTGCTGCTGGCCGGGTGGGTTCGAGGCGTACACGAAGCGCCAGATCGTCCCGGCGCCGACCGCGCTGATCGCCATCGGCAGGAAGATCAGCGTCTTCGCCGACTTCTCGCCGCGGGGGCCCAGGCGGTCGGCCAGCGTCGCGACGAGAAGGCCGACGACGATGGTCGCGACCGGCACCACCACGATCCACAACAGCGTGTTGAACAGGGTGCTCTGGAAGCTGGGCGACTGGAGCAGCTCGCGGTAGTTCGACAGGCCGACGAAGCTAGTGCTCCGGGCGTTCGCGAAGCTGTAGACGACCGTGTTCAAGGCCGGGTAGATGAGGTACAAGCTGATGGCCAGGAACGCCGGTAGGATGAACAGGTAGGGCTTAATCCGTTCCTGCGCCTTCGGGGGGAAGGCCTCGGCGACCTTGTTGAGGGCCCAGAAGAGGATGACGGTACCCCCCACCCCGGCAATGACCGCGAGAGCGGCAATGACGACCTTGCTGACCACGAGGACCTCCTGGATCGGCTGCCGCCCCGGGCGGCTGAGGGCGGGGTGAGGTTTGGGGCCCGGACGCCGGCAGCTCGGGGCCGCCGGCGTCCGACCACGCTTAGCTCGCTGGCCAGCTGGCCTCGATGTTGGCCAGCGTCGCCGGCAGCTCCTGGGTGCCGCTGACCCATGCGGTCATCTCGCGCCAGAAGGACCCGGAGCCGACGGCGCCCGGCATCTGGTCGGAGCCGTCGAAGACGAACGCCGTGGAGTCGTACGCGAGCTGAGCGATCTGCGCCGTCACCTCGTTGGGGTAGTTCGCCGGGTCGAAGTCGCTGCGCGGCGAGATGAACCCCGACTGCTGGGCCCACTCGTCCCCAAAGCCGTCGGCCGTGATGAACTGCAGGACCTTCTGCGCGGCCTCGTTGTCGCCGCTGAACAGGGCCGCGAGGTCACCGCCACCCAGGACCGGCTTGTCCTCCGGGGTGAGGCCCGGCATCGGGAAGATCCCGACCCGGGTGTCGAGGTCGGAGACGACCTCGGCGGGGAAACCGCCCTCCTCGGCGACGAAGTTGCCCTGGCGGTACATAAAGCAGCCGGGCGCCTCCTCGAACATCGGGTTCGCCGCCGTCGCGAAATTGTTCGCGGCGATGGCGGAGCGACCACCGTTGACGTGGCCCTCGGTCAGCAGCAGCTCCTCCATCGTCCCGGCCGCCTCGATGACCACCGGGTCGTCGAACGGGATCTCGTGCTGGACCCACTGGTCGTAGGTTGCGACGCCTTGCTGTGCCAGCAGGAGGTTCTCCAGCCAGTCGGTCGCGGGCCAGCCGGTCGCGGCACCAGACTCGAGGCCGAGGCACCACGGCGTGGTGCCGGTGGCGGCGATGTCCTTGGTGAGGGTGTCCAGCTCGTCCAGCGTGGCCGGGGCCTCGTACCCGGCGCTCTCCCAGGCCGGCTTGGGGTAGAAGACAACGCTCTTGACGTTGATCATGAGCGGGACCGCGTACTGGGTGCCCTCGACCGCCCCCGCAGCGAGGGCACCGCTGACCACGTTCTCCTCCAGGTCGGCCATGTCCACGACCTCGGACAGGTCGGCGAGCGCACCCGTGGAGGCAATGGACGCCATGACGCCGGGCTGCGGGAAGATCGCGATGTCCGGCAGGTCGTTGCCCTGCACGCGGGTGTTGATGAGCGAGTTGAAGTCCGGCGTGGGCGAGAACTGGATGTCGATGCCCTCGGTCTCCGCGAAGTCCGCGAGCGACGCCTGGAACTTGTCCGAGCCAGGGCCGGTGAACCCGTACATGATCTCGATGCTGTCGCTCGTGTTGTCGTTCCCTCCGGCCTCACCGTTCGCGCCGGCGCCGCTCTCGCTCACGCACGCAGTGGTCGCCATGCTCAGCAGGGCAACGATGGCGCCGACCCTGGCGACGCGTGTGAGTCTCATCTCGTTCTCTCCTCCGACGACGGTGTCGGCCGGCGGACGGGCCGCCCTGCCGCGTCGCAGCCGATACTGCGACGTATTAGTGCCATACCGTCATGGTCGTTTGCAATCGGGTCAAGAGCCGTTACCAGATCGTTATCCGCCTGGCCTGCTCGTCGGCTAACCTCGGAACGTGACCCCGCGAGACGCCGACAGGGCCCCGGCTGCCGGTCGCCTGCCCACGATGTCCGACGTGGCCAAGCGCGCCGGGGTGTCGGCGACGACGGTGTCCTTCGTCGTCAACGACCGCCGCGACCAGGTGATCAGCGCCGCGACCCGCCAGCGGGTCCTGGCTGCGGTGGAGGAGCTCGGCTACCGACCGAACCGCGCGGCCCAGGGCCTCAAGTCGCGGCGGACCGACACCCTGGGCTTCATCAACCACGAACGGCCCGGTGAACCCCTCGCGGGCCCACTCCTGGCCGGCGCCCACGACGGCGCGTGGGAGTGGGGCGCGGCGCTGGTGGTGGCCAACACCGACCACCGCGACGCCAAGCTCCACGCCGCCGTGGACGAGCTGCTGGACCGCCGGGTCGACGGGATCATCATCGCCGCGGTGGGCACGCGACCCGTGGTGGTCCCGAGGCTGCTGCGCCAGACGTC
>Ga0136639_10000571_pt1 | contig 12495 bp, 12 predicted proteins | sample AntDrymUQ8592106_2_FD_113739 | JGI IMG/M metagenome (GOLD analysis project Ga0136639, IMG submission 113739) | Polar desert sand microbial communities from Dry Valleys, Antarctica - metaG UQ859 (21.06) | ecosystem: Environmental > Terrestrial > Soil > Desert | place: Antarctica: Dry Valley...
CAAGCCATTCGCCGATGGCGTATTCGCCACCGTCTATCTGTCGCCGCGCGACTACCACCGCGTACACATGCCTTGGACCGGCACCCTGCGCGAAACCGTGCACGTACCGGGCCGGCTGTTTTCGGTCGGGCCGGATGCAGTGCGCAATGTGCCGCGCCTGTTCGCCCGCAACGAGCGGCTGGTCTGCCACTTCGACACCGACTTCGGGCCGATGGTCATGGTCATGGTCGGCGCCCTGCTGGTGTCCGGCGTGGAAACGGTCTGGAGCGGCATCGAAATCCCGGTTTACGGCGACCGCATCACCACCAAGGATTACCGAGGCAAAGGCATCACGCTGGAGCGCTTTGCCGAAATGGCCCGCTTCAATTACGGCAGCACCGTGATCGTGTTGTTGCCGAAGGGTGTGGCGACGCTGGATCCGCAGCTTTCAGCGGAGACGGCAGTACGGCTGGGGCAGCGGCTGGGGGTGCGGGGCTAGCCCAGGCGGTTTATCTGATGTGCTGATCGTATCCCCCGTCCGATTCCGCCGGCTCGCACCTCCGCAAACGCACACAACGTGCGGTTCCAGCGGTCCGGACGACCGGACCTTGCCGCGATGGCAACCTGATTGCATCACCCGCAACTGGAGAAGATGCGATGTGGCATCGGTTGGAAATCATGGGGCGCTTCAGCGCCAAGACCATGTTTGTGCTGTTGGCATTGGCCGTAGCCGGCTATGCCTTCGCCTTTCTGTATCTCCCGTTCCAAAGCGGCAACCCGTTTGCGGCGCAATTCGCGATCTCCGGTGTGGATGTGCCGCTGCATTTCTTCCTGGGTGGGCTGGCCCTGGCGCTGGCGCCGCTGCAGCTCAGTGCCGCATTGCGTCGGCGCGCCCCTGCATTGCACCGGCTATCTGGGTGGCTCTACGTCGGATGCGTGCTGATCGGCAGCATCGCCGGGATGTCGCTGGCGTTTCACGCCCAAGGCGGCGTACCGAGTCGCGTATCCTTCGTCCTGATGGCGCTGATGTGGCCCTGCCTCACCGCGATCGGCATCCAGCGCGCCATCGTTGGCGACATCGCCGGCCATCGGCGCTGGATGTGCCGCAGCGTTGCCCTCACCTATTCGGCGGTCACCTTGCGGCTCATCCTGGGCATTGGCGCAGGAGCACTGCAGTTGCCCTTCATCCCGGTCTACATCGCCGCGGCATGGCTGGGGTGGTCAATCAACCTGGTGGTCTGCGAAGTGTTGCTGCGCTGGCCTGCCATTCGTGCGCGCCACCGGGTGTTGCCGATGGCCCCTACGAACCCGGTGGCTGGCTGACGCCTACTGACTCAGGAACCTGGCGAAAGTCCTGTCTGTTGCTTGCGAAAGGCGCTCGGCGTTAATCCGGTCTGCCGCTTGAAAGCCGCATTGAAGGTCGATTTGGATGTAAATCCGCAGGCGTATGCAATCTCGAGAATGCTGCGGTCGTCATCGCGGTCAGCGAGGCACGCACGCGCGGCTTCGATCCGGTGGCGGTTGATGTATTCCCAGAAGTTGCCACCGAGGCGGCGGTTGATGACCGCCGAAACCAGGTATTCCGGATAGCCGCTGCGCCTGGCGACCTGCCCAATCGTCAACGCCGCTTCGCGATACAACGCATCATTTGCCATGAGCTGCGACAGCCGCGCCTCGACAGCCGGGAAGCGCACGTCATCGTCGCGGGCATCTGCATCACAAGCCTCGTCCACTGGCGCCTCGTTGCACAACCCCGGCGGATCGTGAACCACTGGCGGCTGGCCCAGGCTGAACCAGCCCACCACGCAGACCCAGGCCGCCACGGCGCCGTAAATCAGGAAGTAGTCCACATGCGGAATCCGTAGCACTTGCTGTGCGCCAGCAATCACCCAAATGACGATCTGCCCGACTGCCATGGTAACAATCCAACGCAGCGACATACGATCCGCGTCCGATCGGCGCTCTCGCAACTCGCGCCGATAGCGCTGCAAGCGTACCAGCGCGGCGACCACATACGACAGGCTGTAGACGAATAGCAGAGGGTCAAACCACCAGCCCAACAGCGGCCACTCGCTGGCAGGCTGTCGCGCCAGTTGCAGCACGCCGACCGACAGGACGAATGCATAGCCAGCCACATGCACCAGATCACGCAATGCGAAGCCGCGGGCCGTCGTCAGTGCACGGACGTAGAGGTAGAACAGGCTGCCATACAAGAACGGAAACAACGCGACAAAGCGATAGGCCGGGAACACATCCGGTCCCGGCGCGGCCAAGTAAAACGCCTTGATCGCCAGGTCCAGGCCGATGACTCCCAGCCACGCCGCCAGGATGCGATTGGCTTGCAGATTGACCTGCCGTCGCCACAACGCCAAAGCCAGAAGCGCCGCCTGTGCGGCGCCGATGGCATAGACAATGACCCAGGGATTCATTCGTTTCGAACCGGGAGTTTTGGCCGGACCTACTCCTTGCAGCCCTGCAGGCTGAGCGACTGGCCGGGGCGGATTGCGTAGCCCGGCGCCTTCAGCTTGTTGGCTTTGGCGATGTCGCTGATTTCACAGTCCTGCTTGCGCGCGATGCTGCTCAGGGTGTCGCCTCGCTGGACCTTGTACGCCTTGGGCGGCGCAGGCTTGGCCGGTTTCGGAGGCGGCGGCGACGGGAGAGCAGCAGCCTCCTGCGCCGGCGCGGAGGTCATCGGACCTATCCGGACCAGGGCTGACTGCACGTTGCTGGTAACCAATTGCTTGGCCAGGCCAGCGCGTTCGCAACGGGTGCAATAACGGTTGTAAAGCCACGACATTCGCGTCGTCGCGTTAAGGCTGGTGCCCGCTGCCAGAAAGCTGTCGGCCTCGTAGCGTGGATTGAGGTTGCGCAGCGCCCGCATGTAGCCATCACGCGAGCCGCTATTACCCAGGCAAATGGTGAGCTCATAGATGGAACTGGGCTGCGCCAACCTGATCACCGATGGTCGCGTGCTGACCCGCGGCCAGCGAATGCCGTAGTCGCGTGGGTGCAGGAACAACCAGGCCGCCGCGATGACCATCGGCACGTAGTCCTTGGTCTCTGCAGGAAACTGGCCGTAGACGTCGGCGTCCCAGAAGCTGCGACCGCCGGTTTCGCGGTAAACGCGCGCGGCGCGGCCCTCGCCGCCGTTGTAGCCGGCCAGCGACAGTTCGATGCTGTTGCCCAAGCCCACCATGCGCTCATTGAGAAATGCCGCCGCCGCATCCGCCGAGGCACGTGGGTCATAGCGTGTGTCGAAGCCAGTGCCATCATTGCCCAAGCCGAAGCGCTTGCCGGTGGCCGGCATGAACTGCATCGGCCCCACGGCGCCGGCGCGCGAACCGACGTGGACCTTGCCGTTGGATTCCTTGGCCATGATCCCGAACAGCAATGCCTCGGGCAGCCCCTGCCGGTTGAACGCCGGCGACATGAGGTGCTGCATGTAGCGATAGTTTTCGTAGCTGTCCATCAATGACGGGCGCATGTCGGTCAACCAGCGCCGAATGCCGGCCTGCACCGCCGGATTGAACTGCACCATGCGCACGAAGCGCTTGCCGTCCTCGCTCAGCAGCGCAGCAGCGGCCGCGCTGTCCGGCACATCGGCATCGGCCAGGTCGCCTTCGTCGATCGGATCATCACCATCCTCGTCGAACACCTCGCCGTCCATCGGCGGCGGGCTGGCCCTCAGCAGGCGCTCGTAGGTCGCAAGCAGACTCGCTACCCCACATCCGCGCTGCCTGGCGCATGCCGCCACAACTGTTTCCATCTCGGCGAGCGCCGCCTTGGTGGCGCTGGCCTCGACTGTAGGCACCTCGGCCAGTAGACCCTCTCGATAGCGTTTTTCAGCGGTGTCCATACGTTGCTGCAGGGCCGCGACCGCAGCCTGGTCGCGGCGCGACTGGGCCTGCACCGGGGCGGTGGCCAGGGAGGCGAACAAGGTGGCCGCGAGTGCAGTCACGGCAGGAAACAAGCGAAGGGACATGGGCAAACCGACGGCTAAGGAATCCTCAGGGTAGCCGCCTGCCGGAAGCGGGGGCAACCTGCGCGGCAACCCGTGAGCAAACCCGTACAGCCTGCAGACACCAGCAAGACCATCGTCACTGCGCGCTCCGCTGCGCATCCGCATAGAATTCAACGATCACATTCGCTCACGAGTCACCATGGACCAGGCAGCACTTCCACCGATCCTTGTCGGCAAGTCCGTCACCAGCCAAGCCAGCGGCCTGGTTAATTTGCTGCCCAGGTACGGCAACCGCCATGGGCTAGTTGCGGGGGCAACGGGTACAGGCAAGACGGTCACCCTGATGACCTTGGCGGAAGGTTTCAGCCGCATCGGCGTGCCTGTGTTCCTGGCCGACGTGAAGGGCGATGTTGCCGGACTGGCCGTGCCGGGCACGATGAACGACCGCATCGCCCAGCGCATCGAACAGATGGGCATCACCGACTATCGCAATGAAGCCGCGCCGGTGGTGTTCTGGGACCTGTGGGGCAAGGCCGGGCATCCGGTGCGGACTACGGTCAGCGAGATCGGACCGGTGCTGCTGAGCCGCATGCTGGAGTTGAACGACACCCAGAGCGGCGTGCTGGACATCCTGTTCAAGCTGGCCGACGACCGTGGCCTGCTGCTGCTGGACCTGCAGGATTTCCGCGCCCTGCTGGGCCTGGTCGCCGATGAGCGCAAGGACATCTCAACCTCGTACGGACTGGTCAGCACGCAGTCGATCGGCGCGATCCAACGCTCGCTGCTGCGGCTGGAAGCCGAAGGTGCGGAGATGTTCTTCGGTGAACCGGCGCTGGAACTGGCCGACTTGATGCGCACCACCACGGATGGTCGCGGCGTCATCAACATTCTGGCTGCCGATCAGTTGATCCTGAAGCCGAAGCTGTATTCGACGTTCCTGCTCTGGTTGCTGTCCGAGTTGTTCGAGACCTTGCCCGAAGTGGGCGACCTGGACAAACCCAAGCTGGTCTTCGTGTTCGACGAAGCGCATCTGCTTTTCGACGATGCCCCGCCGGCGCTGCGCCAGCGCATCGAACAAGTTGTACGGATTATTCGTTCGAAGGGTGTCGGTGTGTATTTCTGCTCGCAATTCCCGGACGACGTACCCGACCAGATCCTGGGCCAGCTTGGCAACCGTTTCCAGCACGCGTTGCGCGCGTTCACCCCGCGCGACCAGAAGGCAGTGCGCACCGCCGCCGAAACTTTCGTGCCCAACCCGGGGCTGGACGTGGCGGCTGTGATTGGCCAATTGGGGGTCGGCGAAGCGCTGGTTTCGACCCTGCAGGACAAGGGCGTGCCGATGCCCGTGGAACGCACCCTGATTGCCCCGCCGCGTTGCCGGATGGGTGCAATTACCGATGCCGAACGCATGCAAGTGCGCGCCGGAAGTCCGGTGGGCGCGCGTTATGACACGCGCATCGACCGCGAATCGGCATCGGAAATGCTGGCGCGCAAGACCGAGCAGAAAACTGAACAAGCGCAGGCCCCGCCCGCCAAGACCCGCGAACACGACGATGCGCAAGAAGGCGGATTCGGGCAGTCCGTCAAGGATGCGGTGTTCGGCACCAAACGCCGGCAAGGCATGGTCGAAACGATGGCCAAACAGACTGCGCGCACCATGGGCAGCCAGATTGGCCGGCAGATCCTGCGTGGGGTCATGGGCAGTATTTTTGGTGGCAAGAAATAAGGGGCGACTGTCATGGGCAGGTGGCGTGCACCCGCGCAGGCCAGCACCGCGCTCATTACCCGTGCAGGCCATGACCGGCTGAAGGCGGAGCTTGATGATCTCTGGCGTGTGCAGCGTCCAGAGGTGGTGCGCGCTCTGGCCGCTGCCGCTGCCGAAGGTGATCGATCGGAAAACGCCGAATACACCTACCGCAAGAAGCAGCTTGGCGGCATCGACCGCCGCGTGCGCTACCTGAGCAAGCGGCTGGAAGTACTGCGCGTGGTGGACACCGCGCCCAGTGATCGCGATGCCATATTCTTCGGCGCGTGCGTCACTCTGGAGCGGATCAGCGATGGGGTCGAACTGGTGTATCGGATCGTCGGGCCAGATGAGACCGATGCCCCGTTGGGCCACATCAGCATCGACTCACCGTTGGCACGTGCACTGCTCAAGAAGCGCACGGATGACGAGCTGCAGGTAGAGCTCCCCACCGGACCGACCGGGTTCGTGATCTTGGAAGTGCAATACGACTGACGCCGTGAGTGGGCGCTGTATCGATCAACCGACGGAATTCAAATCCCGCCGTACCAGTCATACCCCTGGTCTTCCCAATATCCACCCTGGCCACCGGCCATGCGCGCATAACTGTCTACCAGTTCGACCGTATGCACGTACTTGGGTTGCTTGTAGCCCAGTTTTCGTTCGATGCGCATGCGCAGCGGCGCGCCATTGGCCACCGGCAACGGTGAGCCGTTGAGCGCATACGCCGCAATCGTCTGTGGATGCAGCGCATCGCGCAGGTCCACGCTTTCGTAGTAGCGACCGCCATTGTTGGACAGGTCATCAAAGCAGTGAAACACCGCGTACTTTGCTGCCGGCTGGATGCCCGACAGGCTGAGTAGGTGTGCAAGCGGCACGCCGGTCCATTGTCCGATCGCGCTCCAGCCTTCCACGCAATCATGGCGGGTGATCTGGGTACGCGCAGACAACGCGCGTAACGCGTCCAGCGTGAACTCCATGGGTCGCTCGACCAGCCCCCGCAGGCGCAATTGATATCCAGCGAAACCACCTGCTTTCAGCGCGAGATATTCGGGGGTTTTCGGATTGATCGAACCATTCGGGCGGAAGCTCGGCGAGATCATGCTGGCTGGGTACTCGCGCACCAACCTGTCGCCGGACAGGAATCGCTGGGCGGTGCGGTTCAGTGGTTCAGCGGCGCTCAGCACGTCCAGAAAACTTTCGCGTCTGGACAATGCATCGCAGCCCGTCAGCAAGCCGGCACTCGCACCAGCGCCAACCCCGGCAACGGCCATGCGCAGGAAGCGGCGGCGCGGCACCAGCAGGTCACTCATTGCCTGACTCCCGGTTGTGCGAACCCGGATCCGTGCGGATACGAAAACGCCCGCTGAACATCGAGCGCATCTCGTTGATCGGACCGGCGTAGAACACCATCAGGATATGCACGGCCGCAAACAGCAGAAACGCGCTCATCGCGACGAAATGCAGCGTGCGCGCCGACTGACGGCCACCCACCAGTTCGATGAAACCGCCCATCACGCCATCCATCTGCGGCGACATCGACAAACCGGTCAGCACGATGACTGGTGTCAACCCGAAAATCACGCCCAGATAGGCCAGCTTCTGCAGCGGGTTGTAGCGCATCGCTTCCTCCCCGACCGGATGCCGGAAACGCAGATGGTCAAGAATGGATTTCGGGATCGCGCGCCAGTCGTGGCGCTGCATCGCCAGGTCGCGCTGCAGGTGGCGACTGCCCAGCGACCACAGCAGATACACCACGCCATTGATCACCCACGTCCAGGCAAAGAAGAAATGCCAGGCCCGGCCGGCCGCGAGATTGCGCGAGCCCGGAATCATCGCCCATGAAGGCGCTACCGCCCGCACGCGCACGCCGCTCGAATTGTTCGTTGCCCCCACAACACCGGTCGTGTCGAATGACGTACCGCCAACCTGGGTGATGCCGCGCAGTTCTCCGCCGCGCTGCACGGCCTTGGCCGAGGCCAGTGGCGCGGCGAAATTCGAAGCCTCACCCCAGTACAACGCCGGATGCGCATTGAGGATCTGCAACCCGCTGCCGACCATGGCCAACATGCAGGCGAGGTTGATCCAGTGCATCAGCCGCAACGGCCACCGATGGCGCAAAACGGTGCGCCACTGGATCATTCCCGATGCTGCGTCTGGTTGAGGTGGAAGCGACGTTGCCGACATGCGAAACCTTACGCGGACGAGCCTTGCATCACCTTACGCGCTACCGGGACAATTGGTTACGCTGTGCCCATGACCAGACTCCAGCTCTCACGCCGCCAATTGCTGGCCGCCACCGCTGTCCTGCCCATCGTGGCAGCGTCGCCATTGCTCAGTGCGGCCGAACCCGAGCCATCCGCGCTATCCGGGTTGACCGACATCACTGGCGGACTGATTCCGATTAGTGAGGAAGAACGCGCACAGCGCCTGCAACGTGCGCAGGCGTTGATGAAAGCCAACGGCATCGGCGCGATCCTGGTCGAAGCCGGATCCAGCCTGGACTATTTCACAGGCGTGCAGTGGTGGCGCAGTGAAAGACTGACCGCAGCCGTGATCCCGGTCGAGGGTGAGCCCTGCATCATCACCCCGTTCTTCGAAGCGCCGTCAATCAGGGAATCACTTGCGGTTCCAGCTGATATCCACGTCTGGCAGGAAGACGAAAGTCCGTTCGCGGTGATCGCCGGATTCTTGAAAGATCGCGGCCTGGCGTCACGCCAGGTCGGCATCGAAGAGACTGTGCGTTACTTCGCGTTCGATGGCTTGGCAAAGAACCTGCCGGACACGACGCTGGTCTCTGCCAACCCCATCGTTCGCGGCTGCCGGATGATCAAGACGGCGGCCGAACTTTCTCTGATGCAAGCGGCAACCAACGTCACCATTGCCGCCTATCGCTGGGTGCATCCGCGAGTCGAAGCCGGCATGACCGGCCCGGAAATCGGCGCACTGATGGATGCCGCCACCCGCAAGCTGGGCGGCAAGCCGGAGTTCTCATCGGCGCTGGTCGGCGAAGCCGCTGCTTACCCGCACGGCAGCAAGAAAACTCATCGCGTCGCCAACGGCGAAATCGTGCTGATGGATTGCGGCTGCACCGTGCATGGCTATCAGTCCGATGTCTCACGCACCTTCGTGCATGGATCCGCGTCGAAAGAGCAGCGCACGGTATGGAGTCAGGTCGCGCGTGGCCAGCAAATTGCATTCGCGACCGCGGATATCGGAGCGCCAGCGGGCCAGATTGATGATGCGGTGCGCGCGTACTACAAGTCACTTGGCTACGGCCCCGGCTACGCACTGCCCGGCTTGTCGCACCGCACGGGCCATGGCATCGGCATGGATGGCCATGAGCCGATCAACCTTGTCCATGGTGAAGCCACCAGACTTGCCGCCGGCATGTGTTTTTCGAACGAACCCGGCCTTTATCTACCGGGCAAGTTCGGGGTCAGGCTGGAAGATTGCTTCCACATGACCGATGCCGGCCCGCGCTGGTTCTCCGAACCGCCGAAGTCGATCGACGCGCCGGTCTAGTCCTCTCGCAACAAGCCCGCACGTCAACCTGCGGCGTAATCGACCTCGCCATAGAGGTCGTGTTCGTCATTGCCCATGATCATCACATCGACGAATTCACCCGGCTGCAGGCCAGCCTCGCGACCGTCTTGTATTTGGACCAGACCGTCGATCTCCGGCGCATCCGCCATTGAGCGCGCAATGGCCAGATCGCCATCAATCACATCGACGATGCAACGCTGCACGGTGCCCACTTTCGCAGCAAGTCGCGCTTCGCTGATCGCAGCCTGGCGTTCCATGAAACGGGCCAGTCGTTCCTGCTTGACGTCCTCATCCACAGGATCCGGCAAGTCATTGGCTTTGGCGCCAGTCACCGGCGAATAAGCGAACGCGCCCACGCGGTCGAGCTGGGCCTCATCGAGAAAGTCCAGCAGCTCCTCGAACTCGTTTTCGGTCTCGCCCGGAAATCCGACGATAAACGTGCTGCGGATTGTCAGCTTCGGACACGTCGCACGCCAGCGTTGGATACGCTCCAGGGTCTTGTCCACCGCGCCCGGTCGCTTCATCAACTTCAGGATGCGCGGGCTGGCGTGCTGGAACGGGATATCCAGATAAGGCAGCAAGCCGCCCGCGCCATCCTGGTTCTGCGCCATCAACGGAATGATGTCGTCCACATGCGGATACGGATACACGTAATGCAGTCGCGACCATGCGTCCAGTTCGCCCAGTCCCTCGCAGAGTGCCTTCATTCGAGTCTGGTACGACTTCTCGCGCCACGTGCGCTCCGCGTATTTCACATCGACACCATAGGCACTCGTGTCCTGCGAAACGATCAGCAATTCCTTGACGCCGCCGCGAACGAGTTTCTCGGCTTCACGCAGCACGTCATCCACAGGCCGTGATACCAGGTCGCCGCGCATCGACGGGATGATGCAGAAGCTGCAACGGTGGTTGCAGCCTTCGGAAATCTTCAGGTAGGCATAGTGCTTGGGCGTCAGCTTCAGCCCGTAGTCCGGCAGCAAGTCCACGAACGGATTGTGCTGCGGCGGCACCGCCAGATGCACCGCATCCATTACGCTGGCGTAATCCTGCGGTCCGCTGATCGACAACACGCCCGGATGCGCTTCACGGATGATCTCCGCGCGCTTGCCCAGACAACCGGTGACAATCACCTTGCCATTTGCTGCCATCGCTTCACCGATTGCGTCCAGCGATTCAGCCACCGCGCTGTCGATGAAGCCGCAGGTGTTGACCACCACCACGTCGGCATCGTCATAGGCCTGGACCAGGTCGTAGCCTTCACCCCGCAGCTGGGTGAGGATACGTTCGGAATCAACCAGCGCCTTGGGGCAGCCGAGGCTGACGAATCCAACTTTAGGACTTGTAGATTTGGAAGATTGCAAGGACATCGCAGCACACAGAGACAAAGCGAACCGACATTACGACGGGCATTCGCGGGCGGAGAGTATACCGCTGCTGCTCCCTACCCCTCTCAGGCGTACCATCAAGGTCTGCCGAATTTCCCGTAGAGAGGAGCGCGATCATGGGCCACCATCGACATCCGCCATCGGGTTTCCACCTGCACCCGCAACTGGCCGAAGACACCGTACCCGTCTTTGAATTGGCGCTTTGCGAAGTGCGCCTGATGGACGATGCCAATCATCCTTGGCTGGTGCTGGTGCCACGCATCGCCGATGTGACGGAACTGATCGACCTGGATGCCGCGCAGCGCACGCTACTCACCGCGGAGATCGACGCGACCTCGCGTGCACTCAATTCCTTGTTCAAGCCGGACAAGCTCAATATCGCTGCGCTCGGCAACATGGTCCCGCAACTCCACGTGCATGTGATTGCCCGCTTCCACAACGACATCGCCTGGCCGCGTCCGGTCTGGGGCGTGGCGAACGCACGCCCATATGCACCGGAGCAACTTGTCGAGCGGATCAACTCGCTAAGCGAAGCACTCAGGCAGGGCTGAGCGGTCCCGCGTGTTTCATTGGCTAAGACAGTCGCGGCATCACGACTGCCTTTGAATCGGCCAGACCGCGCCGCCGTCAGGTCGTGTTCCTAGTTGGCCTTCACCACCCTGGTACCGGCGATCAGGTCATGCCCGCATCGACGATCGCCCCGAAAGATCATCAGCACGTTTGCCAAGCCCATCAATGGGCCGATGAAAGGGATGTTGACGCCCGCATGCCACGGCAGGTAACGCTTGCCCAGCAGACTTTCGATAGACGGCTTGGCGCCCGCCAGATCGACAATCTTGATACCCAGGAACTTCTTGCCCCAAGTCTGGCCATTGGCGTTCAGCGGCACGTACTGCACCACTGCGAACGCGATAAAACCGATCAGCGCCCACATGAGCGTGGTGCCAAAGCCAACTTGCTCCCCGTTCTCAGCTGCAGTCATCGCCGCGCTGAAATAGCCGCCAAGGAACATCATCGGCAGGATCAACGCGATCATCATCAACCCATCGATGACTGCCGCGCCAAGGCGCGTTCCACGCTCAGCCAGATCATTGCCCGACACCTCCGCGACCAGCGCATCTGGACTGCGATAAGGATTCTGTTCGTCCATCGTGTTCCCTCCCCGGGATTGGTGAAGCGTTGACAATCACGTCTTCGGCAAGGTGACCCCGGTCTGTCCCTGGTACTTGCCGCCACGGTCCTTGTAAGAGGTCTGGCACACGTCATCGGCATCGGCCTGGAAGAACAGCATCTGCGCTACGCCTTCGTTGGCGTAAATACGCGCCGGCAGCGGCGTGGTGTTACTGAACTCAAGGGTCACGTGGCCTTCCCATTCGGGTTCCAGCGGGGTGACGTTCACAATGATCCCGCAGCGCGCGTAAGTGCTCTTGCCCAGACACACCACCAAGGCGTCGCGCGGGATGCGAAAGTATTCGACCGTCCGCGCGAGTGCGAACGAGTTTGGCGGGATGATGCACTGGTCTGCCTCGATATCCACGAAGCTGCCCGGATCGAAATTCTTGGGATCAACAATCGTCGAATTGATGTTGGTGAACACCTTGAACTCGCGCGAGCACCGCACGTCATAGCCATAGCTCGAAGTGCCGTAGCTGACGATCCGCCTGCCATCTATTTCTCTAACCTGGCCGGGTTCGAAGGGCTCGATCATGCCCTGCTGTTCAGCCATCCGGCGGATCCAGCGGTCGCTTTTGATGCTCATGCAAGCTCTTCGTGGTTCAGGTGAGCCCGCAATTCTACGGCGTTGCGAGCCTGCGCTCAGCTACCCAGCAGGGACGCCATGATCGAGCCTCGAACTTTTGGACGCTGTTCCAGCGCCGCAA
>Ga0136639_10000572_pt1 | contig 12493 bp, 12 predicted proteins | sample AntDrymUQ8592106_2_FD_113739 | JGI IMG/M metagenome (GOLD analysis project Ga0136639, IMG submission 113739) | Polar desert sand microbial communities from Dry Valleys, Antarctica - metaG UQ859 (21.06) | ecosystem: Environmental > Terrestrial > Soil > Desert | place: Antarctica: Dry Valley...
CGGGAACGCAGCGCGCGCCGAGGCCAGTCGCATCGCGCCCAGGCGCCCTTGCGCGGCTGCGGTCAGTTCGCGTTCGAAGTCGGCATCGGACAGCGCCAGCAGGCGCGTGGCTTCAGCTTCCGGCAAGGTCCACACGATCGAGCTGCGACCCTGGGTGAACGGCAGCAAGGCCAGTGGCCCGCCCGGCAGGAAGCGCTGCCACGCGGTGCAGTCGTGGGGCGCGTCGCTGTCGACGAAAGCGACGATGGCGCGCTGGCCATAGTCATGTGCCGACGTGGACAGGCCAGCCAGTTCACGCAGGCTCGATTCGGCACCGTCGGCGGCGACCACCAGCCGCGCCGCCAGGCGCGTGCCATCGTCCAGGCGCAGGCGGGCCAGGCCATCGTCCTGCTCCAGTGAATCGACCCGCGCCGGGCAATGCAGGCGCACGCCAGCCGCTGGCAGGGCGTGCCACAGGTGTTGCTGCAGCAGCGCGTTCTCGACGATGAAGCCCAGCTGCGGGCGGCCCAGCTTGTCCGCATCGAAATCCAGTTCGCCGCCGCCCACCGCATCCCATACGCGCATGCGCCGATAGGGCTGGGCACGCGCCTGGCGCACGCCATCCCACACACCCAGCTGCTGCAGCAAGGCAGTGCTGTCCGGGGCGATGGCGTAGACACGCAGGTCGGGCGTGGACGACGACCAGGGCATCGGCTCGCGCGCTTCGACCAACGCCACTTCCAGACCGGCGCGCGCCAGCGACAGGGCGCACGAAGCGCCGACCACGCCGCCGCCGACCACCGCGACATCCAGCGGCATGATCCGGCTCATACGATGGGCTCCCTGCACAGCACCGGCACGTCTTCGCCAAAACCCATGGCGCCGCCCACCAGTGAAGACTGCAGCGCCAAGGAGGCAGCGGCCGCCACCAGCCCAAGGCTGCGCAGTCCCGCGGCCAGCGGTGTGTCGTTGGCGGTCAGCCGCGCCAGGCCAGCGGAGAACGCGAGGGCGCGCTCGCGGTCGGCGGCACGTCGGCTCGCATGCGCCTGCAGCAGCGAGGGCTCGCCCGGGTCGCCCGCATCGGCCAGCAGCTCGGCCAGCAGCAGGGCGTCACGCAACCCGAGGTTGAAGCCCTGCGCGCCGATCGGATGCAGGGTCTGGGCGGCATTGCCCAGCAGCACGGCGCGCGGCGCGGTGGTGCGCCTGGCTACCACCTGCACGATCGGATACGCGCTGCGCTCGCCGGTGGCGGCGAAGCGTCCCACCCGCCAGCCGAAGGCTCCCTGCACCCGCGCCAGCCACTGGTGATCGTCCAGCGTGGCGACCGCGTCGGCCTGCTCACGCGGCACGCCGTGGACCACGCCGAAATGGCGGTCGCCGCGCGGCAGCAGCGCGGTGGGACCGTCGGGGCCGAAACGTTCGTAGGCGGTGCCGTCCGGCGCCTGGGCCGCGCGCATGCGTGCCACCAGCAGGGTCTGCTGGAAATCATGCTCGTCCGCGCCGATGCCCAGGGCCGTGCGCACGCTGCTGTGGGTGCCATCGGCGCCCACCAGCAAGCGCGCCTGCAGGCTGACTTCACCGGCATCGGTGTGCAGCCGCATCGACCGGTCGTCGCCCTGCCCTGCATCGGCCAGGCCCAGGAACCGGGCGGGGCGGTAGCGGGTCAGGCGCGGCAGCTCGCCCAGGCGCGATTCCAGCGCACGGCCGAAGTCGCTGGCCACCACCACCTGCCCAAACGACTCGCGCCCATGGTCGCTGGCCTGCAGCAGGACCCGGCCGAAATCACCCTGGCGGCTGACATGGATGCGGCGGATGGGTCCTGCTGGCGCGGCCAGGTGGCGCATCACCCCCAGCGTGGTCAACGCCTGCACCGTGGCCGCGGCGAAACTCAGGTTGCGCTGGTCGAACACCGGCGGAGCGCGCCCCGCCGGGGCGGACTCGACCAGGCCCACGTCCAGACCGGAGCCATCCAGGGCAATCGCCAGGCTGGCGCCGACCAGGCCGCCACCCACTATCACCACGTCGTGTCGCTGGTCCATGGCGCCCATGATAAGCCCCGCGTCCCGGCTCACCATCAGGCGCGGTCCGTTAGACTACGCACCTGAGTGTCCCGGAATCCTTTCATGAACAGCACCGCCCAGCGTGCCACCGTGCTCGCCCTGCTCGTCGCCCTGCTGGCCACGCGCCTGCACCTGCCCACCACCCTGACCCATTTCGGCGCCCTGCCCGATGCCTCGTGGGCGGTATTCTTCATCGGCGGCTATTACCTGCGCGGCTGGGGCCGTGGCGCGTTCCCGGCACTGATGGGGCTGGCGGTGCTGATCGACTATCTGGTGATCCGCAGCCAGGGCATCGATTTCTGGACCCACTACTGCATGTCGGCGGCCTACTGGTTCCTGGTGCCGGCCTACCTGGCCATGTGGACCGGCGGTGCGCTGCTGCGACGCCACCAGGGTGAGGCCGACGGCAAGACGCTCGGGCTGCTGGTTGCCACCCTGTTCGGTGCGGTGGTGGCCTGCCACCTGCTCAGCCAGGGCAGTTTCTACTGGCTCGGCGAGGCGGTCGCCGAGCCCACCGTGGCGGGCTGGTGGAAGAACTACAGCGACTGGTTCGTGCCTTACCTGCGCACCACCGCAATCTACGTGGGGCTGGCGCTGCTGGTGCACGTGGGCGTGACCCGGGCACTGGGCGCCAGCGCCCGGTTGCAGGCCTGACCGGGAGGGGCACGGCCATGGGCAACCGGCTTTCGAAGATCTACACCCGTACCGGTGACGACGGCACCACCGGCCTGGGTGATGGCACCCGGGTGGGCAAGGATTCGGCCCGGGTCAACGCCTACGGCACGGTGGACGAGGCCAACTCCAGCATCGGCGTGGTACTGGCCGCCCAGGTACCCGACGACATCCGGGTGCTGCTGACCGCGGTCCAGCACCAGTTGTTCGACCTGGGTGGCGAGCTGTGCATCCCCGGCCATGCGGCCATCCAGGCGGCGGACATCGACGCGCTGGAGCGCCACCTCGACCATTACAACGATGACTTGCCGCCGCTCAAGGACTTCATCCTGCCGGCCGGTGGCGAGGCCGCCGCGCGTTGCCACCTGGCCCGCACCATCGTGCGCCGGGCCGAGCGCGAGACCGTGACCCTGGGCCGCCACGACGCCGTGCGCCCGGAGGCGATCCGCTACCTCAACCGGCTGTCCGACCTGCTGTTCGTGCTGGCTCGCGTGCTGTCCCGCGCCGACGGCCAGGGCGAAGTGCTGTGGAACCATTCGCGCCGCCAGGCCTGAGCCGCGCCACCTTGATCATCTACACCCACCCTGCGTGCCTGGCACACGACACAGGACCCGAGCATCCCGAACGGCCCGAGCGCCTGAGGGTGGTGCTGGCAGGCCTGCGCGAGGCCCACGCCGACCTGGACTGGCGCGAGGCCCCGTTGGCCAAGCTGGGGGACCTGCGCCGGGTGCATCACCAGGACCTGGTACGCGAAGTGCTGGAAGCCCAGTTCGACGGTCATCGCATGCTCGATCCGGACACGGTCATGTGCCCTGCCTCGCGCGCTGCCGCCCTGCACGCCGCCGGCGCCGGCGTGGCTGCAGTCGACGCGGTGATGCGCGGCGAAGGTCCGACCGTCTTCTGCGCGGTGCGTCCGCCCGGGCACCACGCCACCGGCCGTCATGCGATGGGGTTCTGCCTGTTCAACAGCATCGCGGTGGCCGCCGCCCATGCGCTCGACAGGCACGGCCTGGAGCGGGTGGCCGTGGTGGACTTCGATGTGCACCACGGCAACGGCACCCAGGCGATCTTCCTGGACGAGCCGCGCGTGGCGTATTTCAGCAGCCACGAATCGGGCCTGTATCCCGACAGCGGCACGCCCCAGGAGCGCGGCGCGGGCAACGTGTTCAACGTGCTGCTGCCGCCCGGCACCGGTGGGTTCCGCTTCCGCAACGCATGGGCCGACGAGCTGCTGCCGCAGCTGGATGCCTTCCGCCCGCAGCTGCTGCTGGTGTCGGCCGGCTTCGATGCGCACATGCGCGATCCGCTGGCCAACCTGATGCTGGAAACCGAGGACTTCGCCTGGCTGACCCGGGAGTTGCGCCTGGTGGCCGAACGCCATGGCGGCGGGCGCCTGGTGTCCATGCTGGAAGGCGGATACGACCTGGAGGCGCTGCGCGAATGCAGCGTCGCTCACGTGGCCGCGTTGCGCTGACCCGCCCGGCGCGACCCGCTGCAACGGGCTGCAGCCCTCCCGGATGAACCAGAACCGCGACCCGGCGGCGCTTTCATTGCCGCCCCACCGGGGATGCGGCAAGCTAGCGTTCGTTTTCCGTCCGGGTCCACACCGCGTGCGCCGAGCCTTACGCCTCCTGCCTGTCCCCTTCGGCATTGCCCTCGCCCTGCCTGCCATGGCCCAGGAAATTCCGGCCAACTGGGACTTGTGCCCAGCCGGCGACGTGATCCCCTCGTTCGATGGCAGCCAGCCCGAAGCAGGCGCCGCCGCAGCCCAGGCGCGGGCCGAGCGGGTCGACCAGCCCACCGAGATCCTCGGCGACAGCCAGAGCGGCACCGACCAGAGCCTGCAGTACCAGGGCAACGTGGAGCTGCGTCGCGGCGACCAGTACCTCAACGCCAACAACCTGCAGTTCGACCAGGAAACCGGCACCTACGTGGCCGTTGGCAACGTGCGTTACCAGGATTCGGGCATGCGCGTGGTGGCCGAGCGCGCCGAAGGCGACCAGGACGCCGACACCCACCGCATCGACAACGTGCAGTACCAGCTGGTGTCACGGCGCGGCAATGGCGGCGCCGAGCGGATCGAGATGGCCGGAGCCACCGGTGTGCTCATTGGCTCCACTTATTCCACCTGCGATCCTGCCAACCGCCACTGGGAACTGCGCGCGCGCCGCATCGAGGTCAATACCGATGACGGCTGGGGCGTGGCCCGCGGCGCCACCGTGCGCCTGGGCAAGGTGCCGGTCATTTACGTGCCGTACCTGCGCTTCCCGGTCGATGACCGGCGCCACACCGGCCTGCTGTATCCGGCGATCAGCAATTCCAGCCGCAATGGCTTCGACTACCGCCAGCCGATCTACCTGAACCTGGCGCCGAACTACGATGCCACCCTCCTGCCGCGCTACATGGCCAAGCGTGGCCTGCAGCTGGGCGGGCAGTTCCGCTACCTGTACGAGCAGGGCAGCGGGGTCATGGACCTTGCCTGGATGCCCAGCGACCAGCTGGTGGAGGATCGCGCCGACGCGATCGCCAATGGAACGCAGGCTCGATCCGGCGATCCCCTGCGCAGCAGGAACCGCGGCATGTTCCGCTTCACCGGCAGCCACAATTTCGACAGCCAGTGGCAGGCGCGCGCCAACGTCACCTGGATCAGCGACTCGCGTTACCTGGAGGATGCCGGCAATTCACTGTACGGCATGTCCGCCGCCAGCCTGCTCAGCAGCGCCGGTGTGTTCGGACAGGGCCGCTACTGGAGCGCCGGCGCCATGGCCGACGCCTGGCAGCTGGCCGACTACACCCTGTCCGACAACAGCCTGCCCTACAACCGCATGCCGCGGCTGTACCTGAACTGGGAGCAGCCGGTGGGCCGCTGGTTCAACGCCGGCCTGCACGCCGAAACGGTGCGATTCGACCACAGCACCCGGCCGGGCGGCAGCCGCCTGGACCTGAAGCCGTCCATTTCCATGCCGTTGCAGGGCGCATCCTGGTACATCACCCCGACGCTTGCCTGGCGCTACACGACCTACCAGCTGGAAGACGGGCTGGCCGCACAGCGGCCGGGCAACGACGACAACCCTTCGCGCAGCCTGCCGATCGCCTCGTTCGATGCCGGCCTGTTCTTCGACCGCGACGCCGACATCAAGGGCAGCCGTTACCTGCAAACGCTGGAGCCGCGGCTGTTCTACCTCAACACGCCGTTTCGCAACCAGGACGACCTGCCGCTGTTCGACACGCGTCCGTTCACCTACAGCTGGGGCCAGCTGTTCCGCGACAACCGCTACACCGGCCCAGACCGCCAGACCGATGCCAACCAGCTGACCGTGGCCATGACCACCCGGCTGATCCGCCAGTCCGACGGGCACGAGCGCCTGGCCGCCAGCGTGGGCCAGATCTTCTACTTCGACGATTCGCTGGTGACGCTGCCCGGCGAGCTGCCGGTCGAGGAAGGCAGGTCGGCCTGGATCGCCGACGCCAACTACGCGCCGACCGATCGCTGGACCATCGGTGCCTCTTACCAGTACGACCCCAAGTTCCGCCGCGATGACCTGATCAGCCTGCGCACGCGCTACCTGATCGGCGACGTGGGCGTGGTCAACCTGAACTATCGCTATCGGCGTGACCTGCTGGAACAGGCGGACATGTCCTTCCTGTACCCGATCACCCCCTCGTGGAGCGCGGTGGGCCGGTACTACTACTCCATCCAGGACAGCAAGCCGCTGGAGATCCTGGGCGGCGTGCAGTGGGACAGCTGCTGCGTGGCCGTTCGCGCAGTCGTACGTCGCTACGTGCGCAACCGTGAAGGCGAGTTGGACAATTCCTTGCAGGTGGAGTTCGTGCTCAAGGGCCTGGGCTCTGCCGGACGCGACACGGAAGCCACCTTGCGCCGTGCTATCCTCGGCTACTACCGCGACGACCTCTACCTCGTCCCCCCGAGCAACACCACGCCCAATCCCGACGACGGCGGACTGGGCCCGGACTCGATGCCATGAACCCTATGAATCTCCGACCCCTGCTTGGCGGCCTGCTGGCCGCGCTCATCTGCATTGCGCCCGTTTCGGCCCAGCAGCTGCAGCCACTCGACCGCATCGCCGCGGTCGTGGACGAAGACGTGATCCTGGCCAGCGAGCTGGATCGCGCAGTGGCCAACATCACCGCCCAGTACGCAGGCCAGCCCGGGCAGTTGCCGCCGCGCAACGTGCTCGAGCGCCAGGTACTTGAGCGCCTGGTGTTGCTGAAGCTGCAGGTTTCGCGCGCCGCCGACAGCGGCATCCGGGTCAGCGACCAGGAGCTGGACAACGCGGTGGCCGGCATGGCCCAGCAGAATGGCACCAGCATCGATGGCCTGCGCCAGCGACTGGCCGAGGACGGCCTGTCGTTCGCCGACTTCCGTACCTCGATCCGCGACGAGATCGCCGTGCAGCGCCTGCGCCAGAGCTTCGGCCAGAGCCGCGTGCAGGTGAGCGAGGCGGAAATCGACGCCGCCCTGGCCAGCCAGGCCGCTGGCGGCGCGCAGTTCCGCCTGGCGCACATCCTGGTGACCCTGCCAGAGGGCGCCAGCGCCGAGCAGATCGCCACCGGGCAGAGCAAGATCGATGGCGTCAAGGCGCTCATCGACCGCGGCGAGATGGACTTCAATGCCGCGGCGGTGCGCTACTCCGACAGCCCCAACGCCCTCGAGGGTGGCGATCTGGGCTGGCGTAGCCAGGACGAAATCCCACAGGCATTTGCCGAGCTGCTGCGCGGCATGGCCCCCGGCCAGGTGGCCGGGCCGTTGCGCGGTCCCAGCGGCTTCCAGCTGTTGAAGCTGGTCGAGGTACGCGACGCCAGCCAGGCGGCCGCGCGCACCCTGACCGAGTACAACGCCCGCCATATCCTGATCCGGGTGACCGAGTTGCAGGACGCGACCGCGGCCAGGGCCATGATCGACACGCTGCGGGCGCGCATCGCCGGCGGCGCCGTGTTCGAAGAAGTGGCGCGCGAGTCGACCGAGGACGCCAACAGCCGCAGCCAGGGTGGCGACCTGGGCTGGTTCGAGGACAACGATTTCGGCCCGTCGTTCGCCCAGGCCGTGACCGGCACCGCTGATGGCCAGGTATCGGCACCGTTCCGCACCGAGGCTGGCTGGCACATCGTGCAGCGCATCGGCTCGCGCCAGACCGATGCCACCAATACCACCCAGCGTGCCGAGGTGCGCGAGACCATCGGCCGGCGCAAGCTGGAAGAGGAATACAACCGCTACCTGCAGGAACTGCGCGGCGAAGCCTACGTCAGCTTCCGCATTGATGGTCCAGCGCCAGCCAGCTCCGACGGCAGCTGACGCCGGATGATCCCCGCACTCGCGCTGGTCCCGGGCGAGCCGGCGGGAATCGGCCCTGAACTGTGCGTGCGCCTGGTGCAGGCGCCACGCAACAATTGCACCCTGCTGGCCTTCGCCGATCCCGATACCCTGCGCGCGGCAGCGGCTTCGCTGGCCCTGCCGCTGCGCCTGCTGCGGCCCGACCAGGTCGCAGTTGCACCAGGGGACTTGCGCGTGCATCCCGTCGCCAACGCCGCTCCCAGCCGGTTCGGAGCCACCGATGCGCGCAATGCCGCGGCGGTGGTCGACGCGTTGCGCCAGGCGGCTGATGCCTGCCTGCAAGGACGCCTGCATGGCCTGGTCACCGGGCCAGTGCACAAGGCGGTGATCAACCAGGGCGGGATCACCTATACCGGCACCACCGAACTGCTCGCCGCGCACGCCGCCTGCGAGGTGGTGATGATGCTGGCCAACGAGATCGTGCGAGTGGCCCTGGTCACCACCCACCTGCCGCTGCGTGCGGTGGCCGATGCGCTCACCGCCACGCGCCTGGAGCGCAGCCTGCGCATCACCCATGCCGCGCTGCTGCGCGACTTCGGCCTGGTCGACCCGGTGATCGCCGTGCTCGGGCTCAATCCGCATGCGGGCGAGGAAGGACACCTGGGCCGCGAGGAGATCGAAGTGATGGTGCCGGTGATCGAATCGTTGCGCGCCGAAGGGATGCGCCTCACGGGCCCGCTGCCGGCCGACACCGCCTTCCTGCCACGCCATTTGCAACAGTGCGATGCGGTGCTGGCGATGTACCACGACCAGGGGCTGCCGGTGCTCAAGTACAGCGGCTTCGAAACCGCGGTCAACCTGACCCTGGGCCTGCCCTACCCGCGCGTCGCGGTCGACCATGGCACCGCGTTGGCGCTGGCCGGCAAGGGCCTGGCCGATCCGTCCAGCCTGGTCACAGCCACCGCCACCTGTGCACGCATGGCGCTCAATGCGAGGGCGTTGGCGTGAGCTTTCGCGCCCCGCCGAAGAAGTCGCTGGGCCAGCATTTCCTTGTGGATCGCACCATCATCGACATGATAGTGCTGGCGGTGGATCCGCAGCCCGGGGACATGCTGGTGGAGATCGGTCCGGGCCAGGGCGCAATCACCCTGCCGCTGCTGCGCCGCCACGGTGCCCTGACCGCGATCGAGTTCGATCGCGACCTGGTGGTGCCGCTCTCGGAAGCCGCGCACGGCGTGGGCACACTGACCGTGATCCACAAGGACGTGCTGCAGGTCGACTTCACCCGCCTGGCGGCCGGCGGGAGGCTGCGGCTGGTGGGCAATCTCCCCTACAACCTGTCCTCGCCGATCCTGTTCCATGCCCTGGACCACGCCGCGGCGGTCAGTGACATGACCTTCATGCTGCAGAAGGAAGTGGTGGACCGCATGGCTGCCGGGCCCGGCAGCAAGGTGTACGGGCGGCTCAGCGTGATGCTGCAGGCCTACTGCAGCGTGGAGCCGCTGTTCGACGTGCCGCCGGCCGCGTTCAGGCCGCCGCCGCGGGTGGATTCGGCGGTGGTGCGCCTGTTGCCGCGCGCGCCTGCCGACATCGGCATCGACGATCCGCGCCGCTTCGCCGACGTGGTCCGCGCCGCGTTCGGCCAGCGCCGCAAGACCTTGCGCAATGCCTTGTCCGGCGTCTGCGACAGCGCGCTGATCGAGGCCGCCGGATTGCGCCCCGAGGCGCGCGCCGAGCAGGTCGAAGTGGCCGGCTTCGTGCGCCTGGCCAACCTGGCCCAGCCCACCTAGGTCGAACCGCGACGCCGCATTGCATACACTGTCGGCATGCAACCTGCCGACCATGCCTTCGACATCGACGTGGCCACGCGCTACCTCGACGATCGTTCCGATCCGGGCGAGGGCCGCTTCGTGTTCGCCTACACCATCCTGATCCGCAACCGCGGGCGCGTGCCTGCGCGCCTGCTGGCCCGCCACTGGATCATCACCGATGCCAACGGCAAGGTGCGCGAAGTACGCGGCGAAGGCGTGGTGGGCGAGCAGCCGTGGCTCAAGCCGGGCGAGGAGTTCAGCTACACCTCCGGCGCCGTGCTGGAGACGGCGATGGGCAGCATGCAGGGCAGCTACGCCATGCTGGCCGACGACGGCACCCGCTTCGATGCGCCGATCGCGGCCTTCACCCTGAGCATCCCGCGGACCCTGCACTGATGCGGGCGCGCGCAGCATGAGCGTGTGGGCGATCGGCGACCTGCAAGGCTGCTACGACGTTACCGCGCGCCTGCTCGAACGGCTCAACTTCGATCCGGCCAGCGACCGCCTGTGGTTCTGCGGCGACCTGGTCAATCGCGGCGGCCAGTCGCTGGAAACCCTGCGCCTGGTGCATTCGCTGCGCGAGAGCAGCGTGGTGGTGCTGGGCAACCACGACCTGTCGCTGCTGGCGATCGGCGAACGCACCCCCGAGGAGCAGCGCAAGGTCAACCCGGACCTGCAACGCGTGGTGCTGGCCGGGGACCGCGACCGGTTGCTGGACTGGCTGCGCATGCAGAAGCTGGCGCACGTGGACCGCGAACTTGGCTGGATGATGATCCACGCCGGGCTTGCACCCAAGTGGACCACCCAGCTGGCCGAGAAGCACGCGCACGAGGTGGAGCAGCAGCTTCATGGCCAGGACTACCGCAAGCTGTTCCGCAGCATGTATGGCGACAAGCCCAACTGGGCCACCCACCTGACCGGCCTGGACCGCTCGCGCGCCATCATCAACCTGTTCACGCGCATGCGCTATTGCACCCCGCGCGGGCGCATGGCGATCGAAGAGAAGGGCGCGCCGGGCACCCAGGCCCAGGGCCTGTATCCCTGGTTCGAAGTGCCCGGCAAGGTCGAGCGCGACCTGAAGATCGTGTGCGGGCACTGGTCCACGCTGGGGCTGATGATCGGCCACGGCGTGCATGCCATCGACACCGGCGCGGTGTGGGGCGGCAAGTTGACCGCGTTGCAGCTGGACACCGACGAGCTGCGGCTGGTGCAGGTGCCGGGGCGCGAGCCGGCCTGAGGCTGCGGATCGGCGCGCGGCAGCCACGCTCAACGCCGGCTGTAGTCCACGTAGCTGAAGGCGTGCGCATGCCGCGCATCGGCTTCATGGGCCTCGCGCCCATCCTCGCGCCACAGGTCGATATCCCATGATGGGAAGAACACGTCGGCGCCGGGCACCACGGTCTGCACATGGGTCAGGTACAGGTGGGTGGCCAGCGGCAGCGCCAGCGCATAGACCTCGCCCCCACCAATCACGCACAGCTCCGCGGCGTCCGCTTCAGCGGCGAGCGCGCAAGCCTGCGCCAGCGATTCGACCACCTGCATGCCCGCCAACGGCGCTGCCGGCGAACGGGTCAGCACCAGGTTCGCCCGGCCCGGCAGCGCGCGCCCCAGCGACTCGGCGGTCTTGCGCCCCATCAGCATCGGCTTGCCCAGGGTCAATGCCTTGAACCGGCGCAGGTCGTCCGGCAGGCGCCACGGCAGCTGGTTGCCCTTGCCGATCGCACGGTTGCGGTCCAGCGCGGCGATCAGCGAGATGCGCATCGGCTCAGACCGCCACCGGTGCCTTGATCGCCGGCTGCGGCGCGTAGCCGTCGAAGCGGATGTCATCGAAGGTGAAGGCGAACAGGTCGGTGACGCCCGGGGTCAGGTGCAGGGTCGGCAACGTGCCGGGCTGGCGTGAGAGCTGCTCGCGCGCCTGCTCGAAGTGGTTGGAATACAGATGCGCATCGCCCAGGGTGTGGACGAAGTCGCCCACGCCCAGGCCGCAGGCCTGCGCCACCATGTGGGTGAGCAGCGCGTAGCTGGCGATGTTGAACGGCACGCCCAGGAAGATGTCGCCGCTGCGCTGGTACAGCTGGCAGCTCAGGCGCCCGTCGACCACGTAGAACTGGAACAGGCTGTGGCAGGGCATCAGCGCCATCTGCGGCAGCTCGGCCACGTTCCAGGCCGACACCAGCAGCCGGCGCGAGTCCGGGTTGCGCCTGATCTCCTCCACCACCCACTTGACCTGGTCGATCTCGATCCCGTCGGCACCGGCCCAGCGGCGCCACTGCTTGCCGTAAACCGGGCCCAGCTCGCCATCGGCATCGGCCCACTCGTCCCAGATGCCGACCTTGTGCGCCTTGAGGTAGGCGATGTTGGTGTCGCCCTTCAGGAACCACAGCAGCTCGTGCACGATCGAGCGCAGGTGCAGCTTCTTGGTGGTCAGCAGCGGGAAGCCCTGGCGCAGGTCGAAGCGCATCTGCCAGCCGAACACGCTGCGCGTGCCGGTACCGGTGCGATCGGACTTCTCGGCGCCGTGTTCCAGCACGTGGGCCAGCAGTTCCAGGTATTGCTTCATGGCTTGGCCTTGGTTGCGTGCGCCTCCGGCGCGATGGGGACCACCGGCTGCAAGGTGGGCGAGCGCCGCGACAGCCACAGCATGAACAGGCCCAGCACGATCAGGGGCACGCTCAGCA
>Ga0136639_10000573_pt1 | contig 12462 bp, 12 predicted proteins | sample AntDrymUQ8592106_2_FD_113739 | JGI IMG/M metagenome (GOLD analysis project Ga0136639, IMG submission 113739) | Polar desert sand microbial communities from Dry Valleys, Antarctica - metaG UQ859 (21.06) | ecosystem: Environmental > Terrestrial > Soil > Desert | place: Antarctica: Dry Valley...
AGGCAATCGCTGAAGACGAGGACGGCGATGGCGCGATCGGTGCGCAACTCCTGGCCGGTCGAGTTGAAGGCTTCAGAGGGGACCCAGGGGCGGGGCATTTGTTCGGCGGCTTCGACACAGCCGGTGAAGAGGAGGTCGTGGACGACTTTATTGCGTTCGCGGTCTATATTTTCGTCGATGAGATGAGTGAAGATGCCGCGGTCGCGGGAGAAGTTGATGGCGACGTCCTGGGTGGCGGAAGCGGTGAAGACGGGTTTATCGTCCCAGCGCTCTTTGGTCGAGTAGAGACGGAGATGGTGGCGTTTGGAAAAGGTGTTCAGCGCTTTGGACCAAGACTGGACGGGGGTTTGGCCGTCGAGCAGGAGGGTGGACATGGGGGCATCGCGGTATTCCTGATTGCCAGCCAAGGCGCGGAAGGTGCGGTAAGCGGTGGCGGAGCTGAGCGCTTCCGGCACCTGCCAGCCGGCGGCCAGGAAGGCTCGTTCAATCGCTTCCGGGGAGCCGGCGAGGAGGAGGTTGGTGAGGTCTGATTCCTGGCGTCGACCGGGAGTTTGGGTTCGATAGGGCAACCGTTCGAGGAAGGCGGAGGGCATGGGCTCGGCGAGGCCGAGGAGCTGGGGCGGAAGCGGTTCCCAGGCCGGTCCATCCAATAATTTGACGACAAACTCGGTACCGGCTTTGAGGCGGATTTCGGGTTCGGAGAAGCGGAGGACGGAGGCGAAGGCGGCGGTGGAAAAGGCGAGGGCGATGGGGTCGACGGCGGCAAGGGTGGGTAAGAAACCGGCGGCGCGAAAGCCGGGGGTGTTGGTGGAACGGATGCCGCGGATGCGTCCGGTTTTGTCAACTTTTTCGCGCGCATTATCGATGGCGAGGACCTGGGCGTGGATTCTGACCCAGGTTCCGTCGGGGAGTTCGACCTTGGAGAAGAGGAAGGCGAGGGTGGCGGTTTCGCGAACAAAGCCGACGCCGACGCGACGGACTTCGACGACTTCGCCGAGGACCCGGGCGCCGGGCGCAATGCGGGGCAGACCGCTGACGGTGTAGGGGGCGATGAGGACGGCTTGGACGGGATCGCCAACGGCGGAGGAGTAAGAGTTCAGCTCCTGCTGGAGGCGCAGTTCGAGTAGGGAATCACTGCCGGAATCTGCAGCGAGGCACAGTCCTGGCGAGGCCAGGAAGGACAGCAATAGAAGGGCAGATTTGTACAAACCTCCAAGAGTATCGCACTATAGAAGCGATGAGTTCAGTGCCCGTTCTTCGCGTTCACACCGGTAACGATTCGAACAACGTCCAGACCTACCACTTCCAGACGACGTTTCATATTGGACGAACGGAGGAGTGCGAGTTTCGGATCGACGACACCCATATCAGCCGTCGGCACGCGATGGTTTCGTTTCATCAGGGTCAATGGTGGATTCAGGACCTGAACAGTTCGAACGGGATTTTGTTGAACGGGGAACGGGTTTCGAGTGCACCGGTGGCGCCGACGTTGACGGTTCGTCTGGGGCTGGAGGGTCCGTGGGTTTGGTTCGAGGTGGTGGAGCAGGCGGCGGCGGTGGCCGCGCAGGTTCCTGAGCCGGCGGCGAGCCACACGATGGTTCTGAAGTCGTATACGGAGAAGTACCTGACGCCGGGGGCGCAGGGCGAGGCGGGGCATCAGACGATGATGATCCGGAGCGCGTTTCAGCGGGTGCAAAAGAAGCAGCGTTCGAAGTTTGCGATAGCGCTGGGGGGGATAGGGCTGGTGGCCGTGGCGATTGCGGGGTACGCGTACTATCAGCATCGCGAGTTAAGCCAACGGACGGCGTTGGCGCAGGAACTTTTCTATCAGATGAAGGCGATCGACGTAGATATTGCCAACGTGAAGGCCGAGAACGTGGACAAGTACCGGACGCGTCGGCAGGAGATGGAAAAGAATTACGAAAAGTTTTTGACGACCTTGAAGGTTTATGACCCGAAGATGAGCGAGCAGGATCGGCTGATCATGCGGATTTCGCGGGTGTATGGGGAGTGTGAACTGGACATTCCTCCCGGGTTCAAGGAAGAGGTGGAGAACTACATTAAGAAGTGGCAGGGGTCGGGTCGGTACAAGCAGGCCGTGATGCGGGCGAAGGAGAACAACTACACGTCGCGGATTACGAATGAGCTGTTGAGTCAGGGGTTGCCGCCGCAGTTCTTTTATCTGGCGATGCAGGAGAGCAACTTCGACCCGTTCATCAGCGGTCCGCCGACTTATATGGGCATTGCGAAGGGGATGTGGCAGTTTATTCCGGAGACGGGAGCGAAGTACGGGCTGAAGATTGGACCGCTGGCGGACCTGCCGCGGCCGGATACGGGGGACGACCGGCACAACTGGGAGAGGGCGACGGGGGCGGCGTCGCGGTACTTGAAAGACCTGTACTCGACGGATTCGCTGGCTTCGGGTTTGCTCGTGATGGCTTCTTACAACTGGGGCGAGGGTCGCGTCATCAAACGGATAAAGAGCTTGCCGAGCAACGCGCGCGAACGGAATTTTTGGCGCCTGCTGACGGAATTCCGCTCTGACATTCCGCAGGAGACCTACGACTACGTGTTCTACATTGTTTCGGCATCGGTGATTGGCGAAAACCCTCGCCTGTTTGGGTTTGATTTCGATAATCCGCTGGCTCATTTGGACAAGCGGTAGTGCCGGAACTGCCGGAGGCGGAGTACATGGTTCGGCGACTGGTGGAATGCGCGCCGGAGGCACGGATCCGGGAGGCGACGGTGCTGCGGGCGAGTTTGATTGCTCCGCAATCGCCGGACGAGTTGGCCGAAACGGTGCGGGGTCGGCGGGTGGTTTCGTATGCACGGCGGGCGAAGAACGTGCTGCTGCACCTGGATAAGGGCTGGACGTTGCGGGTGCAACTGGGGATGACCGGGCATTTTTACTGGATTGCGGATGCGCGGGTGCTGCCGCGGTTTACGCGGGTTTGGTTTGCGCTGGGGAACGGCGCGGCGCTGGTGTTCGAAGACTCGCGGACGTTCGGCAATTTGCATGTGCATCGGACGGAGGAGTTGGCGGAAGTGTTTGCCGCCTACGGGCCAGAGCCGCTGGAGGACGGATTCAGTTGGCAGCAATTGAAGGCGAGTGGAGCACGGGCGAAGGGGCCGATTAAGCCGTTTTTGCTGGATCAATCGAAGGTGGTGGGGCTGGGGAATATATGGGCGGCGGAAAGCTTGTTTGCGGCGGGGATTGCGCCGGGGCGGGCGATTCCGGAGTTGGACGATGCGGCGTGGAAGGCGCTGCATCGAGCGATTCGGAAGACACTGACGGCGGCGATTGAGAACGCGTTTCGGGTGACCGGATCGGCCGAGGATTTTCCGGAGGCGGATTTGCTGGCGTGCGCGGTGTACGGGCGCCCGGGCGCGCCTTGCCGGCGGTGCAAGGGGCCGATTGAGCGGTTCGTGCAGGCTGGCCGGAGTACGTTTCATTGCCCGCAGTGTCAGCGGTAGTGACACAATCGGGCATGCGCTTTCTTCTCGCTTTGCTCTTGCCGATGGTGGCGGCCGGAGCGTGTAAGGAGGTTAGGATCCTCACCTACAACATTCATCATGGGGAGGGGATTGACGGGAAGTTCGATTTGGCGCGGATCGCAAAGGTGATTCGGCAAAGCCGGGCAGATATTGTGGCGTTGCAAGAGGTGGATCAGCGGACTAAGCGCATTGGGGGCGTGGACACGCTGGCGACGCTGGCGGAAATGACGAAACGCCGGCCGGTGTTCGGCAGGTCGATGGCGTTCGACGGGGGGGAGTACGGAAACGCGTTGCTGATCCGGGGGACGATACTGCGGCATAGCGTACACCCGATTCCGGCTTCGTTTGGCCGGGAGCCGCGATCGATTTTACGGGCGGAGGTACAGCTGAATGGGTGCAAGCATCCGATACTCGTGATGGCGACGCATTGGGACCACGAGTCGCAGGTTGACCGTTTGGCCGGGGCGAAGTTGGCGAACCAATTGGCGAACCAGTCGCCGGATTTGCCGGCGCTGCTGGCGGGAGATTTCAACGCGAACCCTTCAAACGCGGCGGTGAAACTGCTGAGCGGGACGTGGATGATTAGCGGCGCGGGGGTTCCGCTGCACACCTACCCGGTGGCAGCGCCGAAGGTTCAGCTTGACTATATTCTGGCGCGTCCGGGGTCGGCGTGGACGGTGCGGGATGCGCAGGTGCTGCCGGAGATTCTGGCGAGCGATCATCGGCCGCTGTTGGCTAGATTGCGTTTGTACTGACTTCGGGGAGGAGATGGCGGTTGTAACCTAACTCGACCAAACGGTGAAAGGCGGCCTTGACGGGGGGCGGAATGTGCTGGGGCGCGGAGTAACCGAGACGGGCGTAGAACCACAAACGCTGTAAGTCGCCGAGAATGATGTTGGCCACCTTTTCGGGCCCGAGATCGGGCAGGAGGCAGTAATCGTCAAACGTGGCCGGCCAGGAGAGCATCGTGGCGGGCATTCCGGGCCATTGCACGGTGTGGGTGGCGAAGGCACGCCGTTGCATGAAGGGTTTGGTGACGATGAGGATGCTGGAGAGTGGATGGCCGGCGAGGAGGCGGCGGGAGAAGCGGATGTTTTCACTGGTGTTGGTGGCTTCGCGCTCGATCAGAAGGGCATGGGGCGGGACCCCGCGGGCGAGGAGGATGTCGGCGAAGACGTCGGCTTCCGGGCGATCCCAATTGGTGGAGAGGAGATCGTTCTGGTGGGCGATGCCTCCGGTGGGGACGACGAGGGGCGCTAGGCCTTGGTGGTAGAGGTCGGCGGCAAATTCGGCGACGCGGATGTCGTTAGTGCCCAAGACGAGCATGGCGTCGGCAGGGGTGGGCTGGTGGCGCAGTTGATGGAAATCGAAGATGAGGGCGGCGCAGCGCTGGGCCTCCGGCGACATGCCGGGTGGGGAATGATCAGAAAACTCCATTCAAAACCAATATACTCTGGAGGTGACTCGTCGAACTTTTTTCGCTCTCTCCGGTGCCGCTTTGGCCGCCCCCAACGACCGCATTAACGTCGGATTCATTGGGGTCGGGAACATGGGCACGAACCGCCTGCGCGGCTTTCTGAAACATCCCGATATGAATGTCGCGGCGCTTTGCGACCTGGATGACAGTTACTTGTCCCGGGCGATGGGGATCGTGAAGGAGAGCCGGGGGACCGAGCCGACAACTTACAAGGATTTCCGCAAGCTGCTGGCGGACAAGTCGATCGACGCGGTGTGCATCGCGACGCCGGACCATTGGCATGCTATGCCGACCGTACAGGCTTGCGCGGCGGGCAAGGACGTGTTTGTCGAGAAGCCGTTGAGTTACTCGATTGGAGAAGGCAGGGCGATGGTGACGGCGGCGCGTAAGCACGGGCGGGTAACGCAAATGGGGAATCATATTCACAATGACTTGCCGAACTATCGGCGGGCGGTGGAACTGATTCGGTCGGGGGTGATTGGGAAAGTTCAACACGTCAACGTTTGGAAAACGTCGGAGACGAAGGGGTTGGGGGCACCGGCCGATGCAGCGCCGCCGGCGGGTTTCGATTACGCCACATGGCTCGGCCCGGCGCCGAAACGGGCTTATAACTCGAATCGGGCCCACTTCAACTATCGCTACTTCTGGGACTACTCGGGCGGCATGTTTATTGATTTTTGGTGCCATATTACGGACGTTGCGTACTGGGCGCTGGATTTGACGGCTCCGAAATCGGTGGTGGCGACGGGCCGGCGGGAGATCAGCGATGACAATGCGGAGACGCCGAATTTTCTGGATCTGGTTTATGAATACCCGGGGATGAATCTGACTTGGGGACTGAATCCGATGGCTCCGGCCGGGTTTGAGGATAAGGGGATTGGGTGCGTGTTTCAGGGTTCGGCGGGGAGCCTTTTCGTCGACTACGCGACGCATCAGGTTTTCGTGAAGGGTAAGCCGGTGATGGATTTCAAGCGGCCGGAGCCATCGATTCCGGACTCGCCGGGGCATATCCGCGAGTTTCTGGATTCCGTGAAATCGCGGAAGTTGACCACGTGCGATATTGAATATGGCCATAAGTTGACCAAGGCGGGACTGTTGGGTAACATCGCTTATCGGACGGGACGACGGATTACCTGGGACGACGCGAAAGAACAGATTGTGGGCGATGCGAAGGCGAATCAAATGGTGACTCGTAAGTATCGTAAGCCCTGGAAACTGGCATGATGTTACTTGCCGCGTTGGCTTTGAATAGTATTTTGCTTCCCGGGGATGTCGCCATTTATTCGGGGACGGCGGCGCATGTTTTGGTGACGTCGACTCGGCGGGATGTACTGCCGCCGGGGGGCGCGCTGATTGTACCGGCGGGCGAGGCGGCGGCGCTCGAAGACCCGGCTAAGTTCTGGCGGCTGTTTTCTCAGCTTCGATTTCATGACTACGCGCAGAAATCGACGAAGGTGCCGGTGGGTCCGCGGGCGATTGAACGGACGGTGCAGGGCGGCGATTCGCTGACGTTTGGCCCGACGACGATTAGGGTGCTGGCGACGCCGGGGTACTCGGCGGGAGCGGTGTCGTACGTTTTCGAGCAGAACGGGAAGCGGGTGATCGCGACGGGCGATTTGATCTATTCGGGCGGGCGGCTGCTGGATCTTTACAGTTTGCAGAGCGAGGTGGCGGAGACGAAGACGCGCGGGTACCACGGGTTTGCGGCGCGGGCGGGGCAACTGATTGCGAGCTTGCAATTGGTCGCGGGGCAGAAGCCGGATCGATTGATTCCGGCGCGAGGGCCGGCTATTGAGGACCCGCAGAAGGAGATCGCGCTGTTGATCGATCGGTTGCAACGGCTACTGGATAGTCACTTCGCGACGGACGCGCTGCGGTGGTATTGGGGCGAAGAGAGCTGGCAGACGCGGGCGAAACTTGCGATTGGCCGGGCTCCTTCGGCACCAATGCCGATGTCAGAGGAGCGCGACCTGCCGGGTTGGATTATCGCGATTGGGAATTCGCGGTTGCTGGTTTCGCCGACGGGGGCCGCGTTTCTGCTCGACGCGGGATATCCGCAGATTGTCGAGAAACTGGAAGAGTTGCAGGCGGCGGGGCGGTTTAAGAATTTGGAAGGGTTGTGGATTACGCATTATCACGATGATCACACGGATTTCGCGACTAAGGTGGCCAAGCGGTTCGGGGTCAAAGTGATCTATAGCACTAAGATTCAAGACATCGTGGAGCACCCGGACCGGTATCGGATGCCCTGCTTGACGACGAACCCGATTACGGGCGAAACGAAGGGAGAAGCGGAGACGTGGCAGTGGCGGGAGTTTCGGATGGCGAGTTACTTTTTCCCGGGCCAGACGTTGTATCATGGCGGGCTTTCGATTGAGCGGGAATCGGGAGAAAAGATTTTCTTTGTGGGGGATTCGTTTACTCCTTCCGGGACCGATGATTACTGTTTGCAGAACCGGAATTTTGTGGGGGAGGACGAGGGCTATTTGTATTGTTTGAAGCTGCTCGAAAAGCTGGGCGGGAACCATTGGCTGATTAATCAGCATGTGCTGCCGATGTTTCGGTACGATGCTGCGCGGATGGAGCGGATGCGGTCGGAGCTGCGGCGGCGGGCGGCGTTGTTGGGGGAGCTGACTCCCCTGCCCCATGCTAACTACGCTGTCGATGAAAGCTGGGCGAGGATGTATCCCTACGCCTCAAGCGGGGAGCCGCTGGAGCTGCGGCTGATGAATCACACGAGCACAGAACAGACGTTCACCGTGAAGTGGCATGTTCCAGCTGGCTGGGCCGTTCGCGAAGCGGAAGAGACGGTGCGCGTCCCCGCCCGCGCTGAGGGCAAAGTTCGGTTGAGGTTAGAAAAGCGCGGAGCCACGGAGCTGGGCGTCGTGACGGCGGACGTCACGTTTGCCGGGTTTGCGTTGGCCCACTGGACCGAAGCGTTGCTGCTGCCTTAGGGATCAGGGCGGGCTGAGTTTGCTGAGCCGCTGGTCCAGGACGCCGAGATAGACGGTTAGAAAGTGGTAGGCTTCCCGGTACCGCTCGCGGTTCACGGCCGCCAGGACATCTTTATCGGTATGGAGCAGGCGGAACGACTTTTCGTCGATGGAATGGAAGTCGATCACGGGGACCTTTTTGTCGGAAAACGGATGCGAATCGGAATCGCCGACGCGGTCCAGATCCATCGGCGAAATCTCGATTTTCATCTGGTCCCCCACCAAGGCCGCCAGGTTCGAAAACGGTCGGTGCGCCCGCTTGGCCCAAACCTTCAGGCTGCCCGTGCCTACGCTGTCGATGTTGACAAACGCCTTTACCCGCGACAACTCTTCGCGCGGCATATTCTTGACGAAAGCCTTCGAACCGACGAGCCCCACCTCTTCATCGGTGAAGGCGACAAACCAGATTGTATGGTTGTGACCGTAAGCCTTATGGCTCTGGTAGAGGCTCGCGAGCAGCGAAGCACCAGTCCAGTTATCGATCGCCCCTTCGCCGTCTTTCACCTTGTCATAATGCGCGCCGACGAGAATGATGTCGTCGCTGGAACCCGGTAGAACGCACTGCAGATTGGGGAGCTTCGACCCCTTCACCAGACGCTCGGAGAACCGTTCGCCTAAGCAGGCAGCTTCGGCGAACAGATTCTGAACCGCTACTTTACGATCCGGGTTCTGCTTCTGGACGGCATCCAGGCGACGGTCCAGTATCGCGTCGGGAACCTTGTCGAAGGCGACCTTTTGCGCAAACAGCACGGAAATGGCCGCCCATCCGACAAGGATCCGACGCATTTGTGTCTACAGCAGGTCGGAGTGAGTAAAGAAGTAGACGGTTTCGACGGCAGCCGTTTCCGGGGCGTCGGAGCCGTGGGAGGCGTTCCGCTCGATGGATTCGGCAAACATCTTCCGAATCGTTCCTTCGGCCGCGTTGGCGGGATTGGTCGCGCCCATGAGGTCGCGCCATGCCTTAATCGCCCCTTCCTTCTCGAGCACGAGCAACACGGCTGGGCCGGAGGTCATGAACGAAACGAGCGAACCAAAGAAGCCGCGCTCCTTATGCACGCCGTAGAAACCTTCGGCTTCCTTTTGGCTGATCGTGTGCTGTTTCATGGCCACGATGCGGAAACCGTTCTGTTCGATCACGCTCAAAATCGCGCCCGTCTTCCCGGTCGCTACGGCGTCCGGCTTAATCATTGCAAAAGTACGTTCCATTACAGTCCTAATCTTTCCTTTACTTTCTGACCAATCTCGGCCGGCGAAGCGCAGACGGTGATTCCCGCCGCTTCCATCGCCGCCATCTTGTCGGACGCTTTGCCCGACCCGCCTTCGGCAATGGCACCCGCGTGACCCATGCGGCGGCCTTCCGGCGCCGTCTGGCCCGCGATGAACCCGATTACCGGCTTCGTCACGTTTTCCTTAATCCAAGCCGCGGCGATCTCTTCGTTGTTGCCGCCGATCTCGCCGACCATGATGATGGCGTGCGTATCGGGGTCAGCGTTGAGAAGCTGAATCGCATCCAGATGCGTGGTCCCGATGATGGGGTCGCCGCCGATGCCGATGCAGGTGGACTGGCCGATGCCGAGCACGGAAAGCTGGCCTACTGCTTCGTAGGTCAGGGTTCCGGAACGGCTGACGACGCCAACGTTGCCGGGTTTGAAGATGTGCCCGGGCATGATGCCGATGCGGCACTCGTTGGGGGTGATGATGCCGGGGCAGTTGGGCCCGATGAGGCGGACGTTGCGCCCTTTCAGGAACTGGCGCACGGCGATCATGTCGCGGACGGGGATGCCTTCGGTGATGCAAACGATCAAAGCGACGCCGGCGTCGGCGGCTTCCATGATCGAATCGGCGGCAAACGGCGGCGGCACGAAAATGACGCTGGCGTTGGCTCCGGTCTCTTTGACGCAATCGGCGACGGTGTTGAAGACCGGGCGGTCGAGGTGCATGGCACCGCCCTTACCGGGGGTGACGCCACCGACTACGGTGGTTCCGTAGTTGATGGACTGCGTCGCATGAAAGGTGCCCTGGGCACCGGTGTAACCCTGCACGAGCAGGCGGGTATTTTTGTTTACTAGTACGCTCATTGTGCCGCCTTCACAGCCTGTTCGGCGCCGTCTTTCATGCCGTCGGCGACGGCGAAGTTGAAGCCGGATTCGGCCAGGATTTTTTTGCCTTCAGCTACGTTCGTGCCTTCCATACGGATGACGATGGGGACGCTGATGCCGAGTTCGCGAGCCGCGTTGACGACGCCGGTGGCGAGGACGTCACAACGGAGAATGCCGCCGAAGATGTTGATGAAGACGGCCTTGACGGCCGAGTCGCTCAACAGGATGCGGAGGGCGTTTTTGATTTGCTCTTCGTTGGCGCCGCCGCCGACATCGAGGAAGTTGGCGGGTTCGCCGCCGGCGTGCTTGATGATGTCCATCGTGCCCATGGCGAGGCCCGCGCCGTTGACCATGCAAGCGATGTTGCCATCGAGCTTGATGTAGTTGAGGCTGAATTTCGAGGCTTCGACTTCGAGCGGATCTTCTTCAGCGAGGTCGCGGAGGTCGACGAATTCGGGATGCCGGAACATGGCGTTGTCGTCGATGTTGAGCTTGGCGTCGAGGGCCATGACGCGGCCATCCTTCAACAGGATGAACGGGTTAATTTCGGCGAGGGAGCAATCGATTTCGTCGTAGGCCTTGGCGAGGGCCATCATGGCTTTCGCGGTGGCGTTGACGCTCGCGGCGGGGACGCCGATGCCGAAGGCCAACTTACGGGCCTGGTAGGCGGAGAGTCCGATGCCGGGTTCGATGACTTCCTTCAAGATTTTTTCGGGCGAATCATGGGCGACCTGTTCGATCTCCATGCCACCTTCGCTCGAGGCCATGAAGACGTTCTTGCCGCTGGCGCGGTCAAGGGTGATCCCCAGGTAGAGCTCCTTTTCGATGGGCAGCGCTTCTTCGATCAGCAGCCGACCCACCTTTTGACCCTGGGGCCCAGTTTGGTGGGTGACCAACTGCATGCCCAGAATCTTCCGCGCGGCGGTGACCGCGTCCTCGACCGTCTTGACGACCTTCACGCCGCCGCCCTTGCCGCGACCTCCCGCGTGGATCTGCGCCTTGACGACGACGAATCCGCCCAGCTCTTTCGCCGCAGCCTCAGCCTCTTCTACAGAAAATGCCACTTTGCCTTTCGGCACGGGCACTCCGTAGCGGGCGAGTATGGCTTTGCCTTGATACTCGTGAATTTTCATACGCTAAACTCTAAAGTTTACCATGGCGTTTTTACCGCTCCTGCATAAAGTCACTGAATCGAAACCATTAGACGAGTCCGAAGCCGAATTGGCGATGGATTTGATCCTGTCGGGCGAGGTTGCGCCGGTTCTGTTGGCGGCGTTTTTGGCGGCGTATCGGGTGGTGGGTTTGTCGCCGGAGGATATGACGGGCTTTGCGCGGGGACTGCGGGCCCGGCTGACGCCGGTGCCGGTTCGGCTGCAGCCGGGGGAGGTTCTGCTGGACACTTGCGGGACGGGGGGGGACGGGGCGAACACGTTCAACATTTCGACGGTGACCGCGTTTGTGGTGGCGGGAGCGGGGGTGAAGGTTGGTAAGCATGGCAACCGGAGCGTGTCGTCGTTGTGCGGGTCGGCGGACATTTTGGAGGCGCTGGGGGTGCCGATTCATACCGATCCGGCGTTGATGGCGGCGGACATTGAACGGGCTGGATTTGCGTTTTTGTTTGCGGCGGTGCTGCACCCGGGGATGAAGCATGTGGCGCCGGTGCGGGCCGAGTTGAAGATGCGCACGATTTTCAATTTACTGGGGCCGCTGGCGAATCCGGCTTCGGCTACGGTGCAATTGGTGGGTGCGCCTTCGGTGGGCGATGCGGCGAACTTGGCGGCGGCGCTGCATGAGTTGGGGAACCGGTGCGCGCTGGTGGTGCACGGATCGGACGGGTTGGACGAGATTACAACGACGGGGTCGACGACGATTTTCCACGTGGGGCAGAGGGTGCGGGAGGAGGTCTGGTACCCGGCTGATTTTGGGATTGGCCGGGCTTCGCTGGCGGACCTGGTGGGCGGTGATCGGGAGCAAAATGCGGCGATTGCGCGGGGAATTTTGAGTAATGTGGACCGGGGGCCGAAGCGGGATATTGTGTTGTTGAACGCGGCGGCGGCATTGATGCTGGCGCGGGGCCTGTCGCCGAGCGACGCGCTGGCGGCGGCGCGGGCTTCGTTAGACTCCGGGGCGGCGGGGGCCGTCCTGGAACGCTTGCAGAGTGGACGGTAGGCGGTGGCTTGGCGGAGCTCGGTTTGGACGTACAGAACGAAGCCAATTACTCTTTCGCCAGGAAGTTAGGGTGGCAAGGTGAGCACGTCGAGGCCATGATGATTCTGTTCACGGAGAAGGAGTTCGGCTGCTGGTGCGGGGGCGAGGACTTCGTTAGATTCCGGGGCTGACAGGGCTTGCGTCGCGGGCCATGACGGCTCCGCAGCCGGCGGTGGCGCTGATGATGGCG
>Ga0136639_10000574_pt1 | contig 12458 bp, 11 predicted proteins | sample AntDrymUQ8592106_2_FD_113739 | JGI IMG/M metagenome (GOLD analysis project Ga0136639, IMG submission 113739) | Polar desert sand microbial communities from Dry Valleys, Antarctica - metaG UQ859 (21.06) | ecosystem: Environmental > Terrestrial > Soil > Desert | place: Antarctica: Dry Valley...
CTCCTCCTCCACGACAACCACTGGGAAATCACCAACACCAACAACAACTACTGGCTCCAACCACCCACAACCGTGGACCCCACCCAAACCCTGATCCTGCTCCCCAGCAAAACACCCACCATCACCACCATCACCAGAAAGAATGTGAGCTGACCGCACCCCGCGGCGGGGTCAACCGCACGAGAACAGAAGCACGCGACCGAATTACCCGACGAAAGGATCAACGTGAACGCCGAAGAGCCAGCCGGCTCAGCCTCGATTGCTCGCGCTCCCCCTGGGAATAGCGTCAGGGTGGGACTACGCCCCGCGGGCCGGACTTCGCGCACACCCCCCACCGGCGATCACGGACAGCGGAGCCAACCGCCGCTTCAGCGTCCGTTTTCGAGTAATCTCCGGCCGAGATGACGCGGTTGACGCCCTCACACCTACGCATCGAACTTGTTGACGCACTGCCGTGGCAGCATCCGCTCCTCCCACACCCACTGAACCGTGCTTAGTCAGCTCAATCAGCTCAACCAGCTCAAGCAGCGCGGTAAGCGCAGGGCAAAGCCCGATCAGTCGCCAGCGCGCGGATATGCCAGTACTCGACCACGCACCTCGACCGTGACCTCGGCACCGACCGGGAGAAGGCCCGAGGCCGCTACCCGAGCCACGCAACTCGTTCCACTCTGAAGCGAGAGCTCGAGCAGCGCGTCGTGCCCTGTGTAGCTCACCGCTGTGACGGTCGCGCGAAGTCCTTGGGCAAGCACCGATTCATCGATCGACGTCAGCTCGAGCTGTTCCGGACGAACAAGCACAGTGACTGGGGTGCCGTCGACCGGTTCCGCAGATGCGCCCGCTCGCATCGGTGCGACAGCGCGGTTTGAGCCTGTCTCTCCGACACCCGCACCGCCGCGGCTAGCCTCACCAGTCTTAGCCTCACCAGTCTTAGCCGCACCCGCACCCGCACCCGCACCGGACACGCCACCCGCACCCATCGCACCAAGCCCAGCACCTGCCGCACCTGCCACACCTGCCACCGCCCCCGCGGAGACCACGTTCATCGGGGCCGTCTCCCCAGAGCGGCGAATCTCGCTCCGGAGCTGCCTGCCGTGCCGGACTCCGCTCTCGTCGTAAGCAAGCGCGCCCTCCGCGACCGCACCCTCGTCCAAAGCTGTACCCGAGGAGGCACCGATCAGCGGGTTCCCACGGATGGCGGCCGCCGGCATCCACTCCGCCTCCAAGGACCCGAGCGCACCGACAACCGAGCCCGAACGCCACAGGCCCGGCAGGAACACCGATTCTCCGACGAAGGTCGCGACCCACGGCGTCGCGGGCCGATCGTACACCTCGGGCGGTGTGCCGAACTGCAGAATTTCGCCATCACGCATCACCGCGACATAGTCCGCGATCGAGAGCGCCTCGGCCTGGTCGTGCGTGACAAGAATGCCAGTCATTCCCTCGGCGGCGAGCAGTGCCCGCACCTCGGTGCGCAGCTCGCCTCGAAGAAGGGGGTCAAGCGCACCGAACGGCTCGTCCATCAGCACGACCTCCGGCCCCGATGCGAGAGCTCGAGCGAGCGCCACGCGCTGCGCCTGGCCTCCCGACAGCTGCGCCGGCGACCGATCGGCGAGCGCCGAGAGCCCGACCATGGAGAGCAGGTGGCGCACCCGTTCTTCGCCTGCCGCCCTCCGCGCAGCGCGACGTCCACCGCCGAGGCCGAAGGCGATGTTCTCGGCAACGGTCAGGTGCGGGAAGAGCGCCGCGTCCTGCGGAACCCAGCCGATCCTCCGCTTCTCCGGCGCCAAGTGGATGCCGTGAGTCGTGACCATCCGCTGACCCAACCGCACCTCGCCGGACCGCGCTCGGATGAGGCCCGCGATCGTGCGCAGAAGCGTGGTCTTGCCGCATCCGCTCGGCCCCACGATCGCCACGAGCGACCCGTTCGGGACTTCGAGGGAGATGCCGCGCAGCACCGGTTCCACACCGTAACCGACGACGACGTTGCGCATCGAAAGTCGACTCATGAAGCTGTCCCGTCCACTCGTCCGCGGCCAGCTCCTGATAGGAGGAACGCGGGAACTGCCGCCACAAGAATGAGCGCGGCCGCGTATGGCGCAGCGGCGCCGTAGGCGGAGACGTCGGTGCGTGACCAGAGTTCGATCGCGAGGGTATCGGTTCCGGTCGGCCGCAAGAGGAGCGTCGCAGGCAGCTCCTTCATCGCCGTCACCGCGACGAGCAGCGCACCGGCGAAGATACCCGGCCGGGCGAGCCGCGCGGTGACGAGCCACCAGGTCTGCAGCTGGCCATAACCGAGGGTTCGGGAGACATCCTCGAGCGAGGTGGGCACCTGGGCCGTGGCACTGCGAATCGCCCCGATCGCCTTGGGCATGAACAGCACCCCATAGGCGAACGCGAGCACGAAACCGGTCTGGTAGAGCGCGGGCATCACCGAGAGCGAGAAGAACACGAGCGAAAGTCCCACCACGATGCCGGGCAGGCCAAGGGCGAGGTAGCCGAGCGACTCGATCAGGCGCACGAGTCGGCCACGGTACCTGGCTGCGAGAGCACCGATCGGCAGGGCAAGGAGCACCGCGATGACGGCGCCGCCGATCGACAGGGCGAGGGTATTGAAGATCGCTTGGCCCAGCTCGACAGGATCGAGCGCCCGCAGCGTCTCCGCCTCGAACAGCCGCGCGAAAAGCACCGCCACCGGCAGCCCGACCGCGAGACCAGGAACGACGGCGAGCAGGGCGATCGACGGTGCGGTCCAGTGGCCGAGGTTGACAATGCGGTGGCGAGCCACGCCCGTGACGGCCCCGAACCGGCGGCGGGCGCGACCGCGCGCAGTCTGCTCAGCGACAACGATGACCATCGCGAGAAGCACGAGCACGGTCGCGAGGATCGCCGCGTAGTTGCGGTTGAAGCTCGCCCCATACGCCTGCTGAATCGCCGTGGTCAACACGGGGAAGCGGAAGAGCGCGACTGCACCGAACTCCGAGAGCACGTAGAGGCACACGAGGAGCGCTCCCGCGAGGGTCGCCGGCCGGATCTGCGGCCACGTGCCGAGCCAGAAGGCGTGCCAGGCGCTGCGCCCGAGAGTGCGGGCGACGTCGTCGAGGCCCGTGGTCCCCGCTCGCAGCGCCGCCACCACCGGCAGGGTCACGTAGGGGGTCGAGACGAGAGTCAGCACGAGCCAGGATGCCCCGAATCCCTGCATTCCCGGCACCGCGGCGAGCCAGCCGTAGGCGGCGAGGTAGGAGGGCACCGCGAGCGGAAGCGCGGCGAGCACGGTCCACATCCCCCGCAAACGCAGTCGGGTGCGGGCGAGCAGGAAGGCGGTCGGCACCCCGACCAGCACACAGGTCGTGGTGACCGCTGCCGCGAGGCTCACGGTGTTGAGCAGCAGCTGCGGCACCCGGGGGCGACCGAGCACCGTCACCGCATCCTCCAGTCCGCTCGATCCAACCCGAACGAGGAGATAGACCAGTGGGATGGATGCGATGGCGCATGCGACGAGGCCGAGCAGCAGCAGCATCCGTGGCGGCCGTCGCCCGACCGGCTCGCGAGTCGGCTCGGCTGGCACCGGCTCGGCTGCGAGCGCCTCGCCTCCGAGGCCGGCGACTCGCTCATCGACTCGCTGTTGCATCCGACTCCTGCTGATGGGTGAGGCACGAGGCGCGGCGGGCCGCGTCGGTGCCGGGGGTGGTCGCGCTGCGCGGCCCGTTCAGTGACAGCGCAGCGCGACTGTCCTTATAGAAGACCGTACTGTGCGAGCAGCTCCTGAGTCTTTTCGAGGGATTCGAGATCGCTGAGGTCGAGCTGAGGATTGACGAGGCTCTCCAGGTCCGGGACGCCCTCCGGTGCGTCGACGCCCGGGAGCAGCGGGTACTCGTAGGTGTTCTCGACGAAGAACTGCTGCGCCTTCTCGGAGACGAGGTACTCGATGAACGCGAGTGCGTCCGGGTCGCCTTCGGCTCCGGCGAGGATCGCCGCGCCGGTGACGTTGACCATGCCGCCAGCGTCGCCGGGCAGGAACTTGAGCTGTGCGCGCATCCCTTCGGCTCCGACCTCGGCCGCATCCTCGTACCAGTAATAGTGGTTGATGAGAGCGAGATCGAGCTGGCCGCTGTTGACCAGGTCGAGGGTCGCGCCGTTCTTCTCGGTGAGCACGGGCGAATTCTTGCTGATGCCTTCGACCCACGCCTCGGCATCCTCTTCGCCCTCGAGCACGCGAAGCGCTGTGACGAACGACTGGAAGCTCGCGTTTCCGGGAGGGAAGCCAACCCGGCCGCTCCACTCGGGGTCGGTCAGCGCTTCGACCCCATCGGGAATTTCATCCTCGCTGAGCTTCTCTGAGTCGTAGGCGATCACGCGGGCGCGGCCGGTGACGCCGATCCAGCTGTCATCCTCCGACGTGAAGCCGGCGGGGATGACGTCGGCAAACTCGGCCGGGATCTTGCTCACGAGGCCGGCGTTCGCGAGCGAGCCGAGGGCTCCGGCGTCCTGCGAGAGGAATACCTGGGCGGGCGAGTTCTCGCCCTCCTCGAGCAGGAGCGCGTTGAGCTCGGGGCTCGAACCGTAGCGGGCACTGACCTCGATGCCCGTGTCTTCGGTGAACTGCTCGATGAGCGGAGCGATGAGTGCCTCGTCGCGGCCAGCGTAGAGAGTGAGCTCGCCGTCGCTCTCGATCGCCGCGTCGTTCGGCGCGGCCGGTTCGGTGTCGCTGGCGGGCGCGCAGCCAGCCACAGTCAGGGCGAGGGCGGTGACGCCCGCGGAGAGAATGAGGCCGCGGCGGAGAGTGCGCATTGAGGGTGTCCTTTTCTATTACTTAGGTTAGGCAAGCCTATCTTAGCCGATGGTCCCGACGAGAGCCAACTGCACAGGCGGATGCCGGCGGTCCCGACGAACCGCCCGTCACTGCGCGCGCCACCTGTCACGGCACCCGCGACGCTTGGTACCAGGTCGTCTCGACCCGCTCGGCCCCACGGCCGACCGCGTCAAAGTCGGCACCGACTGCGCGCAGACGACTCTCGTTCGCCGCATCGATGAGCTCGGCCGTCGCGCGATAGTGCTCGGCAGCATGCGCGGGCACGGCGAGCTCGAGCGGGGGAGGGCGGTCGGAGAACACCTCCCGCCGAACGAGCACGGGGTCCGCGGTCGCCCACGTGCCGCCGAGCGCCGGAACGAGATCGTCGGTGTGCTCCACCGCGACCCACGGGACATCCCGCGGCACGTCCACCTGCCCACCCGGGGCCCCGAGGGTGTACAGGCCACGTACGTCGTAGTCCCCCGATGCCGCGAGCTGGGCAGCCACGAGCCCGCCCTGGGAGTAGCCGGTGACGACGAGCGGCGACTTTGCCTCGACTCCCGCCTGGTCCAATGCGTCGACCACCGCCCGGTAGGCGCCGGACGGCTCGCCCGAGAGGGCGGAGACGTTGCTGGTGAGGTCCCACGGTTCCTTTCCGCTCGCCAGGGAGAAGTCGGCGGTGCCGCCGAGATAGACCTCGAATCGATCGGGCTGCCCCGGTGCGCTGTACCGGTCGATGCGAACCTGCGCATTACCGCTCGGTACGCGGGCGGCCCGGTCGGCGAAGCCATCGGCACGCGTCGACGAAGCACGGGAAACCGGGACGGTCCTGACGGGTGTCTCCCGAAGGCCGCCGAAGACCGACGCTCCGATCGCCACCGCGCCCACGGTGGTGTCGAGGCCAAGCAGCCCGAGTCCGTCGTCGCCGAGCATCCGGACCACGGGGAGGGGAAGCCCCCCTGCTCCGGCGACGACCTCGTCCACACTCACGATCGAAACGCGGGCGAACTGCACGAAGCGTGGGTTGCTCAGGATCGACCGGTGCCCCGCGATCCATCGTTCTGCTGCGTCGCCGCCCCGCCGAGTCGCGTCTGGTGCGACGGTGCTGGCCACGGAATAGGCGAGTGCTGCCCTGGAGCCGGCCACGAGCAGCCCCGGTGCCAGCACGAGGCCCCACCGCGCCGCGAGAAACCCGAGGCCAGCGGCGAAGTCTCCCGCGAGCCGCTCGCCGAGCGCCGCCAGCGCCGACTCGCCGGCCCCGTAGACGTCGGCGCTCAGCTGCAGCCCGGCCGCGAGATGTCCGCTGCGCACGCCAGCCAGGCCGAGGAGCGCTCGGGCGTCATCGATCCCTCGCTCGGCCTGCTCGAGCGCGGGCCGACAGGCTGCCGTTCCCGTCAGTCGGGACGCCGCCCCGGCATCCATCGCACCGAGGGAGCGCACGCACTCCTCGAGGTTCCTCTCGAGCTGCTCCAGCCGCTGCGCCTGGTCGAACAGCGTGACCGTCGCTACCGCGATCGATCCACCGCCCCCGACCATCAGGTCATCCGACATGGCTCGCGAGGGTGTCGATGGCGCGGCGGGTGTCAGCCAGCGCCGCGTCGACGGATGACTCCGCCGAGGAAATCGCGCGGTGCAGCTCATCAAGCCCCGCGTCATAGAGCCGGCGGGCCGGACCGGCCCACGCCGTCTCGGCGCCCGACGGCGCGAGCACTCGAGCCTGATCTATTCGAGCGCGCAGGACCACGAGGGCCGCCGCCTGCTCGTCGAGCATGCGGCGGGCGATCATCACCGATAGCGCCCACGGATCGGAGTCGGACCCCTGCGGCATTCTCTCCTACGCTTTCGTTGACGACGCCAGCTCTCGAGCCACCCTGCGGCAACACGGCCCCTTCCTGCCACGCGGCACGGGATTGGTGAGGAGGTGCAGCCGAGGCGAGCGGGGGAGGAAGAATCCGTTCCCTCCGGCGAAGTGGGCCACAATGGAGCCATGAGCTTCGACCGGACCCTCCACGAGTCCGCGCTGTTCAGAATCTGCTTCGTCTGCACGGGCAACATCTGCCGGTCGCCTATGGCGGAGGTCGTGTTCCGCCACCTCGTCGCCCGCCAGGGCTACGACACCGCCATCTCGGTGATGTCAGCGGGAACCGGCGACTGGCATGTAGGCGAGAACGCCGACGACCGTACCGTCACGGCGCTGAGCGCCCGCGGTTATACCTCCGGAGACCACCGCGCCCGGCAGTTCGACCCCGACTGGTTCGACTCGCTCGACCTCGTCGTCGTCTTCGACCGCAGCCAGGACCGCATCCTCAAGGCATGGGCCGGCAGTGAGTCCGACCGGGGCAAGGTGCAGATGTTCCTGGGCTTCGACAAAGACCAGGCCCCGCGCGTCGACGTCCCGGACCCGTATTACGCCGATGCCGCGATGTTCGACTCCGTCCTCAACATGATCGAGCGTGCGAGCTCGGCACTCCTCGACCAGATCAAGCCGGGAATCCGATTGGAAACGCCATGACTTTGCCAGAACAGCCCCTCAGCCCGCTCGACGGACGTTACCGAACCGCCGTGGTCGGCCTCGGCGAGCACCTTTCCGAGGCGGGACTGAACCGCGCGCGCGTGCTCGTCGAGGTCGAGTGGCTGATCTTCCTCACCGACCGTGAGCTGTTCGGGTCGCACCGCCTCAGCGCCGAGCAGGCCGCCTCCCTGAGGAGCCTCGTCGATGACTTCGGCCAGGCCGACATCGATGAGCTGGCTGGCCTCGAGGCGACGACCCGGCACGACGTCAAGGCGGTCGAGTACTACGTGCGCGCCCGCCTCGAGAAGCTCGGACTGTCGGATGTCGCCGAGCTCACCCACTTCGCCTGCACCAGTGAGGACATCAATAACCTCGCCTATGCGCTCACGATCGGGTCGGCCGTGCGTGAGGTGTGGATGCCGGCGCTCGACGCCGTGATCGCGGGGCTGACCGATCGGGCCGTCGCGCACCGCGCGATTCCGATGCTCGCGCACACCCACGGCCAGCCCGCCACACCGACGACTGTCGGCAAGGAGTTCGCTGTGTTCGTGCACCGGCTGCGGCGAATTGTCGTGCGGATCGAGCAGGCCGAGTATCTCGGCAAGTTCAGCGGCGCGACCGGGACCTTCGCGGCGCATGTGGCGGCCGACTCCAGCCAGGACTGGCCGGAGCTGTCGCGCCAGTTTGTCGAGTCGCTCGGCCTCGTCTGGAACCCGCTCACGACCCAGATCGAGTCGCACGACTGGCAGGCGGAGCTCTACTCGGCGATCAGCCACACCAACCGGGTGCTGCACAACCTCGCGACCGACATCTGGACCTACATCTCGCTCGGCTATTTCACCCAGATCCCTCAGGCCGGGGCCACCGGTTCGTCGACCATGCCGCACAAGATCAACCCGATCCGGTTCGAGAACGCCGAGGCGAACCTCGAGCTGTCGAGTGCACTGCTCGATTCGCTCTCGGCGACCCTCGTGACGTCACGGCTCCAGCGCGACCTGACCGACTCGACGACGCAGCGCAACGTCGGCGTCGCCCTCGGGCATTCGCTCCTCGCGCTCGACAACCTTCGTCGGGGCCTCGGCGAGATCGCGGTCAACGAGGTCCGCCTCGCCGAGGATCTCGACGGCAACTGGGAGATTCTGGGCGAGGCCATCCAGACCGTCATCCGGGCAGAAATCACGGCGGGCAACAGCTCGATCACCGATCCGTACGCCCTGCTCAAGGACCTCACCCGGGGGCGCCGGGTCGGTCAGGCCGAGCTGGTCGAGTTCGTGCGTGCCCTCGATATCAGCGACGGCGCCAAGGACCGGCTGGCTGAACTCACTCCGGCGGGATACGCGGGACTCGCGAGCGAACTGGTCGGTTTCCTCGACAACTGAGCGGTTCGCGGCCGCCTCGAGCGTCGGCCGCGCCGCCCACCACGCAGCCAGACCACGCACGGCGCATGATCGAGCGGCCGGTCAAGCCGCGACGCATCATGCGAGGACGGCTCAGTGCCCCTGGTCCTGCTCGCGGTCCTGCTGGCTCATGTCGAGGCGTTCCTCGCCCGTCGGCTTCGACGTGAGCGACAGCATCGCGAGGGTCATGAGGGTGACGATGAAGCTGATTCCACCGAAGATGAAGGTCAGGCTTGCCTGCCGGGTGGACATCAGCACGATGAGACCGACGAAGAGCGCGACAACACCGGAGAAGCCCAGCAGCTCCAATGGTCGGAAGCGATCGCGGCGGGAAGGTGTGGTGCTCACGTGGACTTGCCTTTCACAGCATCGGATGCGGCCGGGACGGCCTTCTGGGTTCCCCACTTGGCAGACAGCCCGGCGATGACGAGGAACACCGCAATGATCGCAGCGTAGGCTCCGAGCAGCCCGACAGCGACGACCGCCGAGTCCAGCATCCGCTCCACGCCGTCCGGACCGGTGAACTGCTGGGCGAACTCGGGCGGGATCAGGACAAACACGATGGCGGCGGCGGCGGTGATCGCCCCCACCGTGAGGAGATCACCGGATGCGACGTGGCGCCGGCGCGCACGCAGCCCGCTGTAGAGCTCGAGCGCGCCCGTCAGGGCGGCCCACACGGTCACGACGAGGAACAGCGCCGGCACCCCGCGCGGCAGCGTGATGGCGAGGGCACCGAGCGCGATCGACACGATGCCCTGCGCCACGAGGTACGGCCGTACCGCCGTGCCGCCGAGGCGGAGCCAGGCGAGCACCGCGAGGAGCACGCCGGTCAGAAGGGCGAATCCGCCGAAGGAGATCAGTCCCAGAGTGGCGGAGTGGTCGGCGGAGAACGTGATGATGCCGGCCAGCGCTGCCGCCGGAATCGCTCGAGCGATCGGCAGCGGCCAGTAGGCGGCACGCTGTGCGGGGTCATCCGGGAGAACTGACACGAGGACGACTCCTTTCTCGAGTGACGAACGCGCCTAGTTTACGCGCCCCCGGCTGACCGCACGCTGTCGCCAGTTCGGCTCGAGCGCCGCGATCTCCTCATCCGACGCGATCCGATAAGCGCCGACCGCGGTCGCGTCGACCGGACGTCGGGCCTGGCCGCGGGTCGCCCTCAGGCTTGCCACGATCGAGACTGTCAGGATCAACGCGATGACCCCGAGCGAGACGCCGGTCGGGATCTTGATGACGTCGAGCAGGAGCATCTTCACGCCCACCCAGATGAGCAGGAAAGAGAGACCGATCTTGAGGTAGATGAAGCGGTGCATGAGGTCGGCGAGCAGGAAGTACATGGCCCTGAGGCCGAGGATCGCAAACGCGTTCGCTGTGAAGACCAGAAACGGCTCGCTCGTCACCGCAAAGATCGCCGGGATCGAGTCGACGGCGAAGACGATGTCGGTGACCTCGACGAGCACGAGCACCGCGAGAAGCGGTGTCGCGAGCCGCAGACCGTTCTGCCGCACACTGAAGCGCTGCCCGTAGTAGGCGTCGGTCATCGGCACGAGACGGCGGAACCAGCGGAGGACGATCGACTTCTGAGGCTCGTAGTGCGCGTTGCGGTGCCGCGCCATCTGCACACCGGTGAAGATCAGGAAAGCGGCGAACACGTAGAGGATCCAGCTGAAGTTCTCTATCAGCACCACTCCTCCGGCGATGAACAGGCCGCGGAATACGAGCGCGCCGATGACGCCGAAGAAAAGTACGCGGTGCTGGAATTGCGGCGGCACGGCAAAGGCGGCGAATATGACGGCCCAGACGAAGACGTTGTCGACCGCGAGCGACTTTTCGATCACGAAGCCGGCGAAATACTGCTGCCCGAACTCGGCACCGAACAGCGTCCACACGATGATTCCGAAGCTGATGCCGGAGAGCACCCAGAAGATCGACCATCCCGCGGCTTCGCGCACTCCGATGACGTGCGCATGCCGGTGGGCGAAGAGGTCGAAGGCGAGCATGAGGAGGATGACGCCGAGAACGGCGAACCAGGCCCAGAACGGAACATCCATGAGAATACCTTCCAGTCAGAACTACAACTGGAGGTCTCTTCCGGCCCTCTGCGGGCCCGCTCCGCCGGGCTCCGGTGGCGGGGCCGAACTGACGACGAAACAACGGGGGATTACTCCCCTCCGAACCCCAGCGAACCAGCTAGCCTGACCGTCGTCAATGACGCCCGGCGGATGCTCAGGCTGGCTAGGCGGGCGCCATGTCGGTGAAGCGCGAGAAATGGCCCTGGAAGGCCACCGTCACCGTGCGGGTCGGCCCGTTGCGGTGCTTGGCGACGATCAGGTCGGCCTCGCCCGCGCGCGGGTTCTCCTTCTCGTAGGCGCTTTCACGGTGCAGGAGGATCACCATGTCGGCGTCTTGCTCGAGCGAGCCTGACTCGCGGAGGTCGGAGATGGCGGGCATCTTGTCGGTGCGCTGTTCCGGTCCACGGTTCAGCTGCGAGAGCGCGATGACCGGCACCTGCAGCTCCTTCGCGAGGAGCTTGAGTGCGCGCGAGAACTCGCTGACCTCCTGCTGGCGGGATTCGACCTTTTTGCCCGAGGTCATCAGTTGCAGGTAGTCGATGATGACGAGCTTGAGCCCGACCTTCTGCTTGAGCCTGCGGCACTTGGCGCGGATTTCGACGAGCGTCATGTTGGGGCTGTCGTCGATGTAGAGCGGCGCGTCGTTGATCCGGCCGCGGGTCGCCGCGATGGTGGTCCAGTCGCGCGAGTCGACGGTGCCCTTGCGCATGTTCTGCAGGGGAACGGATGCCTCGGCCGAGAGCAGTCGCATCGCAATCTCGCTGCGCCCCATCTCGAGGGAGAAGAAGATCGAGGGCATGTCGTGCTTGATGGATGCTGCACGGGCGAAGTCGAGTGCGAGCGTAGACTTTCCGAGCGCCGGCCTGGCCGCGATGATGATGAGCTGCCCGCCGTGAAGGCCGTTCGTGAGGTCGTCGAGTTCGGCAAATCCCGTCGGCACACCCGTCATCGAGCCGTCGCGGCCGTTGGCCGCCTCGATCTCTCCGATCGCGGTCTCGACGGCGACCGTGAGCGGGATGAAGTCCTCCGCCTCAACGCCGCCGGTAACCCCGTAGATCTCCGCCTGCGCGTTGTTGACGAGGTCGACGACCTCACCCTCGCTCGCGTAGCCCATCTGCACGATGCGGGTGCCCGCCTCGACGAGGCGACGCAGCACGGCCTTCTCGGCGACGATGCTGGAGTAGTAGCCGGCGTTCGCAGCGGTCGGCACGAGGCCGGTGAGCGTGTGCAGATAGTCCGCGCCGCCCGCTCGGGTGAGCTCGCCTGCCTTCAGAAGCTCGTCGGTGACCGCGATGACGTCGGTCGGCTCGCCGTGGGAGTAGAGCGAGAGGATCGCGTCGAAGATAATCTCGTGCTTGGGCATGTAGAAGTCCACCGCCCGCACCGCCTCGATGACGTCGGCCACGGCATCCTTGCTCAGGAGCATGCCGCCGATGGCGCTCTGCTCCGCGAGCAGGTCATGCGGGGGCGTGCGCTCGGACTGCTGCCGCTGCTGATCGGATCGGGCTTCGGCTGGTCCCGCGAGTCCCAAATGGGCTATCGACACGATGGACCTCCTTCATTGACTTGTGTAGCGGATGCCGGCGACATCGCCGATATCGGCGGACCGTGCGGCATCATCCCCCCGGGGTAAGACGCGCTGTCACACACTAGGAGCACGGCGCCCGCCAACCCAACCGGCCCTAATC
>Ga0136639_10000575_pt1 | contig 12457 bp, 8 predicted proteins | sample AntDrymUQ8592106_2_FD_113739 | JGI IMG/M metagenome (GOLD analysis project Ga0136639, IMG submission 113739) | Polar desert sand microbial communities from Dry Valleys, Antarctica - metaG UQ859 (21.06) | ecosystem: Environmental > Terrestrial > Soil > Desert | place: Antarctica: Dry Valley...
GAGCGTCCCCGTGATCCGGATCGGCCATTCGCTCTCCCTCACCGCCGTCGACGGCGTGACCGCGAGGGCGTGGGCGATGGCCATCCGCTCGGCGACCGCGCTGATCTGGCTGGGCGTGCGGTAATTGACGGTGAGCTCCTCGAGGCGCCAGCGGTCACCCTCGGCCGAATTGCCGACCAGGGCGCGCAGCGCTGTGCGCCAGGTGGATGCCGCCGACGCCGACGCCGCCTGCGCGATGTCGCCGACGACCGTGAACGACCGCATCGGGCAGCGGCGCAGCAGCAGACGCCACTGCATCGGCGAGAGCTCCTGGGCCTCGTCGACGACGATGTGCCCGTACGTCCATCGACGGTCCGCCGCCGCGCGTTCGGCCGTGGTGCCGCGAGCGGCGCTCTCGGCGAAGTTGTCGGCGAGGTCCTCCGCGTGCACCTGTCCGGCGACGTCCATGTTCTCGATCGCCCGCTCGGCGTTCTCGATGTCGCGCTTGCGCTGCTGCTTGGCCTCGCGCTTCTCGGCCGCGTTGACCACGTCATACTCGCCGAGGAGTTCGGCCGCCTCGTCGAGCAGTGGCACGTCGGAGATCGTGAACGGGGCATCCCGCCCGCGGCGCAGGAGCGCGCGCTTCTCGGGTGACCAGCTCGGCGTCAACTCGGCGAGCCACTGGGGTCGCGCGTAGAGGTCCTGCAGAAGCTTGTGCGGGGTGAGCGGCAGCCACGCGGTGTTGAGCGCCACTCGCACGTCCATCGACGAGCGCAGGTCCTCTCGCAGCATCGGGTGGTCGGATTCGTCGACCGAGTTGCCCTGCGCGCGCAGCTGCTCCGCCCACTGGCGGGTCAGCTGGGCGAGGGCGTTCTTCACGAACGCCACCCTGGCCTCGTTGTACGGCTTCCTCGTCTGGATCGCGCGGTGCATCGCCCCGGAGATCAGCTGCGGATCGAGCGTGAGCGTGTCGCCGTTGACGTCGAGGTCGAGGGGAGCCGAGGGAATGCGCTGGCGGGACTTGACCGCCCGGGAGATCAGGTCGGCCATCTGGTGCGACCCCTTGATCGCGGCGGTCGCCGGCGCGTCCTCCGTCGTCGCATCGGTGCCGGGGTAGAGCTGGCCGACGCTCGCGAGCACGACGCCGGTCTCCCCGAGCGACGGCAGCACCGCCTCGATGTACTGGAGGAACGACCGGGACGGGCCGACGATGAGCACCCCGGAGTTGCGTAGCCGATCACGGTGCGAATAGAGCAGGTAGGCGGCGCGATGCAGCGCGACGGCGGTCTTGCCCGTCCCCGGCCCGCCCTGCACGACGAGCACACCCGACAGGTCGGAGCGGATGATGCGATCCTGCTCGGCCTGGATCGTCGCGACGATGTCGGACATGCGGCCGGTCCGCTCGGCGCTGAGCGCGGCGAGCAGCGCCCCCTCCCCCTGCAGCTCGGTGCCGCCCTCGCGCAACAGCTCGGCGTCGAAGATCTCGTCCTCGATGCGAGTGATGCCGCGGCCGGAGGAGATGAGGTGCCGGCGCGCCCTCGCGCCGAGGGGATTCGCGGCGGTCGCCTGGTAGAACGCGCTCGCCTGCGGCACTCGCCAGTCGAGCAGCACGGGCCTGAGGTCGGCGTCGCGCAGGCCGATCCGGCCGATGTAGCGCATCACGTCCCCGGCCGCGGCGTCGACGGAGCTCCGCGGCTCCAGTTCGATCCGCCCGAACGCGAGGCGCTCGTTCACTTCGCGGAGCTGGACAATGCGGTCCTCGTAGATCCGCGCGAACGCATCCCGCTCCGACCGGCCCTGGTGGTTGCCCCCGACGTCCTGTCGGCGCACCTGGGCCAGTTGATTCGTCGCCGAATCCTGCAGCTCGTCAAGGCGCGCGTAGAGCCCGGCCACGTACTCGCGCTCGCGTTCCAGTTCGCTCTTCGCCACGACTGCCTCCCCTGCAATTCCAGCATGCAAGTTTACGTTGCTGCGGGAGGGGCCGCCGACCAGTCGGAATTCTCAGGCGCCTCGGGACGGCGTCGCCCGCAGGGCCGCGATGGCGCGCCGGTCGGCGCTGATCGCGGCGAGGAGGTCGGCCTCGACGCTCTGCGGTCCGATCCGGTCCCGGCCCACGATCACCCGATGGCGCGCGAAGGCGAGCCGCGTCGCCGTAGCCACGAAACGCGAGAACGGTGCGCCGATGCCCTGGCGCGCCGCCAGCGCCTTCGCTCTCCCGCGGCCGGTCGGCGTGGAGAGCATCACGACCTCCTCCTGGGTGAACCAGCCCGCCGCGGCGTACTCGGCCAGCCGGTCGGACGTGATCCTCTGCTCGACCCGCAGCAGATAGAGCACGATTCCGACGGCGAGGAGGAACAGCGGCACCTGCACGACGAGGTAGTAGGAGTAGAAGTCGCCGACGAGGAAGGCCGCGCCGTTCCAGAGGGCGTGAAGCGCGATCGCCGGCACGAGGCCGATGAGGAAGTAGCCGATCGCGCCGCCCCCGCTCGCACGCCGCGAGGCGATGCCCAGGACGATGCCGGTGCAGGCGGTGAACATGACGTGCGCGAAGGGGGAGAGCACGCCGCGCAGGAAGAAGATCTCGCTCACGGCCCCGAGGTCGCTGCCGGCCAGTGCGAGCCCGAAGTACTGGATGTTCTCGGTGAACGCGAAGCCGACCGCGATCACCGCGGCGTACACGAGTCCGTCGACGGGACCGTCGAATTGCCTGCGGAACGCCCAGAACAGCAGCAGGATCCCGAAGCCCTTCGCGACCTCCTCGACGATCGGAGCCTGCACGACGGCGCTGAACAGCACCGTGGCGTAGCTGTCGCCGATTCCCGCGAGCGCCTGCCCGATCTGCGCGATGAATGAGAACACGAGGGCGATCGCGACCGACGCCGCGGCGCCCCAGAGCAGCGCGAAGAGCAGCGCCGCCCTCGGCTCCGGCTCCCAGCGGTCGATCCACCTCACCGTGAGCAGCACGACGACGAGCGGCGCGGTCGCGAGAAGAAGTCCGGCGATCGCGGCACCGGTGCCGAGCGCGAACACGAGGTACGCGGCGACGCCGACACCGATCAGGGTGAGCACGGCGAAGCCGAGGGTGGCGAGCACGACGGTCGCGCCGTTTCGGCCCGCCGGCGTCGGCACGGGCGGGCCCCATCCCGGGTTCGGGTCGGACACGAAGGGGCGGCGATCCGCATCACCGGGGCCGCCTGGATTCAACGGGTGCGAGTTCATGCCGGCCTTTCTCGGGGTGACGCCCTTGACCGGGCCGGAACCAAGCCTAGGTTCGGTCGGCGACCGTTCAGAAGACTTTGCCGGGGTTGAGGATTCCGAGCGGGTCGAATACCGCCTTGATCTGGCGTTGGAGCTCGAGTTGGCCGGCGCCGAGCTCGGCGCCGAGCCAGTGGCGCTTGAGCGTGCCGATCCCGTGCTCGCCGGTGAGCGTGCCTCCGAGGCGGAGCGCGGCCTCGAACAGGTCTCCCGCCGCCACCCAGACGACGTCGGGCACCACATCGCCGCCGAAGACGAAATTCGGATGCAGGTTGCCGTCGCCCGCATGGGCGACCGTGGGGATGGTGAGGCCGTACAGGGCCTCGATGCGCGAGATTTCCGCGAACATGTCGGCGAGGGCGCTGCGCGGCACCGCGACATCCTCGATGAGCACCCGTCCGGTCGCGCCGGCCGCCTCCTCCATCGCGGGGTGGAACGCGCGGCGGATTGCGAGCAGGCGCTCCCCCTCGAGCGGGTCGGTGGTGAGCTCGACGTCGCCGCCGAGCGACGCGATGATCCTCACGGCCTCCGCCGCCTCCCGTTCGCTGCCCTCTCCGTCGGTTTGCACAAGCAGGTGGGCGCGCCCGGCGGGAAGGTCGAGCCCGAGGTGCGCGGCGATGAACGCCACCGCCCGCGCGTCGATCAGCTCCATCGCGGCGGGGCGGACGCGGGCGGCGGTGATCGCGGCCGACGCGGCGGCGGCGGACCGGACATCCGCGAACCATGCGCCGATCGTCGCAACGGTGCCCGTCGGCAGCCGGATCAGCTTGACGGTGGCCTCGACGATCACTCCGAGGGTCCCCTCCGACCCGATCATGAGCGCGGTGAGATCGAGGCCGGTCACGCCCTTGACGCTGCGGTGGCCGAGCTCGAGGAGGGTGCCGTCGGCGCGCACGACCTTGAGGCCCAGGACGGCCTCACGCGTCACCCCGTACTTCGCACACAGCAGACCGCCCGCCCCCGTCGCGATGTTCCCGCCAATCGTCGAGATCTCCTTGCTTGCCGGGTCCGGGGCGAACCAGAGCCCGTGCGGCACGACCATGCGGTTGAGGTCCGCGTTGATGACGCCCGGCTCGACGACCGCGAGTTCGTCGTCGGGGGAGATCTCGAGGATGCGGTCCATCGCCGCGGTCGACAGCACGAGCTCCCCGCCCCCGGCGATGCTCCCGCCGGCGAGGCCGGTGCCGGCGCCGCGCGTGACGACGGCAATGCGATGGTGCGACGCGATGCGCATCGCCGCCTGCACGTCCGCGATCGAGCGGGCGAAGACGACGGCGAGCGGGCGCGCGGCCGCGACCTGTCCCGACCGGTCGGCGCGGGCGGAGTCGAGGACATCGGCATCGACGGACACCGCTCCGCCCAGCTCCTCCCGCAGCGCGGCGACGACCGCCGGGTCGCGGCGTTCCCGATCGCGTTCCCGGCTCACCTCGCCATCGCCTCGATGCGGTCGCGGGTCGGGATCGACGGCACGGCGCCGAGCGCCTGCACCGACAGCGCCGCGGCCGAGGTCGCGAAGGCGACCGCCGCGGCGAGGTCCCTGCCCTCGGCGATCGCGGCGGCGAGCGCGCCGCAATAGGTGTCGCCCGCCCCGGTCGTGTCGACGGCGTGGACCTGCGGCGCGGCGATCCTGCCGAGCTCGGCACCACCTTCATACACCGCAGACCCCAGCGCGCCGAGGGGCACCACGAGGCTACCCACGCGTGCGGCGAGCGCGAGTGAGGCGAGGTCGAGATTCTCGTTCGCGCTCACCGCGCAGGCCTCGTGCTCGTTGACGATCAGGAAGTCGAGCGCATCGATGAGGGAATCCGGCAGAGTCTGCGCCGGGGCGGCGTTCAGCATCACCGTGGTGCCAGCCGCACGTGCGACGCGGGCCGCCTCGAGCACGACCGGGAGGGGCAGCTCGAGCTGCAGCAGCACGACGGACGAGCCGGCGATGGCCGCGCGGTCGAGGTCGGTGAGGTTCCGCATGCACGCGTTTGCCCCGGAGGCGACGACGATCGTGTTCTCGCCGCGGCCATCGACCACGATGAATGCCTGCCCGGTTGGGGCGTCGACCCGACGCAGGAGGTCGGCCCGGATCGTCTCGCCGTCGAGCACGGTGGCGAGCGCGGCGCCGTGATCGTCGCGGCCGATCGCGCCGATAAAGGAAGTCGCAGCGCCGGCGCGCGCCGCCGCGACCGCCTGGTTGAGCCCCTTGCCGCCCGGATAGCGCGCCGCGGACTCCGCGATCAGCGTCTCCCCCGGTGATGGCGCGCGGTCGACCGAGAACACGATGTCCATGTTGGCACTGCCGACGATGACAACTCCGGAATGCGCGTGGCTCATTCCCCGACTTTAGAGGATCGGGCACGCGGGGCGGCCATGTCCGATTTCCGCTCGCGGGGGTGGGCGCCGCGTGGCACAGTCGAGTCATGGAAATGACCAATACGCCGGGCGCGACCGTCGAGGCGGGCGATCCCTTGTTCGCTGCGCGGTATCTGGCCGTGTCGAGCCGCGATTCGCGTTTCGACGGGCAATTCATCACCGGGGTGCGCACGACTGGCATCTACTGCCGTCCCAGCTGCCCGGCGATGACCCCGCTCGCCGGCAACATCACCTTCTTCCGCACCGCCGCCGCCGCCCACGAGGCCGGCCTGCGCGCGTGCAAGCGATGCCAGCCCGACGCCGTTCCGGGCTCTCCCGACTGGAATCTCCGCGACGACATCGCATCGCGCGCGATGCGTCTGATCGCCGACGGCATCGTCGATCGCGACGGCGTGTCGGCGCTTGCGGGCCGGCTCGGCTACACACCCCGCCATCTCACCCGTGTACTTTCACGCGAACTCGGCGCGGGGCCGCTCGCCATCGCGCGCGCCCACCGGGCGCAGACGGCACGCACGCTGCTCCTGGCGACCGGGCTGTCGATGGCCGATGTCGCCTTCGCCGCGGGATTCTCGAGCGTGCGCCAATTCAACGAGACAATCTCGGAGGTCTACGAACGCACCCCGACGCAGTTGCGCGCTGCCGGGGGGCCCGACGCTCCCACGCCGCCCGCCCCGTCGAGCACCCGAGCAGGCCCTGCCCAGTCCCCCGTGTCCGGTGGGGAGGAGAGGGGCACCGCGGTCACTCTGCGACTCCCGGCGCGCGGCCCATTCGACGGCGAAGGCCTGCTCAAATTCTTCGCCGACCACGCGATCGCCGGCGTGGAGCACGGCTCCGCCGAGCGTTTCTCGCGACTCGTGCGGCTCCCGCACGGGCTCGCCGCGATCGACCTCTCCCTCGAAGGCGACACGGGGGTGACCTGCTCGGCGCGGCTCGACAGCATCGCCGACCTCGCGACCCTCGTCGCGCGCGTGCGCCGCCTGTTCGACCTCGACGCCGACTCCGAGGCGATCGACGAGGCGCTGTCGACGGATCCGGCGTTGGCCGCGTCCGTCGCGGCGCGGCCAGGGGTGCGGCTACCCGGCAGCGTCGACGCCGACGAGGCGCTCTTCCGCACCCTCGTCGGGCAGCAGGTGTCGGTCGCCGCGGCCCGCACCGTGCTCGCGCGGCTGTGCCTCGAGCTGTGCGGGGACACGGGGCTGTTCCCGACCGCCGCCCAATTCGCCGAGCACGGCCATCGCGTGCTGCGCGGCCCCGCCCCGCGGATCGCCGCAATCATCGGCGTGGCGGAGGCGCTGGCAGGCGGGTCCCTCGCCATCGACGTCGGAATGCCGACCGAGGAGCTCACCGCGAGACTCACCGGTCTCGCCGGGATCGGCCCGTGGACCGCCGGGTACGTCGCGATGCGCGTGCTCGGCAGCCCGGATGTACTGCTGAGCAGCGATCTCGTGATGCTCAAGAGCGCGGCCGGGCTCGGTCTTCCCGGCACGGCGGCCGGACTTGCCGCGCACGGCACCCGCTGGGCGCCCTGGCGCAGTTACGCCGGGCTGCACCTGTGGCGCAGCGCCGACCGCTGACCGGGGCGCGGCCCGTCAGACAATGGCTTGCTGATCCCCCGCACCTGAATACCATCGGAGCATGCGCGCATCCAATGGCGGAAACCGGGACGGGCTCCCCCGGGAGCCGGAGAAACTGCGCCTGCAGCGCAACTGGAACGAGATCCTTCAAGAGTTGAGAGTCACCCAGACCGGATCCCAGATCATCACCGGCTTTCTGCTGACGCTTCCCTTTCAGCAGCGTTTCGGCGAACTCGACGCGTTCCAGGTGCAGGTCTACCTCGTGCTGGTCGTGACCGCCTCGCTCACCACGGCACTGGCCCTCACCCCGGTGAGCCTCCATCGAACCCTCTTCCGCCGCGGCGCGAAGGGCCAACTCGTCGGCGCCGGCAACCTCATCGTCGAGGTCGTCCTCCTCGGCGTCGCCCTGGTGCTCTCCGGAACGGTGATGCTCATCTTCGACGTCGTCGTCGGGCGCACCGCGGCGATCATTGCGGTCGGCGTCGCCATGGCGTTGACGGCGGGGGCGGCGATCGGCTTTCCGCTGCTCTCGCGAAGGCTCCGCATCACGGACGAGCGGGCAGGCGAGGAATAGACCGGCCCGGCGCCACGGCCTCGGAACGCCAGGCCGACCCGATCGAGTGCGCAGAGCGTGGGCCGGATGCCGGTGACCTTGCGGGCCGGCCTCGGTGTCGAGCCGAGGCTCACGACGCGAATTGACCGTCCCTGGTAGCTGTTGACACTCATGCCCGGAACTTCCCGGGCCGGTATTGATCGTAGTCCGAAACCGCCCCCGAACGGGGGTGGTTGCGCGCGGGCGGGATCACCCGGCCGCGGCGCCGTCCCCGCCGGCCCGGCTCCTCTCGATGCTGCGCTTGAGGGCCTCCATCAGGTCGAGGACCTCGCCGCCGCCACCGTCCGGCTCACCTCCAGCGGCCGCCGTGGGCTTCTCGATCGCCTCGCCGCTCGCCAGCTTCGCGTCGACGAGTGCGCGCAGCTGCTGTTGGTAGTCGTCGGTGAATCGCTGCGGCTCGAAGTCCGATTCGAAGCTCCTGATGAGCTGCTCCGACATCTCGAGCTCCACGTCGGAGACCTTCACACGCTCGTCAAGTGCCGGGAACGCCGGCTCCCGCACCTCGTCGTCCCAGAGCAGCGCCTGCAGTACGAGCACGTCGCCGTGCACGCGCAGCGCACCGAGGCGTGTCTTCTGCCTCAATGCGAAGCGCACGATCGCCGTGCGGTTGGTCTCCTCGAGGGTGCGGCGCAGCAGCGTGTACGCCTTGGCCGATTTCGACGCCGGCTCGAGGTAGTAGCTCCTGTCGTACATCATCGGGTCGATCTGGTCCGTCGGCACGAACTCGACGACGTCGATCTCGCGGCTCCTCTCGGCCGGGAGCGAGGCCAGGTCCTCCCTGGTGATCACCACCGTCTGGTCTCCGTCGTGGAAGGCCTTGTCGATGTGCTCGTAGTCGACGATCCTGCCGCAGGTCTCGCATCGTCGCTGGTACCGGATGCGGCCGCCGTCCTCGTCGTGAACCTGGTGAAGCTCGACGTCGTGGTCCTGTGTCGCGCTGTAGATCTTCACGGGCACGTTGACAAGGCCGAAGGTGATCGCGCCGTTCCAGATCGCTCGCATGGGCACCATTGTGGAACGCGCGGTGCGCGGAAGGAACCCCCTGCACGCCGACCGAAAGCCGATCGGTGTGGCGGCCGCCGGGGTGGGCACGCCGCGAAAAGCTGAATACGCTGGCGAAATGCCCCCGTCATCGCCGGCGGTCGTCTCCGTCGACGGACACCGCATCCGGCTCACCAACCTCGACAAGGTGCTCTACCCCGAGACCGGCACGACCAAGGCCGATGTGCTCGACTACTACGCTCGCGTCGCGGACGCGCTCATCCGGCACGCCGCAGGCCGGCCGGTGACCCGCAAGCGGTGGGTGAACGGGGTCGGCACGAGCGAGCACCCTGGCGGGGCCTTCTTCCAGAAGAACCTCGACGCGAGCACCCCCGGGTGGGTTTCCCGGCGCGCAATACGGCACCGCGACCACGTGAACGACTACCCGCTGCTCAACGACAGGGCCACCCTCACGTGGCGCGGACAGATCGCGGCGCTCGAGCTGCATGTGCCGCAGTGGCAGTTCGGGCGCACGGGGGCGCAACTGAACCCCGACCGGATGGTGCTCGACCTCGACCCCGGACTCGGCGCGACGCTCGCGGACTGTGCGGAGGTTGCCCGGCTCGCGCGGGTCATCCTCACCGGAATGGGCCTCGAACCGCTGCCCGTCACGAGCGGGAGCAAGGGGATGCACCTCTACGCCCCACTCGACGGCAGCCAGGACTCCGACGCGGTCACTGCGGTCGCCCGAGAGCTTGCCAGGGCTCTCGAGGCCGATCACCCCGGCCTCGTCGTCAGCGACATGAGCCGCCTGGTGAGGGACGGAAGAGTGTTCGTCGACTGGAGCCAGAACAGCAGGAACAAGACGACCATCGCCCCGTACTCGCTGCGCGGGCGGGCGCACCCGACCGTCGCCGCGCCGAGAACCTGGCCGGAACTCGACGCGCCTCAGCTGCGCCAGCTCGACTATCGGGAGGTGCTCGACCGCCTCGACCGGGAGGGCGATCTGCTTCTCGCCCTGGCGTCGGGGCACCTCGCCTCGCTCGAACCGACACCGGCGCGCGTCGCCGGGTTCGAGCGTTCGCTCGACCGGCTGGCCAGATACCGGGGCATGCGCGATGCGGGAAGGACACCCGAGCCGGTTCCCGACGACCCCGTTTCCGGTGCCGCGACCGAACGGGAGGAGGGACGCGGCTTCGTGATCCAGGAGCACCTGGCACGCCGCAGGCACTTCGACCTGCGGCTCGAGCACGACGGTGTGCTCGTGAGCTGGGCGCTGCCGAAGGGCGTTCCCACCGATCCGCGGGTCAACCACCTCGCCGTGCAGACTGAGGACCACCCGCTCGAGTACGCCACCTTCGAGGGCACCATCCCGAAGGGTGAGTACGGCGCCGGCGAGGTCACGATCTGGGACACGGGAACCTACGAGCTCGAGAAGTGGCGCGAGGGCAAGGAGGTCATCGCCGTGCTGCACGGGGAGTCGCACGGCGCCCACCGATACGCCCTCATCCACACGAGAGACAACCTGTGGCTGATCCACCTCATGTCCAGCAGGTCGACGGGCGTCGCCCCGCCTTCCGACTCCGCGCCTTCCGACTCCGCGGCTTCCGATTCCGCGGCCGGGCCCCGCGCCCAGGCGGCACCGCCGTTGCGGGCGGGAACCCCCACGCCGATGGTCGCGACCCTCGGTGCCCCGGCCGACCTCGACGAGCAGGCCGACTGGGCGATCGAGATGAAGTGGGACGGCATCCGTGCGATCGCAAGGAGCGAATCCGCGACGGTCAGGCTGACCAGCCGAAACGGAATCGACCTCACCGCTTCGTACCCCGACCTCGCGCAGATCCCCGAGTCGGTCGACGGCGACGCCGTGCTCGATGGCGAGATCCTGGTCGTCAATGCCGCGGGCCGTCCTGATTTCGGCCTCCTGCAGCGACGGATGAACCTTTCCGGCACGGACGCCGTCGCCGCCGCGGCCGGAAATCCCGCCTACTTCATGGTCTTCGACGTGCTCGAGTCGCGTGGCGAGAGCCTTGTTGCGCTGCCGTGGTCGACGCGTCGGGCACGGCTGGAGCGCATCCTTCGGCCGCGCGGTCGCGTGCAGCTGTCGCCGGTGTTCGACGGCGACGTGTCCGCGGTGATCGCGGAGAGCGTGCACCTCGGCCTGGAGGGCGTCGTAGCGAAGCGACGCGACGGCCGCTACAGCGTCGGGCGGCGCTCCCGCAGTTGGATCAAGATCAAGAACATCCGCGCCCAGAAAGTCGTGATCGGCGGCTGGCGGCCGGGCAGGGGGCGACGTGCCGGGCGGGTCGGGTCGCTCCTGATGGGAGTGCACGAGGATGGCGCGCTGCGCTACGTCGGACGCGTGGGCACCGGGTTCCGCGATCTGGACCTCGACCGGCTCGCCGCCAGGTTCCGGGGCCTGGCGACGCCGACGACGCCGTTCGACGCCGTGCCGGCCGCCGACGCGGCCGACGTCCACTGGCTCACGCCGACCCTCGTCGGGGAGGTAGAGTTCGCCGAGTGGACGTCGACGGGACGACTGCGGCATCCGACGTGGCGCGGGTGGCGAGAAGACAAGAACTCGGTGGACGTGGTGCGGGAGTCATCGTGACAAGAATCAGTGTCGTCGTCCCGGTGAAGGACGATGCGCGGGAGCTCGAGCACTGCCTCGAGGCGCTGACGAGGCAGACGCGGCCGGCGCACGAGATCATCGTGGTTGACAACGACAGCGCCGACGACTCGTCCGAGGTCGCTGCAAGGTACGGCGCGATCGTCGTGACCGAACTGCGGAAGGGCATCTGGGCCGCCGCTTCCAGTGGATTCGACACGGCGTCAGGCGACATCCTCGCCCGCTGCGACGCCGACTCCCGACCCGGCACCGACTGGCTCGAGCGCATCGGCGCGGCGCTCGACGCACGCCCGGAAGCGGTCGCGGTGACCGGCCCCGGACGCTTCTACGACCTCAGTACCCCGATGCGCGTGCTGGCGGACGTGTTCTACATGCGGGCCTACTTCTGGCTCACCCGCGGCGCCCTCGCGAATCACCCCCTCTTCGGCTCCAACTTCGCGATTCGCGCCTCGGTGTGGAACGACGTCAAGGGCGACGTGCACCGCCACGACCCCGAGGTGCACGACGACTTCGACCTGAGCTACCATCTCGATCCGGCGTGCACCGTGCTCGTCGACCGCGACATCGTGGTCGGCATCTCCGCGCGCCCATTCTCCGACCGCGCCGCCATGCTGTTGCGCACCCGGCGCGCGGTGCACACCGTCGCCGTACACGGCCTGCGCGGGCAGCCCGTGTTCCGGTGGCGACGCCGGCTCCTGCGCACGCGCGGACCGCAGGCGCGGCCGCTGGCCGTCTCCGGGGCACGGGCCGCCGAGGCGGATCGCCCGGGCGTGGCGTGACCTCCAGATCGCGTCGCAGCGGGTCAGCGACGTCGCCGAGGGTCGCCGGCTGCGCGAGCACGAAGTAGCGTAGAGACAAGCGTCACTCACGAGATCGCTCTGACAATAAGGACTTCGCCATGCGCCTCAAGATTCTCTTCATCCTCGGAATCGGCACCGGATACGTGCTCGGTGCCCGTTCCGGCCGTGCCGCCTACATCCGCCTCCGGGCGAAGACGACCAAGGTCTGGGAAGACCCTCGCGTGCAGAAGGCCGTGACCGACGCAGAGGGCTACGTCAAGGA
>Ga0136639_10000576_pt1 | contig 12456 bp, 8 predicted proteins | sample AntDrymUQ8592106_2_FD_113739 | JGI IMG/M metagenome (GOLD analysis project Ga0136639, IMG submission 113739) | Polar desert sand microbial communities from Dry Valleys, Antarctica - metaG UQ859 (21.06) | ecosystem: Environmental > Terrestrial > Soil > Desert | place: Antarctica: Dry Valley...
GACGTCCGCCCCGAGCTCCAGGTCCCGGACCTGACGACGCTCTCGGTCAGCGTGGACGACGTCGCGGTCACCGACGGCGACGTCGACGAGCGTCTCGACGCCCTGCGCACCCGCTTCGGCACGCTGGAGACCGTCGAGCGTCCCGCAGCGACCGGTGACTTCCTGCAGATGGACCTCGTGGCGAAGGTCGAGGGCGAAGAGGTCGACTCCGCCACCGGCATCAGTTACGAGATCGGGTCCGGGACCATGCTCGAGGGCACCGACGAGGCCGTGGTCGGCCTGTCGGCCGACGAGGAGGCCATCTTCACCTCCCCGCTCCGCGGCGGCGAGCACGCCGGCGCCGACGCCGAGATCACCTTGGTGGTCAGGGCCGTCAAGGAGCGGGTGATGCCCGACGCGGACGACGACTTCGCCCAGCTGGCCAGCGAGTTCGACACCATCGACGAGCTGCGGGCCGACCTGCGCAGCCAGGTCGAGTCGACCAAGCGGGTCGAGCAGGGCGTTCAGGCCCGCGAGAAGGTCATCGAGGCCCTGCTGGAGGCCGTCGAGGTCCCCGTCCCGTCCTCCCTGGTCGACGACGAGGTCGCGCGGCACCTCGAGGGTGAGGGCAAGGAGTCCGACGACCCGCACGGCGAGGAGATCCGCCCCGACGCGGAGACGGCGCTCAAGGGTCAGCTCCTGCTTGACGCCATCGCCGAGCAGGAGAAGGTCCAGGTCTCCCGCGAGGAGCTGATCCAGTTCCTCGTCTCCAGCTCCCGCCAGTACGGCATGGAGCCCAACGAGTTCGCCAAGGCGGTCGACGAGGCCGGCCAGGTGCCCGCGATGGTCCAGGAGGTCGGGCGCCGCAAGGCCCTGGCCATCGCCATGGAGCGCGCGAGCATCACCGACTCCTCCGGCAACGCCGTCGACCTCGAGGCCAGCCTGTCCCGGCAGGCCGCAGGTGTGCCCGACGTCCCCCAGACCGTCGCGGGTGACACGGCTCTGGAGGAGGTCTCCGAGAGCGTGGACGACGGGTCTGCCGACCAGGTCGAGGTCTCCGCCCAGAGCACCGACGAGGGCATCGACCAGGGCACCGGGAGCACCGACGCGGACGCCGACGAGGACTCGAGGTCCTGACCCTGTAGCACCGTCGGTCGTGCTCCGGAGGCTTCTCTGATCACGGACGACGGACATGCGCCGACAGCGAAACGCCCTCGCCCCCGGGAGTCGTGTGTCCGGGGGCGGAGTTAGTGTCCGTATCGCACTCGACGACGTGAGGAGCACGACGTGACGGCCCAGAACCACCTGCCCAGCCTCGGTACGACCGGGGTCCAGGTCCCGACCGCGAAGTCCGGGCCCGGTCAGTTCGGTCTCGACGACAACGTGTACCAGCGACTGCTGTCGCAGCGGATCATCTTCCTCGGCTCCGAGGTCCGCGACGAGAACGCGAACGCCATCTGCGCCCAGATGCTCCTGCTGGCCGCCGAGGACCCCGAGAAAGACATCATGCTGTACATCAACAGCCCCGGCGGCTCGGTGACGGCAGGCATGGCCATCTACGACACCATGCAGTTCATCGAGCCGGACGTCGGCACGGTGGCCATGGGGCTGGCGGCCTCGATGGGCCAGTTCCTGCTCTGCGCCGGCGCCAGGGGCAAGCGCTACGCCCTACCCCACAGCCGGATCATGATGCATCAGCCGCTCGGCGGCATGGGCGGTACGGCCTCGGACATCAAGATCCAGGCCGAGCAGATCGTCCACATCAAAAAGCAGATGGCCGAGCTCATCGCCCACCACACGGGCCAGGACGTGGAGACCATCACGCGCGACTCGGACCGCGACCGCTGGTTCACCGCGGACAACGCGCAGGCTTACGGCCAGGTCGACCACGTCGTGCGTTCGTCCCACGACGTCCCTGGCGGCGGTGGTCTGGCGTGAGCTCCTGGATCGGGTCCGACCGCCCCCAGCCCTACCTGACCTCACGGGAGACGACCATGGCCCAGAACGTGCAGGCGCCCACCGGCCGCTACATCCTCCCCACCTTCGAGGAGCGGACCCCCTACGGCTACAAGCGGCTCGACCCCTACGCCAAGCTCTTCGAGGACCGCATCATCTTCCTCGGCGTGCAGGTGGACGACGCCAGCGCCGACGACGTGATGGCGCAGCTGATCGTGTTGGAGTCCCAGGACCCCGACCGCGACATCATCTTCTACATCAACTCACCCGGTGGCTCGTTCACGGCCCTGACCGCTATCTACGACACGATGCAGTACATCAAGCCGGACGTTCAGACGTACTGCCTCGGCCAGGCCGCCAGCGCGGCTGCCGTGCTGCTCGCCGCGGGCAGCCCGGGCAAGCGCTTCGCACTGCCGAACGCCCGCGTCATGATCCACCAGCCCGCCATGTCCGGCGGGGACTACGGGCAGGCCAGCGACATCGAGATCCAGGCCAACGAGGTACAGCGCATGCGGACCTGGCTGGAGGAGACCGTCGCCCTGCACACCGGGCAGGACGTCAACAAGGTGCGCACCGACATCGAGCGCGACAAGATCCTCACCGCGGCCGGTGCCCTGGAGTACGGCCTGATCGACCAGGTGCTGGAGCCCCGCAAGGTCACCGCGTCCCGCGGGCTGCCCGAGGTCTGACCCCCCGCCCCCGTGCGCCCGGGTGACTACAGGTCCTCGGGCGCGCCGGGTGGCGCAGGTACCTGCCCGGGGGCAGGTATCGGGGGTAACGTCGTGAGTCACGCACCGGTAGGTGCGCAACCGGAAGGACACGTGGTGGCACGACTCGGAGACGGCAGCGACCTTCTGAAGTGCTCCTTCTGCGGCAAGAGCCAGAAGCAGGTCAAGAAGCTCATCGCTGGCCCCGGGGTGTACATCTGCGACGAGTGCATCGACCTGTGCAACGAGATCATCGAGGAGGAGCTCGCCGATGCCGGCGAGGTGGGGCTGACCGAGCTCCCGAAGCCTCGCGAAATCTTCGATTTCCTCGAGAACTACGTCGTCGGCCAGGAGCCCGCCAAGCGCGCGCTGTCCGTCGCGGTCTACAACCACTACAAGCGGGTGCAGGCCGGCGCGTCGGGCCCCAAGCGGGACGACCAGGTCGAGATCTCCAAGTCCAACATCCTGCTGATCGGGCCCACGGGCTGCGGCAAGACGTACCTGGCGCAGACGCTGGCCCGGATGCTCAACGTCCCGTTCGCCATCGCGGACGCCACCGCCCTGACCGAGGCGGGCTACGTCGGCGAGGACGTCGAGAACATCCTCCTCAAGCTGATCCAGGCCGCTGACTACGACGTCAAGAAGGCCGAGACGGGGATCATCTACATCGACGAGGTCGACAAGATCGCCCGCAAGAGCGAGAACCCCTCCATCACCCGCGACGTATCCGGCGAGGGCGTCCAGCAGGCTCTGCTCAAGATCCTCGAGGGCACGTCCGCGTCGGTGCCGCCGCAGGGCGGTCGCAAGCACCCGCACCAGGAGTTCATCCAGATCGACACCACGAACGTGCTGTTCATCGTGGGCGGCGCGTTCGCCGGTCTGGAGAAGATGGTCGAGGAACGCGCGGGCAAGCGCGGCCTCGGGTTCGGGGCCGAGCTCGCGGGCAAGATCGACGCCACCCAGGCCATGCTCGACGTCATGCCCGAGGACCTGCTCAAGTTCGGGTTGATCCCGGAGTTCATCGGTCGTCTGCCGGTCCTGGCGACCGTGACCCACCTGGACCGCGACGCCCTGGTGCAGATCCTCACCGTCCCCAAGAACGCCTTGCTCAAGCAGTACCAGCGGATGTTCGAGATCGACAACGTCGAGCTGGAGTTCACCCCCGAGGCCCTGGAGGCCGTCGCCGATCAGGCGATCCTGCGCGGCACCGGCGCCCGCGGACTGCGGGCGATCGTGGAGGAGGTCCTCATGCCCGTCATGTTCGACCTGCCCAGCCGGGACGACGTGGCCCGCGTGGTCATCAGCCGCGAGGTCGTGCTGGAGAACGTGCTCCCCACGCTCGTGCCGCGTGAGGACTCCCCGCGCAAGCGCGAGCGTCGCGACAAGACCGCCTGAGCGCGATCGCCCGAGCGTGGGCGGGCGTCGGTGGCGTGGCCGTCAGAAGTCCCAGACCCCGCTGAGCTCGTCGCGGACCTGGCTGGTGAGCTCGACCGGGTCCGCGTCCAGCCCCGTGGTGAGCACGACGAGGGCGGTGTCCGGCTCCACGCTCACGCACGTGGCCGCGTCGGGTCGGGGTGCGCTGCACGTCACCGTGGCCCTGCCGTCCGCGGTCGTGGCGGAGCGGAGATGCTCGGACATCCCCCGTCGGGGCCCAGCCGCCCCGAGCACCTGCGTGGTGAGTGCGCCGGCCGTCGTTCCGGCGAGGGGTTCGCGGGGCGTGAGCGCGAGCACGACCACGATGCGGTCCTGCTCCCCGTAGACCCGGACGGCCACGGCGGAGACCGACGGCTCGTCGCCGAGCCGGGCCGTGAGGTTCTCAGCGACGTCGGCAGCAGGGCCGCCCTGCTGGGCCGACAGGCCCAGCAGGGTGTCGGGCAGGCGGCGCGCGACGGCCCCTCCGCCCCACCCGTCGCCGAGCGCGAGGCCCGTGACGAGCGCGACGACGAGCACCACACCGGTGCCGAGGAGCGGCGCGCGTGTTTGTCGCCGTGGACCCGGTCCGCGGTTGCCCGCCGGCCGGCGGTCCGGGGGACCGTCGGCGGGCGCGGGGGTGGTCTTCTCCTTCGGTCCCGCCATGTCCGCCCCTCCGTCGCGCGCGGGTGCGTGCGGCTGTCCGTGGGGCGCATCGGCGCATCGGGGCCGCGGCTTGAGCGCAGAGGCGGGCAACCGCTCACGCCGCGCCCCTCGTCGCCGCTCAGCCGGGCGGGAGCAGCTCGACCTCGCGGACCTCGACGTCACCATCGCCGTCGACCAGCGACAGCCGGTCCACGCGCCCGGCGCCACGCAGGTCCTCGGCCGCCTGCTCGAGCAGGCGGAGCTGGTCCGCGGGAGCCGCGACGACGGCGAGGCCGACGTCGGTTCGCTGGGACACCTTGGCCTCGCTCTTGGCCTTGCGGATGCCGGCCAGGGCACGACCGACCAGCGACAGCATGCCGGGATCGGCGTCACCGGCGACCTCCCGGAGCCCTGCTCCGGTGGGCCACGACGCGGTGTGGACGGACCCGTCCTGCCACCACGACCAGGCCTCCTCCGTAGCGAACGGCAGGAACGGGGCGAGCAGACGGAGCTGCACCGACAGGGCCTCCCGCAGCGCGGCTACCGCAGACCGCAGGGCCGCCGGCTCACCGCGGTAGGCGCGGTCCTTGACCAGCTCCACGTGGTCGTCGCAGAAGTCCCAGAAGAACTGCTCTGCGACTTCCAGGGCCCGCGAGTAGTCGAACGCCTCGAACGCCTCGGTCGCGGCGTCCACGACCCCGGCCAGCCGGGCGAGCAGCGCCCGGTCCAGTGGCTCGGACACGTCGGAGAGCGACGTACCCGTCGCCTCGTTCATGAGGACGAACTTGCTCACGTTGAGCAGCTTCATCGCCAGGCGGCGCCCGACCTTCATCTGACCGGGGTCGAACGCGGTGTCCACCCCCGGACGGCCGCTCGCCGCCCAGTAGCGCACGCCGTCGGAGCCGTGCTCCTCGAGCAGGCCCATCGGGGTGACCACGTTGCCCTTGGACTTGGACATCTTCTTGCGGTCCGGGTCGAGGATCCAGCCCGACAGCGCCGCGTGGCGCCACGGCAGGCTGTGCTCCTCGGCGTCGGCACGGACCACCGTGGAGAACAGCCAGGTGCGGATGATGTCGTGGCCTTGCGGGCGCAGGTCCATCGGGAACACCCGGGAGAACAGGTCCGGGTCACGTTCCCAGCCACCGGCGATCTGCGGGGTCAGCGAGCTGGTGGCCCAGGTGTCCATGACGTCCGGGTCGGCGGCGAATCCGCCCGGGACGCCTCGCTGGTCCGCGCCCCAGCCCGTGGGGGTGTCGCTGGCGGGGTCCACCGGCAGATCGGCCTCGGGGGGCAGGATCGGGCTGTCGTGGAGGGGGGCGCCGGCGGCGTCGAGCCGGTACCAGACCGGAAACGGCACACCGAAGAAGCGCTGCCGGGACACCAGCCAGTCACCGTTGAGGCCACCGACCCAGTTGTCGTAGCGGTGCCGCATGTGGTCCGGGTGCCACACGATCTCCTGACCCCGGGCACGCAGCCGCTCGCGCAGGCCTGCGTCGCGGCCGCCGTTGCGCAGGTACCACTGCCGGCTGGCGACGATCTCCAGCGGCTTGTCGCCCTTCTCGTAGAACTTGACCGGGTGGGTGATCGGGCGTGGCTCCCCGAGGAGGTACCCGCCCTCGACCAGGGCCGCCACGAGGGCCTCACGAGCGGAGTGGGCGGTCTTCCCGGCCATCTGCTCGTACAGGGCGGAGCCGGCGTGGGAGGTGATCCACTCCGGTGTCCCGGCCAGGAAGCGGCCGTCGCGGCCGATGAGCGCACGGGTCGGCAGATCGAGCTCGCGCCACCAGGTGACGTCGGTCGTGTCGCCGAAGGTGCAGATCATCGCGATGCCCGAGCCCTTGTCCGGTTCGGCGAGCGGGTGCGCCAGGACCGGCACCTCCACGTCGAAGACCGGTGTGCGCACGGTGGTGCCGACGATCGACCGGTACCGCTCGTCGTCGGGGTGGGCGACCAGGGCCACGCAGGCCGGGATCAGCTCCGGGCGGGTGGTCTCGATGACGACCGGCTCCGCTCCGGGGCGCGGAAAGCCGATGCGGTGGTACGCGCCGGGGCGCTCGCGGTCCTCGAGCTCGGCCTGGGCGACCGCGGTGCGGAACGTCGTGTCCCACAGCGTGGGCGCCTCGGCCGCGTAGGCCTCGCCCCGGGCCAGGGCTCGCAAGAAGGCCCGCTGCGACGCGGCCCGGGCGTCACGGTCGATGGTCTGGTAGGTCCTGGACCAGTCCACCGACAGCCCGAGCCGGCGCCACAGCGACTCGAAGACCTTCTCGTCCTCGACGGTGAGCCGCTCGCACAGCTCGACGAAGGAGCGCCGCGAGACGTTGACGAAGTCGCGGTCGTTCTTGGGCACGGTCTCCGGGGGGACGAACGCGGCGTCGTAGGGCAGCGACGGGTCGCAGCGCACGCCGAAGTAGTTCTGCACCCGGCGCTCGGTGGGCAGGCCGTTGTCGTCCCAGCCCATCGGGTAGAACACCGAGAAGCCCTGCATCCGCTTGTAGCGCGCGACGCAGTCGGTGTGGGTGTAGCTGAACACGTGCCCGACGTGCAGGGACCCGGACACGGTCGGGGGCGGGGTGTCGATGGAGAAGACGCGCGCGCGCGGAGCGGTCCGGTCGAAGGTGTACGTCCCCTGCTCGGCCCAGGCGGCCACCCAGGTCTGCTCCAGGCCGTCGACGGTGGGTCTGTCGGGGACACGGGAGGCGACGGGGTCTGCCGCGGGGATGGTCATGTCCGCCATTGTGCCGAAGGACGGACGGGCCTCCGAACCGGTTCCGGGCGGTGATGCAGGATGGTGCCCATGGACGCCATCACGCTCCGGAAGCTGCAGGCCCCGCTCAAGCAGCAGTACAAGGACGACCCCGCCAGCGCCGCGACACCGCTGCACGCCTCGGGGCGGACCGCAGAGGAGGGCGTCGGCTTCACCGTCGACGGCTGGGCCGGCGGCGTCCGCGCGGGCCTGCACCCGGCGACCGGCGGCGACGGCAGCGACGCCTGCTCCGGGGACATGCTGCTGGACGCGGCGCTCGCGTGCGCCGGGGTGACGCTGCGCAGCGTGGCCACCGCGATGGGGCTCGGCCTGCGCTCGGCCACGGGCGAGGCGACCGGCTCCTTCGACGCCCGGGGCACCCTCGGGCTCGACCGTGAGGTACCGGTCGGGGTCACCGACCTGCGTCTGGTCTTCACGGTGGACTCCGACGCCGACGACACCCAGCTCGCCAAGCTGGCGCAGCTCACCGAGCGGTACTGCGTGGTGGCCAAGAGCCTGGCCACGCCGCCGGTCATCGAGGTCGTCCGCGCAGGCTGAGCCCCGCCGCTCGCACACCGGCTCGCCGGGCGGATCGGCTCGCCTGCGGATCGGCTGGCCTGCGTACCATGGCCGCACAGGCACCGATCCGGCCATCACCGGGGAGCCGTCGGGAGAACGTCGGCCAGCAGCCAGGGCCGGTCAGTAGATCCGACCGGGAAGGCCCGTCACAGCCGTCCGAGAGGTCGTCGTCGCAGGACGCCGGCAAGCGGGGTGGTACCGCGGTGGCCCGGGTCCCGGGACGTCGTCCCCGTCGCAGCAGGCGACGGCACGACGAGGAGCAGACCGCGATGAGCACCGACCACCAGCAAGACCCGGCCGTGCCCGCCCCGGCGCAGCAGGCCTACCCCCGCCACGGCGGTGAGGTCCCGGCGAGCCCGCGTTTCCCCGAGATCGAGGAACGGGTGCTGCGGTACTGGGACGCCGACGGCACGTTCGTCGCCTCGGTGCAGGCGCGCGAGGCCGGTGCCGACGGGGCGAACGAGTTCGTCTTCTACGACGGCCCGCCGTTCGCCAACGGTCTGCCCCACTACGGCCACCTTCTCACCGGCTACGTCAAGGACGTCGTGCCGCGCTTCCGCACCATGCAGGGCCGCCGTGTCGAGCGACGGTTCGGCTGGGACTGCCACGGCCTGCCTGCGGAGGTCGAGGCGGAGAAGCAGCTCGGTATCCGCCACAAGTCCGAGATCCTCGACATGGGGCTGGCGCGGTTCAACGACGCCTGCCGCACCTCGGTGCTGCGGTACACCGACGAGTGGGAGTCATACGTCACCCGTCAGGCGCGCTGGGTCGACTTCGAGAACGACTACAAGACCCTCGACCTGGACTACATGGAGTCGGTCATGTGGGCGTTCAAAACCCTGCACGACAAGGGTCTGGTCTACGAGGGCTTCCGGGTGCTGGCCTACTGCTGGCGCTGCGAGACCCCGCTGTCCAACACCGAGACCCGGATGGACGACGTCTACCGCTCTCGGCAGGACCCCGCCGTCACGGTCGGGCTGCGACTGCAGACCGGCGAGCTGGCGCTCATCTGGACCACCACGCCGTGGACCCTGCCGAGCAACCTCGCCGCGGCGGTCAACCCCGCCGTCGACTACGTCGTCGTCGCCCCGACCGAGGGCGACTGGGCCGGGGAGCGGCTGGTGCTCGCCGAGGCTCGCGTCGCCGCCTACGCCCGCGAGCTGGGCGAGGACCCCGAGGTCGTGGAGCGGCTGACGGGCGCGGACCTGATCGGTCGCCGCTACACCCCGCCCTTCGACTACTTCGCCGGCCACGAGAACGCCCACGTCGTGCTGGCCGCGGACTACGTCACCACCGAGGACGGCACCGGCATCGTCCACATCGCACCGGCCTTCGGCGAGGAGGACAAGGTCGTCACCGACGCCGCCGGGATCGAGGTCGTCGTCCCGGTCGACTCCAAGGGGGAGTTCACCGAGCCGGTCAGCGACTTCGTGGGTCAGCACGTCTTCGACGCCAACACCCCGATCACCCGGGCGCTGCGCGACAAGGGGCTGCTGGTCCGCCACGAGTCGTACGAGCACCCCTACCCGCACTGCTGGCGCTGCGACAACGCGCTCATCTACCGCGCCGTGAGCAGCTGGTTCGTACAGGTCACGGCGATCCGGGACCGGATGGTGGAGCTCAACCAGGACATCACCTGGGTGCCGGACCACGTCAAGGACGGCTCGTTCGGGCAGTGGCTGGCCAACGCCCGGGACTGGTCCATCAGCCGCAACCGGTTCTGGGGCTCGCCGATCCCGGTCTGGGTCTGTGACGACCCCGCCTACCCGCGCACCGACGTCTACGGCTCGCTCGACGACCTCGAACGCGACTTCGGGGTGCGCCCGACCGACCTGCACCGGCCCTTCGTCGACGAGCTGACCCGACCCAACCCGGACGACCCGAGCGGCCGCTCCACCATGCGCCGTGTGCCGGAGGTGCTCGACTGCTGGTTCGAGTCCGGCTCGATGCCGTTCGCCCAGGTGCACTACCCGTTCGAGAACGCCGACTGGTTCACCCACCACTACCCGGGCGACTTCATCGTGGAGTACAACGGCCAGGTCAGGGGCTGGTTCTACACCCTGCACGTGCTGGCCACGGCGCTGTTCGACCGGCCCGCGTTCCGCACCTGCCTGGTGCACGGGATCCTGCTCGGGGACGACGGCCGCAAGATGTCCAAGTCCCTGTCGAACTACCCCGACGTGCGCGAGGTGTTCGACCGGGACGGCGCCGACGCCATGCGCTGGTTCCTCATGAGCTCGCCCGTGCTGCGCGGCGGCAACCTCGTCGTCACCGAGCAGGGCATCCGCGACACCGTCCGGCAGGTGCTGCTGCCGCTGTGGAGCACCTGGTACTTCCTGTCGCTGTACGCAGGTGCGGCCGGGGTCGTGGGCACGACGTCCACCTCCTCCACCGACGTCCTGGACCGGTACCTGCTGGCCACGGTGCGCCGCACGGTGGAACGGGTGACCGACGCGCTGGAGGCCGACGAGCTGGCGGTCGCGGCGGGGACCTTCCGCGACGCGCTGGACGCGGTGACCAACTGGTACGTGCGGCGCTCCCGCGACCGGTTCTGGGCGGCCGAGACGCCGCAGGGGCGCCAGGCCGTCGACACGCTGCACACCGCCCTGGAGGTGCTGTGCCGGCTCGGTGCGCCCCTGCTCCCGATGGTCGGGGAGGAGATCTGGCGCGGCCTGACCGGCGGGCGCTCGGTGCACCTGGCCGACTGGCCGCGGCCCGAGGAGCTGCCGGGCGACGATGCCCTCGTCGAGGCGATGGACACCGTCCGGGAGGTCGCCTCGGTCGCGCTCGGCCTGCGCAAGGCCGCGACGATCCGGGTCCGCCAGCCGTTGCAGCAGCTGACCGTCGTGCTGCCCGAGCCGGACGCCGTCACGGGCCTGGCCGACCTGCTACGCGACGAGCTCAACGTCCACGCCGTCCGGCTGCTGTCCGTGGACAACGCGCACGAGGTCGGCGTCGAGGTCGAGCAGCGGCTGCAGGTCAACGCCCGCACCGCCGGACCTCGGCTCGGCCGCTCCGTGCAGCAGGTGATCGGTGCGGCGCGGGCGGGGGAGTGGAGCATCGATGAGGCGGGTCGCGTCAGGTGCGGCGGGGTCGACCTGGAGCCCGGCGAGTTCGAGCTGGGCACCGTGGTCCGCGGCGCGGGCGAGCACGACGCCGTCGCGCCCCTGGCGGCCGGCGGCTTCGTGATGCTCGACACCACCGTGACCGCGGACCTCGAGGCGGAGGGCTGGGCGCGCGACGTGGTGCGGCTCGTGCAGGACGCCCGGCGCGAGACCGGCCTGCACGTCTCCGACCGGATCTCCCTGCACCTGACGGTGGCGCCCGAGCGCGAGGGCGCCGCGAGCAGCCACCAGGAGCTCGTGGCCCGCGAGACGCTCGCCACCAAGGTGGTGGTGGAGCTCGGCGACGTCGGGCGCGACGGCGCCGCCGTCTGGCTCACGAAGGCCTGAGCGGCCGGGGAGACCTCAGCCGATGCAGCACATCGGGCCGGGCCCGAAGGTGGCCGCGTCCTCGACGTCGGCGGTGGCGGCGGCTGCGGCTCCGAGCACGAGGGCGGCGGCGGTCGCCAGGGTGATGAGAGCGCGTGCGGGCTTGGTGGGCATGAGGGGATCTCCCGGTGATCGTCGGTGCTGGTCCGGACTCACTGCGTGTTCACAGGGTCCGATCGTGCTGAAGCATCCCCCAGTCACAGCTCACCGCGCTACTGTCACAGAACATGTCTCACCCGTTGCGCCGTCGCGGCGGGCCGGGACGGGGACCGAGGAGGATTTCGATGACCGACCGGCACACGGGGAACCTGGGTGAACGGCTGCGCGCCGTGCGGGAGGATCGACGCATCTCCCAGACGGAGCTCGCGGGCTCGGGGCTGTCACCCAGCTACCTCTCGCTCATCGAGTCCGGCAAGCGGACCCCGAGCGACACCGTGCTCCAGCGGCTCGCCGACCGCCTCGACGTCTCGGCGCACTTCCTCCGCTACGGCAGCGCCGCACCCGAGGAGCGGGTGCCCGAGCTGGAGCTGGAGCACGCCCGCCACGCCCTGGTCACCGGGGACCTGGCCGAGGCGGCCACGCGTGCCCAGGCGGTCATCGGCGCCCGGGGAGCGCCCCGTCGCCTGCACGACGAGGCACTGCTGGTGCTGGCTTCGGCCCAGGAGCGTGCCGGGGACCTTGAGTCCGCCTTTTCGTCGCTGTTGCCGCTGCACACCCGTGCTCTCACCGGGGACGCCGCGGTCGGCGTCGCCTCGACGGGCGTGCTGCTGCTGCAGAGCCTGGTCCAGGCGGGCGACCTCAACCAGGCGGCCGACGCCGGCGCGGCGGCTGTCGCCGCGTCCGCGCGGCTTGGTGCCGGGGGCACGGACGGGCACCTGCGGCTGGCGGCGACGTTGGTCGGGGTGCACATCCAGCGGGGCGACCTGCTGTACGCCCAGCACCTCGC
>Ga0136639_10000578_pt1 | contig 12441 bp, 12 predicted proteins | sample AntDrymUQ8592106_2_FD_113739 | JGI IMG/M metagenome (GOLD analysis project Ga0136639, IMG submission 113739) | Polar desert sand microbial communities from Dry Valleys, Antarctica - metaG UQ859 (21.06) | ecosystem: Environmental > Terrestrial > Soil > Desert | place: Antarctica: Dry Valley...
AATCGCCGCTGCCCGGGCGGCGGATGCGCCTTACCGCTGACAACTCTCCGTTGAACCTTCGCTGAAACATCCATCACACGACTGACATGGCGCCCAAGTAAGGGGGCGCATTGCCGGTCGCAGGCCAGGCAGCACCACTGCGTAGACGCAGCGCAGGCCGGATAAAAATCAAAACATGGACATCACGACCGGTCTGTTCTACACCTTCGCTGCAATTTTGTTGTTCGCAGCCTTTCGCGTGATCACGGCGCGCAGCACGGTGCATGCCGCGCTGTTTCTGGTGTTGGCCTTCTTCAGCGCCAGTTGCCTGTGGATGATGCTGAGTGCAGAGTTTCTGGCGATCACGCTGGTACTGGTGTACGTCGGCGCGGTCATGGTGCTGTTCTTGTTCGTCGTGATGATGCTGGACATCAACGCCGACGGCTTTCGTGAGGGCTTTTGGAAGCACCTGCCGCTGGCCGGTCTGGTAGGCGCATTGATCGCACTGCAAATGGCCTTGGTACTGATGCGAGGCTTCAACCTGGAAGCGCCTGAGCCCACCCCGCTGGCGCTGGAAATGGGCAACACGCGCTTGCTGGGCATTCAGATATACACCAACTACCTGTACCAGCTGCAACTGGCTGCGGTGCTGCTGCTGGTGGCCATCATCGCGGCCATTGCGCTGACGCTGCGCGAGCGCAAGGAAAGCCGTCACATGGGCCCGGCCGAACAAGTGCTGGCCAAGAAGGCTGACCGGCTGCGCATCGTGAAGGTCGCACCGACTGTGGAACAACCCAGCGCACCGAATTCACCGTCTTCACCTGAGCCCCCAGCTGGCGGAAAAGGGGCCGCGCCATGAGCCTGGGTCCGATCACGCTGGGGCATTACCTCAGCCTGGGTGGCATCTTGTTTGCGCTGTCCGTCGTCGGCATCTTCATGAACCGCCGCAACCTGATCGTGCTGTTGATGGCCATCGAGCTGATGCTGCTGGCCGTGAACCTGAACTTCATCGCTTTCTCGCATTACCTGGGCGACATGTCCGGGCAGGTTTTTGTGTTCTTCATCCTCACCGTGGCAGCAGCCGAATCGGCCATCGGCCTGGCCATTCTGGTGGTGCTGTTCCGAAACCGGGCGTCGATCAACGTTCGCGATCTCGACGATCTCAAGGGCTGACCGCACACGATGGCTTCCACCCTGTCCACGAGCCTGCTGCTCACTGTTCCTCTGGCCCCATTGGTCGGCTCGCTGATAGCTGGCCTGGCCGGCAAGCTGGTGGGTCGGCGTGGCGCGCATTTCTTCACAATCCTGGGCGTGCTGATCTCATTCATCTGCTCGGCCTATGTGCTGTCGCAGGTGGCCGGTGGCGCGCGCTACAACCAGACGCTGTATGAGTGGATGGTGGTCGGCCAGTTGGTGATGGAGATTGGCTTCCTGGTCGACGGCCTGACGGCCATGATGATGTGCGTGGTGACCTTCGTGTCGCTGATGGTTCACATCTACACCATCGGCTACATGGAAGAAGACCCGGGCTACCAGCGCTTCTTCAGCTACATCAGCCTGTTCACCTTCAGCATGTTGATGCTGGTGATGGCCAACAACTTCTTGCAGCTCTTCTTCGGCTGGGAAGCCGTCGGCTTGGTCAGCTACTTGCTGATCGGTTTCTGGTTCAAGCGCCCAACGGCAGTGTTCGCCAACATGAAGGCTTTCCTGGTGAACCGGGTCGGTGATTTCGGCTTCATCCTGGGCATCGGCCTGATTGCTTCTTATGCCGGCACGCTGAACTACGCCGAGGCCTTTGCCCGCGCGCCAGAGTTGGCGAAGATGACGTTTCCAGGCACTGACTGGATGCTGCTGACCACCGCGTGCATCTGCCTGTTCATAGGCGCGATGGCCAAAAGCGCGCAGTTTCCACTGCATGTGTGGCTGCCCGATTCGATGGAAGGTCCGACTCCGATCAGCGCGTTGATTCACGCCGCCACCATGGTCACGGCCGGTATCTTCATGGTCGCGCGCATGAGCCCGCTGTTCGAGCTGTCGGACACCGCCTTGAACCTGATCATGATCATTGGCGCCATCACCGCTTTGTTCATGGGCTTCATGGGCATCGTGCAGAACGACATCAAGCGCGTGGTGGCTTATTCCACCATCTCTCAACTGGGCTACATGACGGTGGCCCTGGGCGCGTCGGCCTACAGCGTGGCCGTGTTCCATCTGATGACGCACGCGTTCTTCAAAGCGCTGCTGTTCTTGGCGGCCGGCAGCGTCATCATGGGCATGCATCACGACCAGGACATTCGCAACATGGGCGGGTTGCGAAAGTACATGCCCATCACCTGGATCACCGCTTTGCTGGGCAGTCTGGCGTTGATAGGTACGCCACTGTTCTCTGGCTTCTACAGCAAGGACGCCATCATCCTGGCGGTTGAGGCCAGCAACTTGCCAGGCACCCCGTTCGCCATCTTTGCGGTCGTCGCAGGCGTGTTCATCACGGCTTTTTATTCATTCAGGATGTACTTCCTGGTGTTCCACGGGCCTGAGCGTTTCCGCAACAAACCCTTCCCGGCTGAACATCACGACGACGATCACGCACACGATAAGCATGGGGCGCACGACGACCATGCCAAGCACGACCCCACACCGCATGAGTCGCCGTGGGTGGTGACGGCACCGCTGGTACTGCTGGCCTTGCCATCGGTGCTGATCGGCTACCTCACGATCCAGCCGATGCTGTTCGGCGATTTCTTGAAGGACGCCATCACGGTCGATGCTACCAAGCACCCGGCCATGGCCTGGTTGGCGGAATTCTTTGAAGGCGCGGCAGCGATGGCGCTGCACGGCCTGGTCACGCTGCCCTTCTGGTTGGCAGTAGCGGGCGTGTTCACGGCCTGGCTGTTCTATCTGAAGATGCCTGCCATTCCGGCCGCGCTCGACCGCTGGTTGAAGCCGCTGCGCACCGTGCTGGAAAACAAGTATTACCTGGACTGGTTCAACGAAAACGTGCTGGCCGCTGGCGCCCGCGCACTGGGTTTGGGCTTGTGGAAAGGCGGCGACCAGGCGTTGATCGACGGGGCCATCGTCAACGGCTCAGCCCGCGCCGTGGGTTCACTGGGCGGCATCGTGCGCCGCTTGCAAACCGGCCACCTGACATGGTATGCGCTGGTGATGATGCTGGGCATCTTCGGCTTGCTGAGTTGGCAGCTGTGGCCTTACTTCAGCAGCTTGCTGCGTTGAATGCTGTGCGCATGAATCAGCCTGCAAAACGCCGCCGTGCCCTGGACAACAAGAACAAAGGATCGAGGATTTCATGGGCCTGTTGAGCCTTGCCATCTGGCTGCCCATCGCCGTGGGCGTGCTTCTGTTGGCCACTGGCCGTGACGAGAACGCTGGCATCGTGCGCGGTGTGGCGCTGGGCGGGGCCATCGCGTCGTTCCTGGTCACGCTGCCGCTGATCAGCCGTTTCGACAACAGCACGGCAGCCTTGCAGTTCGTCGAGAAGTTGTCGTGGATCGAACGCTTCAACGTCTACTACTACCTGGGGGTGGACGGCTTGTCGGTGTGGTTCGTGCCGCTGACAGCTTTCATCACCGTCATCGTCGTCATAGCCGGCTGGGAAGTCATCACCGAACGCGTGGGCCAGTACATGGGTGCGTTTCTGATTCTGTCGGGCTTGATGATCGGTGTGTTCTCGGCCGCAGACGGCTTGCTGTTCTATGTCTTCTTCGAGGCCACGCTGATTCCGATGTACATCATCATCGGCGTCTGGGGCGGGCCGAACCGCGTCTACGCAGCATTCAAGTTCTTTCTGTACACGCTGGCCGGCTCGCTGTTGATGCTGGTGGCGCTGGTGTTCCTGTATTTCAAGAGCGGCGGCAGTTTCGAGATCGCGGCCTGGCACAAGCTGCCCCTGCCATTGACGGCGCAAAGCTTGCTGTTCTTCGCCTTCCTGGCAGCGTTCTCGGTCAAGGTGCCGATGTGGCCGGTGCACACCTGGCTGCCCGATGCGCACGTCGAAGCGCCCACAGGCGGCTCGGTCGTGCTGGCCGCCATCATGCTGAAGCTGGGGGCTTATGGCTTCCTGCGTTTTTCAATGCCCATCGCACCCGATGCAGCGCGTGAATTCGACTGGCTGATCATCACCTTGAGCCTGATCGCGGTGCTGTACATCGGTCTGGTAGCGCTGGTGCAGCAGGACATGAAAAAGCTGGTGGCCTACAGCTCGATTGCGCACATGGGTTTTGTCACGCTCGGGTTCTTCATCTTCAACGACCTGGGTGTGGCTGGCGGCATCGTGCAGATGATCAGCCACGGTTTTGTATCGGCCGCGATGTTCTTGTGCATTGGTGTGCTGTACGACCGCATGCACAGCCGTGAGATTTCCAGCTACGGTGGCGTCGCCAACACGATGCCGAAGTTCGCGGCCTTCGCGGTGCTGTTTGCGATGGCCAATTCCGGCTTGCCCGGCACGGCCGGCTTCGTCGGCGAATGGATGGTCATCTTGGGCGCGGTGAAATACAACTTCTGGATCGGCCTGCTCGCCGCCAGCACGTTGATCTTGGGCGCCGCCTACACGCTGTGGATGGTCAAGCGCGTGTACTTCGGCGATGTCGCCAACGACAACGTACGTGCGCTGAAAGACATCAACGCGCGTGAATTCACGATGCTAACCATGCTGGCCGTGGCCGTGTTGTGGATGGGTCTGTACCCGAAGCCATTCACCGACGTGATGGACGTGTCGGTGGCTGAACTGTTGAAGCACGTCGCTGCTTCCAAGCTGAATTGACGGGCGCGGCAGAGAGATGAGTTCAGAACGATGAGTGCTATCAATGTGTCCGTGCTGGTGCCGGAAATTTGGCTGCTGGTGGCGGCCTGCACGGTGCTGCTGGTGGACCTGTTCAGCCTGGACAAGCAACGTCGGCTGACCTTCTGGCTGACACAGGCCAGCATCGCGGTCTTCGCAGCCTTGCAGCTGCTGCGCCACAACACCGGCGAAACTGCCTACGGCATGGGCGGCATGGTCGTGACCGACCCGATGGGCCACTTGCTGGCATTCTTTGCGGCCATCAGCATGATGATGACGCTGGCCTACGCGCGCCCCACGCTGGGCAGCCGCGAGATGCAGAAGGGCGAGTTCTACACCCTCAGCCTGTTTGTGCTGCTGGGCATATCGGTGATGTGCAGCGCCAACCACTTCCTGGTGCTGTACCTGGGCCTGGAACTGATGAGTTTGAGCCTGTATGCGCTGACCGCTTTGCGCCGTGACCATGCGGTCAGCACCGAAGCAGCGATGAAGTACTTTGTGCTCGGTGCTCTGGCCAGCGGCTTCTTGCTCTACGGGCTGAGCATGATGTATGGCGCGACCGGGTCGCTGGAAATTCCCAAGGTGTTCGACGCCATTGCCACGGGTCGGATCAACCCCGAGGTGCTGGTCTTCGGCATCGTCTTTGTCGTCGCTGGTCTGGCGTTCAAGCTGGGTGCCGTGCCTTTCCACATGTGGGTGCCTGATGTGTATGAAGGCGCACCCACGGCCGTGACGCTGCTGATCGCTGGCGCGCCGAAGTTTGCGGCTTTCGCCATCACCATCAGGCTGCTGGTTGAAGGCATGATGGGGCTGGCGGTCGACTGGCAGCAGATGTTCATCGTGCTGGCTGTGGGTAGCCTGGCGCTGGGCAACCTGGCGGCGTTGTCGCAAACCAATCTGCAGCGCATGTTGGCTTATTCCAGCATCGCGCAGGTAGGCTTTGTGTTGCTGGCGATGTCGGCCGGTGTCGTCAGTGGCAACACCATGTATGCCGCAAACGCCTACAGCTCGGCGATGTTCTACCTGGTCACGTATGTGATGACCACGCTGGGCACCTTCGGGCTGATCATGTTTCTGTCGCGCCAAGGCTTCGAGTCGGAGAACCTTGACGACCTGGCCGGTTTGGTCCGCCGCAGCCCCTGGGTGGGTGGCGTCATGACGGTGTTCATGTTCTCGCTGGCCGGTATTCCGCCGTTGGTGGGCTTCTTCGCGAAGCTGTCAGTCATCCAGGCGCTGGTCAGCACCAATGTCACGCTGTACATCGTGCTGGCGGTGGTGGCGGTGATGTTGTCGTTGATCGGCGCTTACTACTACTTGCGCGTCGTGAAAGTGATGTGGTTTGACGAACCCACGCAAACCGCGCCGGTGGGCCAGACGCAAGGCGTGGGCATTCTGCTGGCGGCCAACGGTGCGGCGGTGCTGATGTTCGGCTTGTTCTCTGGCGGGTTGTTGGCCTTGTGCCGCGACGCCATCGTTCGCACACTGGCCACCTGAAGCCGCTGCCATGGCCGCTGACAGCAACCCACCCGAACCGAAGCTGAGCGAGCGCGCCACTGGCAACAGCAAAGACCTGCACCAAGGTTTCTTGCACCTGGTGCAAGACGAGGTGCAGTTGCCAGACGGCAGCCTGGCCATGCGCGAATACATCCGCCATGCGGGCGCTGTGGCGGTGATACCCATCATGGACGATGAACGGCTGGTGCTGGTACGCCAGCACCGTCATCCGGTGGGTCGCATCCTGCTGGAATTTCCGGCGGGGCGGCTGGAAACTGGCGAAAACACATTGGCATGCGCGCAGCGCGAGTTGCTGGAAGAAACAGGCTTTGTCGCCAGCGAGTGGGCTTTCGGCATCGAAATCCACAATGCCGCAGCCTATTCCAGCGAAAGTATCTGGATTTGGCTGGCGCGCGGCCTGACGCCCGGGCCGCAACGGCTGGACGCCGGTGAGTTCGTGGAAGTGGCGCTGCACAGCGAAGCAGAGCTGGACGCGCTGTGCGCTGCTGGCCAGTTGCCTGATGTGAAGACTGTCGTCGGCCTGCACCTGTTGCAGCGCTGGCGGGCCGGTGCACGCCCCTTGCATTGGCAGACGGCGGCAAAGCTTTCCGGGGCTGCATAAGATCAAACCATGAAAGTACTGGACTTGCGTTGTGCCAACGGCCACGGCTTTGAAGGCTGGTTCGGTTCAGAGGACGATTTCCTGGCGCAAAACGGCAGCGGACGGCTGCTGTGTCCGATGTGCAACGACAGCGTCATCACGCGGCTGCTGTCGGCACCCCGGTTGAATTTGTCGGGAGCGAAAGCGCCTGCGGAGTCGACTGCTGCTTCTGCTGCTTCTGCTGCTGCGGCTGGTCCTGCCGCCAGCGGCGCGCCGACAGCCCCAAAAGAGCCCTCATCTGCGGCCGCGCCAACTTCCACAGCCCTGGCCCCTGCCGACATGCAAGCCGCTTTCCTCAACGCCGTGCGTTCTTTGATGGCGCGCACTGAAGACGTGGGCCCGAAATTTGCGGAAGAAGCCCGTCGCATCCACTACGGCGAAGCTGAACAGCGCGGCATACGCGGCCAGGCCACGCCGCAAGAGCGCGCTGCGCTGAGCGAAGAAGGCATTGAAACGATGGCCATTCCGGTGCCGGCGGCACTGAAGGGCACTTTGCAATAAAGCGGCAGAGCGGCTGTGCGGCTGTGCGGCCTCTTCGGTCTCACTTGACCGCGATGACCGCGATGACCGCGATGACCGCAATAACCGGAATGACCGCCAAGACCGCGATCTCGATCTTCACGTCAAGCGGCAACTTCGCCACTTTCAGCGTTGCCCGTCCGTGCCGTCGAAGCCGAGATGGAACTACAAAACCCGGCCGGGATTCATCAGCCCCAGCGGGTCCAGCGCGGCCTTGATGCTGCGCATCATCTGCAAGGCAACAGGCGATTTGCGCGCTGCCAACTCGTCGCGCTTCAGTGCGCCGATGCCATGTTCTGCTGAGAAAGATCCGCCGTACGGCAGCAGCGCGTCAAAGACGAGCGTGTTCACGGCATGCTCATTTGCGGCCAGAAAAGCGGCCGCGTCCAGCCCCTCGGGCGCTTGCACGTTGTAGTGCAGATTACCGTCGCCCAAGTGGCCGAAATTGACCAAGCGCACGCCGGGGAAGTGCTGCGTCAGCAAAGCGTCGGTTGCGGCCACGAAAGCCGGAATGTGCGACACAGGCAGCGAGATGTCGTGCTTGATGTTCAGCCCTTCTTGCGCCTGCGCCAGCGGAATCGATTCGCGCAAATGCCACAGCGCCTGGGCTTGCGCGATGCTGCTTGCCACGACCGCGTCCTGCACCGTGCCGGCTTCGATGGCGTCGCCCAATAAAGCCTCGAAACGGCTTGTCGCCGCCTCCATGCTTTCGACATCGCTCTGTTCCAGCAGCACCGTCCAGGCGGCGGTAGGCAGCGGCTGCGGCAGCGCCGGGAAATGCCGCGCCACCAAGTCCAGTGCGAAGCGGCCCATTACCTCGAAGCCTGTCAGCCCGGCGCCCAGCCGCGTTTGTGCCCGCGCCAGCAAATCCACGCAGGCCTGAAGACTGGCGCATTCAGCCAGCGCCGTGGTGCGCGCAGCAGGCAGGGGCGCCAGCTTCAGCGTCGCAGCGGTGATGATGCCCAACGTGCCTTCGCTGCCGATGAACAGGTCACGCAGGTCGTAGCCGGTGTTGTCCTTGCGCAGGCCCGACAAGCCATGCCAGATCTCGCCCTGCGCTGTCACGACTTCCAGCCCCAGACACAAGTCACGGGCATTGCCCCAGCGCAGCACCTGCGTGCCACCGGCGTTGGTGGCCAGGTTGCCGCCGATGGTGCAGCTGCCTTCTGCGGCCAGGCTCAGCGGCAGCAGCAGGCCGGCGCCACTGGCGGCTTGCTGGGCCACTTGCAGCACGCAGCCTGCATCCACGGTCATCGTCAGGTTCGCGGTGTCGATGTCGCGTACCCGGTTCATGCGTTGCAGGTTCATTAGCACCTGCGTGCCGCTGGCATCGGGCACACTGCCGCCCACCAGCCCGGTATTGCCGCCTTGCGGCACGATGGCCACGCGCTGCGTTGCGCAGGCTTGCACCACCGCGGCGACCTCGGCCGTGCTGCCGGGGCGCACCACGGCCAACGACTTGCCATGCCAGCGGCGACGCCAGTCCAGCTCATAGGCGCTCAGGTCGCCTTCGCACAGCACATTTGCTGCGCCTATCTGCTCGCGCAGTACGCTCAGCAGGGCTGTGCTCATGCGGCAGCAGGTGCAGGATTGGCCAGCTTGGCTTGGCGCAGCCGCCAGCGGATGTACAGCGAACTGCATGCGAACAAGTAGATGCTCAGCACGATTTCAGTCACCGCCAACCAGCGGCTGATGCCGTCTTCGGTCATCGCGCGTGTAATTCCTTCCAGGAAATACAGCCACACCAGCATGCTCAGCCAGCGGAAGGTGTACATGCGGTGCCGCCACAGGCCGGCCAGGCAAAACACCAGTGGCAGTACCTTCAGCGCCAGCGTGCCGCTGCCAGTAGGGGCCAGCCACAGCTCCCAAGCCAAACCCAAGGCGATCAGGGCAACCAGGCCAGCCAAAGCGGCCAAGCGGCTGTTGCGCACGATCGGGTCGGCGGCGGCAGCGGCGGCGTTGGGGTAATCAGTCGCGGTTGTGCCTGGATTGGAGGCACCGGAATTGGCATTGGTAGGCGTCGGCATGCTGGCATGATAGTCAGCATGACTTTCCCCTCTGGCAGAAGGCCGGCCTGGCACGAACCTTTGACTGACCGCTTCACGCGTCAGGTGGGCGACTTGCTGACGACGCTGCGCAACTGGCCTTGGTTTGAAACGCTGAAGACGCTGCACGACCGCTTTCGTGAAGACCGTCTGGGCCAAACCGCCAGCAGCCTGACCTTCACCACGCTGATTGCCCTGGTGCCGCTGGTCACCGTGATGCTGGCGGTGTTTTCGGCCTTTCCGATCTTTGCGTCCTTCCAAGGCGCATTGCAGAAGTATTTCTTGCAAAGCCTGGTGCCTGACAACATCGCCGCCCCGGTGCTGGGTTCGTTGACTGAATTCGCCAGCAAGGCCAGCAGTCTGGGCGCCCTGGGTTTGCTGCTGCTGGTAGCCACGGCGCTGGCGCTGGTGCTGACCATCGACCGCACGCTGAACGCCATCTGGCGCGTGCGCAAGGCGCGGTCGCTGACCCAGCGCATCCTGGTTTACTGGGCTGCATTGACGTTAGGGCCATTGGCGCTGGGCGTCAGCTTGTCGGTCACTTCCTATGCGCTGTCTGCCAACCGCGGATTGGTGGCTTCATTGCCCGGCGGCGTGGCGTTGCTGCTCAGCGCGCTGGAATTCGGCCTGCTGGCTTTGGCAGCCGCAGCGCTGTACCACTATGTGCCCAACGCCTTGGTGCGCTGGCGTCACGCGTGGGCGGGGGCGTTCTTTGTCGCGGTGGCCTTTGAAGCCGCGAAGGCGGCGCTGAGCTGGTATGTACAAAGCGTGCCCACTTATTCGTTGATGTACGGCGCCTTCGCCACTGCGCCTATTTTGCTGCTGTGGATTTATCTGGTGTGGGTAATCGTGTTGCTGGGTGCGGTGATCGCCGCCTATGCGCCCAGCTTGCAAGCGCGCGTGGTGCGGCGCGCGCCCAGGCCAGGCTTCAGGTTCGAGATCGCACTGGTGCTGGTGAAGCACTTGGCGGTGCTGCGTGACACACCGCAGCGCGGGTTGTCGCTGGCCGCGCTGGCTCGCAAAATGCGCGCTGACCCGTTGCAACTGGAACCTGTGATCGAACAGCTGGCAGCCATCGATTGGGTGCAGGCGCTGCACGAGCCACCCGGCAGCGACGGCCCGCGTCTGGTGCTGTTGTGCGACCCGGCACTCACCAATGTTTCGGCATTGGCTGATGCCTTGCTGCTGCCCCCCAGTGACGTCACCGCTGGGTTTCGCGGTAGCGCGCAGTTCGAGCGCATCACGCTGGCGCAGGCGTTGGGGGTCTGAGGCAGGTCCGGGCAGGACGAACTTGCCTTGCCTTCAAACGCCTCAGTCTTTCAACTCTTGCCGCACCTGCCCGCACACCATCAGCGCAGACACGACCGTGACGCCGATGATGTTGCCCGCCAGCACCGGCAAAGAGAAACCAAAGAAAACCGGGCCGGCTGCCAGTTACCCGTCCAGCATCAGGTAGGCCATTTCGACCGGACCGGCGACGATGTGTGAGAAATCGCCAGCGGCAATCATCCAGGTGAAGACGAGGATGACCAAGAACGGTTCGCGGTCGCGCGAAGCCAGCATCCACACCAGCGCTGCCACCAGCAAGCCCGCAGCGATGCCCGACCAAAATAAAGCGCTGTTGAAGCGCGACAGGTCTTCTGCGCCGTCACCCTGGATAACGCTGAAGACTTGCCGCGCATTCAAGCAGACTGCCGCTTCGACCTTGGCAAGTTCGCCTTTTTCTCGCGCTCGGGCGTCGTCTTCCAATTCGCGGGCGTTCTGTGTTGCCTTGATCGGTGCTGTCGTCTGGCTCTTTGCTTGAGCTGCTTGATGACGTTGCCTTAACCGCCTTTACCGCCCCGGCTGTCGCGCTTGGCTTGCCCACGCCGCACCTGGGTTCCGATGTGGCCCTGGATGCGCGCCAAACCCGATTGATCCAGCCGCCCGGCAACGCGAATGGCGCGCAGATCAGGGGCGGCAGTGGCCAAGTAGCCATCGGCTGCGCCCAATGGGGCCGCCGGCGCCGGCGCCTTGCGGCTGCGTAAGGGCGGCGCAGCCATGACTGCGGCCTCTTTGTCCTTCTTCACTTCCAGCGCCTTGCGCAATACCTCGATGGCGGGCACGGTGCGGGGTTTCGCAGTGCGCTTGGTTGCTGCCGGTGCAGCGGCTTCGTTCGTGGATGCCTTCGCAGATGATTTTGAAGTCGTTGTTCCAGACGACTTCGCAGACGACTTCGCAGACGCTTTCACAGATGCTTTCGTGGCTGTCTTCTTCGCCTGCTGTGCGTCTTGCTTGGCTTGCAACTTGGCTGAGTTGGCCAGCGCCTTGGCCTGCGCTTCAAAGCGGCCCAGTGCTTCGTCAAAGGCCTTGGCCTTTTTCTCGGTTCTCTCGTTCGCGTTGCCGCTGCCCATCTTCGTGCCGGTGCGCGCCCGCGTTGCCAGCTTTTGGCGCTTCAGCAGGTCGCGGTACTTGTCGCGCAGCTTGCGTGTGCGTTCGATGCGGCGTTGCACATCGTTGGCCTTCAGGCCTTTGAGATCCGCACCCAGGCTGGAGACAAAGAGATCGATCTCTGTCTTGGCCAGGAATCCATTCACGTGGTTGCGATTGAAAGGCATGCCTCATCTCCTATTTGTGGTTAAGGGTCACAGACTACACCGCATAGTTTGGAGGTTCAGCATAAGCCACACATCAACCACACTGCACCGGTGTTCTGCGGGCGGTATCGACAGATGTATCCCGAATGCATGAACCGCACCCCTGCTCATGAACGAGGCAGCGCAGCCACGCGCGGCCATGCATAGCCATGAATCAGGCGGAACGCTCGACAAACAAGGCCAGCGCTGACGACTACAGCACGCCGCTGTTCGTGCCCATCAGCGACGACAAGTCACCCAGCTTGCCCCCGATCACACGCTGTTGCGCTTGTGGAATCAGTTGAAGGAAACCGTCACTGAGCAAGACGA
>Ga0136639_10000579_pt1 | contig 12429 bp, 4 predicted proteins | sample AntDrymUQ8592106_2_FD_113739 | JGI IMG/M metagenome (GOLD analysis project Ga0136639, IMG submission 113739) | Polar desert sand microbial communities from Dry Valleys, Antarctica - metaG UQ859 (21.06) | ecosystem: Environmental > Terrestrial > Soil > Desert | place: Antarctica: Dry Valley...
CCCCATTCCGGCCCAGGCTGTAACCAAAACCCAAGCCCCAGCACCACCCCGAAACCCACCGCCACCGCTATCATGCAAACGAGCGCGTCCCGCATACCCGATCATACCCGCCCACCGCCCGCATTCACCTCGATCACCCGTTTTTGCCCATCATCCACCAAAACAATCTCGTCCATCGTCCGCTGCCCACCATTCTTCACGACGATCCGATACTCCGTCCGCCCAAAGTGAAACGTCAACTCAAACCCCGGCCAATCACTCGGAATCACCGGCGCCATCCGCAGCCGTCCCCCCCGCAGTTGGAATCCCAATACCTCCTCCAGCCATACCCGATACATCCAGGCTGCCGAACCCGTGTACCATGTCCATCCCCCGCGCCCTTCCTGGCCCGCCAACGAATAAACGTCGGCCGCCACCACGTACGGCTCCGTCCGATACACGGCGCACTCCTCCGCCGTCCGCGCATGTTCAATCGGATTCAGCATCTGCAACAGCTTCACCGCCCGCCCCCCGTCCTGCAGCCGCGCAAACGCCATCGCCACCCACAGCGCCGCATGAGTATACTGCCCGCCATTCTCCCGCACTCCCGGCGGATAACCCATGATGTAGCCCGGGTGCGGAGTCGAATGCTCAAACGGCGGCGTAAACAACAAAACCAACTTCTCCTTCTCCCGTACCAAATACTCCTCCACCGCTCCCATCGCCGTCGCCGCTCGCTTCGGCTCCCCCGCTCCGCTAATAACCGCCCACGCCTGCGCAAGCGAATCAATCTTCGCCTCCTCACTCGCCTTCGAACCCAGTGGCGTACCATCGTCGAAAAACGCCCGTAAGTACCACTCCCCGTCCCAACTCGTCCGCTCCACCGTCGCCGCCAAATCCCTCGCCCGTTCCCCGTACCGGGACGCCAACCCCGCCTCCCCACGCTCCTCACACACCTCCCCGAATTTCTTCAAGACATCAATCAAAAACCACGCCAGCCAAACACTCTCCCCGGTACCCTTATCCCCCACACGGCTCATACTGTCGTTCCAGTCGCAGGTCCCCATCAACGGCAACCCATGGGGTCCCGCCGTCGATCCCTTCTCGATCGCTCTCCGGCAATGCTCAAACAACGACACCTCATCCATCGAAACCGTCGGTAGCGAATACACCTCGCCCTCCTCCTCCTTCAGCAGCGCACCATGCAAAAACGGCGTCGTCACATCCAAAATGTCGACATCGCCCGTCACCTTCACGTACTGGCACACCGCAAACGGCAGCCACAACAGATCATCCGAACATCGTGTCCGCACCCCCGCCCCTGACGGAATGTGCCACCAATGCTGCACGTCCCCTTCCGGAAACTGCCTTCCCGCCGCCCCCAAAATCAGCTGCCGAGCAATCGCCGGGGCCGCATAGACAAGCGCCAGGGAGTCCTGCAGTTGATCGCGGAAGCCATACGCGCCGCTGGATTGATACAACGCCGTCCGTCCCCATACCCGGCAACTCAGCGATTGATACAGCAACCACCGGTTCAGCAGGAAATCCACCGACAACACCGGCGTCTTCACCTGAATCGTGCCCAACAGCGTGTCCCACCACCCCCGCGTCTCCGCCAGCGCCGCCTCCGCCCCTGGCACTTCCCGATACTTGCCGCTTAACCTCCTCACGTGCTCCGCATCATCTCCCTGCCCCACCACGTACACCACCGTCATCTCCTCTCCCGGTCCCAATTCAAACTTCGTCTGCATCGCGCTGCATGGGTCCATCCCCGCTCCCGTCCGCCGCGAAAGCGCCTCCCGCTGCATCCCCATCGGCGACTCGATACTCCCATTACGCCCCAAAAAAAGCGACCGATCACCCGAATACGAACTCGGCTCCGGCGTCATCGCCGCAAACGCCACCCGGCCCCCATAGTCGGTATGGTACGCATTGCGCAGCGTCAATATCCGAGCCTGTTCGTCCCACGACGAAACCACATGCATCTGCGTCGACTCCCGATCCCCACCCAACACAAACTCCGTATACGCCGTCACCGACAAACGCCGCCGCCTGGATGACCGATTCTTCAACCGCAGCCGTTGCACCCGCACCGGGTCCGCTCCGTCCGCCCGCACCGGCACGTACGTCAAAAGCGTCTGCTCTATCCCATGACTGTTGTGCTCCGTCTCCGTATACCCCTGCCCATGCCGAGTCCGATAAGCGTCCAGCTCCCGCACCGGCAGTGGCGTCGGCGTCCAATACACCCCGCTCTCCTCGTCACGAATATAAATCGCCTCCCCCGCCGGATCTGAAACCGAGTCGTTACTCCACGGCACCATCCGGTTTGATTGACTATTCCCGTACCAGCAAGTTCCACTCCCCGCTTCGCTCACCGTCGCCCCAAACACCGAATTCGCCATTACGTTGATCCACGGCAACGGCGTCTGCGCCTTCGGCCCCAGATAAATCAAATACTCGCGCCCGTCCGCCGCAAATCCGCCCAGCCCATTGAAATACGGCAACTCCAAAAATGGCAACGGTTGCGATGGCTGCTCTCCTCCCGCCTTAATCCGCAATTGCGGCGGCAGCGCAACCCCCTCCGGAGGGCTGCTTAACTGCTTCGATAAGGTGCCCCGTCCTGCTCCCAACGCCACCTGCGCCACCGACAAAATCAAATTCAAGTCCTCCGCCGGAATCTGGTCAGCCTTCAGCAAATAGGCCCCTCCGGCCTTATCAATCCCTGTATGCAGCGAATGCGCTTCCACCAAACGCAACAATTGCTGCTGCAGCGGCTGTTCATAACTGGCCGGCTCTCGATTCAAAATCACCACATCAGCCTTCAGCCCATGCAACCGCCAATACGTGTGCGCCACCAACAACTCCCGCACCAAAGCCAGTCCCTCCGCATCGTCCACCCACACCACCGCCATCGGCAAATCGCCCGAAATGCCGTACGCCCATAGCCTCGCCTGCGGCAGATTATTCCGCCGCAACCGCTCCATCGGCGCCCGTAGCCGCGGGTTCGGATAAAGCATGTGGCTCGCCAACTCCCCAAAGCGCATCGCCGCATCGCTGCCAATTCCCAGGTAACGATACTCAAGCTGCGCATGCGACCACGCCAATTCAAACGCCCGGGTACAAACCGCCACCTCCCTGTACTTCCCTACCAGCCGCAGCAACTCCTCACGGGTACCCGCTGCCATCGTCACAATCGAAACCTGCGTCCGCTGCCGTGGCGCCAGCGTCACCCCTTGCTTCATGACAAATACCGGATCCAGCACAAAACCGTCCGTCTGGTCTAACGCTAGCAGCGGAGCCCGCCAAGTCCGCCCTCGCCCCAGGCAACGGGCCCGGTCCGTCTCGTACTCAAACTCCCCCTCTTCGCCCGCACTCAGCACCATCAATTGCGCCACAAAAATCGGCGCGTCCTCCGTCGACCGCAGCCGCCGCCATGCCAAAAGCGCCCGCAACTCCGGCCGTGCCTCCGTCTCAATAAACATCTTGCTGAACGCCGGATGCGCTCGGTCTGCGGCATGCACCGCCAAGCTCAGTTCGGCCACACTCGTCACCGTGATCTTCCGCCCCCGCACCCCTTGGTTCACCAGCGTAACCCGGCGAATCTCCACATCGTCCTCCGGTGATACCGTCACATCCATGTGGCTCTCAATGCCCAACTTAAGCCGGTTGTACTCGGCCCGGTCCGCGCTAAACGTCGCCGTATACCGCGGGTCCCTCACGTTCAACGGCTGGTGCGTCGCTGACCACAGCGTGTCGCTCTCTTCCTCGTGGAAATAGATAAACGTCCCCCAGTTGTCCCGCGTCGTGTCCGCCCGCCAACGGGTGATATCAAATTCACCCCACCGGCTATACCCGCCCCCCGTGTTGGTCACCATCAACGCATACCGCCCGTTTCCTAGCAAATGCACCCGCGGAATCGGCGTGTCCTCGTCGAACACCCGATACTCCGGCATCGATGGTTCCGTCGCCAACCGCGCCGCCACCCGGTCAGCCGGCCGATGCACGAGCATCGAGGGCACCGGCGGAATCCGTTCAAACAGCAGCGGCTCTACTGCCTTAATCCGTCTGTCGCCATGGAATCGCTCTCGCATCACTCCCTGGTGCAGTACGTTATTCAACGCCATCAGGCTCATCCCCTGGTGGTGGGCCATGTACGCGTAAACAATCACCCCGTTTCCGCCCTGCCGTTCCTCTTGTCGGCTGTAGTCCAGCGCCTCATAAAACCCCATCTTGCCGTACATCCCCACCTTCACGAGACGCTTCAGGTTCTTAATAGCTTCTCCGGGGTTCACGAGCAAAGCCAGCGCCGTCGCATAGGGCGCAATCACCAGATCCTCCTCCAGTCCCCGCTTCAGCCCCAACGAGGGCACCCCAAAAGCATGGTACTGATACGTCCGGTGCACATCCAGCCCGCTATGCGCCGACTCCGAAATCCCCCACGGTATCCCCCGGTCTTTCGTGTACGCAATCTGCCTCTTTACCGCCTCCGCGCAAGCATTATCCAGCAGCGAATTCCGAAAACTCCGCATGAACAACATCGGCATCAGGTACTCAAACATCGTCCCGCTCCACGACAGCAGAACCTGCCCGTCTTCGGACGTATAAGGTCGCCCCAGCGCCAGCCAATGCTCCGCCGGCACGTCGCCCTTCGCAATCGCCACCAAACTCCCCAGCCTCGCCTCGCTCGCCAACAAGTCATAGTGCGACCTATAATTCACCGGCCCGCCCACCTCATACCCAATCGCAAACAGCCGCCGTTGCTCATCGTACAGGAACCGCATGTTCATCCCGCTCGCCAAAGCCTCGCAGCGTTCTCCCAGCCGCTGATACCGGCCCAACAACTCCTCCGCCGCCCGCTGAGCTTTCTCGTACTCCCTCCGCAAGTCCGTCACCCAAGTAGCCAAGCCCGCCGAAATCCCCGCCGGTATCATCGACTCCCCCAAGGTCTCGCTCAACAACCCGATCTCCCCTCGCGCCACCGCGCCCCACGTCGGAAGTTTCAACAAAATCTGCCGCCGCTCGGCAATCACTCGCGCCCCCAACGGCTCTAAAAACTCATCCGGCGGAGCCGCCAACAGATCCAACCACTGCAAATGTTGGTCCCCGTGCCCAATCCAGCTCTCAATCTGTCTCCCCAACCGCGTATACCAGTAAGCCCGCTCTCCCATCGATCCGTCGCTCCATCGCAGCGACTCGGTCAAAGTCCGCACCGGTTCCACCGCCAACCGGATCCGTCCCAAAACAGCGATCCCTCCCTCCGCCGCCCCCTCTTCAAACAGGCCCCGCAATACCCCCATCGGCACCCCCGTGATGTGATCGGCAGGAAACCGCTCGCTGATCACCGCCAAGGTATCAGCCAGCCCGCTCAAAGCCCGCCCATCCAACTGCGGCTCTCCGTCCAACTCCTCAACCGCCTGCCCTAATACCCACAAACTCGCGATCAAGTTCCCGCTATCCACCGTCGATACATACCGCGGCGACAACGGCAGAAGTGTCCGCGTGTCGAACCAGTTCAGCAGATGTCCCTCGCAAGTCTCGAGCTTTGCCAAGGTATCCATCGTCGCTCGGCATCGCTCCTCCAACCCGCCCGCCGTCAAATATCCGAAATCCCGCGCCGACGCCGCCGATAGCAGCCACAGACCAATATTGGTCGGCGACGTCCGATGCGCTACTTCAATATTCAACGCCTCCTGCGAATTGTCCGGCGGCAGCCAATTGTGCTCCGGCCCTACCAGGTCATCAAAATACCGCCACGTCTCCCGCGCCATCCGCCGAAGAAATCGCTGATCCACCCCCTCAATCCGCCCCGCCAACCGCACCGACCGCCGCTGCGCCCGAATCCAATACTGCACCGCCGGCGCCGAAATCCAAAGCACTAAATACGGAGACCACGCCGTCTCCCAAAAACTCCCCCGCAGCTCCAGCGCCAAGCTAAATGCCGCCGAAACCCCGTAAATCAAAAAGAAATGCGCCCGATACGGGTCTATATGCAAACGCGCCGCTTCGTCGGATACCTCCGCCGTCTGCCATTCCAGCAGGTTCCGCTTACTCACCCGCAACCGGTAAATCACCCTCACAATCGCATCGACGGAAAGATAAGCCTGATGCGGCAAAAATGCCGCCACCACCACCGCTCGATTCAAGTCGCTGTTCGCCTCCCGCCAAGCCTGCGTGTCGCCCCGCCATCGCGCCAGCGCCCGGTCCACAATCTGCAAAAACAGCGGCACAATCGGGACGAGCGCCACCAACCCGCTCGCCGCCGCTGGAGCCGCCCTCCAACTCCAACTCAACACAAGCAACAGCAACGAAGCTGCCGGCACCAAACTGCGCCGCAAATTATCAAGTATCTTCCACCGGTTGATCAACGTCAGCGGATTGGCAACCGGCCCTCCCGCTCCCGGAACCCGCGGCCAAATCCACGACGCAATCTGCCAGTCCCCTCGAATCCAGCGGTGCTGCCGCTTCCCATAACTCGTGTAATCGTTCGGAAACTGCTCGAACAACTCCACGTCCGTCGCCAGCCCCACCCCCACATAGCAGCCTTCAATCAGGTCATGGCTCAGCAGCCGCTGCTCCGGGAAACGCCCCCCCAAAATCTGATCGAAAGCACGAACATCATAAATCGCCTTCCCGTGATAAATCGCCTCCCCAAACAGGTCCTGATACACATCCGAAACCGCCTGCGAGTAGGGGTCCGTCCCCCGCGCATCCGTGTACAAACGGGTAAATCGAGTCGCCGTCGCCGATGGCAGCGTTATGCTCACCCGCGGTTGAATAATCGTATAACCCCGCACCCGGTTTCGTCCGTCTGGTGTCAGTACCACCCGGTTCAACGGGTGCGCAATCGTCTCCACCAATCGGCGCGCGCTGTCGTGCGGAAGCTGCGTATCCGCGTCGAGCGTGATCACATAGCGGATGTCTTGCGGCAGCGTGCCTACCCGCAGCAGATCCCCGTTCCCTCCGCCCTCCGCCAGCAACTGGTTCAACTCCTCCAACTTCCCCCGTTTCCGCTCCCATCCCATCCAACGGTTCTCCGTCTCACACCAAACCCGCGCCCGATGGAACAACAGAAACCGGCCATCCCCATGCCGCGCATTCAACTGCTCCACCAGCTTAATCGCCAGCCCCAGCAATCCGTCGTCCTCCGGCATCTCCCGTTCCTTCGCATCCGTGAAATCCGACAACAGCGAATACCAAATATTCGCCTCCGGATTCGAAAAATACCGCACCTCTAACTTGTCCACCTCCCCCTGAATCGAGTCCGGAGTCAGCAACATCATCGGCACCACCACCAGCGTCCGGCAATCCTCCGGAATGCCATCCTCAAACGACATCTTCGGCAATACCCACGGCGGCAGCGCGCTCGTCAAAACCAAGTGCAGAATGTAAGTAGCCAACTCACTCGCCGGAAACAAAGCAAGCACTCCTAACAGCAGCAGCACCCCCTCCGAAGCCAGCCCCGCTCGATACGCCACCACGCCGAACGCCGTCGATAAGCCCATCGTCAGCGCGAGCAAACTTCCGATGTACACCGCCGTCGGGTACCGCCGTAAGAACCGTAGCCGCCCCTCGCGCCAAGTAATTCGACACCCTGACCGCGCCTCCAACTCCACCCTCCCCGCATCCAACAAGTAGTAACCAACGCACCGCTTGCAGCTATCCCCCGCACCCGCTTCTGCCAACTGGATAGCCTCCCGCGCCACCTCCAGCTCCGAAGCCTTCGAATGGCGCGCCACGGTCTCCACCGCCTGCCGAACCCGATCCCTCGTCGCAAAGTCGCTCCGCCCATGGGTCCCCGCCGGATCCTCCTGCAGAATCCGCTCCATCCGGCTCACCGACTCCACAATCTTCGGGTACTGCAACTCCGAAAGCTCCCGCAAACTCCCTATCGCCCCCGCAATCAACATCAGATCGGCGGCCTCATCGGCCTGCTCCCGCCGAATCACATCCACCAACCGATGCCCCGTCTTCTCCTGAATCCAGTTCTGAATCGGCACCAGTGTCGTCTCTTCCTGGTGCAGTTGCTCCCCCAACCTTTCAATGAAGTGCGGTGTAATCACTTCCCCCCGCCGTCCCAACTCCGCCACCATCTCGTCAAAGTCCTTCGGCGTCCGCTCCGCCGCATTCAGAAATCGGTCCGCCCAAAAGTCGGCCGACTCCTTCTGGTGCTGCCGCAAACACGCCCGCTCCGTCAGCCGCCGCAGCCGCTCCGCCAACACCAACCGCAACATCAACGGATACACCCAAAGCTCCGCAATCGTCAGAGGAGACCGCTTCTGATACCCGTTCAGGAAATTGACGATACTCTCCGTCGTCAGCCGATGCCCCGTTTCGTCAATCAGTTCCGCTGCCAAATGGTATACCCGCAGCCGCACCGCCCACCGATCATCATTCAATACCGGCAAAATCTTGTTGTGATTGTCCGGCAGACTATGCCGAATATCCGCTATGTTCGAGCGAATCAGGTAAGCATTGTCCAGCAGCCACTCCGCCGCCGGCGACACCCCATATTCCAGCCGCGCTGCCTCCGCCAAATTCGCTCGCGACGACTCAATCACGCCCTCGCACTCCCGCAGCAGCGGCAGCAGCGACCGGGATCGCGTACTTTCCTCGAGCTCGTGGCCCATCGCTAACTCCGTCGCGCACTCCCCCAAACTCGCCACATTCGACGGCTCACGCCGACAGCCCGGCTCTGTCGCCAGCGTCGCAAATTCCGGTCCCGGTCGTATCGCAAACACCGACGGGTGACCCGTTCGACGCAGCACCGCCATCACGTCCGCCGCTCGCCCCTCCGTCGTCTCCACCACCACCAAGCTCTCCCCAGGCAGCACCAGCCCCCGAAAGCTCCGCAAAACACCGCTTTGCAAACCCAGCCCCAGCCACCGGGTCCCGTACCACCCCATCAAAAAACCCGCCCCCGCTACCAGCCCCAACCACCACTCAACTACGCCGAACAACAGCCCCGCCACGCCGAACAACAGCGCCACCCCCGCCCCTAAAGCCCCCCTCTCTCGCGGTCCCGTTCCCAAATGCGAATACTGCAATCCCCCGTTCAGCGACCGGTGAATCACTCCCGAACGACGGAATCCGCTCGACCTCGCCTCTCTCAGCGCGTCCGCTCCGTGCCCCTCACTCCTGTAAAATCCTAAAATATAACGGGAAACTCGAGGTTTCCCCGCACCGCGTAGCAAAGAAAACATGTAATAGTCCTCATGGAGAGAGGACTATCGTCCAGAAACTGTTACATCCTATCTGATCGTCATCTTCCCCAAACCCTCGCCCCCTGCGGCCAACTTGCCCTCGCCCGGCTTGAACCCATTCAAATCCAGAATGTAAGCCACAATGTCAGCATAAGTATCCCCCGGCAAAGAATCCGGAGCCGCCGGCGGCATCGTCTTACGCGCCTTGTCATAAAACGCCTCCACGGTCCGCCCAAACCACTTACTCTTGAAATACTCACCCGCCAGTGGCGTCCCAAAAGTCCCGTTCGTCATCGAACTCCCGTGACAAACCGCACAGTTCGAGTTATACGCCGTCTTTCCAGCCGCGCTCTGCGCCGCCGTAAACTGCGGCGCAATCCCACCCACCACCACCTTCGACTCCTCTTCCTTAACCTCGCTCACCGGTCGCGTCTCCTCCGGCACCAACCCCGTCCCCTCCCCCACATAAGTGAACGCCAAAATCGCCCCCGGATTCTCCATCTTCGTCGTCGTCCCCCCCGCCATCGTCCCCGCCAACCCACCCGGATCCGTCGCCACAAAAATCGTCTTTCCGTCCGGGCTCACCGCCGTATCGCGAAACCGATTCTCCGATTGGAAAAACCGCGAAATATACCCCGCCGCCGACTTCCCGTCGGCCTTCAAAGGCACCACATACAGCGACCCTCGCTTCAAAGCCGTCACGAGCAACACCCGGTCCCAACCCTTCACCCCCGTCCCTTTGGACTGGTAATGCTCCACGCTCGAAACCGCCACCGTCGGCCAGCAGATAAAGTCGATTCCCTTGCACTTCGGATCCGCAAAATTGGATCCCGTCTGCACCGTAAACAGCGTCGCCAGCGGATCCTGCATCTTCTTCTTGAACGCCGATTCCGGCTCCCGCGGTACAGACGGATGAATCGCCAAATCGCTGAATCGCAACTGCGAGCAAGGAGTCTTCGCCTCCGCCCACCGGGCATACTCAAATCCCTTCCCATCCCGGAACCCCGCCACATTCGGCCACCCGTAGTTCGAACCCTTCTTCAGGATGTTCACTTCGTCATCCGTCTTCGGCCCCTGCTCGGACTCATACAACGTCCCGTCTGGCCCAAAATCGATCCCCTGCGGGTTCCGATGGCCATACGTAAACACGTGGCTAACCACCCCGTCCAACTTCGGATTATCCTTCGGCACCGAACCGTCCAAATTCATCCGCAGCGACTTCCCCACGTAAGAAACAAAATCCTTCGCCGCCAACTCCTGCTGCGTCGGCAACCGCTGCGCTTCCACCGCCAGGCACACATTGCCCAACTGATTATTCCCCTGGTCGCCCAGCGTCAAGTACAGCTTCTTATCCGGGCCAAACTTCAGCCGTCCCGCCACGTGGTCATTGCCAGCCGGCAACCCGGAAATTACGGTTACCGGGTCGCTCAGCGTCCCCTTGGCGGCGTCATATTTCATCCGCAAAATCTTCGCGTAAAGAAACCGGTACCGGCTCTGCAGGTCTTTCACGCTCGGGTCCGGACCCTTCGCCTCGTCCACGTAGGTGTAGGCGACGTACACAAAATCATTCCCCGTGCCCTTCAAAAGCTCCGGATGCAACGCCATCCCCAGCAACCCGTCCTGCCCCCCAGGCGCGGAAACTTCATTGATTGTAATCGCAACGCTTTTCTCTCCGGTCGCCGGGTCAATCCGCGTCACCCGCTTCCCCGTCCGCTCGGTTACCCAAAGCTTCCCGTCCGGGCCCCAAGTCACCTCCCAAGGCCCCGCCAGCCCTGAAATCACGACGCGCTTACTAAACTCCTTAGTCCCGCGAATCGCCGTCTCCGGTCCGTTTTGCGCCCAAACGAACCTAACGGAGAGCAAAGCCATCAAGGTCAAGGAAGAAAATTGCAGAAACATATTCTCCTACAATTCTACCCGCCTACCGCGGCGGCGGCGGCGGCCCTCCCCGCATCGGGTTCAAATCCCCATTTCAAACCTTCCCGCATCTGTGTCTCCGTCGACTATCCGCTCTTGTCCACATTCCAGCTCCCAAACCACTTCCCAAACCCTGCCCGAAACTCCTCCGGGCCGATCCAAACTCGGACCCATCATCCCGCGGCCCATCCCCCGCACCACCCCCTTCGATGTCCCCGCCAACTGATCCGCCACCGACTGCGCCCGCGGCCCCATAAACCCTTTAATCGGCTTCACCGGAGCACCCCCAAAGCCGCCTCCGCCTCCCCGCCACGACTTTATCGAACCGCCCCACCATCTCCGCCGATTCTTCCGCGATCGGCGGCCGAATCGCCTTCGCCATCAAATCCACCTGCCCCGCCAACCGTTCCGGCTTCAGCAACGAGCCCTCATTGGAGGTACAGGAAGATCTAAACCCAAATCGCCAAGTGGAGAAACAGCCTGGGCTTACGTATCCCCAGGGCCGTAGCTTTAGAAGCCATCATCGGAGAAGGCGACACAGTGGAAGTGTCAGTAAGGGATGGAGAGATCGTCGTCCGCGCCGCCCGGCCTGCCTACTCCTTGCTCGAACGATACGGGCGACTTGGTCTAGCTGACCTTTGATCCCCCGGCCGGGCAGGAACAAGGTGGTCGACGTCCAGCGATAATCCTTTGGCCCCGCCCTTGCAATGCCAAAGCGCAGTTGGCCATGGCCTGATCCCCCCCGGCGGCATCATCACCGGGGTCGTCCTTTCCGATCACCTGAAAAACCTTGACTGGCGAGCTCGCAAAGCCGTCTTCGAATCCAAAGCACCCGTCGCCTTAGTCTCCGAGGTCCGCGAGCGCTTAAGGCCCCTCTTGGGCTACTGACTACCGCCTCCGGGACCCACTTGACCGCCCACCGCTAACGCTACAATCAGAAGATGGCGACCACGCGATATGTCTATTGGCAGGATGGCGTCCACTGGCTCGGATATTTTGACGAATTCCCGGACTATCTGACGCAGGGTGACACTCTACAGGATCTTCAGGAGCACCTGAAGGATCTCTACCGCGATCTCTCGAGCGGCGACATACCAGGCATCCGACGAGCCGCCGAGCTCAGCCTTTCGTCGTGAAACGCAAGGAACTAATCCGCAAACTCGAGGAAGCCGGTTGTCATTTCATTCGACACGGCGGTAAACACGATTGGTATGAAAATCGGAAAACCGGCGTAGCCCAGCCCGTCCCACGGCACAACGAGATCAATGAGAATCTCTCTCGGCAAATCCTCAAGAAGCTGAGCAACTGACTAGCACTGACTCCCGGGTTTCTC
>Ga0136639_10000580_pt1 | contig 12423 bp, 12 predicted proteins | sample AntDrymUQ8592106_2_FD_113739 | JGI IMG/M metagenome (GOLD analysis project Ga0136639, IMG submission 113739) | Polar desert sand microbial communities from Dry Valleys, Antarctica - metaG UQ859 (21.06) | ecosystem: Environmental > Terrestrial > Soil > Desert | place: Antarctica: Dry Valley...
ATTCGGAGTTGGTAGAGGTCGTTTCGAAGGTAGGGAAACTGCTTTTGAATGTGGGGCCCAGACCGGACGGGACGATTCAGGAAGAGTTCGTGCAGCGGTTGCGGGCGATGGGCCGATGGGCCGATGGATGGACGTCCATGGCGATGCGATTTACGGGACGACCGGGAAGCCCTTTTGCCAGACTGCCGTTTTTTGGTTGGGCGACGGTTAATGATTCGATGCTCTAACTGCACTTGTTCGAGTGGCCGGGGGACGGACGGTTGCGGGTGCCCGACGGGAAGCTGGCGACCGAGCGGGACGGGGACGACTGGATTGTGCGGTTGCCGAAAACGGCACCTGATGAGACAGCCAGCGTAGTGGCGTTACAACTGGATGGTCCGCCGCAGGTGTTAGCGTATCGGGATCGGCCGGACGAGGAGGGCGTGTTGTTGCTGAATAAGGCCAGCGCTGAGATTAAGACTCGTTTCGAGCAGCGGGCTAAGAAGGAGAAGATTTTGGGACACGTTTACTTAACCAAATGGACGCGGCCGGCTGACGCCTCCTCTTGGAATATTTCGGTGCCGAAGGCTGGGGCCTATCGAGTGGAGTTGACTTACCGGGCGGGCAAAGGGAAGAAGGGTTTGCCGGTGACGGTGACCGTGGAGGGGGGAGTTGAGTGGTGTGACCGAGGATACCGGGGATGATCAGATTTTCCGCACTTTTCGGCTAGGGACTTTGCGGTTGGCGTCGGGTGCCCAGGTTTTGCAGGTGCCGTCGAAGGCGGTGAGTGGAGTTGCGGCGATGAATTTGGATCGGTTCGGTTGGTTCCAGTCCGTTAGGGCGTTTCGCGACGGGTAGGCCCTCGATGATGCTTATCAGTTGGACTATTGCAGTGCTGATCTTCGCTGGTGGTGACGGCGAAGTGCTGGCCGTTGAGTGGTGTGACCTATATGGATACTGGGGATGATCCGATCTTCCATACTTCTCGGCGAGGGACACTGCGGTTGGCGTCGGGTGCCCAGGTTTTGCAGGTGCAGTCGAAGGCGGCGCCTGGGGTTGCGGCGATGAATTTGGAGTAGTTTCGGTTGGTTCCGGCGCGTAAGGGCGTTTCGCGAGGAGCGGGGCGACGAGAGGGCGCTCGATGATCCTTCTTAACTTTGGACTATTGCGGTGCTGAGCTGCGACTGTGGCGATGGCGAAGTGCGGCGAGTCGGAAGCTTTGACCGATGATGCCGCGGATGCTGCGTTTTACAGGTTCGGTCCATGGCGGCGGAGGGACGGCGGCGGTGATTCGGAGGTGACGGGTGGGCCTCCTCGACCAAGTGATTTGTGAATAGGAGTGCCTCGCGGCGCCGGGTTGTGGGGACGGCGAGGCGCAGGGCGTTGGACGTCGTAACACCGGAGGCCCTGAATGACGAGGTGTTGCAGGTGGAGTCGAAGGCCGGAACTGAGGGGCAGTTATGGAACTGGAGTCCGCTCGATTGGTTCCGGCACAGTAGCCCATACAACGCACCAGCCGTCGCGCTCCCTCTGTTCGAGAACCTTCAGTCCGGTGGTGAGTTCGGGAATTTGGTCGGCGAGGAAGCCGCTCAGAAGGAGCGGGGCGGCGAGGCGGAGGAGATCGGGGAGGATTTCCCGCATCACGGCGAGGTGGATATTGCAAACGACAAGATCGACGGCACCGGGGCGGACGGAGTTGGCCGAACCCTGCCAAACATGAGCGTGTTGCCGGGCGAGTTTGACGGCGGCCGGCTCGACATCACAGGCCCAGACTGTGGACGCACCCAATGCTCGGGCGGCGGCGCTGAGGATTCCGGTGCCGGTGCCGACGTCGAGGACGGTTTGGCCGGGGCGGAGGACCTGTTCGAGGAGTTCGAGGCAGAGCTGGGTGGTTTGATGTTCGCCGCCGCCAAAAACGTTGGCTCCGATCATGGCGAGGCGGAGTCGGCCGGGCGGGGTTGGATCGTCGCGATCGGGTGGGCAGAGGAAAAAACGCTCGCCGATGAGGAGGGGCTGCCAGTCATCCCACCAGACATGACTCTGCTCGGGAGCTGATTCGACCGTGGAGGAGTGGGCGACGGCGAATTTTTCAGCAGTGGCGGCTGAAGCGAAGAAGACCTGATAGCCGCCGTTGTCTTCGACCACACCCTGGATCGGGTAGTCGTCGGACCAGTCGGCGAGCAGGTCTTCCCACTCTTCTTCCGAACACCGGAGCTGTACCGAGAAGCTCACTATTCGCGATTGAGCGCTTTGACGCGCCAGTAGGGTTTGGCTTTTTCGGCAGGGTCCATGGTGTAGGTCTCGTTGGTTTTGGCGAGGTCGTAACCGCGCCAGAGCCAGGTTAGAGCTTCGGGGGCTTGGGCGTTGCCTTGGGCGGTGCTGTGTTGGCCGTTACCGAAAGTGAAGTGGAAGTCGTACTCTTTCATTTTTAGAGAATTCGCCATTTGGATGTTCTGGAGGGGCCACGATCCGTGGTTGTTTTCGAGATCGTTCGAGCCGTCCTGCAACCAGACGCGAATGTTTTTTCGTTCGGATTTGCGGAGGAGGAACGGGTAGATGTTGCCGCCCTCTTTCTTCCAGGGATCCCATTGAATGCTGGTGTAGGTGCCGATGCGGGAGAAGACGCGGGTGTAGCGCTGGGTATCGAACCAGGCGACGGTGAAGGCGCAGATGGCGCCAGAGCTTTCGCCCATGATGGCGCGGGAGTAACCGTCCTGACGGATCTTGTAGTGGGCTTCGACATCCTTAATAATCTCGTCGCGGAGATAGCGGGCGTAAGTATCGTCGACGCTATCGTATTGAACGGACCGCATGCGGCGTTCTCCAATGAGTCCGGGGCTGATGAAGACGGTGATCATAACCGGAATCTTTTTTTGATGGGTGAGATTGTCGAGGGTGGTGATGAGACGAGAGTTGGAGTCGCGGCGGGCGTAGCCTTGACCGTCTTGAACGACGAAGAGGGGGGCGGCAGTTTGGTGGTCATATTGCGCGGGGACATAAATCCAGTAGTCGCTGACCATGCCGGGGTAGACCTTGCTCGTGTGCACGATTTTGTCGGAAAGTTTGCCTTGAGGGACGCCGGGTTGTTCGTAGGAGTCGGGGCCGAAGGCGGGGAAGTCGGCGGCGGGCTTGGTTTTGCCGTCGATCGAGATCGTGTAGTTATGGCCGGTGCCGGTTGGGACCTTGGCCAATGCGAACCAGAGATCGGAGCCCTTGACGCGGGTGAATTTGGGGCCGGCGACGTCGTTGATTGTGAGGGTCGGCAGCGCCTTCGCTTCGGCGGCGAAGAGGAAATCGCCTCCGAATCCAGAGATGCCGCGGCCGTCTTTGATGATCTTGGCGACGGCGGCTTTGAACTCGGGGGAGTTGACGGATTTTTTGGCCAAGTTTAGCAGGACTCTCGCGGGTTCGGCGGCGGGCTCTGCAGCCGCGAGCGAGACGGCGAGAAGGAGTGAAAGGATCATCGTTTTCATGGTTTCCAGAAATGTTCGGGTTCAGGGATGGCGGCTCCATCTTTGCGGGGATCGGAGGCGCCGGACTTGACTTTGGTTTTGCGGTCGAAGGCGACAGCTTGGCCGCCGCCCATTCGATAGGAGTATGCCGGACGGATGTCGACCAGATGGCCGAGCTTCTTGAGCTCGTCGATGGCGGGGGCGGGGAAGCGGTTTTCGATGAGGACGGAACAGCCTTCGGGGATGGGCCGGGTGAAGCGGGGCGATTCCATTGCGCCTTGTATATTCATTTTCTCGTCGATGAGGTAAGAGACGAACTGGGCGTGGGCCTGGGCTTGATTGAAGCCGCCCATTATGCCGAAGGCGACGCGTTGGTCTCCATAGGCGAGGAAGCCGGGGATGATGGTGTGGAGGGGGCGTTTGTGCGGAGCGACGCGGTTGGGGTGGTTGGGGTCGGCGTCGAAGAGGCCGCCGCGGTCGTGGAGGTGGAAGCCGAACTCGTCAGTCGCGATCCCGGAGCCAAATTTGTTGAAGATGGATTGGATCCAGGAGACCATGTTCCCGTCTTTGTCGACGATGGCAAGGTAGATGGTGTTCTTGAGTTTGGAGAGTTCCGCGGCGGAGAGGTCGCAGCGGGCGCGGGTGGGGTCGATGAGCTTGGCGCGTTCGGCGGCGAAGGATTTTGAGAGCAGGCTGGTGGTGGGAATGGCGGCGAACTTGGGGTCGGAGACGTAGCGGCGGAGGTCCAGAACGGAGAGTTTTTGGGCTTCGATTTTGTAGTGGAGATCGAGTTGGGAGGGGGGGCGGAGCTCCATGATGTTGAGCATTTCGAGGGCAGAAACGCCTTGGCCGTTCGGGGGTAGCTCTGAGACGCGGGCACCGCGGTAGGTGGTCGAGATGGGGTCGACGAATTCGCTCGAGTATTCGGTGAAGTCGTTGGGGGCGAGGAGGCCTCCTAGGCGTTGGGAGGTTTTGAGGATATCGGCGGCGAGGGGGCCTTTGTAGAAACCGTCGCGGCCTTGGCGGGCGATGATTTCGTAGGCGAGGGCGAGGCCGGGCGTTTTCCAGAGTTCGCCGACGATGGGGACGCGACCGGGCCATTTGCCGCCACTGGTGGCCCAATCTTCGTGAATGATTTCGGTGACGGGGAAGCCGTGATGGGCGTAGTGGATGGCAGGGACGAAGAGTTCAGCCCAGGGGAGGCGGCCGAACTTCTGGTGCATTTTCCACCAACCGTCGACGGCTCCGGGGACGGTGACGGAGTGGATTCCGGTGAAGCCCCCCGGGGGCGTCGCGGTCATTTTCGCGGGGGCCCATCCGCTGGCGTTGAGACCAGTAAGCTTTTCGGTTTGGGCGTCGTAATGGATGGCGAACAGGTCTCCGCCGATGCCGCACATCATCGGCTCGACGACGCCGAGGACAGCGTTAGCAGCGATGGCGGCGTCGACGGCGGAGCCATTGCGGGCGAGAATCTGAGCGGCGACCTGGGAGGCAAGGGTTTGGCTGGTGGCGGCGACTCCTTGGGTCGTAAGGATCATGGACCGAGATTGCCAGCGCTCCTGGGCGGAGAGGGCGGGTAGGAACGCGATGAGGAGAAGAAGTCGACACATGCAAGGAATCTGAAGTTATACCATGTGGGAGTGGGAGGGGGTTCGGTGTTGAGATGGGGGTGGAGAGGTAGGCTGGCTGGAGTGTGGTCTGACGGGGCCGGAGTCGGGTGAAATCGGAAGCACGGATGTAGCGGGGTTGCCGGGCCGATTGGGCTGAGCAGGCGCGTTGTAACGGGAGAAGGTAGAGACGACGAATCTGAAGTCATACTATGCGGGTTACGGGTGATGCTTCGGTATTGAGATGGGGTCGGAGGGGGTCGACGGCGAGTGCCTAGTGCGTTAACAAGTTAATTGAGAATCATCATGATGACTGCATGAAGCAGACTGAATTGAGCTTGAGCGAGTCTGATCGGCATGTGCTGATGGCGCTGGATAGCGGCATTGCGGAGGCCTAGATTTGCCGGGTGTTGGGATTGGGCCGCTCCGCGCTCTGGCGGACGCGGGCCGCCTACTGCGAGGGTGGTTTGGGGTGCGCCCAGTACGATGCACCACGACCGGGCCACCCGCGCAAATATCAAACCGATCAAGAAGCGGAGGTGGTGGCGCTGGCTTGCAGCGCGCCGCCGGGAGGGCGCAAGCGCTGGACCGTCCGGCTGCTGACCATCGCTCCCCAGCAACGGCCGGGGCTGGGCAGCGTCAATCGAGACACGATCCGCCAGATGCTAAAAAACGATTGCAAACCCTGGCGCAAGCTGATGTGTTGCGTGGGCCGGAGCAGGGCCGAATACCGGAAAAGAATGAACAGCCTGTTGAGACTCTACGCCCGACCGTACAATGCGAAGGAGCCCGTGGTCTTTGTGGATGAAAAGAGCAAGCAGTTGCTCCGGCAGACTCGCTCGCCGCTCCCGTTAAGGCCGGGCCGGTGCGCCAAAGAGGATTACGAGTACAGACGCGCCGGGACCCGGAACATCTTCATGGCGGTCGAAGCCAAAGGTGAGCGCCGCGTGGTCGAGGTTACCGCGTGCCGCACCAAGTCGGATTTTGTCTCATTCGTCAAACACTTGGTGGCGAATGCCTACGCCGCCGCCGCGACCGTGCATCTGGTGATGCCTAACCTCAACACACACTTTCGAAAAAGCTTTGTGGATGTACTGGGTAAGGCGGCTGCAACGGTCCTGTTGCGCCGGGTGAGGTTTCACTTCACACCCAAGCATGCAAGTCGGTTGAATATGGCGGAAATCGAAATCGGGATCATGGATCGACAATGCACCGGTCAGCGCATCGCCACCGCGGAACTGCTACAGGCTGAAGTACAGTGCTGGCGGCAGCAGCGAAACACCGAAAAACTAGGCATAGAGTGAACGTTCACGCGCCAAGATGCGGACCGCAAGCTGCGCCGCCACTGTGTTCCGGAAGTATATTGTCATAATCCTAGACGGAACGAGGAGGGGTAGGCTTGCTGGCGTGTGGGCGATGGTGGGTTCGCGTCGTCTGCATTGAACTCGTCTGGGATTGGAAGCACGGATGTAGCGGGGTTGCCGCGCCGGTTGGGCGGAGCGGGCGCGCTGGCGAGGCTTCGGTATGGAGATGGGGTCAGAGGGGGTCGACGGCGAGTGCCTAGTGGGAACGGGGAGGGGCGGCGAGGGATTTGGAGTCACGGGGTGAGGCGCGAACCTTGTCGTTTGGCGGCGAAATGGGCCTATAGCGGCCTGATCGTTCCTTTGGACTGGCTTCAATCCAGTTGATCCGAGAGAAGCATCGATTGGACTCGATGCCCGTCGGTTTCGGTCAGGTTGCTTTACGCCCGGAGAGTGAGCGAACGGGGGAGAAATCCGAGGCGGGTACATTCGGGGAATGTGAAGTTATATCATGCAAGATGTAGGGGGACTTCCAATTTGCAGCGTCGCAATTTTCTGACTCGATCCGCAGCCATTGCCGCGGGCATTTCGCTTCATCAATTTCCGTATCCGTTGTTTGCGAATCCGGTAAAGAAGCTGGCGACGGACCGCATTGAACTTGGGCCGAAGAAAGTGATCCTGAGCCGGTTAGCGATGGGCAGCGGGACGAACGGCGTCGGTGGTTCTTCGAACCAGACGCGCAAGTTGGGCGTCCAGGGGCTGGCGGATTTGTTTCGGGCTGGCTACGACACGGGGTTGAATTTTTTTGACGCGGCGGACCAGTACGGGACCCATCCGCATGTGCGGGCGGCGCTGAAGGGCTTGCCCCGAGAGAAAGTGACATTATTGTCGAAGACGCGGGCTTCGACCGCCGCCGAGATGCGGGCGGATTTGGATCGGTTCCGGCGCGAACTGAATACAGACTATATCGACATTCTGCTGTTGCACTGCATGCTGGATAAAGACTGGAACGAGAAGAAGCGCGGGGCGATGGACGTGATCAGCGAGGCGCAGGAGAAGGGCATCATCCGGACGAAGGGAACTTCGTGCCATACCTTGGAGGCTCTGAAGACGGCGGCGGTGGAGCCGTGGGTGGAGGTGGATTTGGCGCGGATCAATCCGGCCGGGGTGGCGATGGACGCTAAGCCCGAGGTGGTGATTGGCGTTCTGCGCGAGATGAAAGCCGCCGGGAAAGGTATTATCGGGATGAAGATTTTTGGCGCGGGCAAGCTGCGGGGTAAGCCCGATGAATGCTTGCAGTTTGCGTTGGGTTTGGATTGCGTGGATGCTTTCACGATCGGCAGCGAAAGCCGGGCGGAGATGGAAGACCTCGTCAATAAAATTCCCGCGGCCAGTGTCCGCGGATAGACCGTAGATAATTTCAGGGAGACACAATTATGAAGAAATGGATTTTGGCGAGTGTGGCGACGCTAGCGCTGAGCGCGGTGTTGGTCGGCCAGGGTAAGACCCCGATTCTGCAGCCGCAGATGGCTCCAGTGGGCGACCCAACCTACAAGAAAGCGATGGGCAAGATGGGAGAGAAGGCCGAGGGTTGGTCGCAGACTAGCGTGGCGGCCGGGGTGGACAGCAAGCCCCTTCCCGGGAAAGTGGTGACGATGGTGGGCGAGATTGTGGACTTCTCCTGCTACCTGCAGCTTGGTAAGCATGGCGAGAAGCATCGCGCTTGCGGCCAGAAGTGTGCGAAGTCGGGCCAGCCGATTGGGTTGCTGACGGCGGACGGTTCGCTGTATATGGTGATGGAAGAGGAGCATGATCAGCGCCGCGACGGGCTGACGATGACCGATTTCCGGGCGGCGGCTTCCGACCATATGGCGCACATCATGGAAGTGACCGGGACGATGACCCAGCACGGCGGTTACAAGGCGATTTACGTCGCTGGCTACGTGAAGAAGTAGTTTTTTCGATTTTGGAGAATATATAGCGATGAAGTTGGCGCGCATCCTGCCTTTGATTTGTCTGCTTGGGGCCGCAGTCGTTGTCGGCCAGAGCGACAAGAACACGTTTCGAGTCCCGCTGGGTCTGAACCCGATGTTGTGGCCGAAAGACAATCCCTATACGCCTGAGAAGGCGGAGTTGGGCCGTTTGTTGTATTACGACAAACGGGTTTCGGCCGATAATACGGTGGCGTGCGCATCCTGTCACGCCGCGGAGAAGGCCTTCGCAGATAACCTGCCGGTTTCGGTAGGGATTCGGGGACAGAAGGGAGGCATGAGCGCGCCAACGGTGATCAACCGGGGGTATGGCCAGTTGCAGTTTTGGGATGGCCGCGCCGGTTCGTTAGAAGCGCAGGCCATTGGGCCGATGGCGAACTCGATTGAGATGGGGCATTCGCACGAAGGCGTTGTGAAGCAGTTGCGAAAAATTCCCGGCTATCGGGCTCAGTTTAAGACAGTGTTCGGCACGGAAGAATTTGATTTGGAGATGGTTGCGAAAGCGATCGCCACGTTCGAACGGACGGTGGTGAGCGGGAATTCGCCGTACGATAAGTTTCGGTCGGGCGATAAGAAGGCTTTGACGGCGGCGCAGGTGCGTGGGTTGAGCGTTTTCGTGAACAAAGCGAAGTGTGATGCTTGTCATGAAGGCTCGAACTTCACGTTGAACGCCTTCCATAATCTGGGAGTAGGGAGCCAGAAGGCGACTCCGGACGAGGGTCGGTTTGCGGTGACGAAGGACCCGGCGGACTGGGGAACGTTCAAGACGCCGACGTTGCGGGAGATCGCTAAGACGGCGCCATATATGCACGACGGGAGCTTGGCGACGCTGGAAGAGGTTGTTGATTATTACGACAAGGGCGGCATTAAGAACAAGAACCTTGACGAGCGGTTGAAGCCGTTGCAGTTGACGGCGGCAGAGAAGAAAGATCTGGTAGAGTTCATGAAGTCGTTGAACGGCGAGGGCTGGCAGCACTTGACCGAACCAACGTCGTTCCCCCAATAAACCCATGTTGAAACAGATGATGACGCGCGCGTGGTTTATCCGCGCTGGAGTAGCAGCTGCTACCTATTCGGCAGTGAGCTGCAATCAGAGCAAGAAACGGCAGATTGCGGTGATCCCTAAGGGACGGGCGCACGTATTTTGGCAGAGCGTTCATGCCGGTTCGGTGAAGGCTGCGCGCGAGAGCGATGTGGAGGTGATTTGGAACGGTCCGGCGACGGAGACGGATTTTAATGCGCAGATTCAGATTATGGACGCGATGATCAATCGGCGGGTGGACGCGATTTGCGTGGCGCCGATCGACAAAAAAGTGATGGTGAGCGCGGTGGAGCGGGCGATGAAGGAGAAGATTCCGGTCGTGATTTTTGATTCCGGGATCGATACTGAGCAGTTTATCTCGCAAGTGATGACTGACAATAAGGAAGCGGGCCGGGTGGCAGCTCGACGGATGGGCGAGATTCTTGGGGGTAAGGGTAAGGTGGTTATGGTGGCGGTACAGCCCGGGGGCGGTTCGACGATGCTGCGGGAGGAGGGCTTCGAGGAGGAGATTAAGAAGTTCCCGGGGATTCAACTGGTCGACAAGCGTTATGGGATGTCGGACTACGCGAAGAGCTTGCAAGTGGCCGAGAACATGTTGACGGCGTTTCCGGACGTGGCAGGGCTATTCGCTTCGAACGAATCGAGCGCGGCGGGAGCGGCGCAGGCGCTGAAGGCGCGGGCGGGCAATAAGGTGAAAGCGGTGGGGTTTGATTCGAGTCCGGCACTGGTAGCCGATTTGAAGGCAGGGGTATTTGATTCGTTGGTGGTGCAAGATCCGTTTCAGATGGGCTATCAATCCGTACAGAACGCAATGAAGTCGATCAATGGCCAGAGTGTCGAGAAGATCAACAACATGCCGCCGCAACTGGTGACCCAGCAAAACGTGGATCTTCCCGAGATTCAGGCGAAGCTGAATCCCGAGTTGAAGAAGTACTTAAATTAGCTGGTGGCGGACGCCTGGGTTAGGTTTGACTGCACTTTCGAGAAGATTGAGCTGATGTTGGGGCCGATGGTGGTAGGAAACGTCGCGCCAATGGCGACCGCGATGAAGGCGGCCATGAGGGCGTATTCGATCAAATCCTGCCCGCTTTTGTCATTTGCACGGCGGCGGAAGAGTTGGGCGAGCTTAATTCTGAATTTACCGAGCATGGACTTGGCCTCTGGAACTGATATTAGGACATCTCCATGTTGCTCTGAAACGAGCTGAAGATACAAGAACCCTTTGGCTTTAGAACCTTATCCGATTCGCCTTAGTACTACAAAATTAGATGATGGGGTCGGTGAGGCCGAGGCGGTTTCGGATGTCTGAGTAGATGTCAGAGATGCTACGCGTGGCGTCGACCGTAACCAGGACGCCCATGCGATCGTAGAGTTCGAGAAGGGGTTTGGTTTTTTCGTGATACTCGCGGAGTCGGGTTTTGAGCGCGTCAGGGTTATCGTCGGCCCGTTTTGTGAAACCGGATCCCTGGCCCATTTTGGCGCGGTACATGACTCGCTGATATACGACCTCGTCGGCTAGTTCAAGATAGATAACTTTATCGAGATTCCAGTTTTCGAAGAGGTACTCGGCTTGGGCGCGAGTCCGGGGGAAGCCATCGAGGACGAAGCCGTAGTTCCAATCGTGCTGATCGAGGCGTTCGCGGACGACGCGTTCGACGATCTCGTCGGGAACGAGGACTCCGGCGTCGGTAATCCGGCGAACGCGGGCGGCCAGTTTGGTGTGGTTGGCCACGTTCCAGCGAAAGATTTCTCCGATCGAGATGTGAACGAGGTCGTAGTCTCGACAGAGTAATTCACTCTGCGTACCTTTGCCCGAACCTTGGGGGCCGCAAATAACGTACTTGTGCATTGTTAAAATTTGATGGCCACGAGGCCGCCCTACATCATAAGTCGAAGTGGATGCCTTGCGCTAGGGGGAGTGATTTGGAGTAGTTGATGGTGGCGGTCTGGCGGCGCATGTAAGCCTTCCAGGAGTCACTGCCGGATTCCCGGCCTCCGCCTGTATCTTTCTCTCCGCCAAAGGCCCCACCGATCTCAGCGCCCGACGTACCTATATTCACATTAGCAATCCCGCAGTCACTGCCGCGCGGGGAGAGGAAGAGTTCGGCGGCGCGGAGGCTTTCCGTGAAGATGGCGCTGGAGAGACCCTGGGGCACATTGTTGTTCATGGCGATGGCTTCATCAAGTTCGTCGAACTCGATGAGGTGGACGACGGGGGCGAAGAGTTCCTGCTTGAGCATGGGCATGTCCGCGGGGGAGCAGACGAGGGCTGGGCGGGCGTAGCAGCCGCCGAGAAGGGGTTTGCCTTCGTAGTCTAGCTCGACGGGTTCACCGCCGAAGAGGACTTCGCCGCCTTGCTCGCGGATGGAGCCGAGGGCTTCGCGCATGGTGCGGACGGCGTGTTGGCTGATAAGGGGGCCGCAGAGGGAGCGGGCGTCGAGGGGGTGGCCGATACGAACTTTCTCCCAGGCGCGGAGTAAATATTCGCGATATTCGTCGGCGACGGAGCGCTGGACGAGGATGCGGCGGATGGTGGTGCAGCGTTGGCCAGCGGTACCGATGGCGCCGAAGAGGAGGGCGGGGATGGCGATTTTGGGATCGGCGTCGGCCATGACGATGGCGGCGTTGTTGCCTCCGAGTTCGAGGAGGGAGCGACCGAGGCGGCCGCTGACGATCTCGGCGATGCGGCGGCCGATGGGGGAGGATCCGGTGGCGGAGATGAGGGGGAGTCGTCGGTCGGCGGTCATCCGTTCCCCGACGACCGAGCCGGTGCCGCAGACGAGGGTGAAGACGCCGCGGAAGCCGTGGCGGGCGAGGATGGGCTCACAGATTTTGTGAACGGCGATGGCGGTGAGGGGGGTCTTTTCGCTGGGCTTCCATACGACGCAGTTGCCGCAGACGGCGGCGAGGAAGGCGTTCCAGCTCCAGACGGCGACCGGAAAGTTAAAGGCCGTGATGCAGCCGATGACGCCGAGGGGGTGCCACTGCTCCATGATGCGGTGGCCGGGGCGTTCGCTGGGCATTGTGAGGCCGTAGAGCTGGCGGGAGAGG
>Ga0136639_10000581_pt1 | contig 12423 bp, 11 predicted proteins | sample AntDrymUQ8592106_2_FD_113739 | JGI IMG/M metagenome (GOLD analysis project Ga0136639, IMG submission 113739) | Polar desert sand microbial communities from Dry Valleys, Antarctica - metaG UQ859 (21.06) | ecosystem: Environmental > Terrestrial > Soil > Desert | place: Antarctica: Dry Valley...
CCTTGCGCACAGTCGGCATCGTAAATGGCTCAACCTCCTTGCTTGGCATCAGCTGAAAATACGCAAACGCACCTGCTCCGAGCACCAGCGGAAGCGCCGCGGCTACAAGCAACAAGCGCTTGCTGCTTTTCGCCTTGGGTGCAGCCTTCGGCGAGCCCTCCTTAAGCTGCGCAACGGGAGCATCCACATCCTCTGCTGCGACCGAAACCGAGCTGCTGATCGGCTTCACCGGCACGAGGTTGAACTTCTCCAACCGGGCCCTAACGAGCATCGTGTCTTGGCCAAACTTTGCCGAGCGAGGATCCATTTCCTGAGCCGCCCCCCGCATCGCAATGCTTGGCCCGACATGGGCTGGGAGCGCCGCTGACTGAATCCGCTCGGACTCCGTCATCGTCTCGGCGCTGACGCTGCTTTTCTTCGGCGCGATAAGCTTTACCCGGGCGGTCGCCAGCCACAGCGACACCGGATTGAGTTTCACTTTTGCCGTCAAATCATCATTGAAGACTTTGGATACCGGCGCGGGCCCCGCGGGATCTCCATGCTGATTGCTCGGGGCTGGTTCCGTCGCCTTCAGCGGGCCTTCTGGCGCCGCTTCCACCAGCTGACCGGGGCCCGAAGGCGCCGATATCTCCCGGTTCGGATCAAATGACGCAGAGGCCATCACCCTGTTGGGGGCTGCCGTTGCCGCCTGCGCGGCAGCAACCGCTCGGGCCAGATCCGGTCCCACACGGACTTGATTCAATGCACTCGGCTGACCCGGCCGCGCTTCAGCCAACGGGTTTGGTGGGGTGCTCCGGCCTTCGCCTGGCAGCGTCATCTTCGGAGTTGCGGGCGTAGCTGGACTTACGCGCCCGGCATTCTGCCCCAGGGGCGAGGTGGCCACCACCCTCCCAGAGTTCTGTCCTAGCGGCGAAAGTGCCGCCACCTTGCCTGAATTCTGCCCCATCGGCGGCGACCACGCCTTCACCCAGCCCGAGTTCTCACTCAATACCGGCTTCGGCCGCGGCACAAACCCTCCCCCCTCAGGCTGCGGTGCCGGCGGCGAGGTGATTACCAATTCACAGTGCGGACACGGCGCAATGGTCACAGGAAGATCATACGGAATCGAGATCCGCCCGTTGCAATGGTCGCAATGAAAATGGCGCTGGTCGGGATGGTGTTCCATAGTCAGTGACGTGCAGGGAGGTTGCACCGACAAGAGTTAGACCTCATCGACGCAATAATGTCAAACTCCCCTTGAAATCTAACATGCTAGTGGCGCCCCCTTAAGCACCGTGTCGAGCACCTCGATGCAGCGCTGGTTCTGCGCCGGGGTGCCGACGGAAATCCGGATCCATTCCGGGAGCTTGTAGCTGCTCATGGCGCGCAGGATGACGCCGTGTTTTAGCATCTCGCGGAACACGTGGTCGCCGGCGCCAACCTTAACCAAAATAAAGTTAGCCACGCTTGGAACAAACTCCAAGCCGCGCTGGGTGAAGGCCTCCTCGTAGAACCTCAAGCCGCGCGCATTGACCTCGCGGGTGCGCTGGATGTGTTCCTCGTCGGCCAAGGCAGCAAGCGCGCCGGCCTGGCCAATGGCGTTGGTATTGAATGGCTGGCGCGCCTTTTGCAGGATTCCCGCGATGCCCTTCGGGGCCAGTCCGTAGCCGATGCGCAGGGCCGCCAAGCCGTGAATCTTCGAGCACGTCCGCAGCACGCACACGTTGCGCCCTTCACGGACGTACTTGACCGTGTCGGGCGCATCGTCGAGAAACTCATAATACGCTTCGTCGAACACCGCCACCACGTGGTCGGGCAGCTTGTCCATGAAGCGGTCCAGCGCCTCCTGTCCGACCATCGTGCCGGTCGGGTTGTTTGGGTTGGCCACAAACACCAGCCGCGTCGAGGGTTTGATGGCCGCTGCCATCCCGTCGAGGTCATGGATGAAGCCAGGATCCGCCACTTCTATGTATTCCGCCCCGAAGAGCGTCGCCATGAGCTTGTAGACGACAAACGCGTGCTCCGCGGCTATCAGGCTCGCCTCCCGGTGCAGGAATGAGTGGCACAACAGTTCGATGATCTCGTTGGACCCATTGCCTAACACCACGTTCTCCAGCTTGAGGTCAAGCCGCTTGGCAATCGCGCTGCGCAGCGCCCAACCGCCGCCGTCCGGATAGATGTGCGCCTGGTCCAGCGCCGCGGCCATGGCCACCTTCGCCCGCGGCGACGGGCCTAACGGATTCTCGTTGGACGCCAGCTTGACAATGTCCTCCACCCGCAGCCCCAGCTCGCGCGCCGTCTCCTCAATCGGCTTCCCGGGCTCATAGGCCACCAGGTCACACACGTAGTTGTTGGCAAACTCCTCAATCCGCATGCCCGCCACCCTACGGCCACACCCGCCTTTGCCAACCCAGAACCCTCGCTCTAACATTAAAAACCGGCCTCGGCTAACACCGGGCCCGATTCCAGTGCGGGCAGACAAAAAAGCGCGCCGGCGGCAGAACCGCGGCGCGCTTGAAATAATGACTGGATGCTGATCCGATTACTCGGCGGCAACGGCGTCCTCGGAGGTCTCCACGGCCATGGCGGCGCGGTCAACCCACTCGATGTAGGCCATCGGAGCCGAGTCGCTTGGGCGCGCACCGAGCTTGGTGATGCGGCAGTAGCCACCCGGACGCTCGGCAGAGGCCGCAGCGACCTCGGCGAAGAGCTTCTTGACCTGTTCCTTTTGGCGCAGGAAGGAAAGTGCCTGCCGGCGGGCGTGGAGATCACCACGCTTGCCTAGGGTCACCATCTTCTCGGCCACTGGGCGCAGAGCCTTGGCCTTCGCCACGGTGGTCTTGATGCGACCATGCTCAATCAGGCTGCATGCGAGGTTCGCAAGCAGGGAGCGACGGTGGTCAGCCGTGCGCTGCAGTTTGACGGTTTTGCGTCTGTGTCTCATCGGGTCGTAGGATTATTCGTCGAGGTTCTGGGCGATCAGATCGGCAAGGCCAACCGGTGTTTCTTCTTCCACACCGAGGCGTGGTGCCCGCAGGCTGGCCACGGGACCGGTGAGAAGGGACGGATCGAGGGTCATGCCGAGGCCCAGGCCAAGCTCCTGGAGCTTGTCCTTGATCTCGTTGAGGGACTTCTTGCCGAAGTTGCGATACTTCAACATCTCTGCTTCCGACTTCATCGCCAACTGACCCACCGAGGTGATGTTGGCGTTGTTGAGGCAGTTGGCGGCACGGACCGATAGTTCGATCTCGTTGACGCTCATGTTCAAAAGCTTCTTCAGCGCGGCGTTCTCTTCGCTTTGCTCGGCTGGCGCTTCTTCGAACTCAACGGCCTTGTCGTCATATTGGACAAACACGTCGAGGTGGTGGCGCAAGATCGCCGAGGCCTGCAGCAGCGCTTCATGCGGCTCAAGCCGGCCGTCGGTCCAGACGTCGAGGATGAGCTTGTCGTAGTCGGTCATCTGGCCGACCCGGGTGCTGTCCACGGCGTACTTCACGCGCGTCACCGGCGAAAAAATCGAGTCAATCGCGATCACGCCGATTGGCTGGTCCTTGCGCTTGTTTTCGTCACCCGTGGAAAACCCACGACCAACGCGCACTTCAAATTCGCAGTCGAACTTCACCTTCTTGTCCAAGGTGCAGATCACCTGGTCCTTGTTGATGACTTCGTAAATGTTGTCGTCCTGGATGTCACCCGCGGTGATCACCCCTTCTTTCTCCACCTTGATCGTCAGAATCCGCGCTTCCTTGTCGTGGTGGCGAAACTTCACCTTCTTCAGGTTCAACACGATGTCCGTCACATCTTCCACCACGCCCGGCAGGCTGGAGAATTCGTGCTGCACGCCTGCAATTCTCACCGAAGTGATCGAGGCTCCTTCCAACGACGAGAGCAGCACCCGCCGCAGCGAGTTGCCAATCGTGTGGCCATACCCACGCTCAAACGGTTCCGCCACAAATTGGGCGTAGCGTTCCGTGGCGGTTTCTTCGTTCTTGACGAGGCGGTTCGGAATCTCGAACCGAGACAGTTTGGTCGATGACATGGACTTTTCTTGTTGCCGGGTTTCCCTCTCGCGAGATGGACTGCCCGAAACTTCGGACAACCCAGAGGACCTACGGCTGCTTTCAGGCTCGCGGGGGCGCACTTAATGCGACCACCCCGGCGATTGCAACCCCTTTTTCAACGAATACCCCCCGCCGCTCCGCTCCACCCTTGCAGCCCACGCCCCCCCAACAAGCTCCCCCAACTCCTCCCTCCCCACCGCCAAGGCTGCGCCCTCACTGCGCTAACCCCGCAGCCTAACCCCGCAGCCTAACCCCGCACGCTAACCCCGCCTCACCACCACTCCCCACCGCCCGCCGCCCGCAGCCAACCGCACAGCCACACCGCCACTTCCGGTCAGCTTCTCCCCCTCTCCCTTGCCCAAGCGCACTCTAACTTCACTCGGTGGACGCAAAAAGCGTTGGAATTATGTTGGATCGGGGCGATGCTGTAATGAAAAGAAATCCAAAAGGACTTTCCCATGAAATCCAAAAAGAACCTCACTCGCTTTACCTACGAGACCACTGCCTTTCAGGGTTGGCGCCTGTGCGTGAGCCGCGCGGGCACCACTTTCACCAAGTACTTCTCGGACAAAAAATACGGCGGCGGGCGCAAATCGCTCGAAACCGCCGAACGCGCCCTCGGCCAACTCAAGGAGATCCTCGACAATTCCCGCCGCGTCAACGGCAAGCTGAGCCAGTCGACGGTCAAAAAAGCCGAAAAACTCCTCGAGGACATTTAATTCCCCCATCCGCTCTTCCCGGTTGCCTTTGACCCTTCGCAGGCTTTGCTAGACGCATGCCTGCCCGCTATGCGCTCGCCGTCCACTGGTTCCGCCGAGACCTCAGGCTGATTGACAACTCGGCGCTGCATGCTGCCTCCAGGCAGTCGCTAGCCGTCTTGCCCGTCTACTTCATCAGCGGCTGGGAGGGCAGCCACTGTTGGACGGGCCCGGGACGCCAGAAATTTCTCTGTGAATCTCTGGCCTCCTTGGCAGAAAACCTCAAAACCCTCGAGGGCCGGCTTGTTTTCCGGCGCGTTGCGGCCGACGAGGGGATCCGTGCACTGATTTTAGAGTCCGGCGCGGATGCGGTATTTTTCAATCGCGACGTGGATTTATTTGGTCAGGCGATGGAGCGGCGGGTGGCGGCGGTGTGCGCCGAGCTAGGAGTGGCATGTATTGGCTATGATGACGTGGTGCTCCACGAACCATCGGAGGTGCTCACGCAGAAAGGCGAGCCGTATCGAGTCTTTACGCCGTACGGGCGGGCATGGCTGCAGCGGGAAAAGCGCCTGCCGCTGGGCAAGCCGTCGAAGTTCAACACGCCGCCCGGGATTGCCTCGCAGCCGGCACCGAGCATGGCGACGTGGGGGCTTGCTTCCTCGGGAGTGGCGTATGTCGCCGCAGGCGAGCGGGCGGCGCGGCAGCGTCTCAAGGAGGCAATGAGCGCCTGCATTCCCAACTATCAGGAGCGGCGCGATCAAGTGAGCGAGGCGGGAACTTCAAGGCTTTCCCAGGACTTGCGTTTTGGAACCATCTCGATCCGCAGCGTCTTTGCTGCCGCGGCGGAGGTCTTGGCGGGTGGCGGAGCGCCGGCCCAAAGTGCGCTGGTTTTCCAGAAGGAACTCGCATGGCGGGAGTTCTACATGCAAATATTAGCCCATTTTCCGGACGTGCTGGAACTTGAGTTCAACGCCGAGTTCCGCGGCCTCCCGTGGGACGAGCCGGGCGAAGCCTTCGAAGCATGGAAGTCTGGCCGCACCGGATTTCCCATCATCGATGCGGCCATGCGCCAGATGCTGGCCACCGGGTTCATGCATAACCGCGCCCGCATGATCACCGCCATGTTCCTCACCAAGGACCTGCACATGGACTGGCGGCTCGGCGAAAGCTTTTTCATGCGCCACCTCATCGATGGAGAAATCGCCTCCAACAACGGCGGTTGGCAATGGAGCGCCGGCACCGGCGCGGATGCGGCCCCCTACTTCCGCATTCAGAACCCGTGGCTGCAAACCGCCCGCTTTGATCCCCATGGCCACTACATCCGCCGCTGGATCCCCGAGCTTGCGGGCGTCGCCGAGGCGAAAAAATTTACCTCACCTCCGGAAAATGGCCGACCGCTCGCAGCGGACTATCCGCTTCCGGTGGTCAACCACCAGCAGGAGCGCGATCGCACCCTCGCCATCTTCAAGCGCCACAGGGAAAAATCCCGGTAGGTCCTCTCCCCCGCAGCCCCCCGCTTACGGCTACTTCGGTGCCGCCTGGCCAAGGCGCTGGGTGATCTCCTGAAGCTCTTCCATCGGGATGACAAAGGTCTCGACCCGGTTGGCGCGGGCGATGTTCATCCCCACGCACTCGCCGTCCAGAGTCAGAAGCGGCCCCCCCATACTTTCCGTGTTGCCTGGAATATCATGCTGGATGACCCGCTTGAAGCTCGTCCGCCGCTCGGAAATCAGACCGCTCATCTCATCGTTGCGGCTCACCGGCTCGGCCGCCACTTCTTTGCGTGCCATGAGCGTGATCTCGGTTTTGATGACCTTGCCCTTGCGCTTGTAGGTCAGCGGCACCTTCTCGCCCGGACTGTGGGACTTGAGCATCTCAAGCAGATGCTCGCGGTTCTTAAGCTTCGTGCCGGTGAAACTCACCAGAATGTCGCCCTTCTTCAAGCCCGCTTCCGTGGCGCCACCTTCCTTGGCAACCTCTTCGATGCGCAGATCGTTGTCGCCCGTTCCCAGGCTGATCCCCAGCACCACCGCCGGTCCGCCGGCGATCTCACGTGAATTGGCGCTGATGATGCCGACCATCGCGCGGCGCCGCGCCCGACTCGTCGAGCCATTGGCCACCACCCACGTTCCTTGCGCGAGGTTGCTGTCCTTGGCCCAGCGCACCGGGGTAAGCCCCTCGGCCTTCACCTTGAGCAACGCGACGTCCCAAGCCGGATCCACCCCAATGACCTTGGCATCCTCATAAATCTCCTCGCCAATCCGCAGCGAAAGCCCTGATTTACCCTCGATCTCCGACGCCTTGGTCAAGACCATGCCGTCGGCGGAAACCACCACCCCGAAGCCCAGTTGGCTGCGATCTTGCATGACCACAGCGCTGTTGAGCTGCAACACCTCGCGCGCTGGCTCAAAGGCGTTGAGAGTCTCACTGCCGTTGGTGCGCAGAGCGCTCTCAACGTTCTCCACGGCACCCGCCGGGGCACTCAGTGCAATGGCAAGGCAGGCAATGACAAGTGGATGAGTTTTCATAGGTCTACTTTTCACCAAGAATGACTGTGATTTCCGTTTCCGCCCCGTCCCGCAGGACGACAAAAACCAGCTTGTCGCCCGGAAAGCGCTCAAAAACCAGGGAGGTAAGCTTTTCCTTTTCGTTGATCGGCTCGCCGTTGAGACTCAGCAGCACATCGCCAACCTTGATTCCAGCGGTCTCCGCCCCGCTGTCCTTGCCAACCTTGGTCACCTTCAAACCTGTCGTTCCGGACGGCTCAGAACCAATCCCCAAAAACCCCATCCCTTTCACCGGTGCCTGAGCAAATGGGCCCTCGCCAATGAATTTCCCGGCCAACAAACCATCCCAGTTGCTCACAAATTCCTTGAGCGGCACGTGCATGCTTTGATTCAGATCCGCTCCCACCCGCGAGTGAATCCCAATGAGCCGCCCGTTGATGTCAAACAGCGGGCCGCCGGAGTCCCCGCCGATGAGCTTGCAGTCGGATTGATAGGTCGTCTCGGTTTTCCAGACAAAGCGCCCAAGCCGCACCACCGATCCGCGGTCCTTGTCAAAGCCCCCCGAGTGACCGAGCGAAAACACCCAGTCGCCCAATACGGGTGGGCTTTCCTTCTCAAGTTCAACAAAAGGAAAGGGACCTTCCTCGGTGATCTTCACCATCGCCGCATCCGTGGAGGCGACGATCCCAAGAGTCTCCGCCTTCACCCGCCGCCCGTCCTCCATGATGATCGTCACAGGCTTGCCTATGCCCCCGGCAACATGGGCCGCGGTGAGCACCAGTCCCTCCGCTGAGACAATCACGCCGCTGCCCGATCCCTCGCCCAAGTCAATGCACACCGTTGCCTGCCGCGCACCAACAAGCGACTTCATCAGCGCCTGCTGGATCTCCTCAAGGTCATGGCGGTTTTCCGGCACCGCCTTGTCATTGAAATACGGACGCTCCGCCGCCGCCGACTGCCCCGCCACGACCCCCAGCACAAGGCTGCTGGAAAGAAAAATAACCGGAAAATGACGGCTCAAGGCGCTGACGGGATCTTTCATGGCTGCGGACGGTGGTCAAACGGTGTCGCTGCGACTGATCTCTCAACCAATCCGCTGCTCGGGCAAAAATTGCTGCCGCAGGACAATTAACACACATTTCAGCCTCCTGCACGTTCGAAAATCGCGCACCACTCCTGACCCTCGCGCCCCGCGTAGGCCACCTGCGGATGCCATTCGTCCACCAGCTTGAACCATGGCTTGAACACCTCGATAACCTCCTCGCGCGTTGCCCCGAACGGTGGCCCTTGCCCAACATCCTCGCCCGGACCCCATGGGGTGAGAAAAAACACCCCGATGAGACGGCCACCCGCCGCAAGCGTCCGCGCCGCGGCGCTCGCATAGTCGACTCGCCGCTCGCGGCCAATCGCACAAAAACACGTGTGCTCCCAGATCGCCGTCGCCTGCAGGCCCTCCGGAGGCCACTCCGCCGCCAAAAAATCCCCGGCCTCGTAACGCTCCGCCCCTGCTGGCGGATACGCTCCCGCCGACCGCACCGCCGAGGGCGCCAAATCCACCCCAATCACCTCCAGCCCGCTTGCACTCGCCAGCGCACGAACATCGTGCCCGGTCCCGCAGCCGGGCACAATCACCGGCCCGCCCCCCCAGTTGGACAGCCCGCCGCGCCCTAACATCTCAACCAGCGCCGGCGCCGCCGACCCCTTGTCCCACGGCGTCTCGCCGCTCTGATAGTGTTGTTCCCAGTCGGTCATGGCTGCCTTTTGTTGGTTAGGTGTTGCTAGATGCGGCGCAGGTATTCAGGCACCTGGTCGCGCTGCAAGGTAGGCGGCCCGCCGCCGCTCGGAAAAGAAATCACCGCGCCGATGCCCGCCGCGTGTTGGCCGCCAAGCCGCGGGGGGATTTCAATCTCCGCAAAGCGATAAGTCCTGCGCCGCGCAAGCCACCAGCGCAGCAGCAGCAGGCCTAACAAGGAAGCCGCGACAATCCCCGCCGGCTGGGCCCAGGGACCGCCCAGACGCGCCAACGCGCTGGCGGGCGACTCACGCGGCGGTGCGGCGGCCCTTGGCGGGTCTGCCGGGGCAACCATCGCCACGCCGGGCATCGGTTCCGGCTTGAGGGTTTCCTCCATCCAGTAGAGCCGGATCGACATCTGCACGGCAAAGCCGGCTAACTGGTCAACCGGGTTGGCCTTGTCCAGGGCGGCCTCGATGCAACTCTGCAGACCTTTGCGCTGCTCCAAGGCGGGGACCACCTCCGCGAGTTGGGGCGTGAGAATCACCTTCGCACGCTCCGGAGCGCCCAGGTGATAGAAGACGATTGCCGCCGGCCGCCCGTCGCCAAACAAGCGCTCGGCAAGCTCCTCGGCGCGCACCTCGCCGGGAATCTCCTGGTCCCGGTCAAACAAATAAAAATACAGGTCAATCGCCGACTCGCCCGCGTGGTAGTCCAGGAACCCCAGCTGGTCGTCGCGCTCCTGCCGGCCTAACAACACCTGCGGGTCCACCAAGAACGTCTCCGGCCGCCCGTCGAAATACGCGTGGAGAAACTCCTCGCCAACGACCCCGGGGCTATCGGTCGGCTCTTCAACCCGCAGGGTCTCGATGGGTTCAAGTCCATGCGGCGCGTCCGGATCGCTCCCCTCCTCCAACAGCGGCCCAAACAAGCCCGCGCCGCTCAAGGGTCCGCCGCTACCTAGCGCCTGCCGGTCCTCGTCTAACCACAACGGCAGGTCCATGCCGCTCTGGGCGGCCGCCACGCCTAACAAGCCCGCCAGCACCACCCCCGTTCGCAGCCTGCCGCGCCAAGCGCTCACTTGTCCACCTCCTCGGCATGCGCCAGCGGCTTGGAGATCGCCGCCGCGCGCAGCGGTTGCAGCCCCTTGCCCCGCTGCGTGGGTGCGGCCACCTTGCGCTCAAACCGTGCCGGGTCGCGCCGGGCTTGCCCCGCACGCTTCACCAACAACCGGCTCAGGCGCTTCTCGATCTCGCCAATCGCCTTCAAATACTGACCCTGCAGCAAGAACGGATGCGCCGCGGTGAGCAGCACAAAGGTGTCGGCCTCGTCAAGGTAGGGCTCTAGCAGATAACCGAAGCTCAGCCCCGCCACCTTCGCCTCCGGGTCGATGACCAACAAAATCCCGCCCTCGTTGGGCCGGTCGGCCCCGAGGTCGTCAAACGCCGCCCGGTTGAGCAGCCAGAAGCCAAACTGGCGCAGGCTGGCCAACTCGCTCAGCACGCTGGTGTGGACGGCGAAGAACAACTGCGGGAAGCGCAACAGGAAGCGGTCCAACAGCGCCGCCGCGCGCTCCCGCTCGCCGCGCTTGAGCACCCCCGCGTGGTCGCTCAAACAGTGGAGCCGCACCTCGCCCGCCCCAAACTGGGCGTCCGCGTCGGCCATCTCAAAGCCGCAGTGTGGACAGCTCACCGCGCTGCGGTGAATGCGCTGAACACATCGGGGACACTTCATGATTGGGGCGCGCCCAAACTGCCGCATTCCCCTCCGCCCGTCAAGGAGCCCCGAGCTGGAAAGCCGCACCGACGCCGCGTGCCGCCAACCGGGACCCTCTCTTCAGGACCAACAGCCACCCTATCGTAGCCTAGGGCAACGCCGGGCAACGCTCTAGGTCGCATCCCCCACATGCATAGATGGCTGAAGGCCCGGCCTATTTTGCGCGAGCCGCCAGGCAAGCCGGTTGTCTAACTTCAAACACCCTTCCCCTACCACTCCGCACCAAGCGCGTAGCGCTCGGCGAGTTCCACGAGTTCCGGGCGCATTGGCCACTCGTCGGGCCGCTCGCTGGTCTCGTGGCGCTTGCTGGCGCCCTTGAGCATCATGCAGCCGGTGTTGTCACCGATCGCCCGGATCTGTTCGATTTCCTCCGCGCTGAAACGGATGTTGGGCATGGCTGCTAGATCGCGGATCTTCTCCTCGATCGGCTTGGCTCCCTCGCCCGCCTCCTGCACGAAAGTTGGGACCACGCACTCCACCGCCGGCTGCGAGAGGTTCCAGATAGAGGCCAGCTGCAACATGGTTAGGCCGTGCTTCTCCGCGATCGGTCGCATCTTCTCGGTGCGCTCAAGCCCGTGCTCGACCCAGCCAGCAGGCCGGTAGGAACGGTGGTCGCCAGGCCGGAACACGTGCCCCGGCTTGATGTCGTCATGGAAAACCCCGCCGTGGTCAACCACGCGCGTCATCACCTTCACCCCGTGCTTCTCGGCCGCAGGCAGCGTCAGGCCGACCGGCCACGGCTCCAGCGGGCTGAGAATCAACATCGCCCAGTCGATGAGCGAGCCAAAATTTTCAAACGCATAGACCAGGTCCAGGGTAAACCCGTTGGCCGGCCCCGGCGCGATCCCAAGCCGCTGGCCCATCCCGTTTTCCTTCAATGACGCCATGGCCTGCCACACCGCCTCGCTCGTGTACCCCGCCTCATCCGGGTTGTGCAGCATCACCAGGTCAAAGTAACCGGTCCGGCAACGCTCTAACGATTTCTCGCAGGCCATCTTCAAAAAGCTCTCGTAGCCCTCCGGCCCGCGCAGCTCCGGGTCCGTGAAGCGCGGATACCCGCGACTCCCCTGCCGCTGGCCCTCGTAAAAATCGTGCCCCAACATCCCGACCAGGCTGTAGGTCGACCGGTCAATTCCCGCGAGCGCCTCGCCCAACAACGCGTCGGCCCGCCCGTTGCCATACACATCGGAGGTCACAAACGTGCGGATCCCCGCCTCGTAAGCGACCCGGAAACATTCGCGAAAACGATCCTCCTCAAGAGTCTCACCAAAGTGCATGAAGCGTCCTCCGCTCCAAGTTCCGTACGCTGTCGTTGTTAGTTCCATGGCCTTTACGTGAAAATTGCTTCCCACGCCTCTAAGTCCTCCTCCCCGACCGGTCAACCGAAAGCCAAGATCCGCCCACTCTTGCGCAAGATCCGCTTGATCGCCGGTCACGCGCAGCCCCCGGAATTCCGTCTAACGTCCCGGCGAACTCCGATCCGCCCCAAGGAGCGGCGGACTCCGATCCGCCAGTGCCTGAGAGAGCCAATGGTAAGAGGAATCCGCCCTGCATTGTCCTCCTCCCAGGGCGGGGCGATTCGGAGATCGCCGCTCCTTGAGGGCGATTCGGAGATCGCCGCTCCTTGAGGGCGATTCGGAGATCGCCGCTCCTTGAGGGCGCTAGCC
>Ga0136639_10000582_pt1 | contig 12420 bp, 14 predicted proteins | sample AntDrymUQ8592106_2_FD_113739 | JGI IMG/M metagenome (GOLD analysis project Ga0136639, IMG submission 113739) | Polar desert sand microbial communities from Dry Valleys, Antarctica - metaG UQ859 (21.06) | ecosystem: Environmental > Terrestrial > Soil > Desert | place: Antarctica: Dry Valley...
ACCATGAGCGCCCCTTTTTGCAGCGGCTGTAACCGAATGCGACTTACGGCTGATGGAAAGATGAAAAACTGCCTGTTTTCTACTAAGGAAACTGACTTGCTTTCTGCTTTGAGAAGAAACGAAGATGTATTGCCACTAATTCAGGAAAGTATTCATTCAAAGGCAAAAGAGCTTGGTGGGCAGTTTACCAAGGACTTTGAAAAGATCCATACCGAAGACCTTAATAACCGTAGCATGATAAGTATTGGAGGTTAGTCTAAATATGCCGTCAGAATTGATTTCAGTTACAGAAGCCAGGGATTTACTAAAAAAGCATTCCGAACTCCTTATCCCGATCAACGTTTCATTGATGGATGCTTTAGGATTAATCCTATCGGAAAATGTATTTGCTAAAACCGATGTACCTCCGTTCAATCAGTCGTCAATGGACGGTTACGCCTTCAACTATGATAGCTGGAAAAAATCAGGAAAATTAACCACTGAGGGTGAGGTAGCTGCCGGATCAGCAGATAATGTCAAATTGAATCCTCAAAATGCTATTCGGATATTTACCGGTGCCGCAGTGCCTGAAGGAGCCGATACCGTGGTGATGCAAGAAAAAGTTAAAATTAGTGGAGGAAACCTGGTTATCGAAGATGAAAATTTAGTTAAAGGAATGAATTTCAGGACCAGGGGTAGCGAAATACTAGCCGGATCAATCGCATTGAGACAAGGAATGGTAATGACCCCTGCTGCAATCGGCTATCTCGCTGGAGTGGGCATTCATGCAATAAATGCGTATCCAAAACCGTCAGTAAGCATCATTTTAACAGGTGATGAATTACAATGCCCTGGGAAAGAGCTTCGGCCCGGACAAGTTTACGAATCCAATTCCTATGCTTTAAATGCAGCTCTCAAACAAGCAGGCATTTCCAAAATCGATTTTTTTTCCTCGGAGGATAACCTTGTAGCTCTGACCGCCATAATGGCTATAGCTCTCGACACAAGCGATGTCGTTTTGCTAACTGGCGGTGTTAGTGTCGGCGATTATGACTTTGTGGTACGCGCAGCTATGGCTAACAAGGTCGAACAGGTATTCCATAAGATCCGTCAAAAACCGGGTAAGCCATTGTTCTTCGGAAAGAAAGACCAAAAAACAATATTTGGTCTGCCGGGTAATCCAGCTTCTGTGTTAAGTTGCTTTTACGAATACGTTTTACCTGCTTTAGGGCATATGAGCATGCGAAACACCGCTTTGAAAAGTCTAGACGTACCACTCAAAACTGCTTTAAAAAAGCCAGCCGGACTCACGCAGTTTCTAAAGGGATATTACGATGGCAACTCGGCCATTGATCTTAAAGCACAGGAATCTTTCCGGCTTAGCTCATTTTCGAGAGCAAATTGCCTGATTAAACTGGAAGAAGGAAAAACAGAATTCAGCGAAAATGAACTTGTAGAAATTCACCTGTTACCCGAATATTATGGATAGTATTTATCTGTTCTATGTCCTGTTATTTGTGGTGGCAATGTTATATTCGTCCGTAGGGCATGGCGGCGCCAGCGGCTATCTGGCTCTGATGGCTGTCTACGCTTTTTCGCCAGAGGTTATGAAACCTACTGCGTTAATTCTCAATCTTTTTGTTTCACTCACTTCATTTATCCAATTCTATCGCGGGGAACATTTCAAATGGAAAATATTCCTGCCACTTGCGCTGGCGTCAATTCCTTTTGCATTTGCAGGAGGATTGATCACAATGGAAGCTTCGATCTATAAGAAAGTTCTCGGTGCACTCCTGTTCATTCCTGTTCTACGATTCCTGTTTTTTGCCAACATCCCCGACGAGGAACTAAAAAAATCTAACCTTATTCTGTCGATCCTTATTGGCTCGCTGATCGGTTTCCTTTCAGGGCTTATCGGTATCGGTGGCGGAATTATACTATCCCCAATACTGCTTTTGTTGGCATGGACAAATCAAAAGCAAACTGCGGCAATTAGCGCATTATTTATCTTTGTAAATTCCTTATCGGGATTGGCAGGTCAGCTGACAAAAGGCATCAGCGTTAGTCCTGACATGTTGACTTACGTGGCCATAGCTTTTACAGGCGGATTGTGCGGAGCTTACCTCGGGGCATTAAAGTTCAATCACAATATCTTAAAAAATACATTGGCTGTTGTTTTAATGATGGCCGGATGGAAGCTTATATTTACATAAATGCGGGTTAAAGTTTTAATATTCGGGCAGTTGACAGATATCATCGGTTTGTCTGAACTTCATTTGAATGATGTTTCGGATCGGGATGAGCTGGTTAGAGCACTCAATGAGCAATTCCCCGAGCTAGCAGATTCAAAATATGCGATGGCTCTCGATAAGAAAGTGATTAGTCAAAATACCCAATTCGCAGACAACAGCGTTATTGCCTTGTTACCACCGTTTTCAGGAGGATAGTGATGGCACATAAAAAGGGAAATCCAAGATATAAGCGTCAAATTTCACTGAAAGAATTTGGCGAAACCGGTCAGGAAAAACTTTGCAATGCAAAAGTGCTGGTAGTTGGAGCAGGCGGATTAGGCTGCCCGGCTCTACAATATCTTGTGGGCGCCGGAATCGGCACCATCGGCATAGTTGATCACGATAGGGTGTCCTTAAGCAATCTGCACCGCCAGGTGCTGTATTCAAGTGATGATATCGGGCTTTTTAAAGCTATTAGAGCTGCCGAAATTTTACGAGCCCTCAATCCGGAAATAGATATCATCGCACATGATGAGTTTCTGAATCCCACAAACGCGCTGAGCATCATTTCTCAATTTGATATTGTATTGGACGGTACAGATAATTTCGCTAGCCGGTATATGATAAACGATGCCTGTGTACTTTTAAATAAAGTGCTGATATACGGAGCCATTTCAAAATTTGAAGGCCAGATAGCAGTCTTCAATTGTGAAACGGGTGATGTAGCACCAAAAACAAATTACAGGGATCTTTTTCCTAATCCTCCGGCACAGGATGAGATCTTAAACTGCGAGGAAGCTGGCGTGATTGGTGTGTTACCCGGTATAATTGGAACCATGATGGCCAATGAGACATTCAAATTGATAACAGGAATTGGTGTATCGTTAATCAACAGGCTAATGACTTATAATTCTTTAACAAATCAGATCTATGAATTGCAGATTCTGGCAAGAGACGAAACACGGTTGCTTATTCCGGAGAATTTTGCTGCATTTCAGAAAACCGACTATGAATGGTTATGTTCAAATCAATCCGCGAACCAGATAGATATCAATTTATTTGAGCAAATGATGCAAGATCCTGCTGTATCATTTATCGATGTAAGAGAACTAAACGAAATTCCTGTGGTTGTTGAATTTGACTATTTAAAATTGCCGCTTAGCAGCTTTAAAAATACTCTGGAGCAAATAAAAGCCGAAAACGTGGTTCTTTTCTGCCAGTCGGGAAAACGAAGTTTAAGCGCCGCCCGTATACTCTCAGAACATTACGGGAATTCTAAGAAGATATATAGCTTAAAGGATGGAATTGTCGCATGGAAGAATTTAAAGGAAGTGTAATATGTCAGACAGAAAGCCAAAAAATATATTTACTGCAGGTCCGATTCCCGCATCTTTCATCGCCGAGAGTATTCAGAAACACAGCACCCAAAAGGCTATTGGAGGACATAGTATTTTCCTCGGGCAGGTTCGCGCTGATGAAACTGAAATTGGCGTAATATTAGCAATAGAATATACCGCTTTTGAAGATATGGCTCTTGAGAAAATGCACCTGATTAGGGAGGATATATTTGCTAAATATTCATTAACTTGTATGCATGTTTACCATAGTCTGGGTACTGTAGCCGCCGGTGAGATCTGCCTGTTTGTGTTTACATCTTCGGCACACCGCAAGGCTGCTATTGATGCTTGCGAAGAGACCGTGGAGCGGTTAAAGGCCGAATTACCCATTTGGGGAAAAGAAATCGTTGAAGGTGATAAACATCAATGGAAAGTGAATAAATAATAAATAACATGCAGTCTGACGCCAAAACAGTTGAGGAATATTTTGAAGCGCTTCCGGAGGACAGGAAATCAGCAATGACACAGTTAAGAAGGGTTATTATTGATAATATTCCACCCGGATTTTCTGAACAGATGAGCTACGGTATGGTGGGCTATGTTGTGCCTCACACTACTTACCCGGCAGGGTATCACTGCGATCCCAAATTGCCTCTTCCATTCGTTAATATCGCGTCGCAAAAGAATTTTATAGCCCTTTATCACATGGGAATGTATGCTGATAAAGAGATGTTGGATTGGTTCACATCAGAATATCCGAAACACTCCTCTTCTAAACTCGACATGGGGAAAAGCTGCATCCGGTTTAAAAAGCCTGACCAGATTCCTTATGAATTGATCGGACGCCTTATCAAAAAGATCAGCGTTGACGATTGGATCGACATTTACGAGCGGGAGACTAAGAAATAACCACTGAACTATTAACTCTTAATCATTATGAAAACGAACATCTTAATTTTGTTGTTTATCGTTACAATACTGAATTTAGGATTCTCAACAAAGACTGATCCTGTGCAAATTACAGAGTATATTAATCCAGGGAAAATGCTTATTAACGATAAATTCCCATTAATAACCTCCGGAATAAAGCTCGAGAAGATGGTTGGCAAGCCTGATAGCATCACTAAAATTACAGATTGGGACGGTATTTGCCAATCTGGTATTAGAGATAAAAATTCTGTTTTTCTACACTATAAAGGCAGCACTTTTGAAGGCTTTAACGACTCAGTTTCTGCAGTAAGTATTGATGTGCGTGAGGGCAGTAAATTTTTTATTCAATACGGTAAGATCCGTTTTGATTCTAAAATAACATTATTACAATTAAAGAAAATCTTCCCGAGATCATGCGCTGACATAAGCGAAGTAACAACAAATGGTTTTATTGGCAAGTTAGAAATGATAGGCATAGCACAAGCCTCGGATCCCATGGTTGAATCGCAATGGGTGCTGTTATTCCAGCATGGTAAACTGGTAAGAATAGATGACTGGCTTCCATGCTGATATATACAATAAATAAGAGTTGAGCGGATTGTTTTTAGTGCATTTGAATTATAATTTATTTAATTCTGATACTATTTCTTCACAAAGCTGATGTGTACGTAATGAATCCTCTACAGTAAATTGAGGGCTTCCACCCGACTTAACCACATCCAGAAAATGAGCAACTATATCTTCAAAGCCCCTTTTATATAGCATCGAATCCCAGTCACCCATGGCTTTGTTCGTCTCGTCTCTATTAATATGGAAGCTTAACGACGATAAATTCAGGACAGTACGCTTTTCAGCAGAACTGAACACTTCAACCTTCTCTTCAATAAGGCCGGCGTCCCTGTTCATAATTCCCAAAGCAATTGCACCATCATCGGCAATCATTTGAATAACCACATGATAAAGCAAGCCCTCTTTCTTCTTCCCATTTACAATGAGCTTCTTTACAGGATATGGAAACAAATAGCTCAGCGTATCAACCACATGGATAAAATCATCAAAAACAAAGGTGCGTATATCGCCGGGTAAGGAAACACGGTTCTTTTGCATGATAACCATGGTCGGGTCCGCTAATTGTCTCAGTTCCCGGTAAGCTGGGGCGTATCTCCTGTTAAAGCCCACCATCAAAATCAGTTTCCTGCTTTCGGCTAACTGAAGTAAACATTTTGACGAGGCATAATCATACGTCACGGGCTTATCCACATATACGTGAATGTTGTTCATTAACAGCATTTGGATAATCTCGACATGACTGCCGGTTGATGTGTGAACAAATGCGGCCTGAATACCGCTATTCAGGATTGATTCAAAGTTCTGATGCAGATTTTGGAAACGATATTGCCTGCCTATCCGGAAAAGCTTTTCGAGGTCACGTGTATAGAGGTGAAGTTCAAGCTCCTTATTACACAACACCGGAAGATAGGCCTTCTGCGAAATATCACCTAAGCCTATGATGCCTATTTTCAACACTATTCAATCTGATCTAAGTTCACGAAATGGTTTACAAAACTCACTTTCGAACTGTTTCTTTCTTCAGCACATCCCATCCATCGGGATCTTCGCCTCCCAGTACCCAAACCGAAATGCCTCTAAGGTTATATTTTTTTAGAAGGTCCAGTTTTGGCTTCAGCGATTGTGCATCCTCAATAAACAAATACTCAAATACCCCATCCTTATCCCACATCGCCCAGTTAACCTGCGCTTTTTCATGCCAGACCTTTTTAGCATTGTTCTGCCCTAAGAGATGCTGAACCATCGGGTATTTTGCACTTCGCCCATTTGCAAATCCACCACGTTCAGTCGTGTAGTCTGTAAACCAGTGAACTGAATAATTGGGAATTCCCATAGAAAGCTTCTCCGGCTTTACTCCCTGGGAAAGCAGGTATTTGATCACCTGCTCCATCCATTCTGGACTAGCGACAGGCCCCGGAGGAGTACGTCTGGTATGCTGATCGTAAGTCATAATTGAGATAAAATCACCAATTTCAGAAAGTTCTTTAAAAGAATACCCTGCCCGCCAATTCTCATATAGGAAAAGATGATAAGCACTAGGTCCGCCTACGTTCTCAGTTGCATGCACAAGTGCCGCAGATAGCTGAAGCTTATTATTATGCAAAGCTTCTGCAGTTTCTTTAAAATAAAGTGTGAAGTCCGCCATATCACGAATGCTCAAGCCCTCAAGATCGAACTGCCACCCATCCAAATTATATTTTTTGGCATATTCGAGCATCATCTCAATGGAGCGTTTCCGGGCGACAGGATTTGTAACGATATCGTGAAGTAGTTTTTGATCAAACCCGCTATTAACAATCAAAGGCATCACCTTAACGTTATTAGCTTTAGCTAAAGAAAGCACCCGCGGATCTACAAATCCTGAAAGCGTTCCTTCTGCACTGACCAGGAAAGTCTGCGGACAGACAATTGAAATCTGGCTGACATTTGCTCTGAAACTTTCAAAAGACTCAGGAGTATTGACCATATAAAACAGATTCTCTGATTTGGTTTGCGCCTTTACAATTAATGTAGTTAACAGCAATACGACTATAATAATTTTTTGAAACATGATTTTGTGTTTTGTTGATGTAAATGTAATGATTGATGTTTATGGTAGCAATGCAAAAAGATGTTTACTATCTTGATAATTAAAATCGTGCATGATGATTTAACGTTGTATGGTCCAGGTATCATTTGAAAAAAACGGGATTGCAAAGTAATTGGGTATTCAAAGTATCTTTGTTTGTAAAATAAGAAAATGATACCTGTATTTTTCACAAACCAGAATGATTTCCGCAAATGGCTAACGAAGAATTATGAAAAAGAAACGGAGTTACCTGTTCTTACTGGATAATGATGGCAAAACAGGACGACACTAAGACAAAAAGACTGGAACGTTTGATAAACGCGAGCCGGGCTGGTGCTAAAATTTAGTTATAAAGAGTAAATTAGACTTATGGAAACGGATGATAATAGAATGGAAATAACGAAAGACCTTCGGCTTGCAGTACTTATTGACGCCGACAATGTTCCCTATTCAAATGTAAGGCCTATGTTTCAGGAAATTGCAAAATATGGTACTCCAACCTTTAAGCGAATCTATGCGGATTGGACTAAGCCAACTGTTTCCGGGTGGAAAAAGGTTCTTTTAGAGAACGCGATTACGCCAATCCAGCAGTACAGCTATTCAACCGGTAAGAATGCGAGCGACAGCGCTATGATCATTGATGCAATGGATATTTTGTACTCCGGAAAGGTTGATGGCTTTTGTATTGTATCAAGTGACAGTGATTTTACCCGGCTGGCAACACGATTAAGGGAAGCAGGAATGAAAGTGATTGGCATTGGCGAGAAAAAAACCCTGATCCCTTTTATAACTGCATGTGACAAATTCATCTACCTGGAAATTTTAAAGGACAATGAGGCTTCGCCAGATGAGAATCAACCCGTTAAAAAATCCAAAAGCAATACCCGGAAACTATCAGCACCTTTGAACAATATTGACAAAGAGCTAACTAGACTTCTCAAAGACAGTGTTTCCGATTTGGAGGATGAAAATGGCTGGGCTTATCTCGGAAACCTGGGAAATCTAATTCTAAAAAAGAAGCCGGATTTCGATTCACGTAACTATAATTTTCCCAAACTATTGCCATTAATTAAAAGCCTGAATATGTTTGAGTTTGATGAACGGGTAACAGCCAAGGGGAATATAAAACATGTTTATATAAAAATTAAAACATAATTAATTGGGTGTCAGGCTTGAGGTATCGGCCCTGTTTTTTCTAACAACGAACAACTAACAACTAATAACCCTGTTTTTTTACCGACAAATTTCCGACATTCACCGACAACTAGCGTAAACTCGCCTAATATGCATTTGCTGATGGTCTGTTATACATTAGCTTAGATACAAATTTACACAATATGCAAAATATAAAAAGTTCCAATCAAAAATCAGGTAAAGCCCTCGTCGGCATAATACTGCTTGGTGTAGGATGTATATTATTACTCAGAACCCTTGACATATTTTTTATACCGGGCTGGGTTCTAAGCTGGCCAGTTTTCATGATCGTCATCGGCTGTTTTATAGGATCCCGCCAGGGTTTTGACCGCCCCTCAGCATTTGTCCCAATAATCATAGGAGTAATCTTTTTAAGTAATCGGGTTCTTCCCGATATGGACCTCAGCAGATTTTTCTGGCCATTGTTGATTATTGCTTTCGGGGTGTGGATGATCATGGGCAGGAAAACTCCAAAGATGGATAATTTCGGAAACTGGGGCAAGAAACCAGACAACGATCCCAATTCATGGTCAGGCACTCAAACAGATCAAACTTTCATCGGGACAAGTGATCCATTGAATCCGGATCAACCTAATGCTGCACCATTTCCCGAAGATAGAGTGGAGTCTGTTTCAATATTTGGGGGGGTTAAAAAAAATATCGTGTCTAAAAACTTCCGCGGCGGCGAAATTGTCAATTTTTTCGGGGGCTCTGAAATTAATCTTATGCAAGCAGATATCAACGGTCGCGTTCATCTGGAAGTAGTACAGGTATTTGGGGGCACCAAGATTATTGTTCCTGCGAACTGGACAGTACATTCTGAGATGGTTGCCATTTTTGGAGGTATAGAAGATAAACGACCTCCTCAATTGAATGCTGCGGCAGAAAAGGTCCTGGTAATTCAGGGCACCTCAATTTTCGGAGGCATCGATATTAAAAGCTTCTAACAAAATAAAATATAAGCAAAACCAATTCCAGCATTTACCAATAGAAACTATATAAACCACCGCGGTGTCTCAGCATCAAATAAGGTCTTCATCTAATTCAGGCACTGTTCTGTCAAAGAATAAGATTACACTGATCGTAATTCAGTCTATTGTAGTTTGTGTTATAGCCCAATCTGCGATATTATTCTGGTATGGCTTTACACCAGTCACTTCGTTTACAGATGGTACAGTCAGCACAATTTTACTAGCAGTTGCCTGCTACCTAATTGGGAATAACCTAAAATATTACCGGCCAGAAAAGAACAGATATCTGCTTATGCTGATGTATTGTGCTATCCTTGCTTCAATATGGTTATTGGTTAATCACTGGATACTCGATTCGCTGGTATTAACAGATCCACATTACGCTGACTTCCTATACAATTCACTGCCAGTAAGGTTTTTTCTGGGTTTATTGATGATCAGCTTGATGGCTATGATCAGTGTGGTATACTATACGCAGCAGGACCAGAAAGAAACAGAAACACGCAAAATTGAGGCAGAAACTCTTGCCCGGGATGCAGAGCTTTACAACTTAAGGCAGCAACTACAGCCCCATTTCCTTTTCAACAGCCTGAATTCGATAACCGCACTTATTGGGAGCAGGCCTGAGGAAGCAAGAAAAATGATTCATCAGCTTTCAGACTTCCTCAGGGGTACACTAAAAAAAGAAGATCAGGCACCAGTTACTCTTGAAGCTGAACTTGAACACCTGCAACTTTATCTCGATATTGAAAAGGTTCGGTTTGGGCATCGCTTATCTACTGAAATCTCTTTTCACGAAATCTGCAGATTGCTTCTTTTACCTCCAATGCTGCTGCAGCCGATTGTGGAGAACGCTATAAAATTCGGTTTGTACGACACTACTGGTGTGGTCACAATAAGTATTTTCGCAGAATGTGTTGAAAATGAACTTCATGTAACCGTCCAAAATCCGTATGATCCAGATACCACTCGTCCTAAACATGGTACCGGTTTCGGGCTTAGTGGAGTTAAACGACGATTGCATTTATTATTTGGTCGCACTGATCTATTGGAAACTACATCCCATACCCATATATTTACAACAACTGTAAAAATCCCTCAGGTTTAAACATGCGTGTAATTTTAATTGATGACGAGCCTCTGGCCCGTTCGGTAGTAAAAGAATATCTGCAGTCATGGACACAGATTGAGATCTTGCAGGAATGCAGCGATGGCTTTGAAGGTGTTAAAGCAATTGCACAACACGAACCGGACTTAATTTTCCTGGATATTCAAATGCCAAAAATTAACGGCTTCGAAATGCTGGAGCTCATCGACCAGCCCCCTTCAGTGATTTTTACAACTGCATTCGATGAATATGCAATCAAAGCTTTTGAAGAACATGCAATTGATTATCTTCTTAAACCCTTTACTAAAGAGCGTTTTGACAGGGCTGTGCAGAAATGGATAGATACCAATCCAACCACTGAATCAAAAAAAGATACGACGCAGATACTCGACAATATTCAAACTTCGTCTCCAAAAAACGAACGCGTTGTTGTAAAAACAGGAAATAAGATTAAAATCATTCCGGTAAATGACATCATTTTCCTCGCTGCTGATGATGACTATGTCAAAATTCACACCGCAGAAGGGTCATTCCTCAAAAATAAGACGATGGCTTATTTTGAAAAGCTTTTAGGTGAAACTGACTTTGTTCGGGTGCACCGCTCTTATATTGTAAAGATTAATGAGATCACGAGGATAGACCCATATGAAAAGGAATCTCATCTGGCTATACTCAAATCAGGGGAAAAGATCCCGGTAAGTAAAACGGGGTATCCGAAGCTTAGACAGGTTTTGGGACTTTAAAAAGTGGAGAGTGGAAAGTTGCATTGCCCGCCGAAGCTTTAGCGGAGGAGGGAAAACTGAAAGTGCTGGATTTCCGAATTGCTGGGACGTACTTTTCGCCTTCAACCTTCCACTTTCAGTTTTCAATTTTCAGCTCTCTGCCCAGACGTACAACGTACAACGTATTACGTACAACTAAGAAAGAAGTACTTTCCAAGCCTCACCAACCCTGCCCTCTTCCAATAACTTTCGTGCATACTGATGTAGTTCACGCTCCCGATTAGTACTGTCTCCTATTGTTGCATCAAGTATTTGTTTAAGCTCAGAGTCAGATTGGAATTGGGCAATTTTTTCGTCAGATGGAAATTCTTCGACATTTCCGAGCTGGCCTAAGTTATTGCCAGTAAGAATACTTGAATTTCTGATAGCCAACGGTATTGCGTCCACACCGATTCCCAGAGTTCGCACAGGTTTTTCAACCTTAAAGAGATTATCTTCAGTTACCCTACAGTACCAATCCCCACCCAATCTCGCTACCAGGTCAATTTTCACCTGATCGATTTTACCTGTTTCGTCTAGAATTTCTTCCCGGATATGGATGCGCTTTATCTCGGCCATAACCAGGTTTCCCGCACCGGCATTGTCGCCCAAAGGGATTACCTGTTTTACGATACATTCCATTTGAACCGGCGATTCAGCTACCCTGGGCGGTTTAACAAGCTCAGACGCAAGTGGAGTAAACCCAGCCTTTATAAATTCATTAACTCCTTTCGGATACTCGACACTAGCCAGGGATGTTTGCCTGACCATATCATAATTAACAATGTTGATCACACACTCAGGAACCTCAATGACATTTTCAAGGCTATGTTTAGTCGTATTATCCCTTACCCTTCTTGACGGAGAAAAGATACAAACCGGCGGATTAGTACTGAACATATTGAAAAAACTGAAAGGGCTGAGGTTAACATTCCCGGCCTTGTCTATAGTTGACACAAAGCATATCGGTCGCGGGGCAATGGCGTACTGCAGATAATTTTGCAGTTCAACGGTGGTGAGGTCTGAGGGATTTATAGTTAACATGATCATTTCATTGTGAACCAAGAATCAGGAGCCAAGAGTCAAGACGACTTAATAGTTAATGAGAGATTACTGTCCTTGTTCTAGATTCTTCCTCTGGTAAGACAATTTAAAGATAAAATATTATACATTTTTAACTGTGGGCTCTTGCTCTCTTTTGTTTTTGATCAAAAAGTCTTAATAGTTAATTGCCCCGATCTTGGTTTTTGATACTTGGTTCTTGGTTCAAA
>Ga0136639_10000583_pt1 | contig 12419 bp, 12 predicted proteins | sample AntDrymUQ8592106_2_FD_113739 | JGI IMG/M metagenome (GOLD analysis project Ga0136639, IMG submission 113739) | Polar desert sand microbial communities from Dry Valleys, Antarctica - metaG UQ859 (21.06) | ecosystem: Environmental > Terrestrial > Soil > Desert | place: Antarctica: Dry Valley...
AGCCGCAGTTAAATTGGGCAAAGCTGTCAACTATCGCTCGGCTGGTACCGTAGAATTTATCGTCGATGCCGATAGTCAAGACTTCTACTTTTTGGAAGTAAATACTCGCCTCCAAGTCGAACATGGCGTGACCGAATTAGTCAGTGGTATCGATCTGGTGGAATGGATGATCCGGCTAGCAGCAGGAGCAGATCTCGATTTAGCCAACTACAACTATCAACTACAAGGACATGCAATCCAAGTCCGCATCTACGCCGAAGATCCCCATCACAATTTCCAGCCGAGTGCTGGCTTGCTGACAGCGGTGAGTTTCCCTGAATATGTGCGCGTCGATAGTTGGATTGCCGCCGGTACAGAAGTCACACCCTACTACGATCCGCTCTTAGCCAAAGTTTTGGTTTATGGAATCGATCGAGATAGCGCAATTTCCAAACTCCAAACTACCCTCACCAATACTACGATCGCCGGAATTGAAACCAATCTCGACTACTTAATTTGCGCGATTTCTCAACCTGAATATCAAGCCGGAAATATCCACACCCAGTTTTTAAATACCCTCAATTATCAACCACACTCGATCGATATTCTCGATCCCGGTATCCAGACTACCATTCAAGATTACCCAGGGCGGATCGGTTACTGGGATGTCGGCGTACCGCCATCTGGCCCGATCGACCATCTAGCGTTTAGACTGGGGAACCGACTCTTAAATAACCCTCCAGATGCCGCCGGATTGGAATGTACGGTGTCGGGGCCAAAAATTCGCTTCAATTGCGATCGCGCGATCTGTCTGACTGGGGCGCAGATGACAGCCACTCTCGACGGCGCACCCGTGTCGTGGTGGACGGTGATACATGTCAAAACAGGTAGTGTTTTAAAGCTATCGAGTATTACCGGAAATGGCTATCGGAGCTATCTGACGGTCGCTGGCGGCTTTTATGTCCCCAACTATCTCGGCAGCAAATCCACCTTCACGCTCGGTCAATTTGGGGGGCATGGAGGGCGAACACTCCGCACTGGGGATGTGTTGCATCTGAATGATTCATCTGCCAATATGCCGCTGGTAAGTCTAGATCCCGATCTGATCCCGACCTATCCGAATAATTGGGAAATCGGGGTAATGTATGGCCCTCATGGTGCGCCAGATTTCTTTACCCCTGCGGACATCGAGATGTTTTTTGCCACCGACTGGGAAATCCATCACAATTCAGCCCGAACGGGAATTAGACTGATCGGACCGAAACCAGAGTGGGCGCGGACAGATGGCGGTGAAGCGGGATTGCACCCATCGAATATCCACGATAATGCTTATGCGATCGGGACTGTGGATTTTACTGGCGATATGCCGATTATTCTCGCCCACGATGGCCCTAGTCTGGGTGGTTTTGTCTGTCCGGCGACGATCGTTCAAGCGGAATTATGGAAAATTGGTCAACTCAAACCAGGCGACAAAGTTCGGTTTCAGCCGATCTCGATCGAGCGGGCAAATGCGCTAGAATTAGCCCAAGATCGAGAGATAGAATTGCTCGTTCCACAACCAAGATCGCCACAGGAAGATTATTTACCAGCAACAGCATCAATCATCGGAAATAATCATACAATCTACCGGAGATCGGGCGATCGATATCTATTAATAGAATACGGTGAATTAGTCCTCGATCTCCAGCTCCGGTTTCGGATTCACGCCTTGATGGAATGGTTAAAAGCTAATCCGATCGCCGGTATAATTGACCTCACTCCAGGCATTCGATCGCTACAAATCCACTACGATAGTCGGATCTTACTCGATCGAGAGTTACTTGAATACCTCACCACCGCCGAATCAAATTTACCAAGTATCGAGCAGTTAACAGTACCAACTCGGATCGTCCATTTACCCCTATCTTGGGATGATGACTCGACCCAACTCGCGATCGATAAATATATCCAGTCAGTTCGCGATGATGCGCCTTGGTGTCCGAGCAATATCGAATTTATTCGCCGCATTAATGGATTGGATTCGATCGAATCTGTTCGTGAAATTGTCTTCGCTGCTAGCTATTTAGTATTAGGATTAGGTGATGTTTATCTGGGTGCGCCCGTCGCCACCCCGATCGATCCGCGTCACCGTCTAGTTACTACTAAATATAATCCCGCGCGAACTTGGACACCCGAAAATGCCGTCGGTATTGGGGGAGCTTATATGTGTATCTACGGTATGGAAGGGCCAGGGGGCTATCAATTTGTCGGGCGCACCGTCCCAATTTGGAATCGTTATCGCCAGACGGCGGATTTTACTAAACCGTGGTTATTACGTTTCTTCGACCAAATTAGATATTTTCCAGTTTCGCCAGCCGAACTATTACAATATCGTGAAGATCTGATTTACGGACGGGTAAAATTAGAGATTGAAGAGACAACATTTAGCCTGTCAGCATATCAGCAATTTCTAACTGATAATGCCGATGATATTGCTAAATTTAAAAACACCCAACAAGCCGCCTTTCAAGCCGAACGAACTGCTTGGGAAGCTGCTGGAGAATTTACCAGGCAAGCAATTGAACCAGAGATCTCTATTCCGACACCAACATTAGATCTACCACCCGACTGTGTACCAATTACCGCTCACTTAACTGCTAATGTGTGGCAGGTTTTAGTCAAGCCAGGAGATATTGTCCAGACAGGAGATAAATTAGTAATTCTTGAAGCGATGAAAATGGAAATGACGATCGAGGCTGAGGAATCGGGATCGATCGAGTCTGTCTATTGTACGCCCGGACAAATGGTATCTACCGGACAAATACTATTAGCGTTTAGAACGAGCTAGTTTGATAGTACCAAATGAAATACCGTCGGCACCGAATAGTGGGACAAGGTTGATATTCATTCAATGTTTGCTTGTACTTTTCACCTTTTACCGATCTTAGTCGATACCTACTGATTTCGATAGGTCATAATGCTCGATCGAGTCCCACATCTTATTTAACCCGTAAAGAATAGCCAAATCACTAGACTTAGAGCTTCCGTAGTCACAAATACAAAACTCGCTCGATCGAGATCCTACTGTGAGTAGATAGCCTCACACTATTTTAGGCATTCTATGAGTCATCACTATCCGGTCATTATCATTGGTGGCGGACAAGCAGGACTGTCCGTGAGTTATTGTCTCAAACAACGCGGCATCGAGCACATTATCTTTGAGAAGCATACCATCGGGCATGAATGGCGATCGCGGCGGTGGGATAGTTTTTGCTTGGTGACTCCCAATTGGCAATGTCAACTTCCTGGCTATCCCTATCCTGGCAACGATCCCGATGGATTTATGCCCAAGGATGAGATCGTCACATATCTCGAAGGCTATGCGGCTAGCTTCAATCCACCGCTGAAAGAAGGGGTGACGGTAACTAAAGTTAGCCAGATGGAAACGGGGGTATTTGCCGTCAGTACCTCGATCGGTGAGTATACATGCGATCGAGTCATTATTGCTGTCAGTGGCTACCATACGCCCAAAATCCCCCGTCTAGCGGAACGTTTACCCGATTCTATCCATCAAATTCACTCTTCTACTTACAAAAATCCTGAATCCTTACCCGCAGGGAGCGTATTAGTAGTGGGTACGGGACAATCTGGTTGTCAGATTGCTGAGGATCTACATCTGGCGGGGACGCAAGTACATTTATGTGTTGGTGGCGCACCTCGCGCTCCCAGACTGTATCGAGGTAAAGATGCGGTAGAATGGCTCGATAACATGGGTTATTACGATCTATCGATTGACGAACATCCTAAGAAAGAAACGGCGCGAAGTAATACCAATCATTATCTCACTGGACGCGATGGCGGACGCGAAATCGACTTACGGAAATTTGCGCTTTCAGGAATGAAATTGCATGGACGATTGCGATCGATTGGTGATGGTAAACTGGAGTTTCAGGACGACTTGCAGCACAATCTCGATCGAGCGGATGCAGTTGCTGAAAATATCAAACAAAATATCGACAAGTTTATCGAAAAAGAACAGATTGATGCGCCCACCGAACCACCATATACCCCAGTTTGGCAACCGCATAATTCGGAATTAAGTTTGGATTTAGTCGCCGCTAATATTCAGACGGTAATTTGGTCTACAGGCTTTCAGACGGATTTTAGCTGGATCGATATTCCTGTCTTCAATGGTAATGGTTATCCCAGCCACGATCGCGGGATCGCTAGTATCCCTGGCTGTTACTTTATTGGCTTACCTTGGCTGCATACTTGGGGTTCGGCACGATTTTCTGGTGTAGCTCGTGATGCCAATTATATTGCCGAACATATTACTCTCAGAGCGAAGGTGTCTACTAGTAGTAGTCCTTGGAGTGTCGTGAATGAATTTTTACTCGGTTCGTAGTCTAGGCTACAATCTTTCTCAAAACCTAGCGATTTAGATAGGTAAAGATCGATTTTGGAGATATTTTGGAGATCGACAACTTACTAACTATCCATACTGTTAGACATTATCACTCCGTATATATTAATACAAAATTGGCACTCGATCGAGCGTTAATGTAGCATCAATCTTGACCAGCAGAAACGGAGCAGATCGTCATGCCAGAAGTTACTATCCCAGCCCATAAGACTGGTGATTTCCTTGTTGATTATGAAGAAAAAGTCTTCCCCGATGTCCAAGCTGAACCTGGTGAGAAAGCATTAGTTACATTTCACACGGTAGCATTTGAAGGATCGATCGGGCTGGTAAATTTATTACAAGCTAGTCGATTGAAAAAGAAGGGCTTTGAGACTTCGATATTACTCTACGGCCCTGGTGTGACACTGGGTTTACAACGGGGTTTTCCCAAGCTAGGCGACGAAGCATTTCCAGGACATCAAAACTTCACTACACGAATTACCAAATTCATTAGCGAGGGGGGCAAGGTGTATTGTTGTCGGTTTGCATTGCAAGCTCTGTATGGACATGGGGAGGCTTCTTTAATTCCAGGGATTATTCCGATTAATCCGTTGGATGTCTTGGATATCGTGCTGATGCACCGGAAAGAAGGGGCGTTTATTCTCGATACTTGGACGTTGTAACCAATCGATCGTTTAAGATTTTTAATAATTAATCGTCGATCGCAAACACAGACCTGTAGGGGCAGGTTTATGCAGTTAATTATTGCTGTAACAATCGCGATCGAGCAAACTCGCTCTCATCGACTATCAACCTCCAGATCATTTCTTCACGAAGTAGATGAAACGGTTATCAGGCTGCTAGTAGGGTTGGGCGGGTTTATTCAAAATTTCGAGGATTTAGCGATAATTTATAGCATCAATCCGCTCCTATGGATGGCGCGATGATTTTGGATTGATTACAGAGGAAAGATTTGTGGATTTTACACGCAAAGTTCGGGCCGCCGCCGTCCAAATTAGTCCGGTCTTATTTAGTCGTGAGGGCACAACTGAAAAAGTGTTGGCAGCGATCGATAAAGCCGCCCAAATGGGTGCAGAACTCGTGGTTTTCCCTGAAACATTAATTCCTTACTATCCTTACTTTTCGTTCGTTCAGCCACCTGTATTGATGGGCAAAGAGCATCTGCGACTGTATGAGGAAGCCGTCGAAGTACCCAGCTCTGTCACGGCGGCGGTGAGTCAGGCGGCTCGATCGCATCACATCGTAGTGGTATTGGGAATTAATGAACGTGATGGCGGTTCGCTCTACAATACTCAACTGATTTTTGATGCCGACGGTACCCTCTTGCTCAAACGGCGCAAAATTACGCCCACCTATCACGAGCGGATGGTGTGGGGGCAAGGCGACGGCGCGGGATTAAAGGTGGTGGATACGGCGGTAGGAAAGCTCGGCGCATTAGCCTGTTGGGAACATTACAACCCACTAGCGCGATTTGCGCTGATGGCACAGCACGAGCAGATTCATTGCGCTCAATTTCCTGGTTCGATGGTGGGTCAGATTTTTGCAGATCAGATGGAAGTCACGATTCGCCATCATGCCCTCGAAGCAGGTTGTTTTGTGGTGAATGCAACAGGGTGGCTTTCTCCCGAACAAGTCAGCCAAATTACCACCGATGACAAGCTCCAAAAAGCATTAAGCGGCGGTTGTTTGACCACCATCATCAGTCCTGAAGGGAATATTCTCCATCCCCCAATTACCGAAGGTGAAGGGATCGCGATCGCGGATCTGGATTTCGCGCTGATTACCAAGCGTAAGCGAATGATGGATAGCGTGGGACATTATTCCCGTCCCGATCTGTTGCAATTGCAGTTGAATCCCAGTCAGTGGGCAGTGGTAAATGGAAGTGACGGCATAGATCTACCCACCCCACCCTACAGGCACCCCTCCCAAGAGGGGATTTATCGACCCACCCCCAGCCCCTCCGAGGAGGAGAGTAAGAGGCAATGAACAAGCAAAAATTGATGACCGAACTGCAATCGCAAGGATTGCAAATAGTAGAAGTCGGAGCGGGAGTATCGGGCAGAAAAGGCGGTGCGGGGCCATCCGATCATAAAGCGGTGACGATCGATGGTACGACGATCATGGTGCCGATCTACACCGAAACAGCCGCCCAATCCCCGTATACAGCCACTCTCGATCCTGCCTCCAACCAGGCAAGCATCCGCCTGGATGGACGAGAAATCGCCCCGATCGAATTTCCCAAAACGCCCGAATTCTACAGCCTGAAGACCGCTGAGGGCATTCCCTACTGGAAAATCGCCCTACTCCACAGCCGTGATGTGCTAGCGACAACTGTCTTGCAAACCTGTATGCGTTACCGTAACAGCGAGACTGTCTGCCAATTCTGCGCGATCGAACAATCCCTCACCGCCGATCGCACGATCGCCCGCAAAACCCCCGCTCAACTTGCCGAAGTCGCCGCCGCCGCCGTCCGGCTCGATGGTGTCAAACACATGGTGATGACCAGTGGTACCCCGAATACGAGCGATCGCGGTGCTGCTTATTTAGCCGAATGCGCCCAAGCAATTAAGCAACGAGTCGATCTGCCGATTCAAGCTCAGTGCGAACCACCCGATGATTTTAGGTGGTTTCAGCAGCTCAAGGATGCGGGAGTAGATAGCTTGGGAATGCATCTCGAAGCGATTACCCCAGGGGTACGTGCCAAGATGATGCCGGGAAAGGCGGATGTGCCTGTTGAGTATTACTTTCAAGCTTTTGCCGCCGCTGTCGAGGTGTTTGGGAGAGGGCAGGTGAGCACCTATTTATTAGCAGGATTAGGGGATACCGTAGCGGCTCTGGTTGCGGGATGCGATCGAGCGATCCAGCTTGGTGTTTATCCCTTCATCGTGCCCTTTGTGCCGATTTCCGGTACACCCTTAGCACATCATCCCGCCCCCAGTAGCGAGATGATGTTCGATTTATATCAACAAGTCGGTGCAATGTTGAATCGATCGGGTATGTCTGCCAAAGATATCAAAGCTGGCTGCGGTAAATGCGGTGCTTGTTCGGCACTTTCTAGCTTTGAAGTTTAGCACTTAGCACAAGCCCAGCCACAGCGGTTGGGGATATCAGTCCGCGCAGGCGGACTTCGCATCACTAGCGACGACTTCAGTCGTTGTTTCATCTACTAAAATATGATGCCTAACTACCTCTTCAAACTCGCCCATACTCAGCCAGAAATTGCCGCCTACTTCGATCTCCGTCGCAAAATCTTCGTTGAAGAACAAGGCTTATTCCAAACTGACGATCTAGATGCCCTTGATGCGATCGCTCATCCCATCGTCGCCATCGAACCCGATGCCCCATCTCTAAAAATCCTCGGCATCGTGCGGATCTACGAACCCAAACCCCGCCTTTGGTATGGCGGTAGATTGGGCACCCATCCCAACCATCGCCGAGGGTGGCACATCGGCAAAGGATTGATTAATAAAGCCGTCACTACTGCCAATGATTGGGGTTGCGATCGATTCCTTGCCACCGTCCAAATCCAAAACGTCCGCTTTTTCCAACGGTTGCACTGGGACTCACTCGAAGAGATCGAAATCCGTGGCATCACTCACCACCTGATGCAAGCCAATTTAGACTACTATCCTGCCACTAACGAGATCCGTCCAGCTTTACAATACAGCCAAGCCTCCTAATGGAACTAGTCGATCTGGCTCACACACTCAGACAATCTCTAGGTATCGTTCACAAGCAAGATATCCAAAGTGTCGCACAGTTGCTTGCCACAGCAAACGCCCCCAGTAATATCCTGGTGGGCGATGATTGTGCAGCCATTCCCGATCGAGATGGCTACTTACTCTTCGCTACTGAGGGGATGATGCCCGATTTTGTCACTTCCGATCCGTGGTTTGCAGGATGGAGTGCGGTAATGGTCAATGTGAGCGATATCTACGCCATGGGTGGCAGACCGATCGCAGTTGTCGATACACTGTGGAGTCAAGATCCGACAATCAGTCAGCCCATTCTGGCGGGGATCAGTGCCGCTGCACGGGCTTATCAAGTCCCGATTGTCGGCGGACACACCAATAGTCGGAGTGAATACAACGCGCTCTCTGTAGCGATTTTAGGACGTGCCCAAAATCTAATTTCTAGCTTCCAAGCGCAACCTGGCGATCGATTACTAATGGCGATCGATCTGCGCGGTCAACTTCACCCCAAGTATCCATTCTGGAATGCTGCGACCGAAACAGCACCCACTCGGCTCCGTGGCGATCTAGAACTGTTACCCAAATTGGCTGAAGATCGGCTGTGTACTGCCGGAAAGGATATTAGTATGGGGGGGATTATTGGCACGAGTTTGATGCTGTTAGAAACCTCTAAATGCGGTGCAGTAATCGATCTTGATGCCATTCCCAGACCATCAGCAATACCACTCGATCGCTGGTTGGTGAGTTTTCCTAGCTACGGATTTTTGCTCAGTGTCCGCCCCGATCGTGTCTTAGCAGTTGAGCAAATGTTTCTCGATCGACAAATTATCTGTCAAGACATCGGTGAAGTGATTCATTCACCACAAATCATCCTCAAGTATCAACAAGAATCCACTATTTTCTGGGATTTTAGCCAACAAGTACTAACTGGATTTGGAACTTAGTAATAGTAATTTCACCCCCTAAGATCGTGCCTGAAACTCGCTTTAAAATTCAATGGCCAGATGGTTCCGAAGCAACCTGTTATTCGCCTTCTTCGATCGTCAAATCGTATTTCGAGATCGAGCGAGATTACGAGCTGGCTGATTTTGTCGATCGCGTTCGGACTGCTCTAAATATTGCTAGCGATCGAGTCCGCGCTAAGTATGGTAGACCCTGTGGTTTGGCGATCGGACAACTAGCTGAAATTGAAGCTAATGCCGTCCAATTTACTTCACAGTCAGACTCGATCGTCCGAGTTATTGAATTTATAGAATAGACTCTCTTATATTTAACTTGGAGAGTTTCGCGGTTGTAGCGTTCGCCTTTGACGTTGAAGTAAAATTGTCCGGCTTTGTAGCCGCGTGTTTTGGCTTCGATAGTTTAGGTGAAGACTTCGCAGATGGTGTCGAATACGCCTGCATAAGTGACGGGATTCGATTACCTTCGGTATGCTATGCCAACGCGGGGTGCGTCCGATTGGGGATCGATCGACGATATATTTTGCCCCATGCATCAGATCCGCCAATATCGACGCGCCATCAATTTTCTTCGACATACTGCAAGGCTGATTCGATTTCCGATTTCGGATGAATCCTTCTAGCCATGGAAAATACCTGCTATTGCCGATCGATGATAGAGTGCAGAGACTTAATTGTCAAGTGACAACTCGAAAGATGACAAATCTCCCAACATTTATTCGCAATTGACTAAATATGCTAAAATACGTGTATGTATACGTGTAAAATTGCAAGTATCTATGCGTAAAAAAATGACCATCACCCTAGATGAAGAAGTCTATGATGCGCTACATCGGACGATCGGACGGGGTAATATCAGCCAGTTTATCGAAGATTTGGCGCGTCCTCATGTTCTCAAGGAAGATTTAGCATCCGCATACCGAGCAATGGCGGCGGATACCGAGCGGGAAGCCGAAGCAATGAAATGGATTGAGGGCGTAATTGGGGACGTGGCGGATGTTTAGGGGTGAAGTGTGGTGGGTGTATTTTGACCCATCGGTAGGCGGAGAAATTCGCAAAACTCGCCCTGCTGTCATCATTAGTAATGATGCGGCTAATTCAGCCCTAAATCGGGTACAGGTGATTCCTTTAACTAGTAATACTGGGCGGCTATATCCTAGCGAGGCGATTGTGATAATCGATGGTAGGGAAAGCAAAGCAATGGCAGATCAATTGACGACAGTAGCGCAGGAAAGATTGAAGAATCTTATCGGTAATTTGACATCAGAAGAGATCAAATCGATCGATCGAATCATCAAAATCCAACTGGGTATGCAACTATAAAGTCGAAATAAGAATCGATCGAATCTAGGCTGGTACTAATTCGGTATTGGCTCATTACACCTTTGTGCAACATAGAATATTTGCTGGTTGGCGATCGAACTACTGAAACTTCAAAGGCAATGTAATATTGTCGAACTAGCACCACAAATGCGTAGTGGATCGCCAGATATCTCACAGATGGCGGAGTGATTTGCCACATAAAAAGTAACTACTCAGGCTGAAGACTAGGAAACAGTGGATTTTCCATGAAAACGAGTCTGAGAGCATCGAGAACTTGAATACCCTGCTTACGGAGAGTGGAGATATAACCACGAATCCGACAAAACTGTTGGGCACCTTCAAGCGAACGAAAAGTACCAGAAATCTTCTGCTTCAACTTCATCATGCGTAAGTCCCGCTCCGCTTGATTATTATCAAATGGAACTCTCCAATCATGCATGAATAATAAAACCGCAGATTGATGTAGTTGAAGGCGGTCTAATGAATTTTTGGGCGGACTCTGTTTCCGACGACCTGTTGGTTTAGGAACATCTAAATCGATAGGTGGGGGTGGATTAACAATTAGTCCTACTTCAATTATTTCCTGATAGCGTCGTTCAAAATCAGCCAATTGGGAGAGAGTTAGGCTGGTCTCTCCGGCTACTTGTGCGATAGTAATATTGGTTTTAATTTCGACCAGTAGTGCGATCGTGTCACCTGCCCAGTCTTGGTCATAGCGTTCGACAATGAATCGTAACTCCCGCAAATGATGGGCATTACAAAGAGCATGGGTGCTGTCATATTTACTATAACTAGCCAACCCATCATGAACACTGACTCCCCCAAAATTAGGCAGAATATCAATAGCATCCATCGCTAACTGACCTCGTTTAGGGTCGATGAAGTAGGCGGTTAACCAGCCATTGCAAGCCACATGTAGCCACATTAACTTACTTTCAACTCGCATCCCAGTCTCATCAAAATGGATGACAGGTGCGATTTGTATTCCTGATTTAATATATGCTTCGACTGCGGCTAATTGTTCATAGCATCGCAATCTAGTGTTGTAAAGTGTTGCTTCAGAAATATCACAACCAATTACTTCTTTCAATAGTTCTCGCGCACGTTCTGATGGCAGTAATTGTCCTTCCATCAAATACACCATCAATCCTTTTAGCCCTGGGCCATATTGCACCAAACTGTTAACAAAAGCAGGTAATTTTCCTTGATTCATTACGCCGCAATTTGGGCAGCACTTCTCTTCTACTTGATGTTCGTGGATCACCAATTTTATTGGCGGTAGCTCATGAACCTGGCTACATCTCAAATTCAGCACTTCTACAAATTCCAGCGATGTCCCGCAACTTGTGCAGTCTACAACTGGATAAACGAATATCTCATCTACTTCATCCTGCCATTCTAATGTGCTGCCAGGATGATCTTTTTGTCCACCACTTTTACGACCACTCTTGATGCGAAGGCTATTTGTTCTTTTCGCAAATCCATCCCCTGATGGCGCGCGACGTTTTCGGGGGAAGCTTCCCCCGAAAAGCTCGCTTGGTTTACTACTATTTTTGCTGTCCTTACTTTTCTGATTTCTAATACTTCGATTCGAGCTTCTAGTGCATTAATCCGTGCCACTAAACTTTCCACCAACGCAATCACTGCCAATTCCCCTTGGGCGTAACAGGCGCGAATTTCGTCTTTACTGATGGATAGTTTTTGGGATGCTTGCTTCAATGCTCTGCTGTCCGTTTGATGTTTGATTTAGACTCTACAGCTATAACTACAGCTTATCCCATAATCTTCCTGATTTTTTAAGCCTGAGTAGTTACTAATTATGAGCTGTATTTGTCATCACAACAGGCGATCGATCGTTATTTTGAGTTTATTTTAGTATTATTATTTGCGACTGGCTTACTGTTTGAGTTACCCGTAGTTCAGATTTTATTATCACTGCTGGGCATTCTCTCTTCACAACTGACGTTATCTGGTTGGAAGAGTGTGGTGGTAGGATCGATGGTAGTAGGGGCAGTTGTGACACCATCGACAGATCCGCTCACTCAAAGTTTACTCGCAGGTGCC
>Ga0136639_10000584_pt1 | contig 12413 bp, 6 predicted proteins | sample AntDrymUQ8592106_2_FD_113739 | JGI IMG/M metagenome (GOLD analysis project Ga0136639, IMG submission 113739) | Polar desert sand microbial communities from Dry Valleys, Antarctica - metaG UQ859 (21.06) | ecosystem: Environmental > Terrestrial > Soil > Desert | place: Antarctica: Dry Valley...
GATCATGGTCGACCAGACCTCGCACATGTTCATCACCGGCCCGGACGTCATCAAGACCGTGACGGGCGAGGACGTCGGGATGGAGGAGCTGGGCGGGGCCCGCACCCACAACTCGGTGTCCGGCAACGCCCACTACATGGCCTCCGACGAGGACGACGCGATCTCCTTCGTCAAGGACCTGCTGTCGTTCCTGCCGCCGAACAACCTGGAGAAGCCGCCGGTCGCCGAGCCCGCCGACGACCCGGCCGCGACCGAGGTCCGCGACGACGACCTGGTCCTGGACACGCTCGTGCCGGACTCCGCCAACCAGCCGTACGACATGCACACCGTCATCGAGACCGTCGTGGACGACGGGCACTTCCTGGAGACCCAGCCGCTCTTCGCGCCCAACATCTTGTGCGGCTTCGCCCGCGTCGACGGCCACCCGGTCGGCATCGTCGCCAACCAGCCGATGCAGCTGGCCGGCACCCTGGACATCGACGCCTCCGAGAAGGCCGCCCGCTTCGTCCGTACCTGCGACGCGTTCAACGTTCCGGTGCTCACCTTCGTCGACGTGCCGGGCTTCCTGCCCGGCACCGGCCAGGAGTGGAACGGCATCATCCGCCGCGGGGCCAAGCTGCTCTACGCCTACGCCGAAGCGACCGTGCCGATGGTCACCGTCATCACGCGCAAGGCCTACGGCGGCGCCTACTGCGTCATGGGGTCCAAGCACCTCGGCGCCGACGTCAACCTGGCCTGGCCGACGGCCCAGATCGCCGTGATGGGGGCCCAGGGCGCGGCCAACATCCTGTACCGCGGGGTGCTGGCCGCGGCCGCCGAGCGTGGCGACGACGTCGACGAGGTGCGGGTGGAGAAGATCACCGAGTACGAGGACACCTTCGCCAACCCGTACATCGCGGCCGAGCGGGGCTACGTCGACGCGGTCATCGAGCCGTCGGCCACACGGGTCGAGATCACCAGGGCGCTGCGGCTGCTGCGGACCAAGCGGGAGACCCTGCCCCCCAAGAAGCACGGCAACATCCCGCTCTGACCCGACGAACGCAGCCGGTCGACGTAGCCGGTGGACGCAGCCGGGTGCGTGCCAGCCGGATGCCGGGCACTCACGGCGGGATGGAGCCGTTGTACCGGCGTGCTGGCAGGATCGACGACGTGACCCCGATGACCGTGGGACTGCCCCTCGAGGACCCGACCGCGCTGACGTCGCAGGTGACCGACAGCGCCGGGGTGCTGGACGCCGCCGCGGCGCAGGACGCCGTGGCGGCGCTGTCCGAGCAGACCGGCGTCGACCTGTACGTCGTGTTCGTCGACGACTTCTCCGGCGGCGACCCCGAGGCGTGGGTGCTGCAGACCGGGGAGCTGTCGGGCCTGTCGGGCGACGACGCCATGCTCGCGGTCGCCGTACAGGACCGTCAGTACCAGTTCGAGCCGCCCGCGTCGCTCAGCACGGCCGAGGTGCAGGACGTCCTGGCCGCGGTGGAGTCCGAGCTGGACCAGGACGACTGGGACGGTGCCGTCATGGCCGCCGCCGTCACCCTCGGTGAGGTCGTCGCCGCCGAGGGCGGGGTCGTGGCCGACGGCGGCACGGACACCGCGGCCGGGTCGTCGTCCGACGGTGGCGTGGGCTCGGGTCTGCTCGTCTTCGCCCTGATCGCCGTGGTCGGCCTGGCCGTCATCATCGGCCTGGTCGCGATGGCCCGCCGCCGCAAGCCGGCGCTGCCCGCCCACGTCACCGCCGAGCGCCGCGGCGAGACAGGCTGGGAGACCCTGCCCACCGTAGAGCTGGAGCAGCGCGCCGGCTCCGCGCTGCTCGCCGGGGACGAGGCGCTGCGGGAGTCCGAGCAGGAGCTCAGCTTCGCCCGGGCCCAGTTCGGCGAGGCGGGCTCCGAGGCCTTCCAGCGGGCGCTGGTCACGGCCCGCACCGAGCTGACGGCCGCCTTCGCGGCCCGTCACCAGCTCGACGAGCTGCTCCGCGCCGACCCCGCGCTGCCCGAGCTGGAGAAGCGGCGGCTGCTGGTCACCGTCCTGCAGCGGACCCAGGTGGCCGACGAGGCGCTGGAGGAGCAGGCGGAGTCCATGACACGCCTGCGCGACCTCGAGCGCTCGCTGCCCACGCTGCTGCCGACCCTGGCCACCCGCACCCAGGCGGTGCGCGCGGAGGTCGACGGCGCCGAGCGGCTGCTGGCCGAGCTGAGCGCCACCCACGACGCGGCAGCGGTCGAGCCGGTCCGCGACAACGCCCGGCACGGTCGCGAGCTCGTCGGCTTCGCGGCCGCCCGGTTGGCGCAGGCCGAGCAGCACGTCACCGCCGGGACCGCGGGCGAGGGGGCTCTGGCCGCCCACGAGGCCGAGGCCGCCCTGGCCCGCGCCGAGGAGCAGGCCCGCGCCGTGCACGAGCTGCAGTCCCACGTCCGGCAGGCGACGGTCCAGCTGCCCGGGGCCACCGCGGACCTGCGCGCCGACCTGGCGCAGGCCGAGGCGGTCCTCGCCCGCGGCGGGAACGACCAGCTCGCCGGGGCCGTCGGTCGGGCCCGGGCCGCGGCGACCGAGGCCGACACCCAGATGCGGGCCGGCCCCCGCACCCCACAGCTCGCCGCGCAGCCCGGCACCCAGCTCGCCACGCGCGGGGGCGACCCGCTCGGCGTGCTGCGCCGGGTGGAGGCCGCCGACGCTGCGCTCGACCAGGCGCTGGAGGCGATGTCGGAGGCCGGCCGCACCCGGGCGCGGGCCGAGTCGGCCTTGCAGCACGCGGTGGTCGCCGCCCGTGCCGACGTCGAGGAGGTGGAGCGGTTTATCGGCTCGCGCCGGGGCGCGGTGTCCACCGGGCCCCGCGGCCGGGCCACCCGCGCCCGGCAGCTGCTCACCGCGGCGGAGCAGCAGGCCGCCACCGACCCGGTCGCCGCCCTGCAGGCTGCCCGTGCCGCGGACGCCGAGGCCGACGCCGCGCTGCTGGACGCGCGGGGCGAGGTGGACCGCTTCTCCGACCCGGACGACGACTACCGCGGCCCCCACGCCGGTCGGAGGCGACAGGGCGGCGTGGACATCGGCGGCATGGCCCTCGGGGTGCTGCTCGGGAGCGTGCTCGGCGGCGGGGGCGGCGGCTCCGGCGGCGGGGGCGGCGGCGGCTTCGGCGGGGGCTTCGGCGGGGGCGGTTTCGGCGGGGGTGGCGGCTTCGGCGGGGACTTCTGACCCGGCCGCACCGGCGACGGACCCGGACCAGCGGACAGGAACAGCACGAGCACCAGACCAGGACCACCACCGACACGACAGGAGCGCACATGTCCCAGCAGTCCATCTTCGGCCGGATCTCCCAGCTCGCTCGGGCCAACGTCAACGCGATGATCGACGGGGCCGAGGACCCGGAGAAGATGCTCGACCAGATGATCCGGGACTACACCGCGAACATCACCGAGGCCGAGCAGGCGGTCGCCCAGACGATCGGCAACCTCCGCCTGATGGAGGCCGACCGCGACGAGGACACCGCCGCCGCCCGCGACTGGGGCAGCAAGGCGATCGCGGCGAGCGGCCGGGGTGACCAGCTGCGCGGCGCGGGCACCACCGCCGAGGCCGACCGCCTCGACCACCTCGCCAAGGTGGCCATCGAGCGCCAGATCAAGGCCGAGCAGGAGGCCGCGTCGCTGTCCGGTCAGATCGCTCCCCAGCAGGCGGTCGTCGACAAGCTGCGCGTCGGGCTGGAAGGCATGAAGGGCAAGCTCCACGAGCTCAAGTCCCGCCGCGACGAGCTCGTGTCGCGGCAGAAGGTCGCCGTGGCGCAGAACCGGATGCACGACGCCATCAAGAGCGTCGACCTCGCCGACCCGACGAGCGAGCTCACCCGCTTCGAGGACAAGATCCGCCGCGAGGAGGCCCGCGCCCTGGGCAACGCCGAGCTGGCGGCCTCGAGCCTGGACAACCAGTTCGCCGAGCTCGAGGACGCAGGCACCACGATCGAGGTCGAGTCCCGCCTGGCCGCCCTCAAGTCCGGCCAGTCGCCCGCGTGAGCGCCCCGCTCGAGCTCCGTGTCGTCTCGGGCCGACCGGACGACACGGAGCTCGCTGCGGTCGTCGCCGTGCTGCTCGCCGCGGTGTCCCGGTCGTCGAGGTCACCTGTCGGCGGCGGTCGCCGCAGCCTCTGGGGCGACCCGGCGGCGCTGGTCCGCCGCGGCGGCAGCCCGCCGCCGGGCGGCTGGGCCGCGCCGCGCCTGTAGGAGCCCACGCCTCCGGCAGGTTCCCCGGCGGTGGTGGGCACTGGTCGGCGCTGGTCGGACCAGGCAGCGGCTACGTTGCCCAGGTGAGCCCCGACCCCCGCCGCCCCACCCCCGTCGACCTGCTCGCCGAGGAGCTGCTCGACGCGCACGCCGCCCTGGACCCCGAGTTCGCCACGTCGACCGGCATCACCGGGCACGACCACCGCCTCACCGACCACTCCGTCGCCGGGATCGCGGAACGCACCGCGCTGTTCCGGCACGGCCTGGAACGCCTCGACGCGCTCGAGCCGGTCGACGCCACGGACGTGGTCACCGCGGACGTCCTGCGCGAGCGCGCGGAGGCCGAGATCGCGATGGCCGACTCGGGCGAGCACGCCGCGGCGCTGGACGTGCTCGGCTCGCCCGTGCAGCGGATGCGCGAGGTGTTCGACCTGATGCCGACCGACGACGACGCCGACTTCTCGTGCCTCGCGGAGCGGCTGCGGGCGGTGCCCGGTGCGGTCGAGGGCTACCTGTCCGCGCTGCGCGACTCCGCGGCGCGAGGGCGGGTCGCCGCGCGCCGGCAGGTGCTCGCCTGCGCCCTGCAGTGCGACGACAACGTCGGCCCCGCCGGCTTCTTCGTCACCACGGCCGGCCGGGCACGGACCGCCGTCCTGACCGAGGGCTCGGACCCGCTGCCTCCGAAGCTGATCGCCGAGCTCGACGACGCCGCCCTCGGCGCCTCGACCGCCTATGCGGGGCTGGCCCGGGCGCTGCGCGAGGAGCTGCTCCCCCAGGCCCCCGAGGTCGATGCGGTCGGCCGGCAGCGGTACGCCGTGCGGCTGCGCTACTACCTGGGCGCGGACGTGGACCTGCGCGAGACCTACGACTGGGGCGTGGCCGAGGTCGAGCGGGTCGTCGCCGAGGGCACCGAGATCGCCCGCTCCCTGGGGGCGGCGAGCATCGCCGAGGCGGTCGAGCTGCTCGAGCACGACCCGGCGCGCCTGGTCCACGGCGCCGAGGCGTTCCGGGACTGGATGCAGGCGACCTCCGACGAGGCGATGCGGGCGCTCGCCGGCAGCCATTTCGACATCCCCGTGCAGATCCGCACCCTGGAGTGCCGGATCGCACCGACCAGCACCGGCGTCGTCTACTACACCCCGCCGAACGAGGACCTCACCCGCCCCGGCGCGATGTGGTGGTCGGTGCCGAGGGGCACGACCTCGTTCGGTACCTGGCAGCAGCGCACGACCGTCTACCACGAGGGCGTCCCGGGCCACCACCTCCAGCTGGCCCAGACCGTGCTGCGTGCGGGCACGCTCAACCGCTACCGGCGCCTGGGCGTCTGGGTGTCCGGGCACGGCGAGGGTTGGGCGCTGTACGCCGAGCAGCTCATGGCCGAGCTCGGCTTCCTCGACGACCCGGGTGACCGGCTCGGTCTCATCGCCTCGCAGCTGCTGCGCTCAGCCCGCGTGGTGCTGGACATCGGGGTGCACTGCGGCTTCGATGCGCCCGCGCGCGCGGGCGGCGGGGACTGGACCTACGACAAGGCCTGGGCCTACCTGACCGGCGTGGTCCCCGAGCCCGAGGCCACCCTGCGCTTCGAGCTGGACCGCTACCTCGGCCACCCCGGCCAGGCACCGTCGTACAAGGTGGGCGAGCGGACCTGGCTGGAGCTGCGAGAGCAGGCCCGCGTCCGGGACGGCGAGGCGTTCGACCTCACCGCATGGCACCGGCAGGCGCTGGACCTCGGCTCGGTCGGCCTGGACACGCTGCGGCGGGCGCTGGCGTGAGACTGCTCGCCGGCGGGGCGGGGAGCGTGAGCCCCCGGCTCGTCCTGGCCTCGCGCTCCCCCGCCCGGCTGGCGACCCTGCGCGCGGCGGGCGTCGAGCCCGAGGTGCGGGTGAGCGGCGTGGACGAGGACGCGGTGGTGGCGCGGTACGGCGTCGACGACCCCGCCGACGTCGCCCTCCTGCTCGCCCGGGCTAAGGCCGAGTACGTCGCGTCCGCCCTGGCCGGCGAGGACGGCCCGGGCGCCCTGGTCGTCGGCTGCGACTCCGTGCTCGACCTCGACGGCCGGGCGCTGGGCAAGCCCGGCACGGCCGAGGTCGCCCGGGAGCGCTGGCGTGAGATGCGCGGACGCACCGGGGTGCTGCGCACCGGCCACTGGCTCGTGGACACCCGGGACGTCTCCGACGGCGGCACCGGCGCCTCGATCGGTGAGCTGAGCAGCACCCTGGTCCGCTTCGCCGACCTCGACGACGACGAGGTCGATGCCTACGTTGCGACCGGCGAACCGCTCGAGGTAGCCGGCGCCTTCACCGTCGACGGCCTGGGCGGAGCGTTCGTCGACGGCATCGACGGCGACCACCACGCCGTGGTCGGCCTCGGCCTGCCGACGCTGCGGCGGCTGCTGCGCCAGGTCGGCGTGCCCGTTCACACCCTCTGGGCCCGACCGTGACCAGCCGGCCCGGCCCCTCACGCCTGGCCGGCGGGGGTGGCACATGGCTGGCGTGGGCCTGCCTCGTGGCGTTCGCAGCCGTCCTGCTCGGCCCCTCGCTGGTCGGGGTGCGGGTGTTTGCGGCCACGGACATCCTCGAGATCACCGCGCCCTGGCAGGCCAGCAGCACGTGGGAGCAGGAGCCGGTCAACCGGTGCGTGTCCGACACCGTCGACGGCGCCCTCCCCGCGATCCTGGAGACCCGTGAGCGGCTGTCCGAAGGCGACCTCCCGCTGTGGAACGACGAGGTCCTCGCGGGCGCCCCACTGACGGCCTCCCCCCTCCAGGGCGTGCTGTCGCCCCTCGTGCTCGCCAGCATCGCCCTGCCCCCCGCGCTGGTTCCCGGCTGGGCCAAGCTCCTGGAGGTGGCGGTGGTCGGGGCCGGCTGCCTGCTGCTGGCCGGTCGGCTGGGCCTGCACCGCGGTGCTGCGGCGGTGGCCGCCGTGTCCTTCGCGTCCTCGGGGTTCCTCGTCATGTGGACCAACTGGCCGCAGGCCCGGACTGCGGCGTTCTTCCCACTCATGCTCTGGGCGGTCGAGCGGGTGCTGCAGGACCGGACCTGGCGCTCGGTCGTCCCGCTCCCCTTCGCCCTGGCCGGGCTCGTCCTCGGCGGCTTCCCCGCCGTGGTCGTCTACCTCGCCTACTTCCTGGTGGCGTGGGTGCTCGTGCGGTGGTGGTGGCTGCGCCGCGATGAGGGCTGGCGGGCGGTGCTCCGCTCCGGCTACCTGCTCGCTGCGGGCGGGGCGCTGGGCGCCACGGCACTCCTGGCCCAGCTCGTGACCATGGGCTCCTGGCTGCTGGAGGTGTCGCTGGGCGACCGCTCGCACGGCACGCCCGCCCTGGACCTGCACCCGACGGCGATGAGCACGGTCTTCTTCCCGCAGGCGCTGGGTCTGTGCAACACGGAGACCTCCTTCTGGGGCGCGGTCAGCCCGGTCGAGGGGACGTCGTTCGTCGGCGTGGCGGTGCTGTTCCTCGCCCTTGTCGCCCTGGTCCTGCCCCGCCCGGCGCGGCTGCCCCGCGGGATGGTCGGCCTGCTCGCCGTCGTGGCCGGAGTGACCTTCGGCGGGGCGTTCGTCGGCGGCCCGGTGGCCGACGTGCTGGTCGCGCTGCCAGGCGTGGGGTCCAGCCCCATCGGGCGCACCCGGTCTGTCGGGGGTCTGGCCCTGGCGGTGCTCGCCGCCATCGGCCTGCACGCCCTGCTTCGGCCCGGGCGGGCACCCGGTCGGCTGCGGCGGGTGCTGCTGCCGCTGGGCACCGGGCTGCTGCTCGCGGTCGCCGCCGTCACCCTCGGCTTCGCCTCCCGAGAGGCCGCGGCCTCCACCGAGACGGGGTGGGCCGTGGTCAGCCCGTCCTTCCTGCCCGCCTACGTCGCGGGCGGGCTGTGCGTTCTCACGGCGCTCACGGTGGCGCTGGCGCGGGACCGGGCCACCGCCCTGCTGGCCGCCCTGCTCCCGATCGCGGTGCTCGCGGAGGGCGTGGCCTTCGCCGACGCGGTCTGGGCCCGCCCGGACCCAGGCACCTTCTACCGCACCACCCCGGTCCACGCCTACCTGGAGACCGCAGCCAAGGGCGAACGGATCGCCTCCGTCGGCCGGACGATGTACCACGGCGCAGAGACCGCGTACGAGCTGCGCTCGCTCACGGGCCACTCCTTCGCCTCGCCCGAGTGGAACCAGGTGGTCGAGGTCATCGATCCCGAGGCCCGGCGCACCCCTTCCTTCACGGTGCTGAGCAACACCTCGGTGTTCACCCGCCCCGGCCTGGACCGCCTGTCGGTCGCCTACCTGGTCGCCGAGCCGGACGGCGCGCCTCCCGGCCGGGACGTCACCGTCGACCTGCCCGACGGGGCGCGGTCGACCATGCTCCGCCCCTCGGAGGCCGTCACGGTGCCCGCGCTCCGCCCGGTGCTGGGGGCGGCATACCTCGACGTCACTCGCCCGCCCGAGGTCGCGGGCACCCTGTCGGTGCAGCTGCTGTCCGCCACGGGGACCGTCGTCGCCCGAGGCAGCGCGGACGTGTCCCGCGAGGGACGGGTCCCGGTCCGCCTGGAGCCGGTGGGCAAGCCGGCGCCGGGCGCGCGGTTGCGGGTCCGCACCAGCACCGACGTCCACGTGCGCGCCACCGGTGAGGGCACGCTGTGGCTCGGGCAGCTGGTGTCCCCGACGGGAGTAGAGCTGGTGCTGGACGACGGCGCCCCGGTGTACCGCAACACCGACGCCCTGCCCCGCTACCGGTGGGCCTCCGACCGGCTCGTCGTCGTCGACGCCGCCCGGCGAGCCGAGACCGTGGCGCGCCGCCGGCTGCCGGCCGACACGGTGGTGCTCAGGGAGGACGTCGGCTCGTTCTCCGGACGGCCCGCCACCATCGAGGTGCTGCAGGACGACGGCGACTCCCGCCGGGTGCTCGTGGACGCCGAGGGCGACGGGATGCTCGTCGTGGCCGACGGGCTGTTCGACGGCTGGACCGCCACTGTCGACGGGGCGCCGGTGCCGTTGGTCGCCGCCGACCACGCCCTCATGGGCGTGCCCGTGCCGGCGGGGCGCAGCGAGGTCCAGATCGACTACCGGACCACCGCACCCAGGGCCGTGCAGGTGGCCTCCGTGGCCGGCGCGGCGGTCATGATCCTGTCCCTGCTGCTGCTGCTGCCCCGGCAGCGGCGCTCCGAGCCTCGGACGCCGCGCCCGCCGCCGGACCCTCGGCCCGGCGATCCACCACCGGGTCGACCAGGAGGTCGCAGGCGGGGCGTCACCGGTCACCGGGGGTGACCTGGTCGGGACGGGGACCGCTGGACCCGGAGCCGCGTCCCGGCCACCCTCGTCGCCCCCCGGATGCGCCACCACAGAGGTCGTTCGCTGCACGGCCGTCAAGGTCCCTGGTCGGATGGTCGATGGTCGATCATGACCTCCCCACCCCGCCGGTCGTCGCTTCGTGCGCGCATCGTCGGTATCTGCCTCGTAGCCGTCGCCGTCTCCACCGGCTGCCTCTCCGCCGTCACCCTCGTCCAGTCCTCTCGAGCGACCGACGTCGCCGTCAGCGAGAGCGAGCGCTTCATCGCTGAGCGTGCCCGCTCCAGCGCCGAGAACCTGTACGGCACGGTCAGCGCCGTCGGCAGCAAGACCAGTGGTGAGATCTCCACCGCGCTGAGCGTGGCGGACGACCAGCTCGCCCGCGCCGGGGGCGCCTCCGTCGGGACCACCCCCGTGGCGTGGACCGCGGTGAACCAGTTCTCCAAGGAGGAGGCGCCGGTCGACCTGCCGCAGCTGCTGGTGGGCGAGCGCTGGCTGGAGCCCGCGACCAGCTTCGATACCCGGGTCCCGATCGTGGACGACATCGCCGAGCTGACCGGCGCCACGGTCACGATGTTCCAGCGCATGCCGGACGGCGCCATGCTGCGGGTGGCGACGACGGTCCGGACCGACGCCGACGTGCGAGCCATCGGCACCTACATCCCGCTCACCAACGTCGACGGCACCGACAACGCGGTCGTCGCCTCGCTGCTGGCCGGCGAGACCTACCTCGGCAACGCGTTCGTGGTCAACGCCTGGTTCGAGTCCGCCTACCAGCCGATCGTCCTGGACGGCGAGGTGGTCGGTGCCCTCTACGTCGGCGTCCAGCAGCAGGAAGTGCCAGAGCTGTCCGAGGCCGTGCTCTCCGCGGCCCTGGGCGAGGCGGGCGAGACCTTCGTCGTGGGCACCACCGGTACCCGTGCCGGGGTCTACGACCTGGACTCCGACCCGGCGAAGGTCGGTACCTCCGCGCTGGAGCAGGAGCTGGACGTCGACGGAGACCCCTGGCTCGAGGCCGTCCTGGCCGCGGCACCCGGGCTCGAAGCCGGGCAGGCCGGGGTCACCACGCTCGAGCGGCTGACCACGGGAAGCGACTCCGAGACCGTGACGGTGGGGTACAGCTACTACGCACCGTGGGACTGGACCGTCGTCAGCGTCGTCAGCCACGCCGACTTCGCCGCGACCGCCGAGCGGCTGGCGGCGGTGCAGCGGCAGACCGTGCTCCTGATCGGCGGGGCTGCGCTCCTGGCTGCCCTGGTGGCCGTGCTCGTCGGCGCCCGGCTCGCGCGCCGGGCCACCGGGCCGGTGGCCGACGCCGCCCGCGCGCTCGGCCTGCTCGCCCACGGCGAGGACACGTGCCGCCCGTCCCGTTCCGACCCGACGGTCGTCCCCGGCTCGGGGACCGGCACGGGCACGGGCATGACCGGGGCGAGTCGCAGCCTCGCGGTCGCGGCGCGAGACACCGCGGAACGAGCCCAGACCGTGTCGGGGTCCGCCCTGGAGGTCCGTGCCGACGCGGAGGCCACGGCTGCGGCCGTCGAGGAGCTGACGAGCGCGACCGCCGAGATCACCCGGGCCCGGACCCCTCTCGCTGCCGTCGTGCGCCGGCTGTCCGACGGGGTGGACGAGGTCCGCCGCTCCGCCCTCGAGGTCTCGGTCATCGCCGAGGAGGCGGAGGCAGCTGCCCGCGGCACCAGTGAGGTGGTCACCCGCCTGGACGAGGCCGGGGACCTCGTCGCGAGCAGCGTGCGGGCCATCGAGGGGATCGCGGCGCAGACCAAGCTGCTGGCGCTCAACGCCGGTATCGAGGCCGCCCGTGCCGGGGACGCCGGTCGCGGCTTCGCCGTCGTCGCCACCGACGTCAAGACCCTCGCCGACCAGTCGAGCACCGCCAGCACGGTCATCCGTACGAGCGTCGAGGCGATGCGCGCCGAGACCCAGCAGGCCAAGGAGGCGATGACCCGGATCTTGGAGACCGTCACCCGTATCCGCGAGCTGCAGCACGTCATCACCGCCTCGACCGAGGAGCAGGCCGACGGCGCCCGGGAGCTCGGAGACAGCCATGGCGCGGTCGACGTCGCCCTGGCGGAGCAGTCCTCGGCGATGACCCACGTGGCCGAGGCCGCGGCACGGATAGCCCACGCCTCCGACCGGATCGCGGCCGAGGTGGACGCCGTCGCCGACCTGGCCACTCGCACCACCCGTGTCTCCGACGACGTGGCCCGCGCCGTCGAGGGGATGACGGTCATGTCCGACGAGCTGGACGTGGTCGTGCACGGCATGCGTCGCTCGTCCCCGCGTTGACAGGGGTCTAGACCGGCCAGACCCCGTGGCGCCGGTCGGAGAACTCGCGCCGCGTCCGCCGGGCGTAGGCGATCCGGCGCACCAGGTCCTCGCGCAGGTCCTCCGGCTCGACGACCGCGTCGATCACCAGGTCGGAGGCCAGCCGGCGCAGGTCGACGTCCTGGCGGTACTCGGCCCGACGCGCCCGGACGAACTCCTCGCGCTCCGCCTCGTCCTGGATGGCGGCGATCCGGTTGGCGTACACGGCGTTGACCGCGGCCTCCGGGCCCATGACGGCGATCGCGGCGGTGGGCAGGGCCACGCAGGCGTGGGGGGCGAACCCCGGCCCCGCCATCGCGTACAGCCCGGCGCCGTAGGCCTTGCGGAGCACGACGCTGACCTGGGGCACGGTCGCCTCCGACACCGCGGCGACCATCTTGGCGCCGTGGCGGATGATCCCCGCCCGCTCGACCTCGCTGCCGATCATGAAGCCGGGAACGTCGGCGAGGTACACCAGCGGCACGTTGAACGCGTCGCACAGGGTGATGAACCGGGCCGCCTTGTCCGCGCTGTCGACGAACAGCACCCCACCCTTGACCGCGGAGTTGTTGGCGACGACGCCGATGCTCCGACCCTCCAGCCGGGCGAAGCCGACCAC
>Ga0136639_10000585_pt1 | contig 12413 bp, 9 predicted proteins | sample AntDrymUQ8592106_2_FD_113739 | JGI IMG/M metagenome (GOLD analysis project Ga0136639, IMG submission 113739) | Polar desert sand microbial communities from Dry Valleys, Antarctica - metaG UQ859 (21.06) | ecosystem: Environmental > Terrestrial > Soil > Desert | place: Antarctica: Dry Valley...
CAGGATGGGAGCCACGAAGGCACCCTCCGAGGTCGTACCGCTCGGGGTGTCCACCGAACCCATGACAATGCGTCCGCCGCCGTCGATCAGGCGGGCGACGCTGGCGAGCACCTCGTCTCGCTGTCCCATGCTGGCGAGGGGACCCATGGTGACCCCCTCGGCGCGCGGGTCACCGATGGTGACGCGGCGCGCCATCCGCTCGGACACGGCCGCGACAACCTGGTCGCGGCGCCCCGCCGGCACGATCAGCCGGCGAATACTGGTGCACTTCTGGCCGGCCTTGCTGGTCATCTCGGTCACCACGGAGGCAACGTAGGCGTCGAACTCGGCCGTGCCCGCTGCGGCGTCCGGGCCCAGGATCGCGGCGTTGAGCGAATCGGTCTCGCTGGTGAAGCGCACCCCGCCCTCGACCACGTTCGGGTGAGCTTTGAGGGAGCGTGCCGTACCGGCCGACCCGGTGAACGCCACCAGGTCGCGGTAGTCAAGGTGGTCGATCAGGTCGCGGGCGCTGCCGGAGATCAGCTGCAGCGAACCGGGCGGCAGGATCCCCGACGCCAGGATGTGCCGCACGACCGCCTCGGTCAGATACCCGGTGGGCGTCGCCGGCTTCACGATTGTCGGTACGCCGGCGATGAAGGCCGGTGCGAGCTTCTCGAGCATTCCCCAGACCGGGAAATTGAAGGCGTTGATCTGGCAGGCGACGCCGGGGATGCGGGTGTAGATGTGCTGGCCGCTGAAGGAGCCGTCGCGGGAGAGCGCCTCGACGTCGCCGTCGATGTAGACCTGGCTGTTGGGCATCTCACGTCGACCCTTGGACGACAGAGTGAACAGCACCCCGATGCCGCCGTCGATGTCGACCATTGAGTCGTAGCGGGTGGCGCCGGTGCGGGCGGAGAGCTCGTAGAGCTCCTCCTTGACCCCACCCAGGTACTGTCCCAGCTTCTTGAGCAGAATGGCGCGCTGGTGAAAGGTCAGTTCTCCGAGCGAGGCCTGGCCGACCGTGCGGGCGTGTTCGACCACGGCTGCGAGGTCAAGTCCGTCGCTGCTGACCCTGGCAACCTCGGCTCCGGTGCTCGCGTCGAGGACACACTGGGTGCGTGCGTCGGCGGCCGGTGTCCACCAGGAGTCGAGAACGTAGCTGGGAACGACCGTGTCAGTGCTCGTGCCGGGGCTTATGCCAGTGCTTGTGCCAGTGCTGAGGATTGTCATGATGCGTCCTTCCAATCGAAGAAGCCGCGGCCGCTTTTGCGTCCGAGGTCACCGCGCGCGACGAGGTCACGCAGCAGTTGCGGCGGGGTGAATCGATCACCGAGCGTTTCGTGCAGGTGTTCGGCGATACCGAGACGAACGTCGAGACCGACGATGTCGGTGGTGCGGAGGGGCCCGACCGGATGCTTGTAGCCGAGCACCATGGCCGTATCGATGTCTTCGGCGCTGGCTACGCCCTCCTCGACCATGCGGATCGCCTCGAGCGCGATTGCGACGCCGAGGCGGGAGCTGGCGAAGCCGGGCGAGTCTCGCACCAGGATGGGGGTCTTCCCGAGCGCCGACACCCAGGCCTGGGCGAGCCGGGCGAGCTCCGGATCGGTGCGCTGCCCCGTGACGACCTCGATCAGGGTCGAGACCGGCACCGGGTTGAAGAAGTGCAGCCCGATGAACCGGTCCGGGCGGTCCAGCGCCTCGGCCAGCGCGGTGATCGACAGCGAGGAGGTGTTCGACGCCAGCCAGGCGGTGGGTGCGAGGCGCGCCTCCACCATGCGGAGAGCCTGCGTCTTCAGCGCCACGACCTCAGGGACGGCCTCGACGACGAGGCCGGAGTCGGCGAACGCGGCGGCATCCGTTGCAACGGTCAACCGGTCGCCGAGCTCGGCGCGGCTTTCGGTCACGCCGCCACGGCTGAGGGATTTGTCGACGGCCACCAGAACCCGGTCGCGGGCGGCGGCGGCTGCGTCGTCGCCCTGCTCCACCACGGTCACGTGGGCGCCGGCCATCAGGAACGCGTGGGCGATGCCGGCACCCATACGGCCTCCGCCGAGCACACCGACCTGGTGCGGCAGTGCCAGGTCGGTGTGCTCGGGCAGGGTGCTGTTCTCGGTGCTGAGCGTCATCGCTTCTTCCTCTCCAGGAATGCGGTCATGCGGGTGAATTTGGGCTCGGACTCGAACAGGCGGGCCTGGGCCTCGTTGTCGGCCAGCGGATGCTCGGCGGACGAAACATGGAAGACCTCCTTGGCCAGCTGCGTGGCCAGAGGGTCCTGCTTGGCGATCCGGTCGGCCAGCGCGTGGGCGGCCGCCAGCAGTGCTCCCGGCTCGTGCACCTCGGTGACCAGGTGCACCGCCAGCGCCTCGGCGGCATTCAGGATGCGCCCGGCCAGGATGATCTCCTTCGCAACCGGTTCACCGACCAGCGCGGCCAACCGCCACAGTGCCCCGGCCGCCGGAATGATGCCGAGGCCTGTCTCCGGGTTGCCGAGCAGTGCGGTGTCGGAGGCGATCCGGAAGTCGGCGGCGTAGGCCAGCTCGGCCCCACCGCCGAGCGCCCAGCCGTCGATCGCGGCGATCACGGGCATCGGCAGGCGGGCGATCCGGCCGAACAGGGTCGAGTTGATCCCGTTCAGGGCGTCCGCGGCCCGACGGTCCCGCAGTTGGGCGATGTCGGCTCCGGAGGCGAAGACGCCGTTCGTGCCGGAGAGGATCAGGATGCGTGGTTCGCGTTCGAGGTCGGCGCAGACCAGGTGTAGCTCGTCGATCATGGTCTGGTCGATGGCGTTGCGCCGGGACGGGCGGTTGAGCTGCACGTGCACTCGGTCCGGCCGGTGCAGGGCCACCAGGGTCGTGTACTCGCGCGACATTTAGACGCGCTCCACGAGCAGTGAGGAACCCTGCCCGACGCCCACGCACATGGTGGCCACGCCGCGGCGGGCACCCTCGCGCTCCATTCGACCCAGCAGGGTGATCAGGATGCGGGAGCCGGACGACCCGAGCGGATGCCCGAGGGCGATGGCCCCACCGTGCCGATTCACGATCTCCGGGTCGAGGCCGAGCCGGCGGATGCAGGCCAGAGACTGGGTTGCGAACGCCTCGTTGAGTTCGACGGCGTCGACGTCCCCGATGGTCAGCCCCGCGCGGTGCAGTAGCTTCTGGGTGGCCGGGACGGGGCCGAGGCCCATAGTCTCCGGGGCAACGCCGGCGCTGGCTCCGCCCACCACCCGGGCGCGGGGCGTCAGCCCCAGGCGCTCGATGGCCGCCTCGCTGGCCACGACGATGGCAGAGGCCCCATCGTTGAGGGAGCTGGCGTTGCCGGCCGTGACGATGCCGCCAGGCCGCACGACCGAGCGCAGCCCGGCAAGGCGTTCGAACGTGGTGTCGGCTCTGGGTCCCTCGTCGATCTCGACCAGGCCCGATCGGGTCGGAACGCCCACGATCTCGGGTGTGAAGATGCCGTTACGTTGAGCCTCGAGGGCCAGATGGTGCGAGCGCAGGGCGAACGTGTCGGCATCCGCCCGGCTGATGCCGTCGAGGGCGGCAACCTCCTCGGCCGTCTCCGACATCGAGAAGGTCGCCTTGTCCCGAGCCTTCAGCTGGGGATTCGCGAAGCGCCAGCCGATCGAGGTGTCGACGATCTCGCCCGGCTTGGCGAAGGCCTTCTCCGGCTTGGCGAGAACCCAGGGCGCGCGGGTCATCGATTCGACGCCTCCGGCGATCACGAGGTCCGCTTCGCCGGCCTTGATCATGTTGGCGGCCATGTGCACGGGGGACAAGCCGGATGCGCAGAGCCGGTTGACCGTGATCCCCGGCACGCTGTCGGGGAGGCCAGCCAGGAGCACCGCCATCCGGGCAACGTTGCGGTTGTCCTCACCGGCCTGGTTGGCGGCGCCGAGGATGACCTCGTCGATCAGCGCGGGATCCAGCCCCGACCGGGACACAACCGCGGCAAGCACGATGGCGGCCAGGTCATCGGGACGGACGCCGGCCAGCACCCCGCCGTATCGGCCGATGGGAGTTCGAACACCATCAACGAGGAATGCTTCGGGCATGGCTTCATCACCTTTGATCGCCGTGTTTACTAACTGACCGTTCGTTTTGTAAAGAATGCCATAGAAAGTAACGCCGGGGCAACCATCCGGGCGTCGCCACGCCGCCTTCCCCTCCTCCGTCCGGCTGAGGCAGACTGGGTGCGTGAACGCAACGCCCAGCACGGCCTCGCCTACCCCTCGCCCCGCCGGTCGCCTCGGCCTCCGGCGCAGCCTACTGCGCCCGGACCGGTCAGCCCAGGCCGACCGGGTCACCTTCATCGAGCTATTCTTCGACCTGATCTTCGTGTTCGCGCTGACCCAGCTTTCCCGCCACCTCTATGAGAACCAATCCTGGCAGGGGTCCGCCGAGTCCGTCATCCTCGTGCTGGCCCTGTGGTGGATCTGGGTGCACACCACCTGGGTGACCAACCTGCTCGATCCGGCCCGCCTGCCCGTTCGCGGTGTCGTGATCGGACTCTCGCTTGTCGGGCTCGTGGTCAGCGTCTCGATCTACGAATCGTTCGGTGACCGTGGATTCGTCTTCGCCGTGGCCTACGTCACCCTGCAGCTGGGCCGCACAGCCTTCATGGCGCTGGCCCTCGCACGTCACGACCGTGCCCTCTTCCGTGCGTTCGTGCGGATCTTCGCCTGGCTGGCCCTGGCCGGGTGCTTCTGGATTCTCGGCGGTCTGCTCCCGACCGACTACCGTTCGGTGCTCTGGGCCACCGCGCTCGGGATCGAGTTCGTGTCCGCGGCGCTGGGCTTCCCGGTGCCGGGCCTCGGTCGGGAGACTCCCGGCGACGGCGAGCTCTCCGGCCCGCACATCGCGGAACGCAGCGCCCTCTTCGTCATCATTGCACTCGGTGAATCATTCCTGGTGACGGGTTTCGCCTTCGTCGACCAGGATGTCTCGGTTCAGGGCGTGCTCGGCCTGCTGCTGGCCTTCGTGAGCGGAGCGGCCATGTGGTGGCTGTACTTCGACCATGGGGAGCTCGCCGGCAGCAAGGCCCTCGCCGCGGCCGCCGACCCAGGCCGGCTCGCCCGGCTCGCCTATACCTATGTGCACGCCCTGATCATCGCCGCCGTGGTGCTGACCTCGGTCGGCGACAAGGAGATTCTGGCGCACCCGGATGACCCAGTCATTTTTTCGACGGCCGTTGCGATCACCGGCGGACCGCTCCTATTCCTGCTGGGGCTGGCGCTGTTTCGGTTCGTGGTGGCCCGGCAAGTGCTGGTCTCCCACCTGACCGGTATCGCGCTGCTGCTGCTGGTGCTGCCTCTGGCCTTCGCCCTGTCGCCGCTCGCGCTGGGAGCGGTGGGTGCGGCCGTGCTGACGACCGTCGCCTGCTGGGAGACCATCATGCGGGTTCGGAACGGCACCGCCGAAGAGGAGGCCGGTTAGCCGAGAGGAGAGCCTAGAAGAAGCCGTCGGGGGTGCCGGCGGCCTTCGTGACCGAGTCGGTGCCGATGCGCGCGGCCGTGAGCTGGGCCATCGCGACGCGCAGACCGGACTCCATCTGGGCCGCCCAGACCTCGGTTTCTCGGCTGGCGGCGTCAGCGGCATCAGCTCGGGCGACCGCCTTCTCCTTCTCGGCGCGCTCGCTCTGCACCTGCTGGATGCTCAGGGTGATGCCGTAGTAGACAGCCACCATGGAGGCGATGGGCGTGGCGAACACGGCCAGGGCGTTGATGCTCTCGCTCGACACCCCCACCAGTAGCATCACAATGAAGGCCACCGCCAGGGCAGCGATGCCGACCAGGACAACCAGCGCGGTGCGTTGGCCGGGAGTGATCGTGAGTCTCGGCGCCGGGCTGGATGCAGGCTGGGCCTGGGCCATGGGCGGCTGCGCCTCCTCACGGGGTTCCAGCGTCTCGGTCTGATCGGACAGAGGCATCGCCCGGGTGGTCGCGCCGGTCGAGGAGAAATCAGTCATGGTTCGGGCTCCGTCGTCGGGGTGCATCAGGGGAAGAAGCGATGGGGTGGGTGGCCTCATTGTCTTCTACCGGTTCGGCGTGGTCAAGGCGGGCATCCGTGTCTTCGTGGAGGAAGACCCGCTTGTAACTGCGCCCGTCGGAGAGTTCGATCGTTCGGCCGACGAGCTTGCCGCGGCTGAGCCTCAGGTAGATCGCTTGGGCGGTGACCCCCAGCTGCGCGGCAGCCTCGGCAACGGACAGCCCAGGCAGATCCGTGGGCACGGCACTGGGGCGCGCGCCCCGTTTACGTCCGGCCGCCTGCCGGGCGGCAATCTCGGCGTCAGAGCCGCTCCAGCGCCATTTCGCGGCGGCGGGTTTCAGCCCCGCGGCATCGGCAATGTCGTCCCAGTCGACTCCCCCGCGAAGCGCGTCCCGCACCCCGACGAGGGTAGCCGGGTCGGCGTCGAGCTCGAGAAGCAGGGAACGGATGGCCCGCAGCCGCTCGAGTGGCACCCCGCCGGGGCCTGCGTCCAGCGCAACCAGACGCGATAGTGCCGCGCTGGTCGACGGTGCGAGAAAGTAGCCCATGGTGCCTCCCGGAGAATCAGACAGGATTCACGGAGGGCGGGAGGTGGGCCTCCGGGCCGGCCTCGCCGCCGATGGCCGCTGCGAGGCGTTCGCGGGCGCGGGCCAGATGCTCATCGAGCAGTTGGGCGGCCGCGTCACCGTCGCCCTCCCCGATCAGCTCGAGCAGGCGCTGGTGTTCGGCCTGGATCAGCGCGGTGTCCAGCAGGTTCAAAGACTGCACCCTCACCATGCAGAGGCGCACCTCGCTGACCAGGGAGCGGTACATCCGGCTGATCCGCTCGTTGCCTGCCGCATCGATCAGGCAAGTGTGAAAACGCATATCCGGCTCCACCACCGCGAGCGCGGAGTCGCCGGCGACGGCCGCGATGTCGAGGTTCGCCTGAACGGCACCTGCGGGCACTGTGCGGGTCAGAGCCAGGCGGCGCAGCACCTCGCTCTCGAGGTAGGCGCGGGCCAAGTAGATGTCGCGCACGGAGTCCGGTCCGAGCTCGGCGACGCGGGCACTCTTGTGCGCCCCACGCACCAGAAGCCCCTCAGAGACGAGTTTCTCGATTGCCGCTTTCGCCGTGGGGCGGGCGACGTCGTAGGTCGCAGCCATCTCGGTCTCGGTGAGGGCCACGTCGGAGGTCAAATCCCCCTCAAGGATGCGGGTTCGCAGGTCGTTCGCGATGGCCTCCACGATCGACGTTGCCGTTACTCGCGCTGTCACGGTGGCCTGCCTTTCCCTGGTCGGTGATCCCATCTTGACAGACAAAAACACAATTCTTGTTGACTTACTTGCATACTTGCTAGACAATCGTGGAAGTGTCACGACGGCGTGACCATGACCTCAGTGTGGAGACCTCATCTTTCAACAGATACTCGATCCAATTCTCGGATCCCTCATCCTGTCGGCCATTTGTGCCGCGTTGCCTCTCATTCTCCTCTTCGTTCTTCTCGGTGTGTTCCGGGTCAAGGCGCACAAGGCGGCGCTGGCCAGCCTGCTTCTCTCGATCGTGCTCGCCGTGATCGGCTGGCAGATGCCGGTCGGCCAGGCACTCAGCGCCACGGCGGCCGGCCTCTTCTACGGTCTCTTCCCGATCCTCTGGATTCTGGTCAACGCGCTGTGGATCTACAAGCTCACAGTGGCCACCCCCTGGTTCGAGGTGCTGGGCCGCACCATCCGTTCCATCTCCAACGACCTGCGCATCCTGTCCATCCTGATCGCGTTCTGCTTCGGGGCACTGCTCGAGTCCCTCGCCGGATTCGGCGCACCCGTCGCCATCTCTGCCGCCATGCTGATGGCCGCGGGCATGAAGCCGCTCAAATCCGCCATGGTGTCGCTGCTGGCCAACACGGCCCCGGTGGCGTTCGGCGCCATGGCCGCCCCGATCATCGCCCTCAACGGCGTCACCGGCCTGCCGATCCAGGACCTTGCCTCGATGGCCGGCCGCCAGACGCCGCTCATCGCAGTGCTCGTGCCGCTGATCCTCGTCTTCATCGTCGACGGCAAGCGCGGCGTGAAGCAGACCTGGCCGGTGGCCGTGGTCGCCGGTGTCGTCTTCGGACTGGCCCAGTTCGTTACCGCCAACTACTTCGCGGTCGAACTGACGGATGTCGTGGCCGCCGTCGCCACCGTGGCCGCCGTTCTGATCATGCTGCGCTTCTGGCAGCCGGCTGAAACCATGGGTCTGAACGACGACGTCGACATTGCCGGTTCCGAGAAGCTGGTGCTGACGACCGTGGGTGCCGCGGCGCCTGTCTCCGCCATGCGCAGCACCCCCACCACCGCGCTCAAGTCGGCGCGACGCTCCGCAGACAACTCCGACCTGGCCGACAACACCCGCCCGGAACCTCGCCAGGTGTGGAAGGCAATCGCCCCCTACCTGATCATCATGGCCATCTTCTCGGTCGCGCAGATCCCGGCCGTGAAGGCCTGGCTCAGCGTCGTGGGCAGCGTCACCTTCTCCTGGCCCGGACTGGATGTGACCGACGCGGCCGGCGACCCGGTGCCGGCAACGACCTTCAAGCTCGACCACATCAAGGCCACCGGTACCCTGCTTCTCTTCTCCGGTCTGATCACCATGGCCCTCTACCGGGTCTCCCTCCGCCAGGGTCTCAAGATCTACTGGGACACCCTCGTTCAGCTGCGTTGGACCATCGTCACCGTCACCTCCGTGCTGGCCCTCTCGTTCGTGATGAACCTGTCCGGCCAGACTGCCTCCCTCGGTGCCTTCCTAGCCACCGCCGGCGCTTTCTTCGCCGTCATCTCCCCTCTGATCGGCTGGATCGGTGTGGCCCTCACCGGCTCCGACACCTCGTCCAACGCGCTCTTCGGGCAGCTGCAGGTCACCGCCGCCAACTCGACCGGCCTGTCGCCGGTGCTGATGGCCGCCGCCAACTCGTCGGCCGGCGTGCTGGGCAAGATGCTTTCGCTGCAGAACCTGGCCGTGGCCGCCGCCGCCGTCGGACTTCAGGGAGCAGAGAGTCTGCTCTTCCGCAAGCTCCTCGGCTGGAGCCTGGGGCTGCTCGTGCTGATCACGGTACTGATCGTGCTGCAGTCCACCCCGGTCCTCGGCTGGATGGTGCCGTAATGGCCCGCCGCGGCGCAGTGGTCACCCCGTCGGCGACCGTCTCCGGTCCCACACCGGTGTCTGCATCCGCTGGGATGCTGGGTGCCCTCCGCGCCGCGGTATCCGATCCGACCCAGGTCAAGACCCGGGCGATCGACCTGCACGCCAATGCCCACGACGCCTCGCACTTCCTGCTGGTGCCCCGCGCCGTGGTCGTGGCCGCCAACGCCGACGAGGTCGGCAAGCTGCTGTGCGCCAGCCGGGCGCAGGGCGTGCCGCTCACGTTACGCTCCGGCGGCACCAGCCTGAGCGGTCAGGCGCTCACCGACGGCGTGCTGGTCGACGTGCGCCGCAACTTCAAGCAGATCGAGGTGCTCGACAACGGTGCCCGGGTGCGCGTTCAGCCCGGCGTCACCGTGCGCGCCCTGAACGCACGCCTGGCACAGTACGGCCGCAAGTTCGGCCCAGACCCGGCAAGCGAATCCGCGTGCACCATCGGCGGCGTCGTGGCCAACAACTCCTCCGGAATGGCCTGCGGAACCGTCGACAACGCGTACCAGACCCTGGAATCGATCACGGTGGTGCTGCCCAGCGGCACCGTCGTCGACACCGGGGCGACGGATGCCGACGCCCGCCTCCGAGCCCTCGAACCGGAGCTGCACGAGGGTCTGCTGCGCCTGGCCAAGCGGGTAAAGGGCAATCCGGCCTCCGTGGCAACCATCCGGCACCAGTTCTCGATGAAGAACACCATGGGCTACGGCCTGAACTCCCTGCTGGACTTCGACCGGCCCGTGGACATCCTGGCGCACCTGATCGTGGGAAGCGAAGGAACACTCGGCTTCGTCGCGGAGGCGGTCTTCCGCACCATCCCACGACCGACCCACACCGTCACCGGCCTGCTGGTCTTCCCTGATCTGGAGACCGCCAACGCGGCCCTGCCGGCCCTGGTGGGAACCGGGGCGGCCACCCTCGAGTTGATGGACGCCCTGTCGCTGAAGGTCGGCCAGGGTCTGGACGACGTTCCCCCGGTCGTGCGCGACCTGTCCGTGCGGGACCACGCCGCCCTGCTGATGGAATACCAGACCGACAACCCCGAGCGGCTGGCGGAGTTGCAGCGTACGGGCCTGGGCATCATGCCGGGCCTCGGGCTCAGCGCCCCGGTCGAGTTCAGCGCTGACTCCGCAACCCGCGCCCAGCTGTGGCACCTGCGCAAGGGGCTCTACGCATCCGTCGCCGGCGCCCGCCCTCAGGGCACGACCGCGCTGCTTGAGGATGTCGTCGTGCCGGTAGCCGCGCTGGGTCGTACCTGCGTGGAGCTGATCCGCCTGTTCGACAAGTACAGCTACCGCAACAGCGTCATCTTCGGCCACGCCAAAGACGGCAACATTCACTTCATGCTCACCGACGGCTTCACCGGCACGACCGAGCTGGAGCGCTACAGCGCCTTCACCGAGGACATGGTGGACCTGGTGCTCGGCGAGGGTGGCTCGCTCAAGGCGGAACACGGCACCGGCCGGGTGATGGCCCCCTATGTGCGGCGCCAGTACGGCGACGAGCTCTACGACGTGATGCGGATGCTCAAGGTGCTGTTCGACCCCGCCGGAATGCTCAACCCCGGCGTGCTGATGAACGACGACCCTGAGGTGCACCTGCGCGACATTAAGCTGGTGCCGCCGGTGGCCGAGGTCGTCGACAGCTGCGTCTCCTGCGGCTACTGCGAGCCGGTCTGCCCCAGCCGGGACCTGACTCTGACCCCCCGCCAGCGCATCGTCACCCTGCGCGCCATCGAACAGGCTCGTCTCGACGGAGACCTGGCCCTGGCCGCCGAACTCGAGAAGGATTACGTCTACGAGGGCGTGGAGACCTGCGCGGTCGACGGCATGTGCCAGACTGCCTGCCCGGTCAACATCAACACCGGCACCATGATGAAGCAGATCCGGCGCGGCGAGACCGGGCCGCTGATCAACGGCGTCTGGAACACCGCGGCCAAGAACTGGGGGGCGGTCACGCGCGGCGCCGGGCTGGCCCTCACCGTGGTGCGCAAGGTCCCGACTCCGGTGGTGGCGGTGCCCAACAAGCTCGGCCGGGCCGTGCTCGGCACCGACACGCTGCCGCTTTACTCGAGCGAGCTGCCCGGCGGCGGCGGCTCCCGCACCCGCCCGGCTCCGGCTTTGGCCCCGGAGGCCGTCTACTTCCCCGCCTGCGTGCAGACCATGTTCGGTCCGGCCACCGCAGGTACGTCTGGGGTGCAGGTCAGCTTCGAGCAGCTCTGCGACCGGGCCGGCATCACCCTGGTGGTGCCCGAGGACATCGACGGGCTCTGCTGCGGCACGCCCTGGTCGTCGAAAGGACTCACAACCGGCGAGGCAACCATGCGGGCCAAAACCCTCGCGGCGCTGCGCACGGCCACCCGCAACGGGGAGCTGGCCATCATCTGCGACGCCTCCTCCTGCACCGAGGGTCTGCGGCAGACCATCGAGGGAGACCTGAACGAACCGCATCTACGGGTGGTCGACGCCGTCGAGTTCGCGGCCGAACGCATCCTGCCGTCGCTGCCCGAATACCGCAAAATCGACTCCCTGGCTCTGCACCCAACCTGTTCCTCCACCCGGATGGGCATCAACGACTCCCTGCAGAACCTCGCCGGCGGGGTAGCCGAGAAGGTGGCGGTGCCGGAGAACTGGGGCTGCTGCGGCTTCGCCGGGGACCGCGGCATGCTGCATCCCGAGTTGACCGAATCCGCCACCCGGGCACAGGCGGCCGACGTTGCCCAGATCGGCGCCACGGCGTTCGTGTCGTGCAACCGCACCTGCGAGCTCGGATTGACCCGGGCCACCGGCAAGGAGTACCGCCACGTACTCGAGCTGCTGGAAGAGGTGACCAGGCCCCTTACCGACGATCCGGATGCCGCCGCGCCCCACCTGGCGCAATCCGGCGCTGTCTGAGCCTCATCGCCGATCCGACGTTCCGCCGAGCCGTGAGAATCCCAGAAAAATCAGGCCCAAACTCCCGGTTCGGCGGGGTCCTGGCTGAGGGTTCGGTGTCTCGAGTCATGACGTTGGTGCCACTCGGCTGATGGGGTTTGCACCAGTGCCAGTGGGGTGCGATGAAGTGCTCTGACGAACGGTGGAGGGTGATGATCACCGGCTGCGGCGCCTAGGAGCGATCAGGTGTGCCACTTAAGTTGAGAATACCTCTTGATTCTGTCGTAGTTATGTTCTAAACTGGGGCCATGAATGAGACGACCGGCACCTTGGTGGATCCGGTTCCCGGCACGCCCGGTGCCCCGCTTACGGACTCTGACGATGGCGGGTTTGGGTGTGCTGACGTCGAGCAGGCTTTCG
>Ga0136639_10000586_pt1 | contig 12410 bp, 11 predicted proteins | sample AntDrymUQ8592106_2_FD_113739 | JGI IMG/M metagenome (GOLD analysis project Ga0136639, IMG submission 113739) | Polar desert sand microbial communities from Dry Valleys, Antarctica - metaG UQ859 (21.06) | ecosystem: Environmental > Terrestrial > Soil > Desert | place: Antarctica: Dry Valley...
CAAGAAGCGACGGGTACTGCTCAAGCTTTCGGGCGAAGCATTCGGCGGAGGGTCGGTGGGGGTCAACCCCGATGTCGTCAGCGACATGGCCCGCGAGATCGCGGCGGCCGCCAAGGAGGTCGAGGTCGCGATCGTCGTCGGCGGAGGCAACTTCTTCCGCGGAGCCGAGCTCAGCCAGCGAGGCATGGATCGCGGTCGCGCCGACTACATGGGCATGCTCGGAACCGTCATGAACGCGCTCGCCCTGCAGGACTTCCTCGAGCAGGCCGGCGCCGCCACGCGCGTGCAGTCGGCCATCTCGATGACCCAGGTCGCCGAGCCGTACATCCCGCTTCGCGCCGAGCGTCACCTCGAGAAGGGCCGCGTCGTCATCTTCGGTGCCGGCGCGGGCCTGCCGTATTTCTCGACCGACACCGTCGCGGCGCAGCGCGCGCTCGAGATCGGCGCGGATGTTGTTCTCGTCGCCAAGAACGGCGTCGACGGCGTGTACTCCGCCGACCCAAACAAGGACGACACCGCGACGAAGATCGACGAGATCACGTATCAGGAGGCGCTCGTCCAGGGGCTCAACGTGGTCGACTCGACCGCCTTCAGCCTGTGCAAGGACAATGGGATGCCGATGGTGGTGTTCGGGATGAAGCCCGACGGCAACGTGACCCGCGCGATCCGCGGGGACCGCATCGGCACACTCGTCAGATAACCAACCGGAGGAGAAGCCAGATGGACCAGCCTCTGTTGTGGAGCGCGCTGCTCGGTGTCGTGCTGCTGGGTGGGTTCATCCGACTTCTCTCCGGCGGAGCGGTGCTCACCCCGCGCGCTGTGCCGCTGCGGCCGTGGGAGCGGGTGCTGGTGATCGTCGGCGGTGTGCTGCTGATCTTCCACTGCTCCGCGATGTTCTTCGGGCCGTGGGTGGATGCTGTGCCCGGGCTCGAGCCGGCCGCGCGTGCGGTGCGAGCGAGCGGACCCGCGAGCCAAATCGCCTACTGGGTGCCGGCCGCGGCGATCGTTGTGGGTTGGCGGAGGGTCTGGTGGCCTGCCCTCGCCGGTGTGGCCGTGACCCTTATTGGCGTCGGCGCAACGATGTTCGCCCCGTTCCCGCTTATGGTGCATCTGGTCTGGCTCACCGCCCTCATCCTCTCGGCGCTCGCGGTGTCGATGTTCCTTGTGGGTGATCCCCGCAAGCCCGCGGTGCGGCAACCGTCTAAACTCGAACAGACATGAAGGAGAAGTCGTGATCAGTGACGTACTGGCAGAAGCCAAAGACAAGATGCACAAGTCCGTCGAGGCGGCGAAGGACGACTTCGGAAATGTGCGCACCGGCCGCGCTAACCCGGCACTGTTCCAGAAGATCCTCGTTGACTACTACGGCACCCCGACGCCGCTCGGGCAGCTCGCCGGCATGCAGAACCCCGAGGCGCGCACCCTGCTCGTGACCCCGTACGACAAGATCGCGCTCAAGGACATCGAGCGTGCGCTCGTCTCCGCTCCGAACCTCAGCGCCAACGTGGGCAACGACGGCACCGTCATCCGCGTCACTCTGCCCGAGCTGACGGAGGAGCGCCGCAAGGAGTTCGTCAAGCTTGTGCGCGCCAAGGGTGAGGACGCCAAGGTGTCGATCCGCAACATCCGCCGTCGTTCGAAGGACGAGCTCGATGCGCTCAAGAGCGAGGTTGGCGACGACGAAGTGACACGCGGTGAGAAGGAGCTCGAGGCCGTGACGAAGTCGCACATCGATGCGATCGACGACGCTCTCAAGAAGAAGGAAGCCGAGCTTCTCGAGGTCTAAATGTCGGATTCTCCCGAGAGGCCCCGACCAGCGCTGAATAGACGCGTGCGCCAGAGGCGTGAGGATCTCGAGGCCCGCGCCGCCGCGACTCGTGAGGAGATCCGCGCCCAGATTGCGGTGACCCGCGCCCACCTCGACGACGCGAACGAGAAGCTCGAGGCGAGGGCCGGCCGCAACCTGCCCCTCGCCATCGGGTTTGGCCTCGTGCTCGGGGTGAGCATGCTGTTGAGCCTCATCCTCGTGAAGTCCTTCTTCATGATTGTGGCCGCGGCGCTCCTTGCCTTCACCGCGTTCGAGCTCGCGAGCGCCCTGTGGTTCGCCGGCCGTTACGTGCCGCGCGTGCCGACCGTCATCGCTGCGGTCGCGATCGTGCCCGCGGCCTTCTACTTCGGCGCCAGCGGAGCCTGGCTTGTATTCCTCGGCGGGGTTCTGCTCGTCGGCCTCTGGCGGGCAGTCGAACAGGTGCGCCCGAGCCGACGGGGCACGCCGCTCGAGTTCTGGAAAGACCTCGGTGCCGGCACACTCGTGCAGGCCTACGTGCCCTTCCTCGGCAGTTTCGCGGTCGTCATGGCCGCGCAGGATGGTGGCGAGTGGTGGACCCTCGCCTTTCTGCTCATCGTCATCTCGACCGACACCGGGGCCTATGCGAGCGGCCTGCTGTTCGGCAAGCATCCGATGGCCCCGAGAATCAGTCCGAAGAAGACATGGGAGGGGTTCGCCGGATCAGTTCTCGTTGCGCTCATCGTCGGCGTCGTGCTCGCCCTGTTCATGCTCGGCCAGCCCTGGTGGTTCGGCCTCATCTTCGGCATCACGATGGTGGCTACGGCCACGCTTGGGGACCTCACCGAGTCGCTCATCAAGCGCGATCTCGGCATCAAAGACATCAGCACTTGGCTGCCCGGTCACGGCGGGTTTCTCGACCGGCTCGACTCTGTTCTTCCGAGCGCCATCGCAACGTACGCGCTGTTCCTGATCTTCGCGTAGGGCAGAATGGTGCCGTGAGCACAACATTCCCACGCACAAAGAGGTCCCACCTCGGCTACGACGTCGAACAGGTGGAGGATTTTCTTGAGGAGGCCAGGCGCGCCTATGCGGCGGAACCGGGCCAGCTCACGATCGTGACCGCCGCCAGCATCCGCCACACCGCCTTCACCATGCAGAAGGGCGGATACGAAACGGCGCAGGTGGATGCTTCTCTCGAGCGCCTCGAGGACGCCTTCGCAAGCCGGGAGCGTGAGCTCCGGATTCGCGAGCGGGGCGAGGAGGAGTGGTACTCCTCGGCACGGACAGAGGCTCAGGAGATCCTCGATCGCCTCGCCCGATCGGACGGCGAAAGATTCGACCGGGTCCGTTCGCTCACCGCCGGGTACAGTGTGCAGCATGTCGATGGGTTCGCCGAGCGACTCACTCGATACTTCCAGGATGGGGATCGTTTGACCGTCGACGAGGTGCGCGCGGTGTCCTTCGCGCCACAGCGCGGCGGGTACCGTGAAGCGCAGGTCGACGTCGTGCTGGATGCCGTAATTGACGTCATGCTGGCCGTCCGCGCCTGATCCGATGCTGCTTCTCAGGCAATCTGGGCTAAAATCTTGAAACTATGGGTCGCCATAGAACTTTCCTAGCGCTCCGGCCGCAGGCTTCGGCCGCTGCCGTGGACGCGCATAAACCCACAATTCGACGTGAGGGTGTACTTCCCGTCTTCGCCTCGTTCGCCGCGCTGGCCTTCGTGCTGGTGTCGGTGACGTCGCCGATGGCGCAGCAGGAGGCCGCCGCCGCGGTCGTTCTCGCCGAGGTTGACGCAGTGCCTACGCAGGTGCTCGCCGTCGACGGTGAGTACACGAACGACGTCGTCCGCGACGACTACGGAGTCACCGCGAAGCCGCTGCCGCCACCCCCGCCGCCGCCGCCGGTACCGTCAGCGCCGTCGGCGCCGGCCGCACCCTCCGCCGCACGAAGTGGCGGCGGTGGCGGAGGCGGTGGTGGCGGAGGCGGTGGTGCCCCCGCCGCTGGCTCTCCCAATCCGGGCTCGGCCAAGGCCATTGCCTACGCGATGGTGCAGGCCCGCGGCTGGGGTGAAGGCGAGTACAACTGCCTCGTGTCGCTGTGGCAGAAGGAATCCGGTTGGAACACCTTCGCGAGCAACCCGAGCAGTGGCGCCTACGGCATCCCGCAATCGCTCCCGGGTTCGAAGATGGCGACCGCCGGGGCGGACTGGGCGACAAACCCGGCCACCAAGATCACGTGGGGCCTCGGTTACATCACCGATCGCTACGGCAGCCCGTGCGGAGCATGGGGCGCGAGCCAGATCAAGGGCTGGTACTGACCCGGCGTCAGCCCGCCCCTCGCCTTCCCTACCCGGATTGGACCCATGCCGCGTAGCAACCGACCGCGTCGGTCCAGAGGGGAAGGCGACGGCGAACGGTCCGAGCTCTCCAGATCGCTCTACGGAGGACTGCGGCCCCAGGCGAAGCGCGACGGCCTGTGGAACGTGCAGTCCATCGCGGCGTCGTCGGCGGTCAAGTCCTACGTCTGCCCCGGATGCGGACTGGGCGTCGCTCCCGGCGTCGCCCACGTCGTTGCCTGGCGTGCGGATGGCCTCATGGGCGAGGCCGATGACGTCGCGGCTCGGCGGCACTGGCACAACCACTGTTGGAAGATCAAGTAGGGACGCATGCAGATCAAGGGCGGCATCGAACTTCCCGCGACACGGGAAAACGTGGAGCTGGTCACCGAGGATGGGCTGACCCTGGTTGGGGAGCTGTCGCTCCCCGTCTCGGCCGAGCCGGTCGCGACCATCGTCGCGCTGCATCCGCTCCCCACCGCGGGCGGGTTCATGGATTCGCATATTATCCGGAAGGCCGCGGCCCGCCTTCCGGCCCTCGCCGACCTCGCCGTGTTGCGGTTCAACTTCCGCGGCGTCACGTCGCCGCGAGGCACATCCGATGGCGCTTTTGGCCACGGCGAGGACGAGCGTCACGACCTCGACGCCGCGATGAGGTTCGTGGCCGAACGCGGACTGCCGCAGCCGTGGCTTCTCGGCTGGTCGTTCGGAACCGAAGTCGCCCTGAAGCACGGCCTCGAGCACGACATCGAGGGGATCATCCTGCTCTCGCCCCCGCTCCACCGCACAACCGACGAGGAGCTCGCGGCGTGGGCTGGGAGCGGTCGACGGATGATCGTCGTCGTGCCCGAGCTCGACGACTACCTGCGTCCAGAGGACGCGGCGCGGAGATTCGAGAGTGTTCCCGAGGCGGAACTGGTCGCGGTCGAGGGAGGCAAGCACCTCTGGGTAGGCGAGGCGCAGACGCGGCGCGTGCTGACCGAGATCGTCGCCCGCGTGAACCCCGGCGTGCTTCCCCTCCCGGAGGAATGGGACTGACTCCCTAGAGCGCGTTCTGGCGCGGCACGACAACCTGCTTGACGATCAGCAGAATCGACGCCGCAACGGGGATCGCGACGAGCGCGCCGAGCAGTCCGAGCAGCGTCCCTCCGGCCAAGGCGGCAATAACGACGACGACGCCGGGAACCTTCACCGCACGCGTCATGATTCGTGGCGTGATCAGATAGGCCTCGACCTGCATATAGATCAGGTAGTAGCCAGCGACCCAGAGCACGGTCGGCGTGCCGTCGAAAAGCAACACGGCGAGCGAAATCACGATCGATGCCGAGATTGTCCCCACGAGTGGGATCAGAGAGCCGAGAAAGGCGATGAAGGCCAGCAGGGCGGAGTACTCGGCGCGGATTACGAAGGTCAGCACGACGAACGAGAGCACGCCGTTGACGAGCGCCAGGGTGAGCTGCCCGACGACATAGCGCCCGACAGACTGGCTTATCTGCTCGGAGATGTCGATGAACCCGACCCTCTTCGAGGCCGGGATGACCTGGTAGATGCCGCGCTTGAGGCTGCCGAGCGATGCCGTGAAGTAGAGCATAAGAATAATGATGATCAGGGCGCCGAAGACCCCGGTAGCAAGCCCGAGACCCGCCTTGAGCACGCCGCCGCCGAGATTGCTGAGGAAGGTCGGGTCGGACATGGTGTCGGTGACCTGGGCGAGGAGATCGTCGACCGCGAGCCAGGGGAGGGCGTCCTTGATCGCCTGGTTCAGGCTGCCGTCGGCGAAGCTCTCGATCACCCTCGGGATCTGCGTGACGAGGGTCTGCACCTGCTCGGCGATGACGGGGATGATCGAGAGAACGAGGCCGGCAATAACGCCAAGCACCCCGAGCAGCACGGTGACGATCGCGAGGGGTCGCTTCATCCCCTTCCGCTCGAGCCAGGTCACGATCGGGTCGAGGCCGAGCGCGAGGAACAGGGCCGCTCCGATGTAGGTGAGGATCGTCGCCAGCGAGACGACGGCGCCGCCGATCAGCAGGGCAATGAGAACCCCGAGTCCACCGAACAGGCCGAACCGGAAACCGTTCTGGATCTTCACGGGCCCTCTGCCTCACTGTCGGGGTGTTACTCGGCTGAGGCTTTTTCCGCCTCTGTCAGAACGCCGCGGAGGCCCTGGAAGTACCCGGCGACCGCTTCGCGCTCAATCCTAATCTTGGACAGGCGCTCCTCAGCGTCAGACACGAGCGCTGCGGTTCTCTTGTCGGCCTCGTCGACGGACCCCTTGGCCTTCGCCCTCGCTTCGGACACGAACTCGGCCGCCGTCGCCTGGGTGGACTCCAGAAGGGCCTTCGCCTCGGCCCGCGCGGACACCTCTACCTCGTCCGCGTGCTTCTGGCGCTCGTCGGCCCGTTTGGTCGCCTCGGCGAGCTGGCGGGCCGCGTCGTCGAGGTACTTCTGGGTCTGCGCGACCGCCTCTTGGTGCGCGGCGAGTGCGGCCTTCTCGGCCTCGTCCCGTCGGGCAGTGATCTCGACCTCCAGGTCGGTGCGGCCCTGCTCGGCGTCGCGGGCGATCGTGGTTCGCGTCTCGTCGACTTCGAACGCGAGCTGCGCGCGGGTCTCTTCCGCGTCGCGTGTGAGGTCAGCCCGCTGCTGCGCGATGTCACGGTCCAGATCGGTGCGCTGCTGCTCGATGTCGTGAGCGAGGCTCGCCCGCGCTGTCGTGATCTCCAGGTCCAGGTCCGCCCGCGCGGTCGCCAGTTCGACGGCGAGGTCCGCGGTCGCCTTCGTGGTCATCCGGTCGAGAGCCGCCGTGGTTGCAGCGGTCTCCTGCGCGAGGGCCGCGTAGGCGGCGGTCGTGTCGGCGTCGAGGAGGGCTCGCGCCTCCGAGATCTCTCGCTCGACAGCGGCGTGCTGCTCGTCGATGTCCTTCGTCAGGGCCGCGCGCCCATCCGCCACCTCGCGGGCAAGCGCGCTGCGGGTGTCCGCCGTCTCGGTGGCCAGGGCCGAGCGAACGGCTTCGGCCTCTGCGGCGAGGTTCTGGCGGGTGTCCTCCGCGTCGCGGGCGAGAGCGACCTCCGCGTCGGCCGTGGACGAGCTGAGGGTGGCCCAGGCGGCATCGGTGTCGCGCAAGAGTGCTGCACGCACAAACTCCTCTTCGCGTTCCAGCGCGGAGCGGCGGGACATCGTCTCCACCTCGAGCGCGGAGCGGCCCTCCGCGAGTTTCTGCTCGAGGGAGGCCTGGGCGGCGGCGAGCTCACGTTGGAGATCGCCTGTCGTCTTCTCGACGGTGGCTGCGAGCTCGGCCGTGACGGTCGCCACGTGCCGCGCGAGATCCGTGCGCTGCTGCTCGACCTCGCGCTCGAGGTCACCGTGCTGCTTCTCGCTGATGCTGTCGAATTCGGCGCGGCCGCGCTCCGTGTCGCGGGCGAGCTGTGCCGCCTGCTCCCGTGCTTCGCTGATCTCCCGGTAAGCCGCGGCGCGGACCTCGGCAGACTCGCGGTCTGCCTCTGCGCGCACGGCGGCGGACTCGCGCCGGGTGGTGCCGCGTAGCTCGGCGGATTCCGTCGCAACGGCGCCGCGGATCGCGGCGGCTTCGAGGAGAGCCTCCTGAGTGACGGCGTCCGCCCGCGCCTGCGCGCTCTCAAGGATCTCGTCGGCTTCGGCATTCGCCGACTGCAGCAGCGCGGACGCCTTCTCGTCGGCGTCGGCGACAAATCCCTCCGCGGTCTCCATCGCATCGACGCGCATCCGGTTCACCTCGAGCTGCACGCTGCTGCGGAGGCGCTCGGCGTCGATGTCGGCCTGGCTGATGAGTCTCGTCGACTGCTCTTCGGCGACCCGCAGCATGTTCTCGAGCTTCATGCCAAGACCGCTGTAACTCGGGCTCCCTGTCTCCTCGATCTCAGACTCGAGATCGCGCACGGTCGCCGAGAGGCGTTTGATCTCTCTCGTCGATTCGACCTTGTCCGAGTTGGCCTTGATCAGCTCGCGACGCAGGTCTTGGAGCGCCTTGTCGACCTCGTCACGGTTGTAACCGCGGATGGCCGTGCTGAAGTCGTCGTCGTCACTGGCCACATTGTCTCCTCGTGGTCGGCGGGCGCTGGCGGCACCGCCGAACTGGACTGAGCTTAGCGACGACTGCGCCCTGCGTAGTGTGAGTCGACGTCAGTATCCGCCCCCAATTTTCCCAGCAGCGAATAATTGGGAGCTCCCAGACTGATCGGCTAGTCTTGAATGTCTTTGTCTGTTGCCATTTTCGGGCCCACCTCGGTCCCGGCACACCCCAAGCTCGTCTCATTGCGCGAGTGGTCGCCCTGCGAACGGGACCGGGTGCGGCCAATTCTGATCGGTCTGGCAACACGAAAGGAGTATGTTCGTGCGCTTTGCCCTAGCTATAGTGGCCTTCCTGATCGGCGTCGGTCTCGGTGGCTACGGAATCGCCCAGACGACGGTGCTCAACGGCCCATCGGAACTCACCGCGACCAGCGAATCAGACAGCGAGGCCCCCGTCACCGTCATCGGTGGGGAGACCCTGAACGCGCTGGACGGCCGCCAGGACGTGAAGATCAGTGGGGCCGACACGATCTTTGCGGCCTATGCCCGCACCGAGGACATTCTTGCCTGGGTCGGCGACGCGAGCTATAACAGCATCGGGTTCGACACCGAGAGCCAGGAGCTCGTGAGCGTGACGAAGAGCGGCGCTGAGCAGAGTGTCCCGCTGCCGGCGGGCTCCGACCTCTGGCTCGCCGAGTACAACGCCGAGGACGAGCTCGATATGAGGCTCAGGCTCGACGAGGAGTTCTCCATCCTCGTCGTTTCTGACGGAACTGAGACTGCCCCCTCGACTGTCGCGATCACCTGGCCGCTCGACAACCGCACGCCGTGGGCCGGTCCGTTCATGGCCGGCGGCGCTCTCATGCTTCTCCTCTCCCTCATCTTCCTGGTCTGGGGCATCCGCAACCGGCGCCGCACGCGCGGCCCGCGACGCAAGAGCATCAAGCCGCCCAAGGCGCAGCGCATGCCCAAGCTGCCGCGGCAGAGAAGCTACCGAGTGAACAAGCCGAAGGCGGTGATGACCAGGCGAGGGCGCCGGTCGACGGGCCGCATGATTGCCGTGCCCGCCTTGCTCATCGGCTCGCTCGTGCTCTCCGGCTGCTCCTCGGACCTGTGGCCCGACCTCGCCGGTCGCGACGCGATCCCGCTCGTCCCGTCGCCCAGCGCATCCGCCGAGGCCGAGGCCGTGGCCGAAGAGCGCCAGCCGCCCGCCGCGACCGTTCGGCAGGTGCAATCGATCGTGTCCGACGTCGCGGAGGTCGCCGCTGCGGCCGACGCGAGCCTCGACACCGAGGCGCTCTCGGCGCGGTTCGACGGCCCCGCGCTCAAGCTGCGCACCGGCAACTACGAGACCCGTGCCAAGGACAGCGCCTTCCCGGCGCTCGCGCCGATCCCGACCGGCCGGCTCGCCGTCGCCCTGCCCCAGTCGCTGCCCAAGGACGTGGACACCAGCTGGCCACGCGCGATCTTCGCGGTCGTCGAGCCGACCATGGAGGAGCCTGCGGAGGGAGCGGAGCCCGTCGAGCCCGCAGCTCCGGTCGCGCTCATGCTGCTCCAGACGTCGCCGCGCGAGCAGTACAAGGTCTACTACTCGGTTGCGCTCGAGCCCGAGGCCGTGCTGCCGCCCCTCGCTCCGCAGACGGTTGGCGCTCCGCGGCTGTCGCCCGATACGAAGCTGCTCTCCATGGCTCCCGGCGAGCTCGCTGCCGCGTACGTCGACGTGCTCACCATCGGCGCGGAGAGCGAATCGTACGAGCTCTTCGACATCGAACGCGACGGGCTCATTCCTAGCGTCGGCGTCGAGGCGCGTAAAGCGCGCTCTGAGGCCCTCGACGACAAGGCCAAGATCGAATTCGGCATCGCGCCCGGTGACGCCGAGACGATCGCGCTCGCCTCGAACGAGTCGGGCGCCCTCGTGAGTATCTACATCGAGGAGACCGAGAGGGTGACCCCCGTCGAGGAGGGCGCCACGATCAACCCCGAGGGCGCCACCAAGACCCTCTCCGGGCTTTCCGGCACGAAAAAGGGCGTCGCAGCCACCTACGGCGACCAGTTGCTCTTTTACATCCCGCCGATCGGCAGCGACGAGAAAATTGTCCTGCTTGGGTTCAGCCAGGTTCTCATCAGCGCCAAGGAGATCAAATGACCAATATCCCTCCCCCCTCCGCGGCTAGCCTCCGAGGAGCGGTCGACCTGTCGTCGCTCGTTCGGCCGCCCGTCACACCGGGCGCCCCGGCACCCGCGCAGGGCACCGGAGGGCCGTCGCTCGTCGTCGACGCGACCGACGCGAGCTTCACGGGAATCCTCGAGCTGTCGAACACGGTACCGGTCGTCGTCGAGCTGCACGGCGGAGTCCCGACCGCGTCGCTCACGGATCTCATCACGGAGTTCGGCGGCAAGCTCGTGCTCGCGCGCGTCGACGCGACGACGAACCCGCAGCTTCAGCAGGCGTTCCAGGCTCAGGTTGCGCCGACCGTCGCCGCTGTGGTGGCCGGCCGCCCTCTCGCCCTGTTCGAGGGAGAGCTGCCCGAGGCCGAGGCCCGCCAGGTGTTCGAGCAGCTGCTCGTCCTCGCCGCGCAGAACGGGGTGACCGGCAGCGTTCCGGTTGCGCCCGCCGATGCGGATGCCGAGGCCGCAGAGCCGGTCGAGGAGCCGCTCCCGCCGCTGCACCAGGCCGCGTACGACGCGATCGAGGCGGGGGACTACCCCACCGCGATGACCGCATACCGCACCGCGGTCGCCCAAGACCCGCGGGACCAGCTGGCCGTCGCCGGCCTGGCCCAGGTCTCCCTGCTGCATCGCCTCACCGGTCTGGCGGCCGGGGCCATCCGCGATGCGGCCGCCGCGGCGCCGTCCGACGTCGACGCCCAGCTGGCCGTGGCCGACCTGGATGTCTCGGGTGGACACCTCGAGGATGGCTTCGACCGGCTCCTGACGCTGTTCCCATCGCTGGACGCCGATGGCAAGAACGCCGTGCGCACTCGGCTGCTCGAGTACTTCGAGGTGGCCGGGGCCGAGGACCCGCGCGTCAGTACCGGGCGTCGCCGCCTTACCGCGCTGCTCTACTAGCGCGCGCTGCCGTGTGGCGCGCTCTCGCAGACCACGCGGCTCTGGCAGCAGCGCTAACTAACTACGCCGTCCACGAACCGCCCACATATGTTGCCTCTGGGCGCTCCCAGAGGACATGTGTGGGCGACTCGCGGGGATGACGGTCGGGCTCCAGATGCCGGGCGCGCCCTGCAGAGAAGCCGCGAACTACTTCCGCAGCTTGAGCCAAAGCCCGGCGAGCGGCGGAAGGGTGAGTTCCACGGATGCCGGACGCCCGCCCCACTGCTCGTCAATCGCGGTGACGGCACCGAAGTTGCCGACTCCCGAGCCGCCGTATTCGACGGCATCCGTGTTGATGAGCTCATCCCAGACACCCGCGGACGGGAGCCCGACGCGGTACGGCCCGATCGGATTGCCGGAGAAGTTCATGATCACGGCGATCGGCTGGCCGTCCTTCGACCAGCGCAGGAACGAGACAACGTTCTGCTCCGCGGCGCCGCCGTCGATCCATTCGAATCCGGCGGGGTCGTTGTCCTGCTCCCAGAGTGCGCCCTCCTCGCGGTAGACGCGGTTGAGCTGCCCCACGAGGTTCAGCAGGCCTCGGTGCACGGGCTGGTCGAGAATCCACCAGTCGAGACCACGCTGCTCCGACCACTCGGATGGCTGCCCGAACTCCTGCCCCATGAACAGCAGCTGCTTGCCCGGGTGCGACCACATGAACGACAGGTACGCGCGCAGGTTGGCGAGCTTCTGCCACTGGTCGCCAGGCATCTTGTGCAGCAGGGAGCCCTTGCCATGCACGACCTCGTCGTGGCTCAGCGGCAGCAGGAAGTTCTCGGTGTACTGGTACACCATGCTGAAGGTGATTTCGCCGTGGTGGTGCGAGCGGTGCATCGGGTCGGTCTGCATGTACGACAGTGAGTCGTGCATCCAGCCCATGTTCCACTTCAGCCCGAATCCGAGCCCGCCGCCGGCGGTGGACCGGCTGACGCCCGGGAACGCCGTCGACTCCTCGGCGATCATGATCACGCCGGGGCTGCGCTTGTAGGCGGTCGCGGTGACCTCCTGCAGGAAGTTGATCGCCTCGAGGTTCTGGTTGCCGCCGTGGATGTTGGGCTCCCACTGGCCGTCCTCGCGGGAGTAGTCCAGATAGAGGATGGATGCGACGGCGTCGACCCGCAGGCCGTC
>Ga0136639_10000587_pt1 | contig 12407 bp, 12 predicted proteins | sample AntDrymUQ8592106_2_FD_113739 | JGI IMG/M metagenome (GOLD analysis project Ga0136639, IMG submission 113739) | Polar desert sand microbial communities from Dry Valleys, Antarctica - metaG UQ859 (21.06) | ecosystem: Environmental > Terrestrial > Soil > Desert | place: Antarctica: Dry Valley...
CACTCTTGCAAAGATATGCCGACCGAACTGCCGGAGGGACTTGTTCTCTCGGCGATTCCGGTGCGCGAGGATCCGCGAGATGTCGTTGTGGGCCGCCCGATTGCGGACCTGGGGCCCGGTGCCGTTGTCGGTACAAGTTCGCTGCGCCGCGCGTCCCAACTGCATTCTCTCCGACCGGACTTGAAGATCGAGAACATACGCGGCAATGTCGATACCCGGCTGAGGAAGCAGCGCGAAGGCCAGTATGACGCGATCATCCTCGCCGCGGCCGGCTTGCATCGACTGGGACTGGGCGAGCACATCGCCGAGTATCTCCCACCAGAGGTGATGATGCCAGCCGTCGCGCAAGGGGCGTTGGCGATCGAAACGCTTCTCTCCGGCCCTGGATTCGACGCGGCTCGGCAGCTCGACCATGCGGCAACCCGGCTTTGTGTGACGGCTGAGCGGGCGACCCTACGGGCGCTAGGCGGCGGCTGCCAAGTGCCGATGGGGGCCCATGCGGTCCTCGCCTCCGCGGAACTCCATTTGGCCGCCGTCTGCATCTCTCCCGATGGTTCGCTCGTGATCCGCGCCGACGCTCAGGGCACCGATCCGGAAGCGCTCGGCGCGGCGTTGGGGGCCCGCTTACTCGCTGGTGGGGCGCGTTTAATTCTCGATCAGGTCTACGCGCAGTGAACGTCTATCTGGTCGGCGCCGGGCCCGGCGACCCCGGCCTGTTGACGCTGAAGGGGCGCGACGCCTTGGCCCGCGCCGACGTCATCCTCCACGACCACCTGGCCAGCGACGCGATCCTTGATTTCGCTCGACCCACGGCGGAACGCATCTACGTCGGCAAAAAGAAAGCCGATCATACGATGCCTCAGGAAGAGATCGCCCGGCTCATGATTGGGCATGCCCGCGCGGGTCATGTTGTCGTTCGGCTGAAGGGCGGAGACCCTTTGCTGTTCGGCCGGGGCGGGGAAGAGATGGAAGCGTTGGTCGATGCGGGCATCCCTTATGAGATTGTCCCCGGCGTGACGGCGGCCCTCGGGATCGCCGCCTATACCGGCGTACCGCTGACCCATCGCGACCATGCCAGCGCGGTCACGTTTGTCACCGGTCACGACCCGGGGAAGATCGATTGGTCCCGCATCGGGCACTCCGAAACGTTAGTGATCTACATGGGGCTCACCGCCATCGGTGAGATATCGGCACAGCTCATCGCGGCGGGGCGTTCGCCTTCTACTCCGGCGATGGCCGTCCGCTGGGGTACCCGCACCGACCAGCAGACGATCGTAGCGACCCTGGCCGATCTACCCGCCCGAGTCGCCGCCGCCCAAATGCGGCCCCCGGCCTCAGTCATCATCGGCGAAGTGGTGGCCTTACGGGAAAAGTTGAACTGGTTCGAAAAGTTGCCGCTCTTCGGGCAGCGCATCCTGACCACGCGTGTCGGCATGGCCGAACCGCTCCGGTCGCTCGGCGCCGAGGTGATCGAACTGCCGGCGATTGCGATCGAGCCGCCGCTGGATGCAGCGCCGCTGGCTGACGCCATCGCCCAACTCGCCATTTACGATTGGCTCGTTTTTACGAGCGCTAACGGCGTCCAGGGCTTTCTCAAAGCACTCGATGAGAGCTCGGTTGATCTGCGCCAACTGCGCGCCCGGCTCTGCGCTGTCGGCCCGGCCACGGCGGCTGCGCTGGCGGCGATCCACCTCAAGGTCGACGTGATTCCTGACGAGTTCGTCGCCGAAAGCCTGGTCGCCGCGATGGCGAAGTTCGATCTCTCCGGCCAGCGGATACTCCTACCGCGGGCCGCTGTCGCTCGCGATGTAGTGCCGGATGCCCTGCGGCATCGTGGTGCGCAAGTCGACATCGTTGAAGCTTATCGAACCGTCGTCCCGGCCACCGACCTGTCTTCTATCAAAGCGGTCGACTGGGTTACCTTTACGAGTTCCAGCACCGTGAAGAACTTCCTGGCGTTGGGAGGCGGACTTCTTCTCGAGCGGGGTGCGCAGGTCGCCTCCATCGGCCCAGTGACCAGTGAGACGGCCCGCCAGCATGGGCTCACCGTCGCCGCCGAGGCCAGCGACTTTACGCTTGCAGGATTAATTGCCGCGGTTGTCGAATATCGCCAAAGTCATTCGCTATAGGCTGGGACGGTTTCTTTTCCTTCTTCACGATCCAACGGATTCACCGTTCTTCTCGTTGAGCCATGCCGAGATGCAGGTGGTCATCGAACTCTACACGGTCTGGGCCAGCAAGCTTGCGGCCGAAGGGCGCATGAAAGGCAGCAATAAGCTGCAAGACGGTACGGCTCGCCAACTTGTATCGGTCCAACTGAAATCGGAAGGAGCCAGATCGAATCTGGGTATTCGCGTCCATATATGCCCTCGCCCCAAATCACTGAATCCGCGCCATGTGCCGCAGTTGCGACGACACAGTCGAATCGGGGCCGTCTGCTGGTGAGATGGGGCAATTCCCACTACTTTCCGAGGCGTTCGTTCAATTTGACGCCATTCAAACGTAGAGTATGACAATCGGATCGATAGATCCATGTGCCTAAAAAATCCCCGCCTGAAAGGCGGAGCGGTTTCCTTATGATCGAATTCAATCCTCACGATCACGTTGAGTTAACACAAACTTACAAAGCACGGCGTGACGGCGTCGCGCCGTGCTCGGCTACCAAGCCCTGCAGGCCGCGATGCAGGCTGCCGAACTAAGCACTTGGCACATGGAAGCTGGAAGCCGGCATCGCCGCGGCGCAGGCCTCACATCATTATGCTATATAGCAATTTACATAAGGTCAAGCCTACGTCCATCGTCCGTCTCAACTGGGCCGTGGCTCTGTCCCAGGCCTGGCAAGGCCGCCAAGCGCGGGAGTCGCTCGCCGCCGTCGTCGCCAACGGTGACCTCGCCGGCTATCCGCCGCTGGCCGCTACTTTGCGCGCCGGCTTTTAGACTCCATCGATTTCGCCAGCTTCTCGCGATCCTCTGCCTTCAAGTTCTCGCTTCGCGAAATCTGCTGCAAATCCTTCATCGCTTGGCGGGCGGCCGTGCGGTCGACGGTTTCGCCGGACTTCTTCTTCCCGCGCGCGCCGTCGAGCACTTTAATGGCGGCGTCGTACTTCGCCCGTTCCTGTTCATTCAGGTTTCCGTTGCGGACCGCGGAATCCAGATCGGCGCGCATCGCCTTCCGGCCGCTACCCTGCTTCTTCGCGAAAGCCGGAGTCAAGACGAGCGCCAGCATCAAACATGCAGACAAGAATAATTTTTTCATGTCTACCTGAACCCAGTTTTTTATCGCGGGTTGCGGTAGCTTTGTAACGATGTCTTCCGCGCATATCCAAATGACCGCTGCCCTCAGCGACTACCTCCGCGAGGTCTCCCTCCGTGACCACCCCCTGCTCGCTCGGCTCCGGACGGAGACGGCCGCACTCCCCCGCGCCCGCATGCAGATCACCCCGGAACAAGGCCAGTTTATGCAGCTACTGCTCCGCACCCTCGGGGCCCGCCGCACCATCGAAATTGGCGTCTTCACCGGCTACAGTGCTCTCTGCACCGCCCTCGCCCTGCCCGCCGATGGCCAAGTGATCGCCTGCGATGTCAGCGAAGAATGGACCGCCATCGGTCGCCGTTATTGGCTCGAAGCCGGCGTTGCCGATAAGATCGACCTGCGTTTGAGCCCCGCTGTCGAGACCCTCGACGCACTCCTCGCCGATGGACAGGCTGGCCAGTTCGACTTCGCCTTCATTGACGCGGACAAAGACAACTACGACGCCTACTACGAGCGTTGTCTCCAACTCGTTCGCCCCGGCGGGATCATCGCCGTCGACAATGTCCTGTGGCACGGCGACGTCATCGACCCCTCCAAGCAAGACCCCGACACCGTCGCCATCCGAGCCCTGAATCGTAAGCTGCACCTGGACCCCCGCATCGAACTTTCCATGCTGCCGATGGGGGACGGGCTTACCGTCGCCCGAAGACTTCTCTGAGCACGGAGGTCACCCGTGCCGCGGGGTTCTTTCGCATCTTCGTTTCTTCCTGCGCCACCATGTAAAACAGGCCGTAGAGGGCTTTTCCCACGACGTAGTCTTCAATATTCTCGACGTCTTTATTGGCGAACGGAAGTTTTTGATACCGGCCGATCAGGTCGTTGAACTGCTTCGTTGCGCCCGTCTGCCCCATCGCCTCCACCACGGGCGGCCGAAAGGCCACGCCCAACGGCTCTTTTGTCTTGGTCTTGAAGAAATCGGTGATGGCCGTATCGCCGCCGGAGAGCAGCCTCCGGGCGTCGTTGAAATTGAATGTCTTGATCGCGTCGGCAAAGATCGGCTTGGCCGATGGCGCCGCCCGCTCTGCCGCCCGGTTCATCGTCATCACAAACTGGTCAACCTTGCCGCGCATACCGATCATGGTTAGCCCATTCACTAAAGCCTTCAGCTTCTGCGGCATCAGGATCTTAATGGCTTCGTTCCGAAAATAGCCATCCACACGACCGGTCAAGTCGACCGCCGCGTTCAGCCCGATCGTCAGGGCTTCCTTCAAGCCCAGACTGGTTCGGTCGGTCTGAGCCGGCACAATTCCGACGCTTAGAGTCCACAGAAACGAACGGCGGTAGATCACCATATGAAGTCCTTCGCCTCCTTGCGGCGCGCATAACTATCTAGAATATGGACGACCCGCAATCGTTTCACCTTGTCGCTCGAAAGCGCTCCGATCGGAATATAAATGATCGACCGATTCAACCGGCTGGCGATCGAACGGAACACGCTCCGCGGAGGTTTTGCGGCTACGTAAACCACGTGGCGCTCTACCGAGTAGTCGAGCGCGGCCAGCAGCAGCGTCTCCGATTTCGACTCCGCAAACGCATAGTCCGGGTCGCTCCAAACGTAGGCCATGCGCCGGGCCGGCAACGTCATCAGGAACCCGCCGTACTCCGCCCGGCCAATCCCGGGACCAACCACATGCCCCGCCGGGTTAGTCGCGTAAAAGGCCATATCTGACTCATTTTGATTCTCTCCCTGCCACGTCGCCAAGTACGTATACTTATCGTCCACGTCCTCCTCGAAGATCACGCAGAGAGCCCCCACATCGCCGTTTATCCGATTCCCTTCGCGAACGAAAATCTTTCTCTTGTGCCAGTTCCGCAGCGTCTCCCGCAGGTCGACGCCGTCGAGCAGCGACGTCGTAAACTCCTGCACCCGCATCCGGTCTTCGCTCAACAGCCGCCGTGCCTTGTCCTTTAAGACGCGGCCATAATTTTCAATTTCAAGATCCTCCGGCGGATAGCTACAGATCGATTCGCCGTCCAGCTTATGCTTCCAGTCGCCGGGTTCCTTTTCCTTTTTCCGCTGCTTCAGGCCGCGGGGCATCAGCCTCTGCTTGGGTCTCGGTAAGCGCCGCCGCAACCGAATCTTCTTCGTGTTCAGCCAGACGTCGTCGGCCTGAATCCGCATGGTCTCCATGTCCGGAGCAATCTGTTGCGCGGCGTACTTATTGGCGAGTTCCCAAACCTCCCAGCCGTAGTTGTCGTCCACGATCGAACGCGCCGCCAGAGTCACATCAAACAGCCCGGCCACCAGATCGTTCGCGGTCCTGGCCAGGTTCCGGGTGTATTTGGCCAGCAGTCGCCGTTGCCAATGGGAAACAGTATCCCCTGTGCTCTTGTGATACGCCGCCTCTGCCTCGCGCAAAAGATCGAAGTTAGCGCGCTGGCGATCAATCAAAGCGTCGTCTTTGCGGGCGATGCGCCAGAGTTCGTAGCGCTGCTGAAGATACGGCATCTCGGTCGTAATCTCGGCCAAGCACTCGGGGTCCGGGTTCACCAACCGCACCCGGGATGCCTTCACGCGCTTGGAGGGCTCTTCCTGCGGAATCTGCATCGCGTCAAGAAGCGGATCGAGCAGATTGAACGAAACCAGAATCAACGTGTCGGCGAAAGGGTCCGCTCCCTGCAACCGCCACGCCATCCCGGCCGCATGGGCTTCCAGGTCTTCGTGGCGGGGCGGGGGATTCAGCCGGTAAGCCTCCGTGTACTTTTCGAGGCCAATCCGCCGCACCGCGTAGGGGTCCGGGTAGCTGGCCGGGACGTGTGGCCGATCCTGCAAGCTGGGTTCAATAAACAGCACCTGGGCCCCGATCTCTCGCGCCGTACGCACCGCTTCCACGAACGGGTCGCACGGCTCCACCGGCACGTAGACAAACGAATCTTCGTCCAGTTCCAGCGCGTCCGGCGTCGGATACATCAGCGCGGAAAACTGCGGCAGCCGATCGATCGCCCGCAGATAAAACTCTTCGCAGGTATGGGGTAACTCCACCGCCACCACCTTCGGCAGGTCGGTCAGGATGGTCTGCCGTACTTCGATGGCGAACTCCATCCTGCCCGGCACCACCGGGAAATACCGCCACGCGCCGCGCCGCAGGCTGCCGGCGTCGTCAGTCCCGGGGAACATACCGCAGGGCCTCTTCGCCTAGCGTTTCCAGAATCGCGGTCCGCATGGCGTCGCCGGCCATCGCCGAGTCCTTGGCCATGTGCTTCAGCTTGCACGTGTACCGGGCGATGTTGATGCCGTCACGGGCGGAGTAGCGTTCGTCGGCCGCATGGGCGTGTTGCAGAAATTCGGTGACGTATTCGAGAATGCTGTCATCGGCAAACGGCAGGTTCTCCCGCAGAATCGCCAACTCCTCGTCGTAGTTCGGGAAATCAATCAGGATCTGAGGCTGTAGCCGCGAGTGGATGTACTCCGGCAGGTCGAACGTGGAACTGTCGTCGTTCATCGTCGAAACGATGCGGAACAGCGGATGGGCTTTGATCTTGATCCCGGCAATGATCGACTCGACGTAGCGCCGGTTGTCCAGCAAAGGAGCCAGCGACGCCCACGACTTCTCGCTCATTCGGTTGCCTTCGTCCAGAATGCAAATGCCGCCCCGGATCATGGCCGTCACGAGCGCTGAAGCGACGTAGCGGAGTTGGCCTTCGCCTTCAATCACCGGCGTCACCAGCAAGTCTTCCGGGCGCGTATCCGAAGTTGCCTGCATAATGTAGACGTCGCGCCCCAATCGCTTGGCGGCGGCGTAGGCGAGCGTCGTCTTGCCCACTCCCGGCTTGCCCACTAAGCGTGGGCTCATCGGCAGGTCACGCTCATCAATCACTAACCAGGCAGCGAGTAGCTGGCGCAAGACTTCATCTTGCCCTACCCATTCAATATTCAGTTCATCGGGATGCGCCAGGTGGAGGCGGACCCCATCCAATTCAACGACCATCTCGTCATTGTCGCAGTAAACTAGGAACTTGTTGTCCCGTGTTCTCCTCTTCTTTGTGCTCCCCGCCGCGACTTGGGCCGATGTCGAACTCCATCTTACGTTTCGCATGCTCGAAAAAGTGGTGAGTGAGCAGCTGTTCACCGCCGAAGGTCGCACGTACGTCCGTGGCTCAAAAACGGATAACTGTACTTTCGCCTACCTCGAAACGCCCCGCATCGGCGAGTCTGGCGGCCGCCTCATCGTTCGCGCCCGGTTTGCCGGCCGATCGGCGATAGACTTCCTCGGTCGCTGTGTCGGCATGGGGGAGTCATTCGATGTCATCATTCTCGCGACGCCGTACGTCGACAAAACGCTACTCCGATTGAAGGACGTTGTCGTCGAACCGGCCGATGGCCGGCGCAGCCTCTATTCCCGCCGCGTTTGTCAGGGGCTCACCGCCGAACTCCCCCGCCAGATGCTGTTCGACATCGCCCCCGAAGCCAAACGAATTCTGGAAGCGCCCCACCCGGATTTTCCGTTCGAGCGCAGGCTCACCGATCTTCACATCCCCTGGGTGACGATGACCCCGGAGGCCTTCGTGGTTGCGCTCTCGTTTCGGCTACGGGTGCAATATCTACTCGTACCGCAGCGCTTCCACCGGATCGAGCCGCGAGGCTTTGAACGCCGGCCACACGCCGAAAAAGAGACCAATGCCCACACTAACTCCGAAGCCAACTCCAATCGCCCAGATCGGAACTACGCTCGGTAGCGCAGGCACCAGCTTGCCGATAAGCAGCGTTACCAGAACCGAAATAATGATCCCCAACAGCCCCCCGATGCCGGTCAACGTAACCGCCTCGGTCAGAAACTGAAGCACGATATCCCCACGTCGCGCCCCCAGCGCCTTTCGCGTTCCAATCTCTTTGGTCCGCTCGGTCACGCTCACGAGCATAATGTTCATCACCCCGATACCACCGACGAGCAAACCCAAGCCCGACAACGCCGTCGAGACTAGAATGATTAGCCCGTTGATCGAATTGAACCGGGCGATGATCTGGTCCGCAGTCGTAATCGAGAAGTCGTCCTCGGCCGCTGTTGGCGTCTTTCGAAAACGGCGCATCACCTCTCGGATCTCTTCAAACGCATCGTCCCGCCTGCCCGGCAACGCCTTGGCTGTCACGCTAAATCGGTCGATACTCGGATAGCGCAAGCGCGCCACCGACAAGGGTATCGTCACTTGTCGATCAATCGGATTCTCTCCGAAAAAGCTGCCTTTGGCCTCCTCAGTAATCCCGATAATCGCGTACTCCTGCCCCGCTACGGTAACCGATTGCCCTACCCCGCCGCCGGATGGAAACAGCGCCGCCGCCAGCTTAGGGCCAATCAAACAGACCCGCGCCGCCCGCTGATCTTCTTCCTGGGTAAACGGCCTCCCCGCGATGAAGTTGCGCGGATTCGTAATAAACACGCTGGCCGAAGCTCCCTGCATGCTCACCTGATCCGATTCAAACCCCGGCACTTTGGCCGTGATCGGGCTCCGGCCGATGATCCCCGGAAGGAACATCGTCACACTCGTCTCTTCCACCGAAGGAACCAGCCGCTTGATCAGTTCCGCATACTCCGGCCCCACCACCCGCCGCCGCAATTCGTTCACCCGCGGGTCCTGATTCGGGTCCCCCGAATAGCGCCCAATGAAAATGTTGTCCGGCCCAAACTCCGAAAAAAACGTCGTGATGCCCTGCTGTAAACCCGTCAACAGGCTCGACACGGTCACCACCGTCGTGATGCCGATCACAATGCCCAGAATCGTCAGCATCGAACGAAAACGGTTCGTCCAAACGGCGTCCAAAGCCATAGAAATTGACTCGGTAAAGGAAATGGTTCCGACTGTCATGTGTTATTCCGCTCGCAATGCTTCTACCGGGTCCAACTTCGCGGCTTTCGATGCCGGATACCAACCAGAAACTACGCCAACGGTGCTCGATACGAAAATCGCCAAAAATACATACGTCCCGGTGATCTCGAGCGGTGCTTCGAAGGCAATGGAAAGTCCCAGCGTCAGAACATAGGCCAAGCCCAGCCCGATCATTCCCCCTAATACCGACATCATGAGCGACTCAATCAGGAACTGCAGCAAAATATCACTCCGCCGCGCGCCGAGCGATTTGCGAATACCAATCTCACGGGTCCGCTCGGTCACGCTGACGAGCATAATGTTCATGATCACGATGCCGCCGACCACCAGAGAGATCATCGTTACCGGAACGACAACCACCTTGATCAAACCCAAAATCTGGTCAATAAACGCCCGAATCGAATCCGGCGTCAAAAAGTCGAAATTATCGGCCTGCGCCGGACGCGTGCGGAATCTCGTCCGCAGCGCGACGCGGGTAATGTCCAAACTCTGGTCCAGCGTCAGCCCCGTTTCCTTACGGGGACGGGCGAAAATCGTAATGTTATTCGCCGGGCCGATCAGTCGAGTGAAAACGTCAGAAGCAATGTAGACCGAGTTGTCCTGCGACCGTCCGCCTGCGCTGCCTAGCTTCTCCTGCACCCCCAGCACCGTAAATTCGACGCCGCGCACCGTAATCTTTCGACCCAAAGGAGAGACGCCAACAAAAAGCTTCTCGCGCACTTCGTCGCCAATTACGCAAACGTTCTGGCGCGTCGCTTCCTCCTGCTCGGTGAAAAAACGGCCGTCGGTCAGCACGACGTCGCGGATGTCGGGTAGGTTCGCCGCTACGCCGAGGATTGCCGCGCCTTCATAGGTCGTCTCATTTCGTTTGATGTCTTCGACGCGCGTCCGGTACGGGGAATACAAAATCTGATCCCCGGTTGTGAGTCGTAGATAGCTGACGTCCTCACCGCGGATTTGCTTGTTTACGCGGAGCTTTTCGGCGCGCTCCTTGCGCGTCAAACGCCCGACGTTGGCAATCTGTGCGATCAGGTAGGTCTCGCTACCAAACGCCTTCGACGTCGTAATTTCAGCGTAGTTGCCCAGCCCTTCAATCGCGGCACCCACCAACACGACGCTGGTCACGCCGATGATAATGCCGAGCAGGGTAAGAAACGTACGCAGCTTATGAGCTCGCAACGAACTGGCGGCTAGTCCAATAGCAGTGAATAATTTATAGCGGAATGAAGACACGAGGAGTTCTTCCTAGGATGACAGGAATCTCAGGGAGTGGCCACTACGACCACTTCCTGCACCGCGTCGCCGCTCTCGGTCAGCTCCACGTCCACCGTCCGCGTCGTCTCCCCGATCGTCACTCGAACCCGATGCCGTCCCAGAAACCCCCGCGTCGACCACTCTCCGGTATCCTCCGTGAAACCCTTTTCGCGAGTCCACCATTCGCCCAGTACCAGCCGTTCGTAGGCCTCCGCCATCGGCCGCGGTGACCAGTCCCGCCGATACATCCCGCCGCCCTGCGCAGCCAGCCAATGGGCCCCATCCCAAAAACCCCACAGCAGGAAGCTCTTCATTTCCGGATAAGAAAACGCCGCAGTCATATAGTCGGCTAGATATTTGCCTTGCGCCTCTTCATCCCGAATGCCACCCAACACCACGTCGAACTCCGTGATCTCCAGCGGCAACCCGAACTGCCCCAGTTCCTCCCACGTCTCGAGCACCCGCGGAATCGGCGTCAGCGGAACATTCATATGCCCCTGGTCGCCCAGCATTGTAATCGGCGCCCCGTTGTCGATCATCTCGCGGATCACCCGCATAATCCCTTGCCGCTGGGGATCGTTGGCTCCGGCCCGCACGTTCGAAATGTTGTAGTCGTTATAAACAAGGCCCACCGCGGGGTCAATCTCGCGCGCCCACTGAAACGTCTTCCACAGCAGATCGCGACCTCCGTCGCGGATCACTTCGGTATTGGTTACCGCTTCGTTGATCACGTCCCACAGCACCACTCTCCCCCGCGTCCGCGAAGTCGCGTCCTTCACCCGCATCTCAATCGCGTCCCGCAACGCCTGCCCGCGCAGATCCCGCACGGTCGTCGGCAGGTATCGATAGGACGGCCAAAAAAGATTGTGGCCCCGCACCGGCAGCCCATTCTCCGCGCACCAATCCAGCATCCGGGAAGCGGTCGGCCATCCGTTGCCGTTCTGGAAATTCCACTTCGTCGCATTCTCGGGCACCGCATAGTTGAACAGCCGGCGAATCGTCGCGCGATACTTCTCCCCATCCGCGCTGTTCGCAAACAACGGCCCATCCGCAATCGCGGTTCCGAAGCGGAAGCTATGCCGCAACTGCTCCACCTCCACCTTCGCCAAGTGGATCGGCAAACCTTCGGCATCCACCACCTTCACCCGCAACCCGCCCATCCGAATCTGCCGAATTCGCTCCTGCGCCGACTCCCGCCAACTGTCGTCCACCACTTGGCCACCGTACGGATCAAAGCCGATGGTCGGCGGCACCGTCGTCTCGCCGCTCCAATCCTCGAGGCGCCAACCGGCGAACTCCACCGAGCCGATATCCAAACCCAGCCGCACCCGCATCGCCGCCGTACGAGCGCCAAACGCCAATGCCGGGTACGCAAATGCAAACTCTTTCCACTCCGGCGTTAGCCGCACCAGCGTATCGAGTGCTTTCGTATTCGGTGCCGCGTTCAACTCGTGAATGAACCCCACCCGGCTGCCGCTGGCCGACCGCGCCCAAAACCGAAACCGAACCGACTGCCCGGCGCGCGTCTCGCCCGGAATCACCAGCGAAAGCTGCGGGCTCCAAGGTTGGCCCGGCGTCACGGCCGTCGTTGTCGCCCGCAGCGCCGTCGCAAAGCCGCCTTGGCTTCCTTCCGCGCTCACCGTTTGCAGATTCTGCGGCTGCGGATGGCTCCAACTCGCCTCCGCAATTAAATCCGGTTGCGCCCAAGTGTTCGCCACCACCAACCCAAACAGAAAAATCGTTCGCATCTCTCTCAATTCTTGCAAATCCCTGCACGCCGATTCGTAACGCGACGTCATATGATAAGGAAACTGTATGCGTACCCTTGCCGCCCGTAACCGTCGAATCAGCCGCCGAGGCTTCACCCTGATGGAATTGATGATCGTCGTTGCCATCATCTTCGTCATCCTGGCAATCGCCGTGCCGAAATACAACCAGTCCAAAATGCTGGCCAACGAAATCTCGGCCACGCGCATGGTCGGGACCATCCACACTACCCAGGCTCAGTACCAGAGCC
>Ga0136639_10000589_pt1 | contig 12393 bp, 7 predicted proteins | sample AntDrymUQ8592106_2_FD_113739 | JGI IMG/M metagenome (GOLD analysis project Ga0136639, IMG submission 113739) | Polar desert sand microbial communities from Dry Valleys, Antarctica - metaG UQ859 (21.06) | ecosystem: Environmental > Terrestrial > Soil > Desert | place: Antarctica: Dry Valley...
AGCTGGTCGGGTATCTCGCGAGCAGCGAGTTCCAGATGCCATAGCCGATGAGCGAGGCTGCGACGGCGGTGTAGACGGTGCTGAGGATCGCGACGAGCGAGATGTTCACGATCGAGTCGATCACCACGGAGGGAGTGTCGACGAGCAGAGCGAGCGCGAGGCTCGGAATCGGAACGACGAGCCCCGACCAGACGACGAGCGAGAGACCGGATGCCGCCTTCGCGCGCCGGCTCAGCACGTTGCCGATCGCCCAGGCCAGCGCGGCGAGCATCGTGATTACGAGCGGCAGCCAGGGGGCGGCGGCGCTGTGTCCGACAACGACAACGGTGAGGCCGGCCATCCCGACGATGATGCCGACCAGCTGCCTCCTCGTCGGCCGCTCCCGCAGCACGATCGCCGAGACGATCACCGAGAGCACGACCTGGGTCTGCAGCAGCAGCGAGGCAAGGCCGGCCGGCATCCCGAGCGCCAGCGCGAGGTAGAGCAGCGCGAACTGCCCGAGGCTCAGAAACGCGCCGATCGCCAGAATGTTGCGCCAGCCGATCGCCGGCGGCCTGATGAAGAAGATGGCCGGCACGATGACGATCAGAAACCGGATGGCGACGAAGACGAGCGGCGGGACATCCGCGAGCCCCGCATCGATCACAACGAAGTTGAGTCCCCAGATGACGACGACGAGAAGGGCAAGCAAAGTGTGTCGTGGGGTCACTCGGTCTAGCTTGCCAGCATAAAGTGGTGTCAGTGATCGAGTTCGACGGCGCAAGCGCCATCTTTGTGGCCATCGGCGTCGCGACCCTTGCCGCAGCGCTGCTTCCGCGCCTCCTCGGCAAGGTGCCAATCTCAATGCCGATGGTGTTCCTCGGCGCTGGCATGCTCGCCTTCGTGCTGCTGCCCGACCTCCCCGATCCCGACCCGATCGACAACAACGCGATCGCCCTGCACCTCACCGAAGTGTGCGTGATCATCTCCCTGATGGGGGCCGGCCTCGCCCTCAACCGGCCGGTCGGCTGGCGGAGCTGGTCGACGACCTGGCGGCTTCTCGCGATTACCATGCCACTGTCGATGCTCGCCGTCGGCATACTCGGCTGGGCCGTCCTCGGCCTCGGTGCCGCGAGCGCCGTGCTGCTTGCCGCCGCACTCGCCCCCACCGACCCGGTGCTCGCGACGGAGGTTCAGGTGAGCGAGCCCCAATCCGACCCCGACCATGACGACGACGAGGCCAGGTTCGCGCTCACCTCGGAGGCTGGTCTCAACGACGGACTGGCGTTCCCCTTCACCTATGCGGCGGTCGCCATCAGCCTCGTCGGCGTCGCCCCGGCCGCGTGGCTGGTCGACTGGGTGCTCATCGATGTGATGTGGAGGCTCGCCATCGGGGTGATCATCGGGCTCGTCGTCGGCTGGATGCTGAGCAAGGCCTTCTTCTCAAACAGGGCCGGCCGGTTCGCGCTCGCCGAACAGGCGGAGGGGTTCGTGGCCCTCTCCGCCACCTTCCTCGCCTACGGGATCGCCGAGCTCGCCGAGGGCTACGGCTTCATCGCCGTGTTCGTCTGCGCCGTCACTGTCCGCGCCGCGGAGCGCACGAACGGCTACCACGGTGTCCTGCACAAGTTCGTCGAGCAGATCGAACGAATATTGACCATCACCGTGTTGATCCTGCTCGGCGGGGCCGTCGTGCGCGGCCTGTTCGACGACATCGGCTGGGCCGAGGTCGCCATCGCGGCCGCCTTCCTGCTCGTCATCCGTCCGATCGCCGGCTGGATCGGCCTGAGCCTGGGCAAGTCGGGCACCAACGAGCGAGGCGTGATCGCGTTCTTCGGCGTGCGCGGCATCGGGTCGCTGTTCTACGTCGCCTACGCACTCAACGCCGGAGACTTCCCCGACGCCGAGCGGCTCTGGGCAATAGTCGGGCTCGTCGTCGTCGGATCGATCCTCATCCACGGCATCGCCGCCACCCCCGTCATGGCGCTTCTCGACCGTTCCCGTCGCCGCGAGACGGACAGGCGCGGTGGCGGGCCCGCCGACGTCGCGGGGACCCCGGTCTAGACGACGTCCTCGCTGCGCACCCTCGGCCCAGGCCCACCCTCCTCGCGCAGGTCCGAGTGGCGATCGCACCACCAGTAGAACGCGGCGTACCCGAGCAGGGACAGCACGATCCCGGTGACGAAGAGCGGCGCGGCGGGCCTCGACCACTGGAGGTCGCCCCGGGCGAAGACGAGGGCGAGGGCGATGAAGGACAGGCTGAACAACTGTGCTTGGTGGATCCACCGGAACGCACTCCAGCGTTCGTCGAAGAATAGCCAGAGGTTCACCATCCCGGGCAGCGTGAGCACCGCGCCGACGATGCGCCCGGTCAGCGGGGTGAGGTCCCACGCCCACGTCGACAGGAACGCCTGCGGAACCAGGAACAACGCGAGGCCGACGAGCAGCGCGAGCACGCCGAGCGACCCGAGCCCGGCCCGAACCCGGAAGGGGATGCGGAAGTCGCCTTCCTCGGCGAGGCCGTCGTCGGACTGGCGGTTCGCGAGCAGGGTGCCAAGCACGAGGAAGGGAGTCACCAGGTACAGAACGAGCCACGCGATGAATGACACGTGCCCCGCGTGGAAGCGATCGACGTGCAACAGCGTCGCTACGCCCGCGAGGCTCGCGAAGACGACGATGGCGGGGAATCCGTGCCGGACGCGGTGCCAGCGGGTCTGCCAGACAACGTGCACGAAGAACCAGACGCCGCCGAGATAGGCCGAGCCGAGCAGCATCGCTGTGAGCGGGGGCTGGATCGTCCACGCGAACACAAGCTCCGTCTCGGTGGGGAGCAGATAGAGCAGAACACTTCCGACGACGAGGAACGGCAGGATCAGCAGCGCGAGCCACTTCGTGAACGGCGTCATCTCGTCGCGCGCCCGCCCGGTCACGGAGTGTTCCCCGCAAGTGCGAATGCGACGACATCCTCCATCGACATGTCCCGCCCCTCGGTGCGCGCCGCCTCGAGGGCGGACGCGTCGTCCCCGGCGAGGATCGGGGCGAGGTAGCGCTGGTGGAACGAGAAGCTCGTGGCGTTGTAGAGCCCGGTCTGTTTCCTCAGCGCCTCGGCCGCCCGCAGAAGACGACCGGCGCGCTGGATCTCCCGCTCGGCTGCGGCGATCGCGATGAGCCCCTCGAGTCCGTAGGCGACTCCCTCGGCGTGTCCGAGCTTCGCCGAGGTGGAGAGGCTCTCGTTGAACGCGTCGCGGGCCTCGTCGATCGACCCAGCCACGAGTTTTGCCCAGCCCAGATGATGCAGTGCGATCGCGGTGCCGAGCTCCTCGTGCCGGTCCCGGGCGAGCGACAGGCTCTCCTGGAAGCGGTGCACCGAGCGGTGGATCTTCTGGTCCATAAGCGCGACCCGGCCGAGGGCCACGAGCGCCATCGCCTCGCCCCAGCCGCCGCCTTGCTCGCGGAACAGCTCCAGGCTTTTCAGCAGGGCCTCATCCGCATGGGCCGGGTCGGGCTTCTCATCGGCAAGCAGGGCGAGGGCCACCGAGATGAGACTCAGACCCTCGCCCGAGCGATCGTGCACCCGGTGGAACAGCTCCGCGCTCTCGGTGAGCCCCGGGACGACCCACTCGTTGGGATCCTGCCAGAGCGTGATTGACCGGGTGAAGTAGAGCGCGATCGCCCTCGTGCGGTCGGAAAGGGCATCCTTCGCCGCGAGCACCTCCTCCATCCAGCCGCGCACCTCTCCGAGGAGCCCGCCGACCCACCAGAAGATGAACAGGTCCCAGGCGAACCGCGCGGCGGTGTCCCAATCATCGTGGTCGAGCAGAAAGCGCACGGCCGCGCGCAGGTTGTCGCGATCGTCGTTGAGGCGGGAGACCCATTCCCGCTGGCGCGCGCCCTCGAGGTCGAACTCGATCCGGTCGGCGAGCTCCACGTAGTACTCCGCGTGCCGCCCGCGAATGGCCTCGAAGGTGCCGCTCGCCTCGAGTTGTTCGAGCGCGTACTCGCGCACGGTCGCAAGCATCGAGAAGTGTGACCTGCCCTCGCAGTCCTGCTCGCGTACGAGGCTGTTGTCGACAAGAATGCCGAGGCTCGTGAGCGGATCGGTGTGTGCCGCATCACCGGCGACGAACTCGGCGGCCTCGAGCGAGAAGCCGCCCGCGAATATTCCGAGTAGAGCGAGGAGGCGCTTCTCGTCGGGTCCGAGAAGCTGCGTGCTCCATTCGATCGTGCGGCGGAGGTTCTGCTGCCTCGGCGGCAGGTCCTTCGCGCCGGCCGAGAGCAGCGGCAGCCGCCGGTCGAGCCGGGCGAGCATCGCGGCCGGAGCGAGGGTACGGATGCGTGCGGCTGCGAGCTCGAGCGCGAGCGGCACGCCGTCGAGTTCGCGACAGATCGCGGCGACGGCGTCGGCGTTCTCGGCCGTCAGCTCGAAGTCGGGCTTGACGGCGCGCACGCGCTCGACGAACAGGGCGACGGAGGGCGAGGCGAGCAACTCGGCGGGATCCAGCCGCGCGCCCGGTCCAGGGAGCGCGAGCGGGCCGACCTCGCAGGTGTGCTCGCCCGTGACCCGCACCAGCGTCCTGCTCGTCACGAGGAACTTGAGGGTCGGTGCCACCGTGAGCAGGGCGGTGAGGGTGGTGGCAGCGTCGAGCACCTGCTCGAAGTTGTCGACGACGATGAGCATCGGCCGCTGCCGCAGCGCTGTGGTCAGCTTCTCCATGAGGGTCTCATCACCGGTGTCGCGCACCCCAAGGGCCTGCGCGATCGCGTTCGGCACGAGCGACGCATCCTGAACCGGCGCGAGGTCGACAAAGGCGACCTCGCCAGGCACACTCTCGTTGAGCAGCTTGGCGACTCCGATCGCGAGCCTGCTCTTGCCGATGCCGCCCGGACCGGTGAGAGTGACCAGCCGCACGCTGTCGCGGCGCAGCATGGCCTCGACCGTGAGCAGCTCCTTATCCCGCCCGATGAGCGAGGTGAGGGGGGCCGGAATCGCGCCGGTGTCGGGGCCGGCGACCTGCGGTCGATTGGGCGACGGAAGCGGACGCCGGCTCAGGTCGAATCGCTCGGCGAGGAGAGTCGCGAGGTCGTCCTCGAGCAGCTTGCGGAGCTCCTGCGGGGTCGAGAAGTACTTGAACGATGCCCCGTCATCGTTGCGGATGCGGTCGAGCAGTTCGTTCAGGCGTGGTTCGCGGGTGCCCATCGACTCCTTGATGTAGATCAGCTTCGGGAGCCGGGTGGCGAGGTTGTACTCGTCCTCGAGGCCGGAGACGGTTTCGGTCGGGGCCACCCAGCCGTAGGCCTCCCAGTAGAGCCCCACGAACACGTCGCTCTGCTCGAGGTAGGCGCGGTAAAGGTCGCGGGGTGGGTGCGGCCGTGCGCCGAGCTCGAACATCACGGGTGCGAGGTGCAGGCGCTCGACCGCGACCCGCGCCGCCCTGCGCTCGGGGGCGAGCTCCTTGAGGGTCGAGCTGACGAAAACGCGCAGACACTGGTCCGGCGTGCGGATGCCCCCTGGCGATGGGTTCATGCGAAAAATTCTGCGCCCTCAGACCCCTCGGAGTCCACCCGTTTCGCGACTTGCGCCGCCAACGCGTTGGCGCCTAGTGGCCCATCGGCATCTCGCCCGCCGCGGGCTCGGCGGTGCGCCGGATCATGAACGCCGCCGGAATCGCGAGCATCGAGATGGCCGCACCGTAGACGAACGCGACACGGACCCCCTCGGCCGTCGCCGCGACATCCGTCGCCCCATCCGCCACGAGGATCGCAGCCTGGGCGGCCATCACCGTCACGAACAGGGCGGTGCCCGCCGCCCCCGCGAGCTGCTGAACAGTGCCGACGATCGCGCTTCCGTGCGAGTACAGCTGCGGGCGCAGCGAACCCAGGCTCGCCGAAAACAGGGGGGTGAACAGCAGTGCGAGTCCCACGCTCAGCGACACGTGCGCGGCGAGCACGGAGAACGGCGATGAGGTCGCCCCGAACGTTGTCATGATCCACAGCACGGAAGTGACGATGATGGCGCCGGTCACGAGCAGCGCGGTCGGACCGATGCGGTCATAGGTGCGCCCGACGAGCGGCGCGAGTAGGCCCATTGTCAGCCCGCCGGGGAGCAGCAGGAGTCCGGTCTGCAGCGGGTCGAGACCGAGCACGTCCTGCATATAGATCGGCAGCAGCACAATTGTTCCAAAGAACGCCATCATGCTCATTGAGAACATCGCGATCGAGAAGGTGAAGTTGCGCGAGTGGAAGGTGCGCAGGTCGAGCAGCGCCCGTTCTGCCTGCTGCAACCGGATCTGTCGAAACACGAACACCACCAGCGCGACGACGCCGACGCCGAGCGGCACCCACGCGCCGAGCGGGCTGCCGCCAGTGGCGATCCCGCCAAGGCTGCTCAGGCCGTAGACGAGACCGCCGAAGGCGAATGCGGAGAGGATCACGGATGCAACGTCGAAGTGGGTGCGCCTCGGCGTGCTGACATTGCGCACGCGCGCGGCGCCGAGGGCGAGCGCGCCGAGGGCGATCGGGAGCACCAGGATGAACATCCAACGCCAGTCGAGCACGCTCAGGATGATGCCGGAGATGGTCGGGCCGATTGCCGGGGCGACCGAGATGACGATGGAAATGTTGCCCATTGTGCGGCCGCGGGAGGCCGCAGGGACGAGCGTCATGACGGTGGTCATAAGCAGCGGCATCATGATGGCCGTTCCCGTCGCCTGCACGACCCGGCCGACCAGCAGCACCTCGAAGCCGGGCGCGATCGCCGCGATGAACGTTCCGGCGCTGAACAGCGACATTGCGGCCATGAACACTGGGCGGGTGTTGAAACGCTGGAGCAGGAACCCGGTGATCGGAATCACTACCGCCATCGTCAGCATGAACGCCGTCGTGAGCCACTGGGCTGCGTTCGCCGTGATGTCGAGGTTCTTCATGAGCTGCGGCAGCGCGACGCCCATGATCGTCTCGTTGAGGATCACGACGAACGCGGAGACGAGAAGGAGGCGGATGACCAGGTTGTTGCGGCGGGTCACGGCATCCGCGTCAGACGGGGCCGCGACGGTGGTCGAGAGAGCTTCGGTCAAGATAATCCGTAGGTGTGGGGTGCGAGACGGCGCGGACTGGATGAGTGGAATGGAACTCGCTGTCCACCTGAGCGCGTCGCACCAACGTTTTATTCCGCCTGACGAGCCTCGGTTGCCGCGGGGTGGTGCGGGTCGCGCGCGACCCCCGCACTGCGAGCGAGCTCCGTCGGCCCGAACGACACGTTCTGGCTGAGACGCACCGTCACTTCGTCGGCGGAGAACGCCAGCTCGACGAGGAGCGCGATGGGCGTCTCGTAGACCTGCAGGCGAGCGACAAAGGTCGACTCGTCCGCCCAGGCGCCGGACGCCGCGACCGCGGCCCGCCGTGTGCGGCGGAAGCTGCCCGCCTCGGGAACGGCCGCAGTTCCCGTGATCCACGCGCCCAGCCCACAGTCGATGCGGTGCTCGCCCGCTTCGTCGCGCAGCGTCAGCTCGGCGCGGTCGGCAGCGAACACCACGCGTACCCCCTCGAGGTGGGCGATGTTGGGGGCGAGGTCGTAGTCGCGCCCGGAGACGGATGCCGCCATCGGCGACACCGCGGACCCGGCGGGCTGCGCGATCGCCAGTCCCGCGAGCGCCGCGCTGAGTTCCGCGCGCCCGGCGGGGTTCTCCGGCAGCGGCGCCGGCGTCGAGAGACCCTCGAGCAGCTGGTCCCAGGCCGCGGTGACGACGGCAGCGGTGTCGTTCAGCGCGCTCGTCAGAGCAAGCACGGCATCCTGTTCCGGCATGACGATCGCCAGCTGGCCGAACGCGCCGTCCGCCCGGTATGCCCCATGCCGGCAGAGCCAGAACTGGTAGCCGTATCCCTGCGTCCAGTCGTCGTCCTCGCGCGGGTCACCGTTCGATACGTGGCGCTCGTGCACGGCATCCGCCCACACAGCCGGCACCAGTTGCACGCCGTTCCACTGTCCACGCTGCAGGTAGAGCTGGCCGAACTTCGCGAGGTCCTCCGTGGTGATCGCGAGGCCCCAGCCGCCCACGTCGATTCCCCGTGGGCAGCGCTCCCAGGTGGCGCCCTCAATGCCGAGTGGCTGAAACAGGCGCGGGGTCAGGTAGTCGAGCAGCCGCTGCCCGGTGAGGCGCTGCATGATCGCCGAGAGCAGGTAGGTCGCACCGGTGTTGTAGACGAAGGCTCCGCCCGGCGGGTTCTCGACCGGCCGCCGTAGGATGGCGCGCGCCCAGTTGCGCTCGGGCGAGTGCAGCGCCACAAGGGTGTCCTCGGCGTGTCCCGTGTTCATGGCGAGCAGGTGCCGCACCCGCATCGCCTGCAGACTTTCGCTCACCTCACCCGGGGCATCGTCGGGTAGCAGGTCGACGACCCGGTCGTCGAGGCCGAGCAGGCCCTCGTTGATCGCGATGCCGACCGCCGTCGCGGTGAAGCTCTTGCTGACCGAGAACAGCTCGTGCGGGAGGGTGGGGGCGAACGGTGTCCACCAGCCCTCGGCGATGACGTGCCCGTGCCGGAGCAGCATGATGCTGTGTAGTTCCTGGCCATCGGCGGCGACGGCGGAGAGGAACTCGCGGATGGCGCGCGAGGGAACGCCCTGCGCCTCGGGGGTGCTCCGGGGGAGCGGGGTCGGCGGCATCGGGTCAGGAGAGCGCTGGCATGACGGCGCGCTCGAACAGCTCGATGCCGGCGCGGTCGTAGGCGGCCTCGGGGAAGTAGAAGATGCCGTAGCCGAGGCCGCGGTCCTGCATGTCGCGCAGCCGCTCGACGACCTGTTCCGGCGTGCCGACCGCGAGCGCTCCCGCCGCGTACTCGCCGACGAAGGCATCCGCCCGATCCTCGCCGAGGAAGGGGAGCACTCGCGCGCGCACGGCGGCGATGCGGTCGGCGACCTCCGCCTCCGTGTCGGCGATGATCACGTTGTAGTTCGCGGAACGCACGATCGCGTCGAAGTCGGTGCCCACGTCGGCGCAGTGCTGGCGCAGGATCTCGCTCTTGTGGTCGAACTCGGCCGGTGCGCCGGCGAAGTTCGTGTACTGCGCGTACTCCGCCGCGATCTTGAGGGTGACCCTCTCGCCGCCGCCCGCGACCCAAAGCGGGATGCCGCCGGGCTGCAGCGGGAGTGGACGCACGATGGCGCCGTCGACCTGGTAATGCGTGCCGTCGAGCGTCGCCGATCCGGTGGTCCAGGCCTGGCGCATGATGTCGACGCCCTCGCGCAGACGGCCTAGGCGGGTTCCCGCGCTCGGGAAGCCGTAGCCGTAGGCCTTCCACTCGTGCTCGTACCAGCCGCCGCCGATGCCCATCTCGGTACGCCCGCCCGAGACGATGTCGACCGTCGCGGCGACCTTGGCCAGATAGGCGGGGTTGCGGTAGCTCATGCAGGTGCACATCTGGCCGATCCGCACCCGCGAGGTGGTTGCGGCGAAGGCGGCCATGAGCGTCCACGCCTCGTGGGTGGCCTCTTCGGAGGGCACCGGCACAGTGTGGAAGTGGTCGTAGACCCAGATCGACTCCCAGGCGCCGGCATCGGCATGCTGCGCGAGGGAGTTCATCACCGACCACTGCTCGGCAGAATCGATGCCGACGAGGTCGTGCCGCCAGCCCTGGGGAATGAAGAGTCCGAATCGCATTCGGCCAGCTTACGAACCGATCGGCCGTGCGGGCGAAACGGGGCGCGGCAGAATGGGCCCATGACGATATCTCCGTACGGGTCCTGGCGCTCGCCGATCTCCGCGCACGACCTCGCCGCGAGTGGGCATCCGGTCAGCGGAGGGGTGTGGGTCGGCGACGATGTCTGGTGGCTCGAACTGCGCCCAAGCGAGGGCGGCCGGCTTGCCGTGCGCACCGCCGGCGAGGACGGCGCCCCCGTCGACGTGCTGCCGGTGCCGTGGAATGCGCGCACCCGGGTGCACGAATACGGCGGCGGCGCCTGGACGGTGGCCACCGATCGCGTTCTCGTCTTCGCCGAGTTCACCGACCAGCGCCTCTACCGCGTCGACGCGGGCAGCGAGGTGCCGGTGGCGCTGACGCCGGCGGGGGGTGGTTTCCGTTTCGGCGAGCTCTCGATTCGCGGGGACGAGGTCATCGCGGTGCGCGAGACCCACGGCGAGAGCCTCACCCGGGATATCGTCGCGGTTCCGCTGGACGGCTCGGCCGCCGATGCGGCCGGGGGCATCCGGTCTATCGTCTCGGGCGCCCACTTCCTTGCCTATCCGCGTTTCTCGCCCGATGGGCGCCGCCTCGCCTTCGTCGCCTGGGACCACCCGCAGATGCCGTGGGACGGCACCGAGCTACGCCTCGCCGACCTCGCCGATGACGGCACCGCGCGGAATGTGCGCACGATCGCCGGGTCGGCGACTGAGTCCGTTCTCCAGCCGGAGTGGGCGGACGATGACTCCCTCCTCGTCGTTTCCGACCGCGACGGCTGGTGGAACCTCGTCGCCGTCGCCGTTGACGGTGCCCGCACGGACGTGCTCATCGATGAGGCCGAATACGGCGGTGCCCTCTGGACGCTCGGCCTGCGCTGGTTTGATCTGCAGGGCGGTCGCATCCTCGCCGTGCGCACCCAGGGCGACGACAGCCTCGTGCTGGTCGACCGGGCCTCGGGCACGATCGAGCCGCTCGATACCGGGCTCACGACGATCTCGCTCGGCGCCCGCAACGGCGATCGCGTGCTGCTCACGGGCGGCAGCTCCGTGCTCCCCGCCGGGCTCCGCATCCTCGACCTCGGCACCGGCGCGCTCGAGGACGTGCGGCTCGGGTTCGACGCCTTGCCGGATGCCGCCTACCTGCCGCTCGCCGAGAGCCGCACCTTCACCGCCGCGCGCGACGTGCACACGTTCGTGTACCCGCCCCGCAACCCCGACTTCGAGGCGCCGGAGGGGGAGCTGCCGCCCTACATCGCCTTCGTGCACGGCGGCCCGACCTCACGGGTCTCGGCGGCGGTCTCATTGACGGTCGCCTACTTCACGAGCCGCGGCATCGGCGTCGTCGACGTGAACTACGGCGGATCGACCGGCTACGGGCGCGAATACCGCGAACGGCTCCGAGGACAGTGGGGCGTCGTCGATGTCGAGGACACCATCGCGGCGGTGCTCGGCCTTGCGGACGCGGGACTCGCCGACCGTGCCCGGCTCGCGATCCGCGGCGGCTCGGCCGGAGGCTGGACTGTGCTCTCGGCGCTCACCGGGTCGGAGGTCTTCGCTGCCGGCGCGTCGTACTACGGAGTCGCGGAGCTCTCCCAGTTCGCACTCGACACCCACGACTTCGAGTCGCGCTACCTTGATGGGCTGATCGGCGCCCTCCCGGCGGCAGCCGACCTGTACGAATCCAGGGCGCCGCTCAATAACGTGCACCGGCTCTCCACCCCGGTGCTGCTGCTGCAGGGCCTCGACGACCCGATCGTGCCGCCGTCGCAGGCGGAGCTGTTCCGCGACGCCCTCGTGGCGAAGGGCATCCCGCACGCCTATCTCGCCTTCGACGGGGAGTCGCACGGCTTCCGCCGCGCCTCGACGATCGTCAGCGCAACCGAGGCCGAACTCTCGTTCTACGGCCAGGTGATGCGGTTCGAGCCGGCAGACGTACCGACGCTGCCTCTCGACTGATCGCTGTCATTATTCAGGAGTGGTGGTGGGCTGGCTGGGTGTGGCTTTCATCATTCAGGAGTGGAAGGCCAACCGGCGGCCGGCGGCGCTTTCACTATTCAGGAGTGGTGATGGGGTAGCCACGAGATTTGTCGAGCGGATGCTGCGGATGGCACACCAAACCTCCTCTTCCGCACGATTCCAGCGCCCAACGCAACGGTGTTGCGCGCAGTGTCGGGATTCCTCCGCTTGACTCCTGAATAACGACAGAAGCAACTACAGAAGTTACTGGAGCTTCTCGGCCGGCACAGACACAGTGACCGGCATACTCCTGAATAATGACAGGGTCGGGTTAGTCGGCGAACGGCGTCAGCACGAAGACCGGGATCTCCCGGTCGGTGCCGGCCTGATAATCCGCATAGTCGGGGTACGCGGCGACGGATCGCTCCCACCAGAGTGCCTTCTCCTCACCGGAGACCTCCCGGGCGAGGTAATCCCGCTTGACCGGGCCGTCCTGCAGCTCGACGTGCGGGTGGGCGACGATATTGAAGTACCAGACTGGATGCTTCGGAGCCCCGCCCAGGGACGCGACGACCGCATACTCGCCCGTGTGCTCGACTCGCATCAGTGCGGTCTTGCGCAGCTTGCCGGACTTCGCGCCGACCGTGGTGAGGATGATCACGGGCATGCCGCGCATGGTCGTGCCCTCGGTGCCGCCCGAGCGCTCGTAGCGCTCGGCCTGGTTGCGGGCCCAATCAGACGTGCTCGGTTCGTAGACTCCGGAAAGTGGCATGTCAGGTGCAACACG
>Ga0136639_10000590_pt1 | contig 12393 bp, 6 predicted proteins | sample AntDrymUQ8592106_2_FD_113739 | JGI IMG/M metagenome (GOLD analysis project Ga0136639, IMG submission 113739) | Polar desert sand microbial communities from Dry Valleys, Antarctica - metaG UQ859 (21.06) | ecosystem: Environmental > Terrestrial > Soil > Desert | place: Antarctica: Dry Valley...
GTTTTCTCGAAGATTACCAGCGGCCGGAGCCGTTTTTCCTGAAGGTTTCGTTTGCGCGGCCGCATAGTCCGTATGATCCGCCGCAGCGGTGGATGGACTTCTATCGGGACCGGCCGTTGCCGGAGGCGACGATTGGCAAATGGGCGGAGGGGAATCGGCCGCGGAACACGGAGCAGAACGACTTGTGGCGGGGGGACTTGGGAGCGGCGGTGATTAGGGAATCGCGGCAGGGGTATTGGGGTTCGGTGTCGTTTGTCGATGAGCAGATTGGCCGGATCGTCGCATCGCTCGAGAAGCGGGGGATGCTGGAGAATACGTTGATCGTCTATACCTCCGACCACGGGGACATGCTGGGCGATCACCACCTTTGGCGGAAGTCTTATGGCTACGAGGGTTCGGCGCGGATCCCGATGATCATCCGGTTGCCGGGGGCGAAGAAGGGGCAATCGATCGCCGAGCCGGTGGAGTTGCGCGACATTTTCCCGACGGTGCTGGACGCGGCGGGTGCTGCTCCGAGCCGGCCGATTGATGGGCGGTCGATGCTGCAATTAGTCAGAGGGAAGAAGGAGGGCTGGCGGGAGTGGATTGACCTGGAACACGGCGTTTGCTACGACGAGACGAACCAATGGACGGCGTTGACCGATGGCCAGTGGAAGTACATTTTTCACGGGTTTTCGGGGGAGGAGCAGTTGTTCGATTTGGTTCACGACCGAGGCGAGTTGGTGAACCGCAGCGACGACGGGGCGCGGCTGCGGCTTTGGCGGGGGCGGATGATTGGGCATCTGGAAGCCCGGGGCGAGGCTTGGGTGAAGGGCGGGAAACTGGCGACGCGGCAGAAGATGGTGCAGTATTCTCCGCTCTATCCGCGAACCCGTTAGCGGCGCTGCCAACGGCTATCGCGGAAGTCGGCTTCGGCGTCGCGCCAGGGGCCGAACTTGCAGGCCATCTGGCCGCCATCGACGAGGAGCGTCGTGCCGGTGATGTAGCTGGCCCAGTCGCTGGCGAGGAAGACGGCGGCCTTGGCGACCTCTTCGGGTTGCCCGCCGCGGCCCATGGGGATGGCGCGGAAGTATTCCTTGATGACGGTTTCGTTGTTGAACGAGTCGGCGGTGAGGCGGGTTTGGATGAGGCCGGGGTTGACGGCATTGACGCGGATGCCGTAGGGGCCGAGTTCGTTGGCCGCGGTGTGGACGAGGCCGAGGACTCCGGCTTTGGTGGCGTTATAGGCGATGAGGTTCTCTTCGCCGTCGTAGGAGTTGGTGGAGGCGGTAAGGACGATGGAACCGGGGCGGCCGGCGGCGCGCATGCGGTTGGAGGAGGCTTGGAGGGTTTCGAAGACGGCGGTGAGGTTGAGAGCGAGAGTCTTGTCCCAGACCTCGCGGGTGGTGTCCGGGATGGGCCGGAAGTAGGCGGTGCCGGCGTTGATCATGACGATGTCGGGGACGGGAGAGCGGTCAAAGGCGGCGTCGAGGCTGGCGCGGTTCGTGACGTCGACGGGGTTGGGGGAGTCGAGGTCAAAGACGGTGACTTGGGCTCCGCAGGCGGTGAGGGTTTGGGCCATGGCGAGGCCGATGCCGTGGGAGCCGCCGGTAACGATGGCGTGGCGGCCGGTGAGATCAATCTGCATCCAATTAGGCTATCCTGTTCGCAGATGAATGGGCCAACTCGACGTGGATTTCTTGGAACGACCGCGGCTTTAGCGCAAGCGCCCCCGGCGGCTCCGAATATCGTTTTTCTGCTTTCGGATGATCATACGGCGGCCGATCTGGGGTGCGCGGGAAATCTTGGAATCCGCACGCCAAACCTCGATCGGCTGGCGCAGCAGGGGACTCGGTTTACGAACTGTTTTGTGACCTCGCCGCAGTGCAGCCCGAATCGGTCGGCGATCTTTACGGGCTGCACGGCGCACACGACGGGCACGTCGCGACTGCACGCTCCGATGCCGCCGTGGGAACAGAGTTTTTTGGAGCTTTTGAAGGCGCGTGGTTACTACACGGGCGGGTTTCGGAAGGTTCATCAGGGGAACGAGTTCAACCGGCGGTTTGACTTTTACCGGGCGGAGAAGACGGCGGCGTTCGCGGAGTTTTTTGACCAGCGGCCGACGAATCGGCCCTTCTTTTTGCACGTCGGGTTCACGGATCCGCATCGGCCCTATGTGGGTAAGGAGTTTGATGCGCCGCACGACCGGGCGAAGGTGCGGGTGCCGAAGTTCCTGCCGGACACGCCGGAGGTGCGGGAGGACTTGGGGATGTACGCCGACTCCATTGCGCGGATGGACGCCGAGTGTGGGCAGATTCTGGACCTATTGGCGAAGCGGGGGTTGGCGGGGAATACGGTTGTGTTTTTCAGTGGGGACAATGGCATGCCGTTTCCGAGGGCGAAGGGGACGTGCTACGACCCTGGGATCAACGTGCCGCTGATCGTGGCTCGGCCGGGCCAGGCGGGAGGGAGCGTGCGGAAGGAGCTGATTTCGCATGTGGACCTGCCGGCGACCTGGCTCGACCTGGCGAACGTTCCGGTGCCGGAAAAGATGCAGGGGGTGAGCTTTCGCGGGTTGCTCGACGGGTCGCCGTATCGGCAGCGGGACGCGGTGTTCAGTGAACGGAATTGGCACGACAACTTTGACCCGATTCGGAGTGTGCGGACGGAGCGGCACAAGCTGATCTTTAACGCGGCCCCGCACTTTCCGTATCGGCCGGCGTGGGATTTGGAAGGGAGCCCGACGTGGAAGAACTACTTGGAGCTATCGAGGAAGGCGAAGCTGTCGGCTGTGCATGGGAGGCTGCTGCAGCCGACCCGGCCGATGGTGGAGCTTTACGATTTGACGACGGATCCGGACGAGTTTCATAACCTGGCTAGTAGCCCGGCGCATGCGGGCGTTCGGCAGGATCTACAGCAAAAGTTGGCCGAATGGATGGAAAAAACATACGACTTTCTGCCGCCGACCGCACCGGGGTGGCCGGCCCGGCTGTAGCGTTTAGGTGGCTCGGCCGCCGGGGCTGGGGAAGAAGTGGTCCTTTTTGCGTTGGAAGGCGAGCCAGACGGCGAGGGCGAGGGCGAAGACGAGGTCGTCGTGTTCGGCTTGGTGGCCATCGGAACGGAAGGCGATGAGCTCGGTTTCGAGTTCGGCGAGGCCGGGCGTGGCGGGCGGGAGGGTGAGTTTCTGGGAGCCGAGGGCGGTGCGGAGGCGGGTGAGTAAGTCGGGGCGAGGGATGCCTTCGTAACCACCGGGTAAGTGGGTGGTCTGATGGCCGCCGGTGATGGCGACGGGGGTGAGCGGGTGTTGGCGGAGGGACTTATCGCGGCGGAGGACCTCAATGAGGGTGCTTTCGCCGGTGGCATCGATGATGAAATGGGTTTGTTTATAGGGGCCGGGAAGGGAAGCGAGGACGGCGCGGAGACGGGCGGGAAGGTCTAAGTGGTCAGCGCCGAGGGGGAGGGATTCAGCATAGCGGACGAGTAAGTGGGCGGTGACGAGGTGGTTTCCGGTGAAGGGGTCCCGATCGCGGGTTTGGGTGAGGTGGCATTCGACGGCGACGATGGCGGTATGGTCCTGGCGCTTGCCGACGTCGATGCCGACGAGGAGTTCGTGGAGGCCGTAGCAGGGGACGCCGGTGGGGAGGTAGGGCGCTTTGGCGCGGGCGATGACGGCGCGGTCCAGGAATTGGACGGAGGCGGCGACGAAGGCGCATTCGTACTCCTGGGCGTAGAGGGCTTCGCCGTGGAGGGCGCGTTCGGCGGCGAGAAACTCGGGGTCGATGCGAGGGCAATCGGCGGCGGGGGAGCGGAGGACGGCCCAACCGTTGGCGGGGGTGTTGCAGATGCCGTAGAAGACGTTGGTTTGGCCGTTGGGGGTGGAGAGCGCCCAAAGGCTGCCGCGGGAGACGGCGAGCATGGGGGAGACGGCGGCCCAGAGGGCGTCGTCGACGAAGGCGGCTTCATCGACGATGACGGCGCGGACGGCGGAGAAGCCGCGGATGTTGCCGGGGACGCCGGGGAGGGCGATGAAACGGGAGCCGTTGGGGAGGACGCGGGAGGTATCGTGATCGGGGTCGGACTTAGTGGGGAGCGTGAGAAAATTACAGAAGTCGCGGATGCGGGTTAGTAAGTGGCCGGATTGGCGGGAGACGGGGGCGAAGAGGAGGTAGTCCGAGCCTGGGAGGGCGAGGGCTTGATGGAGGGCTTTGGCGGCGGCGGCCTGGGTTTTGCCGGATTGGCGGGAGGTGACGAAGGCGAGCCGGGGGTCGGAGTGGTCGAGGAATTCGGCTTGGCGCGGATCGGGCGTGAAGCCGAGATGGGCGGTGACCCATTGGGACGCCGGGTGATCGGGGTCTATTTTGGGGCATAGCTCCGCTGTACCGGTGGCGTTTTCGCCTTTAGTACGGGTGCCTATCCCAAGCGGGAAGCGGGTTTTTCGCTCTTGTTTGTTGTCAGGATGGTTCCAAGAAGGCATTGGTTTCGATGGTGGATCCGACGGCCCGGGTCAGGGGCTTGGCCGGCCGTTCCACTAGCGTGGTCCAGCCGGTTTCGACTTGGCTTCGCTCGGTGGCCGGAGGGTCTACTTCCTCTTTGTTTTCTTCAGGTTCTGGCTCTTCGTTTTTGAAGAGGTGGTCGACCGGTCCGGCGTCCGGCCCGAGGTACTCGGCACGGGGCCGAACCGGCGATTTGGGTATGGGATTCAGTTTTCGGAGCATATTTAGCTCGCGGAGACTGGCATTGATGAGTCGAACGAGCATCGCTTCTTCCCTTTGGAGAAGCATGGGCATTTTCGAATCGAAGGCCATCCGGGTGGACAAGATGAGATCGATGGTGCCGGCCATTTGCGGGGCCAAGCCGGGGTGCTCGATTTCACGGACATCGGCGAGGCAGCTTTCCAGTTCGAAGGTTTGGAGCTTGGAATTGCGCAACTGACGCCATTGGGCGTCGACAATTCTTTGGACGATGCCGGTTTCGACTCGATCTCGCGGAGCTAAATAGCGCGAATATTCGGCGACCATATTGCGATATTCGGTCGCGTCTTCGCCCGAGAGCAGGGCGAGGCCGGCGGCCCCGGTATGGTCGACGATGACGGTTCGGCTGCCATTTCTGAGGCTATTGATGCGGGAGTTCATTTTCCCGGCTTCGGTTTTCGGTCCAGTGCTTTTCTGGGCATTCTGCCGATTGAGTTCAGCACGATGGGCTTTTCGCTGCTCTTCGGTGAGGGTGTCATTTGGTGACTGGTCTCGCATTTTTGATCTCCGTTTGAGAAATAAAAAAGCCCACGGGGCCGGGTTGGCTCAGTGGGCTTCTTGCAATTTTATTCTAACATACGATTGTTCCTTTTATCAGAGGTTATTTTTTACTATATTTAAAATAAAGAAAAACTCAATTTGAATTGCGTTGATGGGAACGGATTATCGCTGGAAATGGCGGTGGGTGTTGCCATCCGTGGGAGGTCAGCGTCGAAGGGTCAGAAAAAGACTTGACAATCGAGTCCGGTTCGTTCAGAGTTTGTTCAGGCATCGTTTGTTTTCTCCAGCCTTCGTAGGCTCTGTTGGACTAGGCAGTCCAACCGTTCGTAGTGGCCCATGTTTAGAATAGGCCACGGCATTCCAGCTCAAGTGTAGCTTCTGCAAATGTAGTTTCTGCGCGCTATTCAACCTTGAGGAATGGAGTCTCGAATGATTTCTTATTGGACCCCGGCATTTGTCTGCTCGCGAATCGCGGCATGCCTTGCTGTTTCACTTTTGGCAACTAGTGGCCTATGGGCACAAGCCACTACATCAGTTCGGGGCGTAATTAAAGACGCCGGGGGAGCATCTATCCCCGACGCGATTGTGTCCTTGCAGAACGCCAGCGCGGGCTTCAAGCGCCAGGCCTTAACGGACGAAGTTGGCACCTACCAGTTTGTTCAGATCCCACCGGGGACGTACTCCCTGGTGATTGATAAGCCGGGTTTCGCCAAGGTTACGCAGAGGGACGTGGCATTGCTCGTCAACACGCCTGCGACCTTGAACGTCACGATGCAGATCGGCACAGTGACCGAAACGGTGAACGTCGAGGCCGACCTGGTGCAACTGAATCGGGTGGATGCGGCGATTGGTATCGCCTTTAACCAGACGCAGGTGCGTCAATTGCCCTTGATCACGCGGAATGTCGTTGAACTCCTGAGCTTGCAGCCGGGGGTGACCCCGACCGGGGAGGTGTTGGGGGCACGACGGGATCAGAACAACATCACCCTAGACGGCGTAGACGCCAACGACAACCAAAACGCGGGTCTTGAAAGCAGCCGAGGGAACGCGGCCACCCCCGGATACAACATCAACACGAACGGCGTAGAGCGGCCCGGGGGCTTTAACGGTGCCCTGCCGGTGCCGCTCGATTCGGTGCAGGAGTTTCGCGTCACCGTTGGCGGCCAAGGTGCCAATCAGGGGCGCAGTTCCGGCGGCCAGGTATCCCTCGTGACGAAAAGCGGCTCAAACTCCTTTCACGGTTCCGCCTACGAGTTTCACCGCAACACGGTAACGTCGGCCAATAACTGGTTTTCGAACCGGGCCGGGATTAAGCGCGAGCAGTTGGTGCGCAACCAGTTCGGTGCCTCGCTGGGCGGACGAATGGTGCGAGACCGGGCGTTCTTCTTCTTCAACTACGAGCAACGGATCGACGCCAGCGCGGCCAATCAGCTCCGGCGCGTGCCCTCGGAGAGTTTGAAACAGGGAATTATTCAGATGCAGACAACCGGCGGACCGACCGTCGCGCTGAGCGCTCAGCAGGTCAGGCAGATCGACCCGTTGCGCTTGGGTGCCAGTCCAGCGATGCTGGCGCTGTTCAACCAGATGCCCGTGGGCAACGATCCGGCGACTGGCTTGGATCGGGGCCTGAATTTCTCGGCGTTCCGCTTCAATGCTCCTCTTCGGCTTGACCATAAGGCGTATGTCGGGAAGATGGACTTCCGTATTGACGAAGCGGGCAAGCACAACCTTTCGGTTCGCGGCACACTGGCGGACAACAAGAACGACGACATTTTAGCCCAGTTTCCGGGCCAGGCCGCGGCCGCCGTCTTGTTGAACAACGGCCGCGGCATGTCGGCTATGTACACGGCGGTTGTGAGCCCAACCGTGGTGAACGTGGCGACGTTCGGTTTGACGCGTATCGGCCTTCAGCGGACAGGGTCCCTGCAGACGGGTCTCACCCTCGATAACATCGACACGGTTACCAATTTGACGACCCGTGGTTTTACGAGGATCGCGCCGACGTACAACTTCACGGACGACTTGACTTGGACCAAGGGCACGCACACGCTGACCGCGGGCGCCAACATCCGGGTCGTTCATAATGGCCGTACCGATTTCCGCAACGCTTATCCGAACTATGGGATTGCGCGAGGGAGCTTACAAGGGCTGGGGGCTGACATCGTAACAGCGGCCGAGGACTTTACCAGCACCCGGTCTTCTGTTCCGGCGGTTCTCTCGCGCGCCTTCCAACAGGTAACAGGGGTGGTGGCCACTGGGATAATGATTTCCAGCTATGACCGCAAGGGTAATCCTCTCGCGGTCGGCACGCCTCCGCAACGTAATTTCGCAGCCAACGAATTTGAGTTTTATGTCGCCGATAGTTGGCGAGTGAAACCGACGCTGACGGTGAACTATGGCCTTCGCTATGGCAAGTACGGCGTCCCCTACGAGCGGAATGGTTTGCAAGTGGCGCCGACGTTCCCCCTGGAGGCGTTCTACGCCGAGCGGCTTGGTGGCCAATTAGCGGGTATTCCCAGCAACGCTCTGCCGAACTCGAAACTGAGTTATGACTTTGTGGGACCGGCCAACGGAAAACCCAGTTGGTACCGGGCGGACAACAACAACTTCGCGCCGCGCTTGGGTATTGCCTGGGCTCCGGCGAAAGGCGACTCCTGGTACAACAAGATATTTGGTGAGAACGGGGTGTTCCGCGTGGGCGGCGCCTTGGTTTACGACCGCTTTGGCAGCGACCTGGTGACCCAGTTCGACTCGAGCGCCTCGTTTGGCCTGACCGATAACCAGAACCTGGGCCAATCGTTCAACTTCACCACCGGCTCGCGGTATAACGGCACGCTGCCCGCGATTGCGACTGCGCCACGCCATGTGTTCCCCTTCACGCCACCCGAGGTTACCTCGATCTGTTGTAACTATATGGGCATCTCGACCGACCTGAAGACACCGTACTCTTATGTCCTCAATGCATCGATTGCCCGACAACTGCCGGGCGGAATGACGATAGAGATGGGCTATGCCGGGCGGCTTTCGCGGAAGTTGCTCATGCAGATCGACGCCGGCGGCTGGGGCTTGCTCTATAAGGACAACAAGTCCGGCCAGAACTGGAAGCAGATGGCCGCGCAGGTCCGCGAACTGAGGGACAGCGGCATTGATCCGCGCGCTGTCGTTTCGAACCCGGGCCTTGTGCCGCAGATCCCATTTATTGAAAATATCTGGCCGGGCTTGAAGGACAACTTTTTCCCCGGTAGCGCCTCAGCCAACTACTATCAACTGCTGTGGGGCCAATATGGCGGCAGCGACGCCGATGCCGTACACGCGGTTGATCGCTTGCGGTCGGCCAAGTTCCCCAATTGCATCACGATCACAGGCTGCTTTACTCTGTATCCGGTGCAGAGCAGTGGGAATTCCATGTGGACCAACACCGGTTTTGCGAGCTTCCATGCCGCCACGCTTTCTGTTCGGCGGGGCTTCAACAAGGGCCTTTCGTATGACTTCAACTACACGCTGGGTCACGCGATTGATAATGGTGGCGGACCGGAGGGCGGCGGCGGTTCGGCGGGCGGCATCATGCTCAATCCTTATAATTATGCCGCGTACCGTGGGTCGTCCGATTTCGACATTCGGCACAACATCAACGCCAACGTCCTCTACGAATTGCCGTTCGGCAAGGGCCAGAAGCTGATGAGTAGCGCGTCGGGCGTGCGGCAGCAGCTTGTGGGCGGCTGTCAGGTGTCCTCCATCATGCGGTATCGTTCGGCGCTGCCTACGGCGGTGGCTTACACCGGACTGTGGCCGACCAATTTTTCCTTCAATACGGTGGCCTACCCGGTGGGGCCGTTCGAGTCAAAAGTCGGTGTTAATCAGTTTGGGAATCCAAGTGTTTTCGCGAACACCAATGCGGCGACGAACTGGCGCCCGATGTATCCGGGCGAAGTTGGGCTGCGAGCGGCGCTTCGACTGGATGACCTGATGAACTTCGACATCGCGGTGGCAAAGGCGTTCTATCTGCCCTGGGAAGGTCATCGATTGCAGTTCCGGGCGGAAGCGTTCAACGCTTTTAACCAGGTGAGCTTCGTGAATCCTTCCCTGGACGCCAATACACCTTCGAACTTTGGACAATTCACATCGGCGATGGCGCCGAGAGTGATGCAGTTTGCTCTTCGGTACGAGTTTTAATCCGCGAGGTAGAGTTCTATGACACGAGCCGCATTTTCTTCGATTCTCTTTTGTGGGCTGCCGTTGACGCTGTTGGCCCAAGCTGATCTATCGGAAGCCAAGAAGGAGTACTTCGAAACGCGCATCCGTCCGGTGATGGCCCAGCAATGTTTCGTTTGTCACACCAATTCGAAGTCGGGGGGGCTGCGGCTCGATTCCCGGGAAGAGATGTTGAAAGGCGGCAAGAGCGGACCGGCGGTGGTTCCGGGCGACGCGGACAAGAGCCTGCTGATCGCGGCGATTAAACATGCCGGCCCGCAACAGATGCCGAAGAACGCGGTGAAGCTGAGTGATCCGCAGATCGCGGATTTCACGTTGTGGGTGAAGGACGGTGCCTACTGGCCCACGGCCAAACTTTCCGCGATCAAGGTTAATGATAGTCAGAAGCAGTTCTGGTCGTACCGGGCTTTAAAACCCAGCGTTGTCCCGGCGGTGAAGGATACGGGTTGGGCGACAACTGACATTGATCGATTTGTGCTCGCGCGCTTAGAAAAGGACGGGCTGAAGCCCGGCACGGTAGCGGACCGGCGCACGTTGATCCGGCGTGTGACCTACGACTTGACCGGCATGCCTCCCACCTACGAAGAGGTAAAGGCCTTCGAGAACGACAAGTCGCCCGGTGCCTGGGAAAAGGTGATCGACCGGTTGCTGCTCTCGCCGCGTTACGGTGAAATGTGGGCGCGGCATTGGATGGACGTCGTGCGCTACGGAGAAGACGACTATAACGTGGGCAAGATGCCGGACCGGGCCGAACGATATCCGAACGCCTATCTTTATCGGGACTGGCTCATCAACGCTTTCAACGACGATGTTCCTTATGACGTGTTTGTCAAAGCGCAACTGGCGGCGGATCAGATGGACGAGAAGCAGCGTCCGCGGTTGATTCCCGCGCTGGGGATGCATGGGTCCGGGGTATGGAGCTTTCAGGACAACCCCGCGCCGATCGAGCGCGCCGACGAGTGGCATGACAAGGTAGACGTGACCTCGAAGGCTTTTCTTGGGTTGACGGTGGGATGCGCGCGCTGCCATAACCACAAATACGACGCGATTCCGACCAAAGATTATTACTCGCTGGCCAGCGTGTTTGCGAGCACTGAGTTTCATGCTTATCCGCAGGTTCCCAAAGTAGTTACCGAGGCATACGAGAAGCAGAAGAAGGAACTTGAGGAGAAGGAAGAGAACCAAAAGAAGTTTTTCGAGGGGGCCTCGGAGCTGTATGCGCAGTCGCTGTTGCTCCAGAGCAGGGAATACATGGTAGCCGCGTGGAAGGCCGGTCAGAAGAACGCTACCGTACAGGGGGTGGCGGACGAGATGAAGCTGGATGTTGAAGTGCTCGAGCGGTGGGTGAAGTTCCTGAAGAAGCAGCCGATCAACTATCCCTACCTGATCTCGTGGCAGGCGATGGTCGTCAAAGGAGCGACGGAAGAAGAGGTGAAGAAGGTCGCCGGCGACTTCTACGCCACCCTGGCGGATATCCGGAAAGAGTACTTGAAGATTAAAACGGAGAACGAAATAGAACTTGCCAAGTACAAGCTCAAAGAAGCGGTGGAGGAGTTCGATCCGCTGCCGAACGGGAAAAAACGCCGTCTGAACAAGCATCAGATCGACCTGAAGAGCCTGGACCGGGAGAAGCAGTATTTGTGGCAGGATGCGTTCAACTTTGATTTGCCGGAAAGCCCGGGCAACCCCAACGCCGAGGAGAAGAAGAAGCCCGGCCTACTGAAGCTAACCGAGTGGGCGCTCGAAAAGCGCCTGACCGGCGAACTGGCGGCGCACGCCGGCCGGTTGAAGGCCGACATTGAGGCGTTCAAGAAGGCGATGCCGCCGGAGCCGCCCTATGTATATGGAATAACGGATCACAAAGAGCCGACCACGCTGAAAGTATTCGAGCGGGGGAACGTTTATACCTTTGGCGAAGAAGCGCCGCGCGGGTTTCTGAGCGTACTCAGCAGCGGTGAGCCCAAGCGATTTGAAAAAGGCAGCGGACGGCTGGAGTTGGCCGAAGCGATTTTGGCGCAGCCCCTTAGCGCGCGGGTGGTGGTGAACCGGATCTGGCGCTGGCATATGGGATCGGGCATCGTGGAGACGCCGAACAACTTCGGTCTGGTGGGCGACCGGCCGTCAAATGCCGCTTTGCTTGATTACCTGGCGACGCAGTTCATTCAGGGCGGCATGTCCTGGAAGAAGCTGCATAAGCAGATTTTGGTATCGAAGGTGTATCAGTTGGGTGCCAACGCGATCGACGCCAATGTCGCCAAGGACCCGGCCAATCGGCTCTATTGGCGCGCTAACCGGCGGCGGCTGGATGCCGAAGGTATTTGGGATGCCTTGTTGACTGCCTCGGCTAAACTCGACGAGTCGAAGCGGGGTGGTCCATCGGACGAAATTGGCAGTGTCAAGATGACTCGGCGAGGTGTTTACGGGCGCGTCAGCCGGATGTACCCGAACGATTTCCTGACCATCTTCGATGCGCCGACCGCGACGATTTCCAGCGACTTCCGCTTCACGACGAACGTTCCGCTGCAACGGCTGTTCTTCCTTAATAGCGAGTTCGTGCGGAAGCAGGCTGAACTGCTGGCCGCCCGGGTGAAGCCGGCGGGCGAAGGCGAAGCGCAGGTGAGGAAGGCATACGAGTTGGTGTATCAGCGACAGCCGAGCCCGGCGGAGCTGACCTTCGCGCTCGACTTCCTGAAGAAGGCTGAATCTGCCGGTGTAGCGGTTTCGCCTACGGCGCAGATTGTGCCGCCGGTCGCTGCTGGAGGTTTGGCGGCCAAGCCGGAAGGGGTGCCTGATGCGATGGCCGAATCAACCCCGGCAGCCAAGGATAAAGAGCCGAAGGTGGAGAAGTTGGCACCGATCGAATCGCTCTGCTGGGCGTTGCTCAGCTCCAACGAATTCTTGTATCTGAACTAAGGACGGAGACCATGGCAGCTAATCACAATCACAATCA
>Ga0136639_10000591_pt1 | contig 12384 bp, 12 predicted proteins | sample AntDrymUQ8592106_2_FD_113739 | JGI IMG/M metagenome (GOLD analysis project Ga0136639, IMG submission 113739) | Polar desert sand microbial communities from Dry Valleys, Antarctica - metaG UQ859 (21.06) | ecosystem: Environmental > Terrestrial > Soil > Desert | place: Antarctica: Dry Valley...
CGCCTGGCCAGCACATTGGCGGCACATCGCTGGCATACCTCTGCGGCCCCGGCTAATCTGCCGGGGCCGTTGTGTTTGATGCTTCAAAGATTTGATTCAGGAATTTAGTTGTTTCAAGAGTCGCGAATCCGGCGCCACGTGCGCAAAGGTTGATCCATGCTTCCCCTCGTCGCCCTGGTTGGGCGCCCCAACGTCGGCAAGTCCACGCTGTTCAATGCAATGACGCGCACCCGTGATGCGTTGGTGCATGACCAGCCTGGCGTCACCCGTGACCGCAATTATGGCGTCTGCCGCCTGTTGGAGGGCGAGCCTTTCGTGCTGGTCGATACCGGTGGTATTGGGGGCGAAGACGAAGGCCTGGCCGGCGCCACTGCGCGCCAGTCGCGCGCTGCCGCCGAAGAAGCTGACCTGATCCTGTTCGTGGTCGATGGACGCGAGGGCGGCTCCTCGCTGGATGACGATATCCTGCGCTGGCTGCGCAAGCTGTCAAAGCCCACCTTGCTGGTGATCAACAAGATTGATGGCATCGACCTGCAGTCGGTGTTATCCGAGTTCGCCCGCTATGGCTTTGGTGAGGCGATGCCGGTGTCATCCGCGCACCGCACTGGCATTGATGAGCTAGTGGCCCGGGTCAAATCCGAGTTACCTGAGCAGGGCAGCACCGAAACCCTGGACGATGATCCAACGCGCATCCGTATCGCGTTTGTTGGCCGCCCGAACGTTGGCAAGTCGACATTGGTCAATCGGATCCTTGGCGAGGAGCGGATGATTGCCTCGGAAGTGCCGGGCACGACCCGCGATTCGATCGCAGTGGACCTGGAGCGGGATGGCCGCAAGTATCGATTGATCGACACCGCAGGCCTGCGCCGCCGCGCGAGGGTTGAGGAAGCAATCGAGAAATTTTCGGTGGTCAAGACCCTTCAGGCGATCGAACAATGCCAGGTTGCAGTGCTGATGCTGGACGCGACGGAAGGCGTGACCGATCAGGACGCGACCGTGCTGGGCGCTATCCTGGATGCCGGCCGGGCGTTGGTCATTGCGGTCAACAAATGGGACGGGCGCAGCGACTACGAGCGCCAGCAGACCGAGTCCCTCGTCTCGCGCAAGCTGAGCTTCGTGGAATGGTCAGAGAACGTGCGGATTTCGGCATTGCATGGCTCGGGCCTGCGCGAACTGTTCCGCGCCATCCATCGCGCGCATGCCTCGGCTACGCATGTGTTCAGCACGTCAGACGTAACCCGCGCGGTGGAGGCCGCCTATGAGGCCAACCCGCCGCCGGTGGTGCGCGGGCATGTGGCCAAGATGCGCTTCGCCCATCCTGGCGCGGAGAGTCCGCCGACGTTCATCGTCCACGGAACGCGCCTGAAAACCCTGTCTCCGACCTACAAACGCTATCTGGAAAACTTCTTCCGCAAGCGTTTCAAGCTGGTCGGCACGCCGATACGCTTCCTGTTCCGCGAGGGTGAAAATCCCTACAAGGACAAGAAGAACGTGCTGACGCCGAGCCAGATCGCAAAGAAGCAGCGCCTGATCCGTCACGTCAAACGCAACAAATAACCCTGCGGCGTTCGCAGCGGTAACTGCCGAGGATGGAGCTGGCATTGGATCGAATGCAGGTCACCTTGGGCATCCTGGCGGGCGGTCGGGCCAGTCGCTTGGGCGGGCGCGACAAGGCCTGGCTCCAGCGCGCGGGTGTTCCGCAGGTGATCAGGCTTGCACGGCGCTTGGAAGCCGAGTGTGGCGCGATATTGATCAGTGCCAATGCAAACCTTGAGCGCTATGCGGCGCATGAACTCACCGTTGTCTCGGACCATGTCGCCGGCATCGGGCCAATCGGCGGGCTTCAGGCATTGGCCGATGCCTGCACCACGCCATGGCTGCTCACTCTGCCAGTCGATGTCATCGGCACCAATGAGTGTCTGCTGCGCACGCTGGTGATGGCTGGCGGTGACAGTGCAGTTGCCGAGGATGACGATGGCCTGCAGCCACTGGTGGCGCTGTATCGCGTCGAAATGCTGCGTTGCGCGATTAAAACCGCACTTGACGCGGGCGAGCACGCAATCCAGGCCATGCAGGCGCGGCTCGATTTGCGCCGGGTCCGCTTCACTGGCTTGCGCTTCGGCAACCTCAACACGCCAGAAGATCTGCTGGCCGCCGGCATCGATGATGATTGAACGTGGTCCTGCTTGAACTGCGTGTCCGCGTTGTGCAGATGGACTGGGCGATAATCCCCGCATGCCAATTCGACACGTGACTCCCGAAGACGCTCTGACACGCATGCGTGCAGGTGCGCTGTTGATTGATGTGCGCGGCGACCACGAACGTGCCTTGGGTATGGCCGATGGGGCGCGGGGCATTGACCGCGAAGCCTTGGAATCCGATCCGGGCGCACTGTTGCCTGACCTTGATGCAGAGATCCTTTTGTTGTGCCAGCGCGGCCAGCGTTCGCAGCAATGCGCACTGGTGCTGGAAACGCGTGGCTATGGCAACATCGCGTCGGTCGTCGGTGGTACCGAGGCTTGGGACGCTGCAGGATTGCCGATGCAGCGCGCCGATATCGACGCAGATTTCGGTGAACGCTATTCGCGCCATTTGCGCTTGCCGGAAGTCGGGCTGGCTGGCCAGAAGCGCCTTCAGGCGACACGCATGTTGCTGGTCGGGGCAGGTGGGCTGGGTTCACCCGCGGCGCTGTATCTGGCCGCAGCCGGTGTAGGCACCATGCGCATTGTTGATGACGACGTGGTGGACCTCAGCAACCTGCAGCGGCAGATTTTGCATACCAATGCACGCATCGGCATGCCAAAGGTGGACTCAGCCGCCATCGCGATATCCGCACTCAATCCGCGAACGGCGATCGAAGCCGTCAACGAACGGATCACGGCCGACAACGTCGAGCGCATCCTGGATGGGATGGATGTGGTGATCGACGGTGGCGACAACTTTCCGGTGCGTTACCTGCTCAACGACGCCTGCGTGAAATTGCGCAAGCCGTTGGTGTATGGCGCGGTGCATCGCTTCGAAGGACAGATAAGCGTGTTCGATGCCGGCCGCCAGCGCGGCGTGGCGCCTTGCTATCGGTGCCTGTTCCCGGAGCCGCCACCGCCAGAAGCCGCTCCGAATTGTTCGGAGGCTGGCGTGCTTGGCGTGTTGCCCGGCGTGATCGGCATGTTGCAAGCCACCGAGGCGATCAAGCTGGTGCTGGGTATTGGCGAACCTTTGCGCGGGCGCCTGTTGCAGTTCGATGCGCTTGCGATGCGCTTTCGCGAGACGCGGCTGGCTGCCGACCCGGCGTGCCCGGTTTGCGCGCCGGATTGCACATTACTTGGGTATGTGGACTACGCCGCGTTCTGTGCGGGCGCCTGACCCATGCCATTTGATCTGTGCCATTTCCAGAGTTGGAGAATCGAATGTATCTGAAAATTTTCGCTGGCGTGTTGCTGTTGGCGCTGTCCGGTGGCGCGGCTGCTTCAGACCAGTGCCCGCTGCTACGCAGCCGCCAGGCTGATCCCGACATCGCCACGCGGATTGCGGCGGTGGCCTGCGATGAGCATATGGAGTGGTACCGCCCGTTCATCGACAGCGAAGGTCGCCTGGCCAGCAGTACTGTGGTCGAAGCGGAAAGTACCGAGCTGCAGAGCGGTGCGGGTCCTGCCTGGTTACGGGTCGCGGCGTATTGGCGCGATGCGGGCCTGCTACAGCAGATGGGTGGCCGCCAGGGTGCGAGCGAGTGCGCCTATGCAAGTCCAACCAACGGGATGCCAGCACAGGCATGCCGTGCATTTGTGGTCGACCAACCATGGTCGGCAGCCTTCATTTCATGGACGATGCAGCGCGCCGGTGTTCCCGGTTTTCTTTCATCGGCCAGCCATTTCGACTACGTGCGCGCCGCACGCAGCAATCCACAGGGAAGTCCGTACCTGTTCCTGGATCCGCAAGCTACGGTGCCTGTTGCAGGCGACATGCTGTGCTACGTGCGCACCAGTCGCGTGTATGGCCACGCAAGTCTGGCCGAAGCCATCGATGGCGGCGCGAAAGGTCTGAAGATGCACTGCGACATCGTGGTCGCTGCAAACCCGGATGGCGATAAGCGGGCTTATCTGGTGGGTGGCAATGTGCAGCAAGCCGTCACCATGCGTGTGCTCAATCTCAATGCCACGGGTCGCTTCTGGAACCTGTCGATGCGTTCGCAGGGTGATGTGGCATGTTCACCGGACGCACCCGCAGCATGCAATTTCAATCGCCAGGACTGGGCTGTGCTGCTGAAGCTGAAACCGCAAGCTCAGCTCGCGTTGATGCCGCCCGTCAGGATGTTGCCCTCACCGCGTGCACCAGCGTCCCAGCAGAACTGCTGCGTCCGCTGCGTACTCGGCGCCGTGCCCGAAATTCCGCGATGCCCAGTCGATCGCACGCGGGTCGCGCCGGCCGAGCAGCTATTCGACGCCGACTGACGGCGTCACTCTTTCGGAGAAGGTGGGGTCTTGCGGAGAAGGTGGGGTCTTGGAACGGGGCTTGCCCCGATGGTCGATCTGCACGCCCAGCACCACGTTGCAATGGATGCAGCAATGACTGATACAGCGTGACTTGCTCACGCCATCCACCATGCCGACCACTGTCTCTACATTGACGTGCAACACCCGCTTGCCGCATTTCGGACAGACGCCTTGGATCGTCATCATGATGGTGTCCTTCGTGGTTTCGATGTCCGGCCGCTTGGCAGTCTCAGTGTGAACGCGTGACCGCTTCGAAGACGGCTAACGGTTCGGACGTGGCTTCGGCCTGGTGCCACGCCTTGAACTGGCTGAAGACAATACGGTACACCGCTTTCACGGGCCTCGTCGCGGCTCATGTCGGTCTTCCCTGGCCTGCTGGGCGATAATGTGGCATTCCGAATGTAAAGCATCGCCTCCGCATGACCTCAGAAGCTCAGCAACCCGCGCGCATCCTTGATGGCAAGCGTATCGCCGACGACCTTCTGGGCGGCCTGAAGGCGCAGGTTGATTTGCGCCTGGCTGCAGGCAAGCCGCGCCCTGGACTTGCCGTGGTGCTGGTCGGCCACGATCCTGCCTCGCAGTCATACGTGCGCAACAAGCGACGTGCGGCCGAGAAGGTTGGCATCGAGGCATTCGACTTCGACATGCCTGCGGGAACCACGGAAACAGAACTGCTTGCATTGATCGACACGCTCAATGCTGACCCGGCCGTGCACGGCATTCTTGTGCAGCTGCCGCTTCCCGGAATTGCCGACGCCAGCCGCCTGATCCACCGCATCGACCCACGCAAGGACGTCGATGGTTTCCATCCGGAAAATGTAGGCCATCTGGCGCTGCGTGAATTCGGCCTGCGCCCGTGTACGCCGCGCGGAATCACCACCTTGCTGGCCTACACCGATCGCCCCGTGCGCGGGCAGAGTGCGACGATTGTCGGTGTGTCCAACCACGTCGGTCGGCCGATGGCGCTGGAGCTGTTGATTGCGGGCTGCACGGTCACCAGTTGCCACAAGTTCACGCCGCTGGACGTGCTTCGCCGACATGTGGGCGAAGCCGACATCCTGGTGGTCGCGGTCGGCCGTCCCGGCCTGATTCCGGGTGACTGGATCAAACCCGGTGCGGTGGTGATCGATGTCGGCATCAACCGCTTGGACGATGGCAGGCTGGTGGGCGATGTCGGTTTTGATGCCGCCGCCAAGCGCGCCAGCTGGATTACGCCGGTGCCGGGCGGGGTGGGCCCGATGACAGTAGCCACCCTTATGCAGAACACCCTGGAAGCCGCGGAGCTTGCGGACGCCTGACGAGTACTCGTTCGGGTAGCGACGGCGAAACCGGGGCGTGGATCGCGCAGCGGCATTTCGAGCCGCGTAGCGACCACGCATCGGTAGGCGACGTCGCGAGTTGCGGGCTTGCGGCGCCGCGCCCAGAACTACAAACCCGCTACAATGGCTCGCTTCACATCCACCGGACCGGCCATGCTCCGTATCCAGGCTGAAGCACTGACCTTCGACGACGTTTCGCTCGTCCCCGCGCATTCCCTTGTCCTGCCCAAGGACGTTTCGCTTGCAACTCGCCTGACCCGCGGCCTCGAGATTCGCCTGCCATTCGCATCGGCGGCGATGGACACGGTCAGCGAAGCACGCCTGGCCATTGCGATGGCACAGCTTGGCGGCATCACCATCCTGCACAAGAACATGTCGGTCGAACGTCAAGCCGCGGAAGTGGCCAGGGTCAAGAATTTCGAAGCCGGGGTGATCCGCGATCCGCTCACGGTGGGTCCGGAAACCACTATCGGCGAAGTCCTGCGCCTGACGCGCGCGCGCAACATCTCAGGGGTGCCTGTGGTGGATGATGACGGCCAGCTAGTCGGCCTGGTCACTGGCCGCGACATGCGCTTCGAGAAGAAGCTGGATGATCCGGTCCGCCACATCATGACCAAGAAGGACAAGCTGGTGACGGTGCGCGAAGGTGCCAGCGACGAGGAAGTGCTCGACCTGCTGCATCGTTACCGGATCGAAAAAGTCCTCGTGGTCAATGAGGAGTTTGCCTTGCGCGGACTGATCACGGTCAAGGATATCCAGAAGAAAACCGACAACCCGAATGCGGCCTATGACAGCCGTGAACGCCTGCTTGTGGGTGCTGCGGTCGGGGTGGGCGGTGACACCGAACAACGTATCGAAGCGCTGGTGGCAGCGGGCGTCGACGTGGTGATTGTGGATACCGCGCACGGGCATTCGCAGGGCGTGATCGACCGCGTGGAATGGACCAAGAAGCGATTCCCCATGTTGCAGGTTGTCGGCGGCAACATTGTCACTGGCGATGCCGCGCTGGCGCTGATGGATGCCGGTGCGGACGCGGTCAAGGTTGGCGTGGGTCCGGGCTCTATCTGCACCACGCGCATTGTCGCTGGCGTCGGCGTGCCGCAGATCACCGCGGTATCAATGGTGGCAGAGGCGCTGCAGGACCGGATCCCGTTGATCGCCGATGGCGGCATTCGCTATTCGGGCGACATCGGCAAGGCACTGGTGGCGGGTGCGTCCAGCGTCATGATTGGCGGCCTGTTCGCCGGTACCGAAGAAAGCCCGGGCGAAACCGAACTGTTCCAGGGCCGCAGCTACAAGAGCTACCGCGGCATGGGTTCATTGGGCGCGATGGAAAAAGGATCGAAGGATCGCTATTTCCAGGATTCCGCGGACGCCGACAAACTCGTCCCGGAAGGCATCGAAGGACGCGTGCCATATCGCGGTCCGCTCAGTGGTGTTGTGCACCAGTTGGCCGGTGGCCTGCGCGCGACGATGGGCTACGTCGGCTGCGCGACCATCGAGGAGATGCGTACCAAGCCGGTATTCGTGAGGGTGACTGGTGCCGGCCAGCGCGAAAGTCACGTGCATGACGTGCAGATCACCAAGGAACCCCCGAACTACAGGGCGGGTTGAGTCGTCCACCGAAGGGAAACGCGAGTTTCCCTTCTTCGTATGCGAACGCGTTTTCCCAGAGCATCCTGATGACAGACCTCCAGCACGCCGACATCCACGCAGACCGCATACTGATCCTCGATTTCGGTGCGCAGTACACGCAGCTGATCGCCCGCCGCATTCGCGAGATCGGCGTGTATTGCGAAATTTGGGCGTGGGATCATGACCCCGCACAGATCGCCGCGTTCAGTGCCAGCGGGATCATTTTGTCGGGTGGGCCGGAGTCGACCACCGAAGATGGCTGCCCAGCCGCACCGCAGCAGGTGTTTGATTCGGGCTTGCCGATTCTGGGCATTTGCTATGGCATGCAGACCATGGCCAAGCAGCTCGGCGGGCAGACCGAAGCCGCCGACCAGCGCGAATTCGGCCATGCCGAAGTTTCACTGGTTGCGCAGGATCGTTTGTTCGATGGGTTGAAGGATCATCCAGGTTCGCCGCCACGGCTGGACGTCTGGATGAGCCATGGCGACCATGTGTCGGTCGCCCCGGAGGGCTTCGTGGTGACGGCGAAAACGGATCGGATCCCGGTCGCTGCCTTCGCCAATGACGCGCGCCGCTGGTACGGCGTGCAATTCCACCCCGAAGTCACGCACACCAAGCAAGGCCAGGCACTGCTGCGCCGGTTCGTGGTCGATATCTGCGGCTGCCGCACGCTGTGGACTGCAGCCAACATCGTCGACGACCAGATTGCACGGGTGCGTGAGCTGGTGGGTACCGACGAAGTCATTCTTGGTCTGTCCGGAGGCGTGGATTCTTCCGTGGTCGCTGCGCTCTTGCATCGTGCGATCGGCGACCAGCTGACTTGCGTTTTCGTCGATACCGGGCTGTTGCGCTGGCAGGAAGGCGATCAGGTGATGGCGATGTTTGCGACCGAGGCCGAGAACGGCGGCATGGGCATCAAGGTCATTCGCGTGAATGCCGCAGATCGCTATTTTGACAAGCTCGCGGGCGTCAGTGATCCGGAGGCCAAGCGCAAGATTATTGGCGGCCTTTTCATCGATATCTTTGAAGAGCAGTCTTCGAAGCTCGCCAATGCCAAATGGCTGGCGCAAGGCACCATCTACCCGGACGTGATCGAGTCTGCCGGAAGCAAAACCGGCAAGGCGCACGTGATCAAGAGCCACCACAATGTTGGTGGCCTGCCGGCTGACATGAAGCTGGGACTGGTCGAACCACTGCGCGAACTGTTCAAGGACGAGGTGCGCCGGCTGGGTGTCGAGCTTGGTTTGCCACGCGAGATGGTGTATCGCCATCCGTTCCCCGGACCGGGCTTGGGCGTACGCATCCTGGGCGAGGTCAAGCGCGAGTACGCCGAACTGCTGGCACGCGCCGATGCGATCTTCATCGAGGAACTACGCAAGGCTGATCTGTACGACAAGACCAGCCAGGCATTCGCAGTGTTCCTGCCAGTCAAGTCGGTGGGCGTGGTTGGCGACGCGCGTGCTTACGAGTGGGTCATCGCGCTGCGTGCGGTGGAGACCATCGACTTCATGACCGCACACTGGGCACATCTTCCGTACGACTTCCTTGGCACGGTTTCAAATAGAATAATCAATGAGATACGAGGTGTATCTCGCGTTGTTTATGATATTTCAGGAAAGCCGCCGGCGACGATCGAGTGGGAATGAGATGACTGAAATGCGTTCCGTGGAGGCGTCGCTTGATGTGTTGCCGGCCTCCATTGAGGACGAAAACTTCATGCGCCAAGCCCTTGCGCTTGCCGACCGCGCGCAGCGTGAGGACAACGAGATCCCCGTGGGTGCATTGGTCGTCGATGCCGTCGGCAATATCATCGCCGAGGGCTGGAACCGCAATATCGCCGATCACGATCCGAGCGCGCATGCCGAGATCGTGGCGATGCGCAGGGCTGGGCAAGTCTTGCGCAACTACCGGCTGGTCGGTTGCACGCTGTATGTGACGCTGGAGCCTTGCGCGATGTGCGCGATGGCGGTCGTGCATTCGCGCGTGGCGCGTGTCGTGTTTGGCGCCTTTGATCCGAAGACTGGCGCGGCTGGCAGTGTGTTCGACCTGCTCACAGATGCGCGGCACAACCATCGCGTAGACGTGCTTGGCGGTGTATTGGGCAAAGAAGCAGGCTCGAAACTGACGGCTTATTTCAGGGCCAAGCGCGGCAGGATCTGATTCGCGACCCGTAGCTCAGCTCCGACGACGCAGCATCTCCTGGTCGAGCTCGAGGTCGAAACTCTTGACGGCAAGACTGACTTCGCGCCACATGGAGAAACCTGCAGCGAGCAGGAACAGCACGCCGAGCACGGCCATGACGGTCGGAAATCCGCCAAGCCGGAAGCCCAGGAAAGCATCCATCGCCAAGGCCAGGCTGGTGCCGACGAAGCTTGCTATCGCGCCATGTAGCAGGCGGCAGGCGCGCAGCACCAGATGCGCGCGTTGGCGGTGCCGGCGAATCTGCTCCTCGCGTTCCGTGCGATCTGGCGCGTCGTTGTCCCACGTCACGATCAATGCACGCAGTCGATCCACCACGCGCGCCAAGCGGCTGTTGGCTGACATCAATAGCGAAGCGGTCGCCGTCAGGAAAAACGCAGGTGCCAGCATCGCGGTCAAGATGGCGTAGTGGCCCATGGCGGTCGTGTTCTGCAACATGCGGGTTCTCTTGAGTTGAGCCAGTATCATGCCTTGACCACACCAGGCATGCGACCACATGGCAGCAGACAACGCGACAGACAACCCCAACGAACGCTTGGTCTGGATCGATCTTGAAATGACCGGTCTGGATACCGACCGCGATGGCATCCTCGAGATTGCCACCATCGTTACCGATGGCCAGCTGAACCTGCTGGCGGAAGGCCCGGAGCTCGCAATTGCGCATCCGCTGGCAACGCTGGAGGGGATGGATGACTGGAACCGCAACCAGCATGGAAAATCAGGCTTGTGGACGCGGGTGCTGGAGCAGGGCGTGACGTTGGCTGATGCCGAAACGCGGACACTGGCCTTCCTGCGGGAGTGGGTGCCGGCAAAGGCATCGCCGATGTGCGGCAATTCAATCTGCCAGGACCGGCGCTTCATGCATCGGCTGATGCCTGCACTGGAATCACATTTCCACTATCGCAACCTGGACGTCAGCACCGTCAAGGAACTGGCACGGCGTTGGTCACCCACAATCATGGCGGGCTTCCAGAAGGAGTCCGCGCATACGGCATTGAGCGACGTGCGCGACTCGATTGAAGAGTTGCGGCATTACCGCAAATACATGGGCACCCTGGGCGGACAGACCCCGCCCTGACGACACGCGGTCATGCTGGCCGCAAGCACGAATGGGCCCCGAAGCCTGTTGGCCGGAAGCCTATTGTTCAGAGGCCTATTGGCGGGAAGGCTGGGAGCCTGGCTTGACCAGGTCGCCGTCGTCGGCCACGCCACGCAGCAGTAGTTCGGCAATCGGACGGCCATCGGCATCGCGATGGTAGACGTGCAGGTCACGCTGCGGGTAGGGGATATTGAGCCCGTGCTCAAGCAGGCCATTGCGCACGGCTTCGACCACATGACTGCTGGTCTCTACGAAATCCTCATTCGCGGTGAATGCCTGGAGCACCAGATCCACGCTGCTTTCACCCAGATTGACGACCCGCACGACGGCGGCGGGTTCTACAACGATGCGGGATTCGTCGCGGGCAATTTGCAACAAGACCTCGCGCGCCTTCTGCAAGTCGTCGTCGTAACCGACGCCCACTTTTATATCCATCCTGCGCAACGGCAAGGTCGAATAATTGACGATCGGCGCGGTAGTGATCTCGCTGTTGGGTAGGAAGAACACGCGATGGTCGAAGGCGCGTATGCGTGTCTGGAACACGCGGATCTCCATCACGATGCCCTCCTGACCTGCCACGATCACATGATCGCCGACGCGCATCGGGCGCAGCACGATCAGCATCACGCCGGAGGCGATGTTGGACAGGGAATCCTTCAGCGCCAGGCCAACCGCCAGACCCGCCGCGCCCAGTACGGCGAACATGGATGTGGTGGGTATGCCCAGCGCGGTCAGCGCCGTCATCAGCACCAGGACCAGCATGACTGCATACGCGATATTGTGCAGGAAGCCGCTGAGTGTCGTGTCGACTTCAGCGCGGCCCATCGCGCTATCCAGGGCGGTGGACAGCCGCTTCGACAGCCAGCGACCGACCATGAATATCAGGACTGCGGCCAATAACTTCAGACCCCAGGTTTCCAGCAGGTGCAGCCAGTCAATTCCGCGAAAATCACCAATCAATGAAGCGGATTGCGCCCTCACAGATTGCGCTGGAGCGGTAGACGACATCGGTGACACGAACATGCAGGCTCCTGAAAACAGACACGCCCCTCTCAGGGGCGTGTCTAGAACTATCAGTTGATAGGTTAATGGCTCACGCGTTAAGCGTCGACTTTCATGCGCTCACCCAGTCTTCGACTTGGCCAGCGCCAACCAGGTGTCGACCACGGTGTCAGGATTGAGCGAGACCGATTCGATGCCCTGTTCCATCAGCCACACCGCGAGATCCGGGTGGTCGCTTGGGCCTTGGCCGCAGATGCCGATGTACTTGCCCTTGGCGCGGGCCGCCTTGATCGCCATCGAGAGCAACTTCTTCACCGCCGGATCGCGCTCGTCGAACAGGTTCGCGACGATCGCCGAGTCACGATCCAGCCCCAGGGTCAGCTGGGTCATGTCGTTGGAACCGATCGAGAAACCGTCGAAGATCTCCAGGAACTCGTCGGCCATCAGGGCGTTCGACGGCAGTTCGCACATCATGATGATCTTCAAGCCGCCTTCGCCTTGGACCAGGCCATTTTCGCGTAGCACTTCGATGACCTTGCGGCCTTCTTCCAGCGTGCGCACGAACGGGATCATCACCCACAGGTTGTCCAGACCCATGTCTTCGCGCACGCGCTTGACTGCCTTGCATTCCAGCGCGAAC
>Ga0136639_10000592_pt1 | contig 12377 bp, 8 predicted proteins | sample AntDrymUQ8592106_2_FD_113739 | JGI IMG/M metagenome (GOLD analysis project Ga0136639, IMG submission 113739) | Polar desert sand microbial communities from Dry Valleys, Antarctica - metaG UQ859 (21.06) | ecosystem: Environmental > Terrestrial > Soil > Desert | place: Antarctica: Dry Valley...
GTTGATCGCTACGGAGGCAACGGCTCGATGTATGAGGATTACCTGCCGATCGAAGGCGCGGATCAGAATCCCGTCGGCTTTGGTCTGACCTTCATCGACCACCTGACCCACAACCTGTACTTCGGCAACATGCAGAAGTGGTCGGACTATTACGAGAAGTTGTTCAACTTCCGCGAAATCCGCTACTTCGACATCAAGGGCGCCAAGACCGGGCTGGTGTCCAAGGCGATGACGGCACCGGACGGCATCGTGCGCATCCCGTTGAATGAATCCAGTGATCCGAAGTCGCAGATCAACGAATACCTGGACGCCTACAAGGGCGAGGGCATCCAGCACATTGCCTGCTTCACCGACGACATCTATGCCTCCATCGAGGCGATGCGTGAAACGGGCATGACGTTCCTGGACACGCCCGACACCTATTTCGACGTGATCGATCAGCGCGTGCCCAACCATGGCGAAGACGTGGAGCGCCTGCGCCGCAACTCGATCCTGATCGACGCCGACGTGGAAACCAAACAGCGCAAGCTGTTGCAGATCTTCACCAAGAACGCGTTCGGCCCGATCTTCTTCGAGATCATCCAGCGCAAGGGCAATGAAGGCTTCGGCGAAGGCAATTTCCAGGCGTTGTTCGAAAGCATCGAACGCGACCAGATGGAACGCGGCGTGCTCTGACAATGGAATCCAACGGTTATCAATCCGGCTTCGGCAACGAATTCGCCAGTGAGGCACTGCCCGACACGTTGCCGGAAGGGCGCAACTCGCCACAGCGGGTGGCGCATGGCCTGTATGCGGAACAGCTGTCCGGCACCGCGTTCACTGCGCCGCGCCATCAGAACCGCCGCAGCTGGTTGTATCGAATTCGCCCGGCGGCGATGCATGGGCCGTTCGCGCCGTTCCAGCAACCTGCGTTCCACAATGATTTCGAAACGGGCCCGGTGACCCCGGATCAGCTGCGCTGGGATCCGTTGCCGCTGCCGGACACACCGACTGATTTCATTGATGGCCTGGTCACGATGGCCGGCAATGGTTCGCCTGCGTCGCAATGCGGCATCGGCGTGCACATGTATGCGGCCAATGCGTCGATGCAGGGGCGCTATTTCTACGATGCCGACGGCGAATTGCTGATCGTGCCGCAGCACGGCCGCCTGCACATCGAAACCGAACTCGGCGTGCTCGATGTCGAGCCACAGGAAATCGTGGTGATCCCGCGCGGCATCCGCTTTCGCGTCGAGCTGCCGGATGGGCTGTCGCGCGGCTACATCTGCGAGAACTTCGGTGCATTCATGCGCCTGCCCGACCTGGGTCCGATTGGCAGTAATGGCTTGGCCAATGCGCGCGACTTCCTGACCCCGAATGCGGCGTTCGAGGATGTCGAAGGCGCCTTCGAACTCATTGCGAAATTTCAGGGTCACCTGTGGCGCGCCGACATCGGTCATTCGCCGCTGGACGTGGTCGGCTGGCATGGCAACCATGCACCGTACAAATACGACCTGCGCACATTCAATGCCATCGGATCGATCAGCTTTGATCATCCGGATCCGTCGATTTTTCTGGTCCTGACCTCACCCAGTGATACACCGGGCGTCGGCAACATGGACCTGGCGATCTTCCCGCCACGAATCCTGGCCGCGCAGGACACGTTCCGCCCGCCATGGTTTCACCGCAACATCGCCAGCGAGTTCATGGGCCTGATCCATGGCGCGTACGACGCCAAGGCCGACGGTTTCGCGCCTGGCGGCTGCTCACTGCACAACTGCATGACCGGGCACGGTCCGGATGCGGCGACCTTCGAGAAGGCCAGCAATGCAGACACCTCGAAGCCGGATTACGTGCGAGACACCATGGCCTTCATGTTCGAGACCCGCAGTGTGATCCGGCCCACGGCGCAGGCACTCGCGGCTGCGCATCGGCAGCGCGACTACCAAGCCTGCTGGGCCGGCCTGCGCAAGCATTTCGACGACGCGCGCTGACAGCGACGCGCCGTCACTTCGCGCTGCACTAACGCAGTCCGCAACAAGGTGGCGCACCAGTCCTTCAACGGAGTGCGATTCGATGTGCCAGACCTTTCTGCCATTCGTCCTGTCCGCTGCAATAGCGACTCTCCTGCTGGCTGCCTGCAGTCCGGAGCGTGGCGCTCCCGTGAAGACTGAAACCGATGAAACGGCGACTGCGACGGCGGATAGCGCCGAACCCGTGCCTGCCGACAGAGCGCCGCCCTCATTGCCCGAGCCCGGCGAAGCCGGCGACACGCCAGTGTCCAATGCCCCCGACGGCAGCGATGACCAAGCCAACTTCAGTGGCTATGGCGAAGTGAAGTTCGGCACCGCCGTCGCAGACATGGCGAAGGCATGGGGCGGTGAGCTCCAGGAAATGGGTAAGGGAGAAAATGCGTCCTGCTATTTCATGGCCCCGGCCTGGGTGAAGAATTCGGCCGAGTTCAACTTCATGATCGTCGATGGCAAGTTCGTTCGGTTCGGCACTGAGAGCGCCAGATTTCTCGCCCCCGGCGGTGGCAAAGTCGGAATGACCTCGGCCCAGATCCAGTCGCTGTATCCGGGCCGCATCGAGCAGCAGCCGCACAATTACACGGACGGCAAGTATCTGCGGATCATGGATGCAGCGACCGGCAACGCGCTGCTTTTCGAGACTGATGGCACAGGTAACGTGACCGAGTGGCGCGTCGGCCAGCCGCCACAGGTGGACTATGTCGAGGGTTGTTCCTGACGGCTGACTTCGTTGAAATAGATGTCAAGCGGTCTCGGCTGGTCGATCGCGTAACCCTGGGCGAAATCCACGCCGAGTGCAGCCAACGCGTCGCGTTGCGCCAGGGTCTCAGTGTGCTCGGCAATGGTTTTCTTCATTAACAGGTGCGAGATCTTGGTGATCGAACGCACCACTTCCGCAGCCAGCGGCGAGCTGTCCATCTCGCGCACGAAACTGCCGTCGATCTTGAAATAATCCACGTCCAGTTCGCGCAGATAATTGAATGAGCAGAAACCGGTGCCGAAGTCGTCCAGCGCGAAGCGGCAGCCGAGGCCGCGCATTTCGTCGATGAAACGCTGCGCACGTGCAAGGTCGCGCACGGCACTGGTTTCGGTCACTTCGAAACAGATGCAGCTCGCCGGGAAACTGCTGTTGCGCAGCCGCTCGGCAACGAAACCTATGAAGCTTTCGTCAACCATGGCGTCGCCGGAAAGATTGATGCTGCAGGTCGCCACTTGGGCGGCTTGCTCGGGGTGCGCTTCAAGCCAGTCCAACGCGAGCATGACCACCTCACGGTCGATGCGAAGGCCCAGCCCGAAACGTTCCGCCGCCGGCATGAATTGGCCGGGCATCAGCAGTGTGTCCTGGCCCGGTTCCTGGAGCCTGATCAGCAATTCGAAGTGGCGGCCCGGTTCCTGGTTCTCATGCAGAGGCGCGATGGTCTGGGCATGCAGGACGAAGCGGTGTTGCTCCAGCGCTTCGCGGATTCGCAGCGCCCAGCGCATGCTGGCGGTGCGATCCAGGACATCGCTGGCCAGGCCCCCAGCGAGGAATACCCGGTTGCCACCAAGCTCCTTGGCCGTGAAACAGGCGGCGTCGGCCTTGGACAGCAAGTCCGCGAATCTTGCGTCGCCAGTTCGGAACGGCACCACGCCAATGCTGGCGCTGGTGGCCATGGCGCTGCCTTGCCACTGGCAACGATAGTCTTCCACCGCGCGCGACAGTCCCACCGCGGCTTCGCGTGCCATCATCGGATTGCGGTTGCGCAGCAGTACCGCGAATTCGTCCGCACCCAGATAGGCCAACACGTCGTCCCCGCGCAGGCTTGACGCGAGTGCACCGGCAACGCCGACGATCATCATGTCTCCAGCGGCATGACTGGCGGTGTCGTTGATCAGGGAAAAATTATCAAGGTCCAGATAGGCCAGCGCCATGGGTGGCTCACCCGGATCGCTCAGGATCCGATTGACCCTGACCTCGAACGCGCTGCGATTGGGTAACCCGGTCAGGCTGTCGGTATTGGCGTGCATGGCCAGCTTGAGTGCGGCCATGCGACGCTCATGCACGGTCAATGCCAGGATGATCGGCAGAATCGCGAGCAGGCACAGATAGCCGAGCAAGATCGCACTGTCGAGCGCCAGCACAGGTTGCTGGAAGCCGGCCAGGCCGAGGCCGATCAACATTCCGATCAGCAGCTCCGTCAGCAGCACCGCAATCGCGGTACGCACCGGTTCCATGCGCAACGCACTCCAGACCATGATGGACAGGGGCAGGCTGACCAGGCCAAGCACGAATTGGCCACCTTGCGAGCCGCCCCATGCCAGCAGCAGGAAGCTCGCGGCAAGCGCCATGTTCCATGCAAGCTTTTCGTTTTCCGCGCCGTAGTCCGATGTCCCCTCAGCTGTTGGCTCGAGGGTGTCGATCGGTTTGCGGAAGCTGATCATCAGCAGTGCGGGTGCGAGGCTGACGATGCCCAACAAGTCTCCCATGGACCATTTCACCAGCGCGTCGAGTCCCGATGATTCCCGGAGCAGGCCGGACGCCACCATGCCGCCGACGCCGATAACCGCGCTGACCAAGGACATCAGCATGCCGCCACGCAGGACCCGGAACGCGAAACGGATATCCAGGTGCGCCGGGTTGCGCACGCGATTCACGAACCAGCCACCGGCGATGACGCCCAAGGTATTGCTCAACAGCGAATAGGGAACGAACGCGGCCGGCACCGGGCTGATCGTCATGTGCATGATGATCATGGCCACCGGTACGATCCATGCCCAGTGCAGGCCGAATCGGATCACTACCGCCAGGGCCAGGCCAGATGCGGGCCAGAACAGGGCCACAGATCCCGGCATCGCGATGAACTGGTTGGCGAAGGCGGCCAGTCCAAGGTATAGGCCGACAAAAAGCAGCGATCTGAACAGGGTGGCAATGATCACTTGCATGGCCGGGCTCACGTCTCTTGATCTTGCCGGTGGGATGCAACGGGCCTGCTGGAACCAATAACCTCTAGTCGCCCCTCGCCGATGAACCTGGCAACGTTGTTGCCCAGATCATGCAGCCGGTTGCCTGGACCTGTCGATTGCGCAGGCCGCAACAACGCCCAACCATGGCCGCCGTCTTGCCTGACCCAGCGCAAAGTGGCTTCGGCCAGTTCTACGGCCTGTTCCCAGCCGAAGTGTTGGTGAGCATCGTGTGCCAACGCGAATTCGGCCAGGCCCACTGAACAGTCCAGGGTGATCCGCGGGCCATCACCCGTTTCCAATGACTGGTTGGCAATGCTCGCGCGCAAGCGTTCGCCCAATGCGGCGACTGCCGGCCGTGGCGTTGGCCGGAATACCAGCAACAAGCAGTCGTCGTGCCAGCGCGCCAGGTAGTCGCCTGCGCGTAACAAGCGAGTCAAGGTTTGTGCGGCTTGTTGCAACACCATCACGTCGGCGCTTGACTCCGCGCTGCCAATCGCGCCGGCTCTGCGGTCGAAGCCAATCACGGCGAACACAAGGGCGTGATTGGAGTAAGCGCCACGGGCTTGTTCTCGCTCGTAGTAGGCGAGGTCGGCGGGAATCTGGTTGGCCAGGTAGCGGTAGTTGCGCAAGCCGGTCAGGGGATCGGTCTGGCTGGCATGCTCAAGCTGGATATTGGCAATGTTCAACTGGCCGGTACGTTCACTGACCTGCTGTTCAAGCTCGCTGCGTTGGTTCAAGTGCACGTGGTGCTGCATCCGGTAGCCGGCGTATAGCACTGTGCCCAGCAACATCAACCCCAGTGCGAAGAACAGCGGCGTTTCGTGAAAGCGAGGTGTAATCCGGAACGGCAGTTGCGCGACGGAGTTCCCCCAGACGCCCGCGTTGTTGGCGGCCTTGACCTGGAAGACATAGTCGCCCGATGGCAGGTTGGTGTAGTTGACGGTGCGTGGCGACACCACCTGCAATTCACGCCAGTCATGGTCGTAACCGACCAGCTGGTAGGACAAGGTCGTGCTGGCGGGGTCCTGGAAGCTGAAGGCGGTGAATTCGAATGCAAGGTCGCGTGCACCCTCGGGCAGGACCAGGTTTTCGATTGCGGAGATATCGTGCCAGCGGTCCTGGAATTGCAGGCGTTCAATCACCACTTCGGGCGGTACCGGATTCTTGATGATGGCGTTGGTGTCCAGGGCGACCACGCCCTCGCGAGTTGGCAACCACAGCACGTCGTTGTCGATGAAGCCCTTGGAGTTGCCGGCGCCGTTGCAGCAAAAGCCCTGCTGGCCGCTGCGCCGGTCACCACGCTCGTTGAGCACCATCTCGGCATTGATCTTCTGGATCTTGCCTTCGCGCAGGCGGGCCAAATCTTCGGTGGGAAGGCGTTCGACACCACGGATACCGGCTACCCACAGGTAGCCCTTCGTGTCTTCGGTGATATAGAACGCTGGATTGTCCCGCAGGCCCTGTTCCAGCGACAGGCGTTGCCAACGTCCTTGATGGCGTACGTGAAGGCTCTGGTCCAGGCTGCCCAGCACCCAGTCGCCGTTGGCCAGCTCATGAATGGCGGTCACGTCCAGCCCGGGTTGCAGTCCGGTGGTCAATCCCTGTTGCACGAAGCGATTATTTTCCAGCAGATACAGTCCATCCTGGGTGCCGGCCAGAAGCTTGCCGTCGGCAAGTTCGGTGACCAGCCGGATACGTGGATCGTGCAGGCCTTGCCCAGTGCCGAAATGCTCAAGCTGGTTGCCTTGCAAGCGGAACAATCCCTCCGTCGTAGCTATCCAGATAGTGCCGGTCCGGGTGCGCACGATGCCGTTGATCTGGGCGTTTGCCATGGGTTCGAACAAGGCTGGGCGTTCAACCTTGCCATCGCGGTAGAGCACAAGTCCGCGACGGGTGCCGACCCAGATCTTGTCGGCATCCGCCAGCAGGTTGTATGCGTGGGGATGCGGCAGCTCGCTTCCGGCTACCGCGGTTTCAAAATGTCCGTCGCGAAGCACGCTCAACCCGTTGTTGGTGCCGACCCAGATCGCTCCATCGGGGGCCTTGGCGAGTGACCAGACCAACGGCTCTTCCAGGCCTTGGGCCGTGCTGTAGCGTTTGGTCCAACCGTTCCAGAGCCGGGTCAGGCCATTCCATTGGCTGCCGAACCAGATATTGCCTTCGCGATCCTCGAACGCACTGATCACGCTGCGAAAGCCGTTCGGATCCGAATCGGGAATCAGTTCCGACAACACGCCTTGCTTGAACCGGGCGATGCCCGCATTGCTGGCGACCCACAGATTGTGGTCATGGTCCTCAAGCATCATCGTGGTTGGTGCATCCTGCAGCTCGGGCCTGCTGCTGGCTGCAGACCACACCCCATTGTCGAATTCGTACAGGCCTTGTGTGGTGCCGGCCCAGAGCTTGCCTTGCGCATCGACCAGTGAGGTGACCACGGCCTTGTCCAGGCCCGCGGGCAGGGCATGGAACTGGCGGTTTCGCCCTTCCACGCGATAGACCCCGCCCAGGCTGCCTATCCACAGCGCATCGCTGCGCGGCAACAGTGACTGGGTCACCACCGGGCTACCTGGCTGGCGGTGAAGTACACCATCCTGCAAGGCATAAAGACCGTGGTTACTCGCAACCAGAAGGCGTCCTTTGACTTCTTTGATGTCCGAGATGTCCAGCACGTCCACACCGTTTTTCCCGGCGACTGCAATACTGGAGAAAGTGCCGCCGTCGTACACCGCTAGTCCCTTGTACGTACCGATCCAGAGCTTGCCGGCCTTGTCCAGGTAAAGGCTGCGGATCTGGATGCCGGGGATGCCCGGCGTGTCATACGGCGTGTAGGTGACGAAGCGGATGCCGTCAAACCGAGCCAGGCCCGACTGCGTGCCGACCCAGATGTAGCCAAGTCGATCCTGCGTGATCGCTTGCACGGTGATCTGCGGCAGGCCCTGCTGCAACGACCAGGCGTTGCGCACGTAGTGGTGGAAGGACTTGTCGGGATCAAGCGCACGCACAGGCGCTGCGACTACCAGCCAGAGCAGCAAGGCAGCCAACAGCAACGGAACGCGCAACACCCACCTGTTTTCGTTCATGCGCTGCCTGCAGGGATGCGGCTGAACCAGTCTAGCCTGCTCTCGGCGCCTCGCGCACGCTGTCTATACTGGCTTGATGACAAATGACAAAAGCATCATTGAACGGGCCGTGCATGGCTTGAATGATTTCCTCCGGCTGGAGGCAGCCGGCGGCATCTTGCTGATTGCCGCTGCAGCATTGGCATTGTTATGTGCGAACACGCCGCTGGAAGAGTTCTACGACGGCTTTCGCGAGCTGCCGGTCGTGGTGCAGTTCGGCGATCTGCGTATCGCCAAGCCGCTCCTGTTATGGATCAACGATGGCCTGATGGCGGTGTTTTTCCTGCTTGTGGCGCTGGAGATCAAGCGCGAGGCGCTCAGTGGGCAGCTGTCCAGCCGCGAGCAATTGATCCTGCCGCTGTTGTGTGCCGTGGCCGGCGTGGCAGTGCCGGCGGGCATCTTCTGGTGGATCAACCGGGGCGATCCCACCGCGATGCAAGGTTGGCCCGTACCCGCCGCCACCGATATCGCGTTCGCGCTGGGCATTCTGTCGCTGCTCGGATCGCGGGTGCCGATTGGAATGAAATTGCTGTTGTCGACGATTGCCGTCGTCGATGACCTTGCGGCGATCATCATCATCGCGTTGCTCTACACCAGCGACCTGTCGATGACTGCACTGGCCTTTGCCGGCGCAGCGATCGCCGGCATGTTCGTGCTCAACCGGCGCAAGGTCACTGCGCTGACGCCCTATCTGCTGCTTGGCGCGGTGGTGTGGGTGTGCGTACTCAAATCCGGTGTGCACGCAACCTTGGCCGGGGTCATCACCGGCTTGATGATCCCGCATTACGACCGCACAGATGACATCGACGATGCCGTCCAGCATTCGCCCCTGGAGACGCTGGAGCATGCATTGCATCCATGGGTCGCCTACCTGATTTTGCCGGTATTCGCCTTCGCCAATGCCGGACTGGCGCTGGGAGGTTTCGTGCCGGAGGACATGCTGAAACCGGTGCCGCTGGGCATCCTGTTCGGCTTGGTCCTGGGCAAGCCGATTGGCGTGGTGGGCATGGCTGTCCTGGCGAAAGCTGCGGGTATTGCCCACTATCCGCAGGGCATGGATTTCCGCTCGATGCTGGGCGTGGGGCTGTTGTGCGGCGTGGGGTTCACCATGAGCCTGTTCATTGCCTCGCTGGCGTTTTCAGGCGCTGGCAACCTGCAACAGTTCGCTGTACTTGGCGTTCTGGTCGCATCGGTAGTCGCCGCGCTGGCGGGTTATCTGTGGCTTCGGGTCACGCTGCCGAAAGGAGCTGCGACCGACGCGGGTTAGACTGGGCTTCGTTTGTTTGAATGACGGATCCGAGATGTCCAACAGCTTACGTTGGCCGCACGCGCTGGCCTTCCTGCTTTGCTTTGCAGTTTCATTGCCGGCCGCAGCTGCCGAAATCACCAAAATAGACCTGACCTCGCATTGGGCCGGGTATTCAGCAATCGCGATCTTCGCGCTGGCCTATGTGTTCGTGATCGCCGAGGAGTTCACCCACTTGCGCAAGTCGCAACCGGTGATGTTGGCCGCGGGCGCGATCTGGGCGCTACTGGCGGTTGCCGCGGCAGGCCTGGGGCAATCAGAAAGCATCCATCACGCGATCGGCGTGTACCTGCTCGAGTTTTCCGAACTGCTGCTGTTCCTGCTGGTGGCGATGACGTACGTCAACGCCATGAGCGAGCGCAACCTGTTCGAAGCGTTGCGCATGCGCCTGCTGCAACGCGGGCTTGGGTATCGGCAGTTGTTCTGGACTACCGGCGTGCTGGCGTTCTGCCTGTCGCCGATCATCGACAACCTGACCACCGCCTTGGTGATGTGCGCGGTGGTGCTGGCAGTGGGACGCGATAGTCCGAAGTTCGTCTCGCTGGCGTGCATCAATATCGTGGTTGCCGCCAATGCTGGCGGCGCGTTCAGCCCGTTTGGCGACATCACCACATTAATGGTCTGGCAACGCGGCATTATTGATTTCTGGGGCTTCTTCAACCTGTTCTTGCCATCACTGGTGAACTGGCTGATTCCAGCAGCCATCATGCACTTCGCGATTGCTCCCGGTACGCCGCCTGCCACAAAGGGCGATGTGCGGATCAAGGATGGTGGCTGGCTGATCGTCGGCCTGTTCCTGGGTACCGTGACGCTGGCTGTGTGCTTCCACAACTTCCTGCACCTGCCACCCTTCATGGGGATGATGACCGGACTGGCATTCCTCAAATTGCTCGGGTGGCACCTCAACCGCAAGGCGAACGCGCTCGAGCTGGCGGATTTTGATCGCCAGGGCTCACCGGGCGACGTGGATGCGTTCGACAGTTACGAGCAAGTCGCGCGCGCCGAGTGGGACACCTTGCTGTTCTTTTTCGGGGTGATCATGTGCGTCGGCGCGCTGGGCTACTGCGGCTATCTGGCGCTGGCCTCGCAATGGTTCTACGGCGACCTCGGCCCGACTACTGCCAACGTGCTGATCGGCGTGCTGTCGGCGGTGCTGGACAACATCCCGATGATGGTTGCGGTGCTGCAGATGCATCCGCAGATGGACACCGGGCAATGGCTGCTGGTCACCCTTACCGCTGGCGTGGGTGGCAGCCTGCTTTCGGTCGGCTCGGCCGCGGGTGTGGCGCTGATGGGACAGGCAAAGGGCAAGTACACCTTCTTCGGTCATCTGCGCTGGACCTGGGCGATTGCATTGGGCTATGCCGCAAGCATCTGGGTGCACTTGCTGGTCAACGCACGCTTCTTCACCGGGACTGTGATCGCGGCGGGATGATGGCCGGATGAGAAAGGCACTGGTATTTGGAGCGAGCGGGCAAATCGGTGCCCCTTTGGTCCGGCGCCTGGGCAATGCCGGCTGGCAGGTGTTCGCGGTATCGCGGCAGGCGCATGCCGACGCGCCAGGCCTGCATTGGCTGCGCGGCGACCTTGCGGGCGTTGATGGCCTGCCGGCTGCAGTCGATGCCATCTTCAGTTGCGGCCCGCTTGACCATTTCGCGCGCTGGCATGTCGCTGCGCCGACGCGCGCGCCGCGCGTAGTGGCATTCGGATCGACCAGTGCAAGTAGCAAGCAAGGCTCGGGCGATACCGGTGAACGTGATCTGGCCCGGCGCCTGCTGGAAGCCGAAACCCTGCTGTTTTCAGTCGCGCAGACACGTGGCGCGAACGCCACCGTCCTGCGGCCGACCTTGGTTTATGGGGCCGGACGCGACCAGACCCTGACCCGGATCGCAGCTCTCGCGCAACGCTGGGGACGGTTCGTGTTGCCGCGACACGCCAATGGTTTGCGCCAGCCAGTGCATGTCGACGATCTTGCCGATGCGGCTTGGGCGGCCTGCCAGTCCAGCGCAAGCCACGGCCGCAGCTATGACCTGCCCGGCGGCGAAACCTTGACTTATCGGGACATGGTGCAGCGAGTACTGGCCAGCATGCAGTCACCGCCACGTCTGTTGGAGCTGCCGATGCCACTGTTCCGTAGCATGCTTGCGGTGGCGCAGGTGCGCGGGATTGCCAGGGATTTCACACCGCAAGCGCTTGCGCGGATGCGTCAGGACCTGGTGTTCAACAGCGAACCTGCACGCTGCGACTTCGCGTATGCACCGCGCATGTTCAATCCCGATGCCAGCATGTTCTCCGTCACCCGCGACTGAGATTTTCTTTTTTTGCCCGTCAAGCCGGCTCGGGCGCCGTACGTGATTTCACTTTTGCACGCAGTGCAATCACCAGCACACCGCCCAACACCATCGCGCCGCCGATCAACACACGAGGGCCGGGTTGGTCACCCCAGAACGCGATGCCCAGCATCATTGCGAACACCGGTACCAGCAGCAGCCACGGTGTGATCTGCGCGACCGGATGCCTCTGCACCAGCCAGTAATACAAGCCGTGCCCAAGCAGCGATGCCGCATAGGCGGCGAATGCGGCGCCAAACCAAGCCACCATGCTGGCGTCAGGCAAATTGGCGATGGCACCTGGTTCCAGCCATGCACTCAGCAAGAGCAGCGATGGCAGGCTGAATACCGCCATCCAGCCCTGTTGTGAATACACATCCAGACCACGCAAGCCTTTCATCAGGATCGTGCCGACGGCCAGGAAGACAGCCGAGGCCAGCATCGTCAGCAGTGCGGCCTGATTCTTGAGCACGTGCGGATCCAGCCCGAGCACCAGCACGCCCAGGAAGCTGAGCGCGATCGCGGCGCAGGTGCGCCAACCGACTTTTTCGCCCAGCACCAACCAGGCCAGCAGGGCGGTCATCGGCACGTAGCTTTGCATCACGATCGCTGGTGATGTCAGGTCACCCGCTAGTTTCAGCGCAGTAAAGTTGAGGCTGAAATGCACAAC
>Ga0136639_10000593_pt1 | contig 12376 bp, 13 predicted proteins | sample AntDrymUQ8592106_2_FD_113739 | JGI IMG/M metagenome (GOLD analysis project Ga0136639, IMG submission 113739) | Polar desert sand microbial communities from Dry Valleys, Antarctica - metaG UQ859 (21.06) | ecosystem: Environmental > Terrestrial > Soil > Desert | place: Antarctica: Dry Valley...
AACTCGCGCACAACGGACACGCTCCGGCAGGGCGGGATGGGCGGGTTCCTCGTTCGCTCGGGCTGTGCCGGAGCGGCCTGTGCGCTTCTATGGAACTCGCGCACAACGGACACGCTCCGGCAGGGCGGGATGGGCGGGTTCCTCGTTCGCTCGGGCTGTGCCGGAGCGGCCTGGGCGCTTCGAGGGGTCCTTTGCGATTCGGGCGGGGGATTAGAAACTGCTGTTGCATCAGGGCGCGGGGGATAGCAACTAAGGCAAGATCGCGCCGGAGGCGGCGGGGCAACTGTGCAACTTAAAAACGGACCCGGGGGAGAGGATGAATTTGTATCGGCGGCATCCGGAGATTGTGGCAGGGACGCAGCAACGGTCGCAGTTTACGGATTGCATATGTGACTATGGAGAAGGAATCGCCGATGAGCATTGGTTTAGAGAACGCCGCCTTCCATAGCAACTCGCTGATTAAGGACAATATTGCGGCCCAGTTTCGCCTGGATATTTTGGCGGGGAGGTTGGCACCGGGAGAGCCGATCGTGGAGGGGAAGTGGGCGACGCAGTTAGGGGTGGCGCAATCGAGTATCCGGGCGGCATTGCACATCCTTGAATTTGAAGGATTTGTGGAGCGGGGCCAGGGGCGGAGTGCGCGAGTAGCGCGGATTCCGATGGAGAATATTCCGCATAGCTTTGCGGTGCGGAGCGCCCTGGAATCGTTGGCGGCACGGCTGGTGACGGAACGGCAGGCGGACTTGGCGGACTTGGACCAGGTGGTGGCGGATATGCGGTCGGCAGTGAGTTGCCGGAATTTGGCGGCCTTCTATGAGCGTGACTTACGCTTTCATTTGACACTGTGCGAGAAGGCGGGGAACCCGGTGTTGACGCAGATGCTGCGGCGGTTGCTGGTGCCGCTGTTTACGTTCGTGATTATCCGGACGCACGAGGAGATGGGGGAGACGGAGCGATGGACGCGGAGCATTGCGCACCATGAGCAGATATTGGCGGTGATTCGGAAAGAGAATCCGAAGCGGGCGGAGGAGGAGGTAGCGAAGATTCTGAACTACTTTTCGACCGATATCGACGAACTGACGCGGGGGAAATCGCGGAGTAGCTAAGCAGCAGGCTCGGCGAGGAGGTCGGTGATTACGCTACCGTGGACGTCGGTGAGGCGACGGTCGATGCCGTTGTTGCGGTAGGTGAGGCGTTGGTGATCGATGCCGAGGAGATGGAGCATCGTCGCGTGGATGTCATCGCAGTAGACGGGCTTTTCGATGGCTTTGTAGGACCATTCGTCGGTGGCTCCGTAGCTGACACCGCCCTGGAAGCCGCCGCCGGCCAGCCAGGTGGAGAACCCCGCGGGATTGTGGTCTCGGCCGAGGCTGCCCTGACTGCAGGGCATGCGGCCGAACTCGGTGGTCCACTGGACGATCGTGTCAGCGAGGAGGCCGCGGGATTTGAGATCGCGGAGGAGACCGGCGACCGGCTTATCCATGGCGGTGCCCATTTCGCCGTGATCCTTGGCGAGATTTTCGTGGCTGTCCCAGTTGCGACGGGGGAAGCCGTTGTCAGCACCGGACCAGATTTGGACGAAGCGGACGCCGCGTTCGACAAGGCGACGGGCGACCAGGCAGCGTTCGGCCATTTCCGCGGTGATGGGATCGTCGAGGCCGTATAGTTTACGGGTGGCGGCGGATTCGCCGGCGATGCCAAGGACTTCGGGGGCGCTGAGTTGGAGCTTGGCGGCCATTTGGTAAGACGCGATGCGGGCTTCGAGGCCCGGCAACTGGTCCGCCGGCTTCCTCCCCGCCGCCCACCGGGCGAGGGGGCCGCGATCGAGAACGTTGATCGGACGGGGGGTGAGGGAGGGGCGGAAGGCACCGACGCGGGGGAAGTAAGCGGCACCGGAGTAGACGAGTTTGGGGGTGGGCAGGGCGGTGAGTTGGGCGTCAATGGGGGCGAGTTCCTGCTTACCTTTTTCGATGGCGGGGTAGGTTTCTGGGCCGACGATGGAATCGACGATGGTTTGGCGCTGGGCGCGGTCGGCCGAGCGACGGGCTTCGAGGCGCTTCTTTTCTTGGACGTCGGCGGGAGTTTTCGGAGTGCCGAGATGGGCGAGGAGGGAGCCGGCATCCTGGATGCGGTCGTCGAGGGTGACGAGGGCGGGGTTGCGGGCGAATTCGACGCGATCGAGGAGGGGCTGGAGGCGGCGTTGGACGGCGACTTTTTCGGCGAGGAGTTGGCGGCGCTGGCGGCTGATGGCGGGGTCTTCATCGTAGGGGCGGTCGGCGCGGTCGCGATTAATCCACGCCGCGCTATGCTATTAATAACCGTCATCGGACCTTGTCGAGCTGTTGGTCCTTACAGCTCGGGCGGGGATTGATGATCTCTCCAGCCGAGTTTTCTGTGCGAGGAAACATGCAACCGAGTAGAAAATCACTGACTCCGGAAGTCCTTGACAGGATGGACGCCTACTGGCGGGCAGCGAACTATCTTTCCGTCGGCCAGATTTATCTCTATGACAATCCGCTCCTGAAGAAGCCGCTCGAACTCGCGCACATCAAACCGCGCCTTGTAGGCCACTGGGGGACGACGCCGGGGCTGAACTTCATTTACGCCCATCTGAATCGCGTCATCAAGCAATGCGACCTCAACGTCATCTACATTACCGGGCCGGGTCACGGCGGGCCGGGGTTGGTGGCGAACGCCTACCTCGAAGGCACCTATAGCGAGGTTTATCCCAGCATTACGCAGGACGAAGACGGGATCAAGCGGCTGTTCACGCAGTTTTCCTTCCCGGGTGGCATCCCGAGTCACGTGGCGCCGGAGATTCCCGGCTCGATTCACGAGGGTGGTGAACTGGGATACTCGCTGTCGCACGCCTTCGGCGCCGCGTTCGACAATCCCGGTCTGCTGGTTGCTTGCGTGGTGGGCGACGGCGAGGCGGAGACCGGTCCGCTTTGCGCCAGCTGGCACTCGAACAAATTCCTGAATCCGGTGCATGACGGAGCCGTGTTGCCGATTCTGCATTTGAACGGCTATAAGATCGCGGGACCCACCGTGCTCGCACGCATTCCACGCCATGAACTGGACGCGCACTTCCGCGGCTACGGCTACACCCCGTACTTCGTCGAAGGCGACGATCCGACGGAAATGCACCAGCTTATGGCCGCCGCGCTCGACACAGCGGTTGCTGAGATCCAACGCATCCAAAAGGAAGCCCGCACGAATGGATTTGAGACGCGCCCCAGTTGGCCCATGATCATCTTGCGGTCACCGAAAGGCTGGACGGGACCGAAGGAGGTCGACGGCAAGCAGAGCGAAGGCACGTACCGCTCGCACCAGGTGCCGATGGGCGACATGAGTCATCCGGGGCATGTGAAGCTTCTCGAAGACTGGATGCGAAGCTATCGCCCGCAGGAGTTGTTCGATCCGTCGGGCAGGCTTCGCCTCGAACTAGCCGACCTTGCCCCGAAAGGCGAGCGCCGTATGAGCGCCAATCCCCATGCAAACGGGGGCCTGCTCCTGCACGAACTGCACCTGCCGGACTTTCGCAACTACGCTGTGGATGTGCCAACGCCGGGCGCCGTAAACGGCGAAGCCACCCGCGTCCAAGGCCAGTTTATCCGCGATGTGATCAAGTCTAATCCCACCAACTTTCGCGTGTTCAGCCCCGACGAGACAAGCTCGAACCGCTGGAACGCCGTGTTCGAAGTAACGAACCGGTGCTCTACCGCGGAGATCGCTGCCGACGACGACCACGTCGCACCCGACGGCCGCGTGATGGAAGTCTTGAGCGAGCATCAATGCGAAGGCTGGCTCGAAGGCTACCTGCTCACGGGCCGGCACGGCTTTTTCTCCTGCTACGAAGCCTTCATTCACATTATCGATTCGATGTTCAACCAGCACGCAAAGTGGCTGAAGGTTGCGAACGGCATTCCGTGGCGGCGGCCGATCGCGTCTTTGAACTACCTGTTGTCGTCGCATGTGTGGCGGCAGGACCACAACGGGTTTAGCCATCAAGACCCAGGCTTCATCGACCATGTGGTGAACAAGAAAGCGGAGATCGTCCGTGTTTATCTGCCGCCCGACGCGAATACGCTGCTTTCGGTGACGAACCACTGCCTGCGCAGCCACAACTATGTAAATGTGATCGTCGCTGGCAAGCAACCTCAGCCCCAGTGGCTCGACATGGATGCCGCCATCAAACACTGCTCCCTCGGTCTGGGCATCTGGCCGTGGGCCAGCAACGATCAGGGAGGCGAGCCGGATGTTGTCATGGCGTGCTGCGGCGATGTGCCGACTCTGGAGACCCTGGCGGCAGTCGAGTTGTTGCGAGAGCATTTTGCGGGGTTGAAGGTCCGCGTGATTAACGTCGTCAATCTGATGAAGCTCCAACCGCAGAGCGAGCACCCGCATGGCCTGAGTGACAAAGAATTCGACGCGCTCTTCACCAAGGACAAGCCGATCATCTTTGCATTCCACGGCTATCCGACGCTCATTCACCGGCTCACTTACCGCCGCACGAATCACCACAACCTGCACGTGCACGGCTATAAGGAAGAGGGCACAACGACCACTCCATTCGACATGACCGTTCTGAACGACCTGGACCGATTTCACTTATTCGGCGACGTGATCGACCGCCTTCCACAAATGTCATCGCAGGCCGCTTACGTCAATCAATTCGTGCGCGACCGGCTCGTCGAACACAAGCAGTACATCGAGAAGCACGGCGAGGACATGCCCGAGATTCGCAACTGGAAGTGGAGTCTGAGCCAACCGCCGACTGGAGCGTGAAACGAGCGTATCGCGGAGCACACATGGAAAACACAATCGGCTTGTCGAACGTCGGATCGGTGGTATCGGTGCGTGGCAGTGTTGTCGACATAAGATTCGACCAACAGCTGCCGCCCATCTACTCAGTCCTGCGGACGGGAGATGAGGGCCGAATCATTATCGAAGTACTAGCGCATCGCGATGCTCACCACGTGCGTGGGATCGCGCTGACTCCCACGGGAGGCCTGGCTCGCGGGATGGCCGTGGAGGATACCGGCGGGCCATTGAAGGCCCCGGTGGGCAGAGCGGTTCTCTCGCGGATGTTCGACGTGTTCGGGAATACCATCGACCGCGAAACGGCTTTGTCGGACGTTCAATGGCGTTCGGTGCATCGGGCTCCTCCACCGCTGGTTCGGCGCTCCACCAAGTCTGAAATCTTTGAGACAGGTATCAAGGTCATTGATGTGCTCCTGCCCCTGGAGCGCGGTGGTAAGTCGGGGCTGTTCGGTGGAGCGGGGGTTGGCAAGACGGTTCTCCTCACCGAAATGATCCACAACATGGTCGGGCGCCAGGAAGGCGTCAGCATTTTCTGCGGCATCGGCGAGCGATCCCGCGAAGGCGAAGAACTCTATCGGGAAATGAAGGAAGCCGGGGTGTTGCCAAACATGGTGATGGTCTTCGCCCAGATGAACGAACCTCCAGGCGCCCGTTTCCGGGTGGGAAATACGGCGCTTACAATGGCCGAGTATTTCCGGGACGACGAGCACCTTGACGTCCTGCTGCTCATCGACAACATCTTTCGCTTCATACAGGCCGGCTCGGAGGTGTCTGGTTTGATGGGACAGATGCCGTCCCGTCTGGGTTATCAACCTACGCTGGGCACCGAACTCTCGCGGTTGGAGGAGCGCATCGCCAATACTGACAGCGGCGCCATAACTTCCATCCAGGCTGTGTATGTGCCTGCGGACGACTTCACCGATCCGGCTGCAGTACATACGTTCTCGCACTTATCCGCGTCCATCGTACTTTCGCGAAGGCGGGCAAGCGAGGGTCTCTATCCTGCGATTGACCCGCTAAAATCCAGTTCCAAGATGGCCACGCCGGGTATCGTTGGCATACATCACTACGCCTTGGCGCAGGAAATCCGACGGACACTCGCGCAGTACGAGCAACTGAAGGACATCATTGCCATGCTCGGCCTGGAACAACTTTCGCCGGAGGACCGAAGCCTGGTTGGTCGCGCCCGCCTGTTGGAACGTTTCCTCACTCAGCCTTTTTATACGACTGAGCAGTTCAGCGGCCTTAAGGGAAAGCTTGTGAGTCTCAAGGACGCGCTCGACGGCTGTGAACGGATACTTCGCGATGAATTCGCCGGCTTTCCGGAGAGCGCCCTCTATATGATCGGGACGGTGGATGAGGCCAAGGACAAGGTAAAAGGTGGCAAGGCGAACCGCGCAAAGTCCGCTGAGGAACCCAGACCGCCGGAAGAATCCGGAACGAGCCCTCAACCGAAGGAGGAAAATGCAGCCAACACGGATGCATCTTAAAATACTCCTGCCGTTCCAGATCTTTGCCGAGGAACCCGATGTTTTGCGCATTGTAGCGGAGACTCCGGAGGGCTCTTTCGGACTCTTGCCACACCGGCTGGATTGTGTCGCGGCGCTAACGCCGGGAATTCTGATTTACGAGACCGAATCCGGCGGCGAAGTGATAGTTGCTATAGATGAAGGGGTGCTGGTCAAGACCGGTCTGGAAGTGCTCGTTTCCGTGCGCAGGGCGATGGGCGGGGCCGACCTTGGCGAAATGCGCAAGTCCGTGGAGACGGAATTTCTTGTGCTTAACGAACACGAGCAAGACGTGCGCTCGGTCATGGCACAATTGGAAGTGGGATTTCTGCGTCGTATGGCGGCCTTTCAGCATGAGTGAGAAACCGACCCGGAAAATCGCGCGCTCCGCCCCGCCGTTCGCCGTGCAGGTCGGAGCGAAAGCAGCCCGCAAGCTGAAGGCTAGGCGCACCGCCACTCCAGGCGTTTGGTTCGGCTTGGGCATGATGGGCCTAATCGGCTGGTCGGTGGTCGTACCGACGCTGCTCGGCGCCGCGCTTGGTCTCTGGCTCGACAAACATTATCCGAGTACGCACTCTTGGACGTTGGCGTTGTTAGTTGCGGGGCTGGCGATTGGTTGTTTCAATGCATGGCTCTGGGTCACTAGGGAAGACAAGGATATGCACGAAGATCAGGAAGACGATAACGATGAATGACAATCTAACGTTGGCGCTGGTGTGGGTGGCCGGAGGCGCGCTCGGGGCCATCTTCTACGGCGGCCTTTGGTGGACAGTTTGTCGGGGCATTTCGAGCCGGTGTCCGGCACTTTGGTTCACAAGCAGCCTGCTGCTTCGAATGGGCATTGCCCTAGTGGGATTGTATTTTGTCTCAGGTGGTCGTTGGGAGCGCCTGCTGCTGTGTCTCCTCGGGTTTGTCATGGCGCGCCTCGTGGTTACGTGGCTGACCCGGTCTCCCGGGAAAAGCCCAATAGGTCCGGTACAGGAGGCTCGCCATGCACCTTAGTCCCGATCAAACGATCTTTTGGCAATCAGGATTTCTCAAACTCAATGCGACCATCTCGTTCACGTGGGTACTGATGATCGTGCTCGCGGTCGGAGCCAAGCTCATCACGCGTAGGCTGTCCACGGATCTGAAACGTTCCCGATGGCAGAACCTCCTGGAAATCGTCGTCACGGCCATTGAGGGGCAAATCGAGGAGATAGGCCTTTCTCAACCGAGAAAGTATCTCCCCTTTCTGGGTACGCTCTTCCTTTTCGTCGCCGCGGCCAGCCTCTGCACTGTCATTCCCGGCTTCCAGCCGCCGACCGGCTCGCTCTCAACCACAGCGGCGCTCGCCTTGTGCGTGTTTGTGGCTGTCCCGCTGTTTGGCATTGAGGAGCAGGGAGTGGTCAACCACTTCAAGTCCTATGTGCGACCGACGTTTGTTATGCTGCCGTTTAATGTCATCAGCGAGATCTCCCGCACGCTTGCCCTGGCCGTCCGCCTGTTCGGCAACATGATGAGCGGGGCCATGATCATCAGCATTCTACTGACCATCACGCCCTTCATTTTCCCGGTCATCATGACTGCGCTTGGCCTGCTCACAGGCATGGTGCAAGCATACATTTTCAGCATCCTCGCCGCAGTCTATATCGCGGCCGCAACGCGCAGTAGCAGGCCCGCCCCCGCGGCTGCGATTTGAATACCAAGGAAGGAACCAAGGAGAACACTATGGACAACATGAGCGCAATTGCCGTCGCCTCAATCGTCACCGCCGGCTTTACCATCAGCGTGGGATGCATCGCGCCGGCGCTGGGCCAAGGACGGTCGGTCGCCACGGCCATGAGTGCGCTGGCGCAGCAGCCGGATGCGTCAGCAACCATTACCCGGACCCTGTTTGTCGGCCTGGCCATGATCGAGTCCACGGCCATCTACTGCTTCGTGGTCTCGATGATTCTGGTCTTCGCCAACCCGTTCTGGAACTACGTCATCGCCCAAGGCGCCGGGAAGTGAGGCGATGCTGATCGACTGGTTCACTGTCGGTGCGCAGGCGCTCAACTTCCTGATCCTGGTGTGGTTGATGAAGCGCTTCCTTTACGGGCCCATCCTCCACGCCATCGACGAAAGAGAGAAGCGGATCGCCGCGAAACTCGAGGATGCCGCCACGAAAAAGGCCGAGGCCCAAAAGGAACGGGACGAGTTCAAGCAGAAGAATGACCAGTTCAACGAGCAGCGCGCCGCGCGTCTCAGTCAGGTGGCGGACGAAGCCGACGCCGAACGTCAGCGACTCCTTGATGACGCGCGGAGGGAGGCCGACGGCTTGAGTGCGCAGCGACGGGAAGTGCTGAACAATGAAGCCCATAGCCTGAGTAAAGCCATTGGCAGGAGGACTCAAGAGGAAGTATTTGCAATCGCCAGGAAGGCGCTGGCGGATCTTGCCACAACGAGTCTGGAAGATCGCATGAGTGAGGTCTTCATTCGCCGCCTCCGAGAGATGGACGGCAAGGCGAAAGAAGCCGTCGCTAAAGCGCTTTCGACATCTTCCGGCCCCGCGCTCCTGCGCAGCGCGTTTGACCTCCCCGCGGAGCAGCGCGAGGCTATCCAACATTCCCTCAACGAAACCTTTTCGGCAGACGTCCAAGTCAGGTTCGAGACCGCGCCGAACCTGATCAGTGGGATTGAACTCGCCACGAATGGACAAAAAGTGGCGTGGAGCATCGCGGACTACATCGCGACGATGGAAAAGGGCGTCGCCGTGCTCCTCAACGACCAGCCGAAGTCCGAGCGATCACAATGAGCACCGCGCCTGAGAGCTTGCAGAGCGCCTTGGACCGCGCGTTCACTGGAATCAGCCAGGGGCGCGCAGCCTTCACGCCGCAACTCATACCCCGAGAGATAGGCACGATCACGACGGTCTCCTCCGGCATTGCCAGAATCTCGGGGCTCCCCAATGTGGGCTTCGAAGAGTTGCTGGAGTTTCCCGGCGGAGTGTTCGGCATCGCATTTAACATCGACGAGGATGAAGTCGGCGTAGTGTTGCTCGGCGAATACTGGCATCTGCATGCAGGCGACGAAGTCGAACGGACGGGCCGGGTTATGGATGTGGCCGTAGGGGACGGGTTGCTAGGACGCGTCATCGATCCGCTGGGCCGGCCCCTCGACGGCAACGGAACCGTGGCCGCCAGCGGGCGCATGCCTGTTGAACGTCCGTCTGCGCCCATCATGGACCGCGCGCCGATCAACGTGCCACTCCAGACTGGCATCAAAGTCATTGACGCGTTGATCCCGATCGGGCGAGGACAGCGTGAGTTGATTCTGGGTGACCGGCAAACCGGCAAATCCGCAATTGCAATCGACACCATCCTCAACCAGCGAGGCCAGGATGTCGTGTGCATCTACTGCGCCATTGGCCAGCGTGCCGCCGCTGTGGCGAAGACCGTGGCTGTCTTGCAGGAGAAGGGTGCGATGGAGTACACCGTTGTGGTTGTGACCGAGGGCAACGATCCGCCGGGTCTGGCCTACATCGCTCCGTATGCCGCGACTAGCATCGCGGAACAGTTTATGGAAGCGGGCCGCGATGTGCTGATCGTTTACGACGACCTCACACAACACGCTCGCGCTTACCGTGAACTCTCGCTCCTGCTCCGCCGACCACCCGGTCGCGAAGCCTTTCCCGGCGACATCTTCTATATCCACTCACGGTTGCTGGAGCGGGCGACGCATCTGAGTGAGGAATGTGGGGGTGGCTCTCTGACGGCACTGCCGATCATCGAGACGGAAGCCCAGAACATTTCCGCCTACATTCCCACGAACCTGATTTCCATCACCGATGGGCAGATTTACCTGTCGCCGTCGTTGTTCGAATTGGGAGTACTCCCTGCGGTAGACGTCGGCCAGTCTGTTTCGCGAGTGGGTGGCAAAGCGCAACTGCCCGCCTACCGCGCGGTCGCCGGCGACCTCAAACTCGCCTACGCGCAATTCGAGGAGTTCGAAACTTTTGCCCGCTTCGGCGCCCGCCTGGATGACGACACCCGCCAAATCATCGAACATGGACGCCGAATCCGCGCCTGCTTGAAACAGCCGGAGTTCTCTCCTGTGCCGGTACCCGCGCAGATCGCGATCCTGCTCGCATTGACGGCGGAGCTATTCAACCCGGTGCCACTGGACCAGATGGCCGAAGCCGAGCGGGCTGTGGGCGAGTCGGCGGCCAACATCCCCGCCGAGGTGAGCGCCCGATTTAAAACCGGTGGGAGGTTGAGTGACGCAGACCGCGAGGCGATTGTTCAAATCGCACGCAAGGCGCTCGCCGGCTTCGAGCCAAAGCCTGAGCCTGAAGCGAAGGAGCAAGCATGAGCGACACCACGGAAAGTCTGCGGCGAAAGATCACCAGCGCCGGAAATCTCCAATCTGTCGTCCACACGATGAAGGCCTTGGCTGCGGCGAGCATCGGGCAGTACGAGAGATCGGTGACGGCGTTGGCCGACTACTACCGGACAGTGGAATTGGGGCTGGGGGCATGCTTGCGAGAAAGTGGGCCGTCGCCTTTGTTTGCAAAGCGGACACAGTCCAGTCCTGGTGCGGTCGCTGCGGTCGTGTTCGGCTCAGACCAGGGGCTGGTCGGTCAGTTCAACGATGTCGTGGCCGATGTTGCGATCAAGATGCTGACGGCTCTGCCGGCAAAGCCCCAAGTGTGGGCCGTTGGCGAGCGCGTCCACGCCCGCCTAGCCGACGCAGGGCTCCCGTTAGTGGGACTTTTTACCGTGCCGAATTCCGTCCAGGCCATCACCTCGCTCGTCGGGCAAATTCTGGTGGAGAGCGAGACACGCAGCAGTCTTGGTCAGAGCACCGAACTGCACCTCTTCTACAACCGGTCTGCGGTCGGCGCAGTTTACGCGCCCGTCAGTCAGAGGCTGCTGCCCCTGGATGAAAACTGGCGCAGCAGGATAGCCGAACTTTCCTGGCCGACGCGAAACCTGCCTCAAGTACTCGGCGGCGCCGCAACCCTGGGAACGCTTGTCCGGGAGTATCTTTTCGTCTCGCTCTTCCGGGCGTGCGCCGAATCCCTCGCGAGTGAGAATGCCAGCCGATTGGCGGCGATGGAGCGCGCTGAAAGGAACATTGACGAATTACTGGTGGATCTCAACAGCAAATTCCACCGTCTGCGTCAGAGTGCCATCGACGAGGAACTTTTTGACGTAATCTCCGGCTTCGAAGCCCTTGGATCCCCTCAGCTTCCGCGAGCTACAGAGGACTCGCGCCAATGAATCAGCCTCCGCTGAGTAGCGAACTGTTGGATACGCTCCAACGGAGGGTGTACGAGTACTTTGAGCACGAGGAGAACCCTGCCAACGGGTTGGTGTGTGACAAGACAAAGATAGGCTGGCCCGCCAGCATCGCCGCCACCGGCTTGGCCTTGGCGGCTTATCCGGTGGGCGTCGAACGCGGGTTTATCGAACGTACCGCGGCGCGGACGTTAACCCTGACAACCCTGCGCTTCTTTTGGAATAGCCCGCAAGGGACCGAGCCAGATGCGACCGGTTACAAAGGGTTCTACTACCACTTCCTCGATATGCAGACCGGCCGACGCGTCTGGCAGTGCGAATTGTCCACCGTAGACTCGAGCTTCCTTCTCGCTGGGTTCTTGTCCGCGCGGGCGTATTTCGCGGAGGATTCGGAGGACGAGTTGGAGATTCGCACCCTGGCCGACGCGCTGTTCCGGCGCGCCGACTGGAACTGGGCGCGAAACGGCCAGGCGACCGTCACACACGGTTGGACCCCAGAGAGTGGTTTTCTGCCCTACCGATGGGAAGGCTATGACGAGGCCTTGCTGGTGTACGCGCTCGGCCTCGGTTCGCCGACCCATCCGCTGCCCGAAGAGAGTTACTCCGCATGGCTATCGACGTATCGGTGGAAGAAAATCTATGACCACGAGTTCATCTACTCCGGCCCACTTTTTGTCCATCAACTGTCCCACGTGTGGATCGACTTTCGGGGAATCCAGGACGCATTCATGCGCGACAAGGGCATTGACTATTTCGAGAACAGCCGGAGGGCTGCCTACGTAC
>Ga0136639_10000594_pt1 | contig 12366 bp, 12 predicted proteins | sample AntDrymUQ8592106_2_FD_113739 | JGI IMG/M metagenome (GOLD analysis project Ga0136639, IMG submission 113739) | Polar desert sand microbial communities from Dry Valleys, Antarctica - metaG UQ859 (21.06) | ecosystem: Environmental > Terrestrial > Soil > Desert | place: Antarctica: Dry Valley...
CCCTCCTCAGTCAGGCGCCGGAATTGGCGCCGAAAGAACTGTCTGCCAGCACCGCGTTCACAAGCGAAGAGGGAGCCGTCTGATGAAGAAGGCCGAACTGATGGACTACGACAAGGCTCTGGAGCTGTTCGAACCGGTGCTCGGCTTCGAGGTGCACGTCGAGCTCAACACCAAGACCAAGATGTTCTGCGGCTGCGCCAACGAATTCGGCCAGGGCGCCAACACCAACACCTGCCCGACCTGTCTGGGTCTGCCCGGCGGGCTCCCGCAGGTGAATGCGAAGGCCATCGAGTCGAGCATCCGTTTGGGGCTCGCCCTCGGCTGTGAGATCGCGGAATACTCGCGGTTCGCGCGCAAGAACTACTTCTACCCGGACACGGCCAAGAACTTCCAGACCTCGCAGTACGACGAGCCGATCGCGTTCAACGGTCAGCTCACCATCGAACTCGAAAGCGGACGCCTGGTCACGGTCGACATCGAGCGCGCCCACATGGAGGACGACGCCGGCAAGCTCACCCACGTGGGTGGGGCGACCGGTCGCATCCAGGGTGCCGACTACTCGCTGGTCGACTACAACCGCGGCGGCGTGCCGTTGGTCGAGATCGTCACCCAGATGATCGAAGGAGGCGAGGCAGACTCGCCCGAGATTGGCCGCACCTACGTTGCCGCTATCCGGGAGATCGTGAAGGCGCTCGGTGTCTCCAACGCCCGGATGGAAGAGGGCAATGTGCGCTGCGATGCGAACGTGTCCCTGCGCCCGCGTGGCTCAAACGTGCTCGGCACGCGCACCGAGACCAAGAATGTCAACTCCCTGCGCTCGGTCGAGCGTGCCGTGCGGTACGAGATCCAGCGTCAGGCCGCCCTGCTGCACGCCGGCGGAACTATCACCCAGGAGACCCGGCACTGGCACGAAGACACCGGCATCACCTCGGCCGGCCGGCCCAAGTCCGACGCTGACGACTACCGGTACTTCCCGGAGCCCGACCTCGTTCCCGTGGCCCCGTCGCGGGAATGGGTGGAAGAACTCCGCGCGACCCTGCCGGAGCCGCCCGCCGCCCGCCGCAAGCGGCTCCAGGCCGACTGGGGTTTCGCCAACCTCGAATTCCAGGATGTCGTCAACTCCGACCTGCTGGACGCCGTGGAGGCCACCATTGCGGCCGGCGCCGCGCCTCAGGCCGCCCGCAAGTGGTGGACCGGTGAGGTTGCCCGCCTCGCCAACGTCTCCGGTGTTTCCGCTGCCTCGCTCGTGCAACCGGTGCAGGTTGCCGCACTGATCGAGCTCGTCGTGGCCGGCACCCTGACCGACCGCCTCGCACGTCAGGTGCTCGAGGGTGTCATCGCCGGCGAAGGGACCCCGCTCGAGGTCGTCGAGGCCCGCGGTCTCGCTGTCGTCTCGGACGACGGTGCGCTCATCGCGGCGATCGACGAGGCACTGGCCGCCCAGCCCGACGTCCTGGCGAAGATCCGAGACGGCAAGGTCCAGGCGGCCGGCGCCGTGATCGGTGCCGTCATGAAGGCCATGCGCGGCCAAGCGGATGCCGCACGCGTGCGCGAACTCGTGCTCGAACGTGCCGGAGCGGCCGAGTAGTGGGACTGCGGAACAAGCGCCAACCTCATGCCGGCGGGCACTCCGGCTCCACTCCGGGGGCCCTCGGAGTGGGGGCGCAGGTGGTGGTGCGTTTGGACCGCGGTCGGTATCCAGACGCCGTGGCCGATGACCCGAGCGGTGTGATCGTTGCGGCCGGCGAACTCCAGGGCGGGGCCCTGTACGCCCCGGTGTCCGGACGTGAAACCGTGTGGGTCGTCGAGTTTGACGAGCCCTTCTACGGTCTCGACGGGTCCGGTCCGCACGCGTCGGCTCGGGTGGCGCAGAGTTCGCTCGAAGCCGCCCCCGAGGCGTGAGCGTCTTGGCGCAGGAGCCGGAACACGAGCAGGAGCGCCCGGCGACCGCGCTGGAGATCCGTCGTTGGCGCCGGTATCTTGCCGACGAACGGGCCGAAGCGACCGTGTATCGCGACCTGGCCGGGCGCCGTTCCGGCGAGGAACGCGAGATCCTGCTGGCGTTGGCCGACGCCGAGGGTCGACACGAGAAACACTGGCGGCACCTTCTGGGGGACCAGATCGGACAGCCGCGGCGTGGCGCCATGCGTACGCGTTTCCTGGGTTTTCTGGCCCGCCGGTTCGGATCGGTGTTCGTGCTGGCTCTGGCCCAGCGTGCCGAGTCCCGCTCACCGTATGACGCCGATGACGATGCCACCGACACCATGGCGGCCGACGAGCGTATCCACGAGGAGGTCGTGCGAGGGCTTGCCGCTCGGGGCCGTCAGCGGCTGGCCGGTACGTTCCGGGCCGCAGTGTTCGGGATCAACGACGGCCTCGTCAGCAACCTGGCCCTGGTACTGGGCATCGGCGCCACCGGGGTGCCTGCCGCCACCATCCTGTTCACCGGAATCGCCGGGCTCCTCGCCGGAGCCCTCTCGATGGGAGCCGGCGAATACGTCTCGGTGCGGTCCCAGCGGGAGCTGCTCGAGGCCTCGACACCGAACCCGGCATCCCGGAGCGTATTGTCCCACCTCGATCTGGCCGCGAACGAACTGACCCTGGTTTATCGCGCGCAGGGGATGTCCCCGGAGAAAGCCGAAATCCACGCGCGCGAGGTTCTGCGCACGGTGGCCATCGCAACCGGCCCGGTCGACCTCAAGCCGGGAGCCGTCGTCTCCCAAGCCGACGAGCACGAGGCCATCGGTACCGGCATCGGCGCGGCCACGTCGAGCTTCTGCTTCTTCGCATCCGGGGCAATCCTGCCCGTGCTGCCCTATCTGTTCGGGCTCGACGGGATCACCGCGGTGATCGTGGCCGCCGTACTCGTGGGGCTCGCACTGCTGGCCACCGGTGCCATCGTCGGTCTCCTGTCGGGAGGACCACCCTGGCGCCGCGCCATCCGTCAGCTCGTCATCGGTTTCGGCGCCGCGGGCGTCACCTATCTGCTGGGGCTCCTCTTCGGAACGTCGATCGCCTAACCGCCTCCCGGAAACGGGCGGCGACTTTCATTCGGGGCAATCGAGAGAGGAACCCGACGGGTCCATAATGTCTCGGTGGAGCCTCGAAAGCCGTAGCCCAGCGCACCGAGGACCGCCCGAGTAAGGAGTCGTCGTGACCGCTGACCGCCCCGCGATCCGGTTGGCCGGATTGACGAAAAGTTTTGGCGGCGCCGCGAATGCCGTGGACGGCATCGATCTCGACATTTCCGAGGGGGAGTTCTTCTCGATGCTGGGGCCCTCCGGTTCCGGCAAGACCACGGTGCTGCGCCTCATCGCCGGATTCGAGCAGCCCACGGCGGGCACGGTGTCGATGCTGGGGGAGAACGTGACCGACCGGGCCCCCTTCGACCGCGATGTCAACACGGTGTTCCAGGACTACGCGCTCTTTCCCCATATGAGCGTTCTCGACAACGTGGCCTACGGGCTGCGCGTGCGAGGTGTCCCCAAGCGTGAGCGCCACGCCTAGGCCCGGCAGGCCCTCGAGACCGTGCGTCTGGGGGGCTTCGGCGACCGCAGGCCCGGCCAGCTCTCCGGCGGCTAGCGCCAGCGGGTCGCCCTGGCCCGCGCCACCGTCGTGGCACCCAAGGTGCTGCTCCTCGACGAACCGCCCGGTGGCAGTGCATCCTGGGCATCGCCGTGCTGATGCCGCTGTGGGCCAGCTATCTCGTCAAGGCATACGCGTGGCGTTCGGTGCTCTCCCAGAACGGAATTTTCGAGTGGCTGGTGTCTCCCTTCGGCGGTGAGAGCCCCGGCTACGGTCTGCCTGCGACCATCATCACGTTGTCCTACCTCTGGCTGCCCTATGTGATCCTGCCCATTTACGCCGGCCTGGAACGCGTTCCCGACTCGCTGCTGGAGGCGACCGGGGACCTGGGCGGTAAGACCTGGGCCACCCTGCGCCTAGTCGTGTTGCCGATGATCTGGCCGGCCATCATCGCCGGGTCGATCTTCAGCTCCTCCCTTTCTCTCGGTGACTACATCACCGTCAATATTGTGGGCGGGGTGAACCAGATGCTGGGAAACCTCGTCTTCACTAACGTCGGCTCTGCCAACAACCTGCCGCTCGCCGCGGCGATCGCCCTGATTCCGATTGTCATCATCTTCGGCTACCTGGCCCTGGTGCGCCGCACCGGCGCCCTCGACAACCTGTAGGGAGAGTCATGCGTCTTTCTCGACTCGCGCGCGGCATCCTGGCCGGAGTCACCGGAGTCACCGGAGTCACCGGAGTCACCGGAGTCACCGGAGTCACCGGCGTCATCCTGCTCGTGATCTACCTGCCGCTGATGGTCGTGCTCGTAAACTCCTTCAGCGAGCACCAGCCTCGTCTGGCCGCCGCCGGGACTCACCGTGGAGTGGTGGGGCCGGGCATTCCAGAGCCAGGGTGCGCTCGACGCGGTGCTCACGAGTGTGCAGATCGCCCTGCCCGGCATCGTCACCGGTATCGCCTTGAACAATGCCTTCCGCACCATCCTGGGCGTACAGCTGTCGATTGCGACCGTGATCGTCGCCCACGCCACCTTCTGCATCGTCACCGTCTCCAACAACGTGATCGCCCGGCTCCGGCGCCTCGGTACCAGCTACGAGGAGGCGTCGGCCGACCTCGGCGCGGGGCTGTGGACCACGTTCCGACTGGTCACCTTCCCGCAGTTGCGTTCGGCGCTGCTCGCGGGCGGCCTGTTGGCCTTCGCCCTCAGCTTCGACGAGATCATCGTGACGACCTTCACCGCGGGGGGCCGGCGTCAAGACGCTGCCGATCTGGATTCTGGACAATCTGTTCCGCCCGAGCCAGGCGCCGATCGTCAACGTCATCGCCGTCGTTCTGGTGCTGATGTCGATCGTTCCGATCGACATCGCCCAGCGCATCGCCGGGGCGGAGAAGGTCGGCCGGTAGACGCAGTCCGCGGTCTTGCGCCGGTGCCGACTAGAGCCGGCGCGCGTCCCGGCCGGTCAGGGCGAGCAGCTGGGATTGGAGCGGCGCATTCTGATCGGACGAAACCGGAGAGGCCGCTGGCCTCGAGGGTATCCCGCTGGGGCTCAAATACCGTCCAGACGGCCTCCACCAGTGCCGAGTGGAGGGACTCGTCGGCATCCGTCGCCCGCGCCAGGTCCCAGGAATGGATCGTGACATCGGAGACCTGCTCACGCAGATAATCGCATGCCGTGACCCGGTCATACGACAACGTCACCGGAGAGTCGAATGGGATTTCCGCCCAGGCTGCCGTGGCCAGAGCGGAGTAGGTCGCCCATTCGTCGGCCAGGTCCGGACCCAGCGGGGCGAGCGAGCGTCGGGCGTCGAGCACCGAGAGGCCGCTCAGCAGCGGAGGAACCCACTACTGTTCCAGCACCACGTGGCGCACCAGGTCGGTCACGGTCCAATCGGTGTCCGGTGTGGCCGCGGCCCAGTCGGTGATGAGGTCCACGCGGGCGCCGAACTCCTGGGCAGCCAGTTTCTGCAGTGCCAGCCAGTCATGCGTCAGGGGACTCCCTTTACAGCGATGGAACGATGGAACGGTACGGCTGTTCAACGGTACGACCGGAGTCCGCCACCTCTCATTCCGACCGGGGGGCGCATCCGCAGTACTCCCGTCGCTAAATCTGTCGCGGCTTGTCTCCGGTCCGGGTTAGGGTCTCTTCATGAGCAGGCAGGACGGCAGCGATCGCACGGTCTCGACCGACGCGGTCGACGACAGCACCGCGACCCTGCTTCACATCGACCTGGACGCGTTCTTCGCATCGGTGGAACTGCTCGATCACCCCGAACTGGTGCACCGCCCGGTGATCGTGGGGCACCGGTCCGGTCGCTCGGTGGTCACGGCGGCGAACTACGTGGCCCGGCGCTACGGCGTCAACTCGGCCATGCCCATGGCCCTGGCCCTGCGGCGCTGCCCGGCTGCGGTGGTGCTCGAACCGCACATGGCCCGTTACAAGGATTTTTCCGATCGGGTGATGCGAATTTTTGAGGATTTCACGCCACTGGTCGAGCAACTCGGCATCGACGAGGCGTTCCTGGATGTGGCAGGTGCCCGCCGCTTGCACGGTTCCCCGGCGGAGATCGGCGCGAAAATTCGGGCGCGGGTCGAGGCCGAGACTGGACTCACCTGCTCGGTCGGCGCGGCGAGCACCAAGTTCGTGGCCAAGATGGCGTCGGGCCGGGCGAAACCCGACGGTCTACTCGTGATCCCCGCCGACGAGACCCTCACGTTTCTGCATCCGCTGCCCGTCGGCGCACTGTGGGGGGTTGGCGCGACGTCCGAGCAGGCGCTGATCGGGCAGGGCCTGCGTCAGATCGGCGATCTGGCCAACACTCCGCTCGCCGTGTTGCAAAAGTGCGTCGGCGGGGCCGCCGGCCGCAAACTGCACGAGCTGGCCTGGGGGCGGGACCCTCGGGTTGTCACGGCGCACCACGAGGAGAAAAGCGTCGGCCACGAGGTCACGTTCGAATATGACGTGACGGATGTCGCCCGGCTGCGCAGCGAGCTACTGCGGCAGTCCGTGGCGGTAGCTGCCCGGTTGCGGCACGCCGGACTGGTCGGCCGCTGCGTGGTACTCAAGTTGCGCTACACCGATTTCAGCACCGTCACCCGCTCGCGCACCCTTTCGGAACCAACCAGCGTCGGACGCAGGATCTATGAGGAAGTGTCCGCCAGCTTCGAGGCGCTGGCGGCAACCGGAATCCGGGTGCGCCTCATCGGCGTGCGCGTCGAGCAGCTCAGCGACGGTGACGGCAGCGGCTCGGGTCTGTGGGACCCCGACGACGACTGGCGCGGCGCCGAACGGGCCGTGGATTCAGTGACCGCGCGGTTCGGGCGCGGAACAGTGCGGCCTGCATCGCTGCTGGAACCGGACAAACCCTGATCAGGCAATCCCTGATCAGGCAACCTCAAACCAGACAGGGGGTAGCCTGAAACCATGACTAGCCTTCCAGAGAAGCTCGCAGATATTTCTCGTACCGCCGGCGTCAGGTCGGCCTACGGTGATCCGGTCCAGGTCGACGGCGTCACCCTGATTCCCGTTGCTCTCGTCTACTACGGCTTCGGCGGTGGCGAGGGCGATTCCGCCGCCACCGGCACCGGGTCAGGCGGCGGTGGCGGCGGGGCGTCCCTGCCGATTGGTGCCTACGTCAAGTCGGGCACGACGGTGCGCTTCGAGCCCAACGTTATCTCCCTGCTCTCGGTCGGCATCCCGTTTCTCTGGGTGGCCGGCAAAGCCATCTCCCGCGTCATTCGCGCCCTCAAGCGCTAGCGGCGTCTTACCGACTGGCACCGTTAGCGCCCGCCGGCCTGCTGGCTGGGAGCCGGATCGACCTCGAACACGTCGGGGATACCGTCGTTGTCGGCGTCGAGCGCTTCCTTGTCGGAGATGCTCCAGTAGTGCCGGTTGCGGCTCCGCAGAACCACGGTCGCGAGCAGGGCGGCCAGCAGGGACCCGGTCAGGATGGCCACTTTGGCGTGGTCGTCGTGCGGGCTGCCCTGCCCGAAGGCCAGTTCGCTGATCAGCAGCGACACCGTGAATCCGACTCCGGCGAGCATGGAGACACCGATCACATCCACCCAGGCCAGGTCTGGGTCAAGGGATGCTCGGGTGGTCTTGGTGACCAGCCAGGTGGCGAGCAGGATGCCCACTGGCTTACCCAGTACCAGGGCGACAACGATTCCGATCGCGACCGGATCGGTGAGTGCCGTGGTCAGGCCTGACACGCCGCCGATCGTGACCCCGGCTGAGAAGAATGCGAACACCGGCACGGCGAAGCCGGCCGACAGCGGGCGGATACGGTGCTCGAGGTTCTGGGCCAGGCCCGGGCCGGCGTCGGGGCCGCCGCCGCGCCGACTGCGCAGCACGGGCACGGCAAAGCCGAGTAGCACGCCGGCGACGGTGGCGTGGATTCCGGAGCCGTGTACGAGAGCCCAGGTGATCAGACCGAGCGGCAACAGGATGGCGCCCGCGGCCCACTTGGTGGTGCCGAAAAGATAGGAGTGTTTGTGGGCCAGGAAGGCGAAGAGACCCAGCGGCACGATCGCCAGCAGCAGCAGGACCGGCTGGAGGTCCCCGGAATAGAAGAAGGCGATGATGGCGATGGCGAGCAGGTCGTCGACCACGGCCAGAGTCAGGAGGAAGATGCGCAGGGCGCTGGGAAGTTTGGAGCCGATCACGGCGAGAACAGCCACGGCGAAGGCGATGTCGGTGGCGGTGGGGATGGCCCAGCCTCGCAACATTTCCGGCCCTGAGCGAAACGCGATCGCGGTGAAGATCAGGGCTGGCACGATGACGCCGCCGATGGCCGCGGCGACCGGGACGACGGCGCGGCTGAAGGTGCGCAGGTCACCGGCAACGAACTCGCGCTTGAGCTCGAGTCCGGCAATGAAGAAGAAGATCGCCAGGAGTCCGTCGGCGGCCCACGCGCCGAGGCTCAGATTGAGGTGCCACGGCTCGTAGCCGATCTTGACGTCCCGCACGGAATAGTAGAAATCGGCGGCGCCGGTGTTGGCCAGGATCAGGGCGAAGACCGTGGCTACCAGCAGGAGGGCGCCGCCGACGGTCTCCTTGCGCAGGATTGTGGCGACGTGAAGGTATTCGGGGTAGCTGCTGCGTCGGAAAACGCTGAGTTTGGGGGTGATAGGCAGGGGTGACGGTTTCGTCATAGACGATCCTCAGGCAATCAGATTTTGTGGCGCACGAGCAATGTTGTCGACCAGGCTTCCCGACTCACCACTTCAAGCGTACCGCGTGCGACCTACCGGCGCCGCCCGCTGAGGCGTCGCCGCCAGCTGCCAGGCCAGTCGCGCCAGCCCTGGGGAAAGTGCCAGGGACCAGGCACGGGCAGGCCGCGTCGCAGCCGTCGTCGCCGCAGGATGAACCTGCGCAGCAGCAGAAGCAGCAGCGCGGCGAGGATGAGGGGAACGGCGAACGTCATCCGCGCCCGTCAACGATGCGGCGGCGAGGCGTGGACTCCATATCGGGAGTCTAGGCCGCGGTCTATACTTGAACCGAACACGGGAGTCCGGTCAACCGGGCTGAGAGGAAGCTTTTGAAGCTTCGACCGTCGAACCTGATCTGGATCATGCCAGCGCAGGGAGGCAGATTTTCTCGTTCCCGTGCCCTGGAACCATCTACGGAAAGGGCACGACCAGTGCACGCATCAAACACCCTTCTCACCTCCGCCACGTCCCGGCAGCCTCGGAATTTCCGCTGGCGGGTCGTCGACATCGTTATCGCCAGTGTCATCGGCGTGGCCAGCGGGCTCATCTTCGTCGTCTGGAACCAGGCGTACAACCCGCTCAGCGGCCTGCTCACCCCGCTGCTGCCGGGCCTGCAGGCCCTCCTGGGCGGCGGATGGCTGTTTGCCGGTGTGCTCGGCGGCCTCATCATCCGCAAACCCGGCGCGGCCCTCTACACCGAGCTGCTAGCAGCGGTCGTGTCGACCCTGGTCGGCGGCACCGCGTGGGGAGCCACCATCCTGGTGTCTGGCCTGGTGCAGGGTCTCGGCGCAGAGCTGGTCTTCGCGCTTTTCTTCTACGCCAACTACCGCCTATATGTCGCCCTGCTCGCCGGCGCGGGAGCCGGCCTTGCTCTCGCGGTCAACGACCTATTGCTCTGGTACCCCGGCTCGGCAACTCCCTTCATCACCATCTATACCGCCTCCGCGATCGTCTCCGGTGTCGTGCTGGCCGGACTGCTGTCCTGGCTTGCCATGCGCGGCCTCGCCCGCACCGGAGCCCTGTCGCGATTCGCCGCCGGGCGATCGAATCGCCCTCGGGTTTAGGAAGGTCGCGATGACACCGGCAGCATCGGCATCCGTCTCGGGCGCGTCCGTCGTCGCCCGCGGCTGGGGCTGGCGCCATGCCGGGCGGCGGAGTTGGGCCGTCAATGGTCTCGACCTTCGGATCGAGCCCGGAGAGCGCGTGCTACTTCTCGGAGCCTCCGGGGCCGGCAAATCCACTCTGCTGCATGCCCTCGCCGGGGTGCTCGGCGGCGCCGAGGAGGGTGAGCAATGCGGTCAGCTGCTCGTGAACGGCGCCGAGCCGACGGCCGCGCGCGGCCAGTCCGGACTGCTGCTGCAGGACCCCGACTCCCAGGTGATCCTGGCGCGGGTGGGCGACGACGTCGCCTTCGGCTGCGAGAACCTGGGTGTGCCCCGCGAGGAGATCTGGCGCCGCGTGAACGACGCCCTGGATATGGTCGGCCTCGACGTGCCTCTCAGCCACCCGACGTCGGCACTGTCAGGCGGTCAAAAGCAGCGTCTCGCCCTCGCCGGCACGCTGGCCATGCGGCCGGGGCTGCTGTTGCTCGACGAACCCACCGCAAACCTTGACCCTGAGGGAGTGCTGGGCGTGCGCGATTCCGTCGCCCGCGTGCTGGAGAACTCCGGGGCGACGTTCATCGTGATCGAACACCGGGTGGCGGTCTGGCAGAGCCTCGTGAACCGGGTGATCGTGCTCGACGCGGCCGGGGGACTTCTGGCAGACGGCCACCCCGACGACGTTCTAACGAGCCAGGGGGAACAGCTTGCGGCGGCAGGCGTCTGGGTTCCCGGGCGGGGCAGCGGCATCGCACTGCCCGGGCGCGAGATGGATGCGGCGTCGGCGCCCGGCGCGGTTCCGCTGCTCCGCACGACCGGCCTTGCGATCGCACGCGCGCACGCCGAGGTCATAGCCCGGGACGTTGAACTGGCGGTTCACGCCGGCACAGCTTTGGCCGTGACCGGACCGAATGGCTCCGGCAAATCGACCCTGGCGCTCACTCTCGGCGGGCTACTGAAACCGGCCGGGGGAACCGTGCGTGCGAGTCCGGAGTTTGCCAACGGAGCCGGCGCGGAACCGATCCGCTGGAAGTCCCGCCAACTGCTGACCCGGATCGGAACCGTGTTCCAGGACCCCGAGCACCAGTTCGTGGCCGCCACAGTGCGGGCCGAACTCGCAGTCGGGCCGCGTGCTCTGAAACAGGCCGAGGTGGCGATCGATGCCCGGGTCGACCTCGTGCTGCAGCGCCTGCGGCTGGACCACCTGGCCGAGGCGAACCCGTTCACCCTCTCCGGGGGCGAGAAACGCCGGCTGTCCGTGGGGACGGTATTGGTCACCCAGCCCCGGCTGCTCGTGCTCGACGAGCCCACCTTCGGACAGGACCTGCGCACCTGGCGGGAAATCGTGGTCCTGCTCGACGAGCTCCTGCGGGATGGCACCGCGGTGGTCGCCGTCTCGCACGACACGGACTTCGTGGCCGCCCTTTTCGACCGAGAATACCGACTGACCGGGCAGGCCGGCCCCCGCATCACGCCGCGGGCGGTGGTGTCGCGATGAGCGTGCTGGCGCCCGAGCGGGGAACCCAGGCTATCTTCCGGATCAACCCGGTCGCGAAACTGGCCGCCGCGCTGCTGTTGGCGGGCGTTCTCATCCTGACCATCGACTGGGTGAGCGCCGCCGTAGCCCTCGCCTGCGAATTCATACTGTTCTTCTTTGCCGGGCTGTCGCTGAAGGCCTTCGCCCTGCGCACCCTGCCGGTTTGGATCGCCGCACCTACCGCCGGCCTCACCACCCTGCTCTACGGGCAGGCGGCCGGAACGGTGTACTGGTCGTTCGGGCTGGTCAACGTGACCGCGGGTTCGCTTGAGCTTGCCATCGCCACGACCCTGCGCATCCTTGCCATCGGGCTGCCGTCGGTTGTACTCTTCGTGACCGTCGACCCCACCGACCTGGCCGACGGCCTTGCCCAGGTCGTGAAGTTGCCCGCCCGCTTCGTGCTGGGTGGCCTGGCCGGGCTGCGCCTGGTCGGCCTGTTCCTCGAAGACTGGCGCGCGCTCGAACTGGCCCGGCGGGCCCGCGGCATCGCGGACGGCGGTGCCCTGCGTCGAGTGCTCAGCCAGGCGTTCGCCCTGCTAGTGCTGTCGATCCGGCGCGGCAGCCAGCTTGCGACCGCGATGGAGGCCCGCGGTTTCGGCGCCCCGGTGCGGCGAACCTGGGCCCGCCCATCCACCTTCCGGGGGCGCGAAACCGCCCTGGTCGGCATCGGCCTGGCCGTGGCACTCCTCGCCGTGGGCGTCTCCGTGGCGACGGGAAGCTGGAATTTTGTCCTCACCTGATCCGGCCGAGGACGCACCCGATCCGGTTGGCGACCGATGGATGCGTGACCGACGGATGCTGCTGGCCCCCGTCTTGCGCGACCTCGCCGACGCCGGGGTGACGCCCGTCGTTCTCATCGACGGGCCGAGCGGGGCCGGCAAGAGCACCCTCGCTGATGCGCTGGTCGTGGCCTGGCCGGGCCCGCTGTGCCCGACCCTGGTCCGGCTGGACGACATCTACCTCGGCTGGCAGGGACTGGACGCCGCCGTCGC
>Ga0136639_10000595_pt1 | contig 12363 bp, 10 predicted proteins | sample AntDrymUQ8592106_2_FD_113739 | JGI IMG/M metagenome (GOLD analysis project Ga0136639, IMG submission 113739) | Polar desert sand microbial communities from Dry Valleys, Antarctica - metaG UQ859 (21.06) | ecosystem: Environmental > Terrestrial > Soil > Desert | place: Antarctica: Dry Valley...
ACGCGGCACCGGCCTGCTCTACGCTGACGACAGTCCCGGAGATAGAAAGCGTGCCGGAACGATTGGCCGCATTGGGATTTGAAAGCGCAAAGAAGCGGACCTCCCCGGTACCGATGCGATTGACCGCCGCGTTGGTCACAAGCCATGGGTCGGATGCGGATACGGTCCACGGGTAGCCCGAGGGAGCGAGGACGCGCAAAACACCAGCGCCTCCTTCGGGCGAGGGAAACACAATCCGCTCGCGGGGCGTTACCTGGTAGGTGTATGCAGCCGGGGACGGCGCGAAGCGGGCGACGAGAGCCCCCGTTGGGGACTGGCCCGCGATGGTGCTGCTCACGGTATTGGCATCGGCAGCGACGGCGCGGCCAACGTCGGCAAGGTGGCCACCGAGTTAGGTGACCGACGCTTGGTAGTACGTGTAGCGCGAACTACCGGCCGTCCGCAGGCGACCCCAACGCGCTAGGACCGCGTCAGAGGTGACGTTGAAGCTGGCCAAGGCGGAGCCGTTCGGAGCGAAGACAACGTCAAGGGGCGATGAGTCAGCGGTGGAGGCGGCGGCCCAGGTCACTCCGCGATCCAGGGAGCGCCATACCCCGCTGGCGGTGGTCACGGCGACGAGGATCCCGGAGTCCGACGGATCGACCGCGACGCGGACCAAGGGGTCGGCGATGGGAAAAGGAACAAGGCTCCAGGAGTGCCCGGCATTCGTCGAGGCGAACGGGCAGCCGTTGCTGACGCCATAAATCTGAACGCTAGAGGTGGTGACAATCTGGGAGAAGGACTGCGAGGAGACAGCGGCCCACGTCGTCCCGCCGTCGTTCGAGCGGAGGAGAGCGGCGGGTGCAGCGAGGTACAGGCGGAAGGGATCGACCGGGTCGATAGCCAGGGCCTGCGCGTTAGCGCTGGAGGTGAGCGCCCACGTCCGGCCCAGGTCGTTTGAGCGATAGAAACCGGTGGATAAGGCGAGATAGAAAGTATTCTTAGCGGAGTTCACCGCCAGGCCAACAAGGTTGGGGCCAGGGTGGCGAAGAGCCCAGCTCACCCCTTGGTCGGTGCTCAAAAAGAGCCCCCGGGAAGGGCCGGCCAGGAGGTTGACTCCGGAGAAGGCCATGAACTGGATCGGCGCGGGGAGGGACGTGGGCACTGGCAGCCAACTGGTACTCGTGTCCAAGGACCGAGAGAGCCGGCCGGACGCCGAGCCGGCATAAACGACTTGCGTGGATTGGATAGCGAGAACGTCGAGGCTGGTTTCCGAACCCAGGCCGGGGACGGTTTGGGAAAACGGGCTGCCTGAATTCGGGGAGCGAAGGAGTGCCGCGGGGCTACCCGAGCGGTCCGCCGAGACGACGTAGAGCAGCGGGAGTTCGCCGGTGGATTCGCCAACAAGATGGATCGTGCCAGAGGCGTCCACCGCGACGGCATTGGCTTGGTCGAGGCGGGGCCCGCCCACTTAAGTGGAAAAGACGAGCGCCGAGGTAAGGCCGAGTTCGGCGACGAACATGTCCGCCGCTCCCCCGAGCGCGGCCAGCGTGGGGGAAAGCAGCGGCAGGTCAATGGAGTCGGTCGAGCCGGTCACCACCACGTTCCCTTCCGCGGTGAGGCCGAGACCTGTACACGTGTCGGTGCCTGTGCCGCCAAAGTACGACGAGTAGGCACGAGCGGACCCATCGAAGGTGAGGCCAGTGACCAAGCAGTCGATGCCCCCTGCGTTGTTCCGCTGGAAGGAGTTAGGAGCCGCAAAGACCTCCCGCGAGTTCGAAGCGCCCGCGACCCAGGCCTGGCCAGCGGCGTTGACCTTAAGCGCCGCAATGGAGTCGGTGCCTGTACCGCCCAAAAAGGTCGAGAGGATCTGGGCCGCGCCGTCCGCCGTGAAGCGGGTCACAAACCCGTCGGTCGATGACGACTTCACCGACTGGAGTGCATTGCGGATGGGGAGGTCGGCCGAATCGGTCGAACCAGCAATGAAGATGGAATTGTCGGTTCGGTTAATGGCGACGGCGGCGGCCGAGTCGTAGCTGGTGCCGCCGTGGTACGTGGAGAAAGTGATCTGGTCGCCGCCGGGAGTAAGCTTGACGAGAAAGGCGTCGTAGTCCCCGCCAAGCGTGGATTCACTGGCGCCAACGACCGGAAAATTAGGCGAGTTAGTGCGACCAGTGAGATGGATGCTGCCCGCATAGTCGAGAGCGAGACCGAGGGCGCGGTCGCCGCCGCGACCGCCCAGGTAAGTGGTGAAGAAGGCCGAGGTGCCCGCGTTGTTGAGCTTACTCACAAAGATGTCATTGCCCCCGGTCAGGCCGTTCGGGAAATAACCGGCGACGTAGGTCTGCCCGAAGCCGTCGACTTGCAGCGCGTGGACCTGGACGTCCGGAAGCGCCGTCGAGTACTCAAAGGTCGGGTCGATCGTCAGCGGCAGCGAAAGGTCGTACGAGCCAATTTCGAAGCCCACTTGATGCCCCGAGCGCACGCGATAGGCGCAGTCGACCGCACGCCGTTTCCCGTCGATCACCTGATAAGCGATAGGCCGCTGCCACCGCAGTTCACCAGCGGAAGTAGCCAGCCGCAGGGTACCGTCTCCGAACCCACTCGAATTGAAGAGACGCCGTCGAAATCGAGCAGCAACGGCGACGGGTCCGCGCCGGCGGCGAGGAGCAGGTCGTATTCAAGTTGGCGCTGATTGCCCTAGTAAACGAGGCCGACCCCAGGGTAGAGTTCGGCGACTTGGAGTCGAGCGAAGGTGGGAACGTTGCGCCGCCACTCCGCCGGGTTGTTGCCGAAGAGGTAGTTAACGCGGGTGACAAGCGGCGCTTGCGGGGTCAGCGTGGCACCGGGGTTGGCGTTGAGAAACGTGAGCCGGACGGTGGTCTTCCCAAGCTTCAGAGTGGCTTGGCGCGGCCCAATATCGAAGGTGTAGCCGAGGCCGCGCGACAGGTAAGCGGCCGAATGCGCGAGCGGCTCGAAGTGTAAAGGACCGGCCAGCAGAGGGCACCCCGCCAGAAACCACCCAAGACACTTGGACATATTCAAGTAGTGTTTTCTGGCGGGTTGGATTCTCCGTCAGTCCGACAACTGTAACGATTACTGCCGGACGGCGAGTTTAAAAAAGCCGGAGCTCTGGTAGCCGAGAAGCAGCTTGCCGGTGATCCGATAGGCGATCTGAGGTCGGGAGAAAGTGGAGGTGGCATCGACGGCTTCGAGAGTTAATGCATAGAGATCCCAAGCGCCGCGGACCGGGGAACGGGCGATGGTAACCGCCCCAACGGTGGAGGTGAACGAGACGACGGCCGCCGTATTGGCGTTATTCACACTGATGTCGCACCAATTGGTGGCGGAAAACACAAGGTCAGGAGTGAATATCTCGGCCCAGCTGTAGGGCCCACTGTCACGACGAAAAATCTGGATGCCCAAGGGCGCGTCCGGAACAGCTTGGTGGGGGCAATGCCCACGCGAGAAAGGACGTCGTTCCGAACCCAGGTAGCTACCTTTCCAGGGAGTCGGAACGGAGTATTCTACTTGCGCACTGACTTCGATGTAGTGGGGCTCGATGGGCCCAACTCCGGTGACCCAGCCGTCCGCGGGGGCACCCAGGTAGGTGGGCCCGTAGCTATAGTTGGTGCGAGAGGTAAGGTCTTCGATGATGTTTGTCCTGCGGGCGGGCGTAATCCAGGCACCTGTTGCGGAGCGGGAGACCGAGTAAAGATTATTCCCGATGGGTGCCTGGCCGGCGGGAAGCGGTCCGTCGCCGCAACGATATTCGAGGCTAGGTCCGCAGTTGCCGCTGTTGTTAGCGACAGACATGGCGAAGCGGTACTTGTTGTTGTTCCAGAACGTCACCAGGAGCGTGCCTTTGGGGATGAGGCTGGCGAAGGTGCTGGAAGGACCGACGCCGGGCCAGACGGTGACCGTGGTGAATCCGACCGAGTAACGGGCGACGGCCAGCGAGCCGGACGCGTCGCGGTAAGCGACGTAGGTCCGTTCCTGGGGGACGTCGCCTCCGAACATGATGAGGCGCGAGACTATCGTGCCTTCCGTGGCCCCGGAAAGAACGGAGTAGTTCCAACCGGCGCGCAGCGGCAGGGCGAGGCAGAAGATCAACAGTAGACGCATGGCAGCTCCTTATTGCTGGCGGGCAAGTTTGAGATAGCCAACACCCTCGTACAACAGATACAGCTTTTTCGTAGAGCTGATTGCAAGAGAGGGCGTTGAAAAGGTGGAAGTGGCGTCGACAATCTCAGTGGTCCATGGATTGCTCCCATTGGCACCGTTAGGCGCGACGGCGATGGCGGACTGGGTTACGGGTAGCCAACGAACGCACGATCGTTTGGCAGGCGAACGGTAGAGCAATGAGCGATAGGAGAAGCGACCAACGTCTTAACGGCACTCCAAGCGCCGTTTTGCAGGCGTGGAATGTAGAGCAAGTTCGGAGTCGGCGGAACAGTAGGCACCGCCAGAAAACATGCCGTAGGAGGCGGGGCCGCCAGGGAGGGATTTAAATTGGGAGAAGCTGGTTTGGTTCAGTTCCCCGACCTCGACGGACGTGTTGGGTGCAGCAGCGCCAAATCTGGCCCAGCCGTTGCCCACTCCCCTGGAGGTGGGACTATGGTCGGGATAGTTGAAGGAGCTAAAAGGAGTGGTCCAGACGTTCTGCGGAGAGCGCGAAGTGGAATACAGGCCCGCAGGGACGTTCGCGTTGATGGGGCGAAGGGCATAACCGCCTACGATGCGTTCGGGGTCAACGCCAGTGACGCCGGTGGGGACGCGAACGCTGCCGCAGCGCCAATTTGCAGCGGGCCCGCAGATGCCGGTGGGGACAGACATCGCGAACCAGTGGAACTTACCGTTCCAGTAAGTGATCATAGCGGTGCCAGAGGCGCCGATTTTGAGGGCGATCCGGGACGGCGTGGCGGTGGCGAGGATCGTTTCCGGCGTGAGGACAGAGCCCACGAGGCGCGAGACGGCGATCGCACCATGGGAGCCGGAGAGGATGTTGAAATTCCAGGCGGCAGTTAGAGGAAGGGCCGCAAGCAGCGAGAAAAGGGTGCGCATGAATGGAAAGCGCAAACGGACCCGCAAACTTTTCAGCGCGGGCGATTATTTCGACGGCGGCAGGAACAGGCACTGGATTAACGCGACGGGCGGGAGGCTCGCCTAGCCGAGGGGGATCTCGGTGCGCTCCAGTCGGGTGGCCTTGTACCCGGCTTCGCCGACGACGCTGGGGGCGGCGCGGGTGCGGACTTGGATAACGACGACGTCCATCTCCCTCAGCGGGAACTGAAGCACTCGAGTATCCACCGGAGCGTTAGCGGCGCGAAAGCGCCCAGCCTAATTCGCCCAGCGGAGTTGCGTATCGAACGTGAAACCTTGGCCAGCCAGAAATGTAGACGACTGAGGCATTCGAAAGGGTGGCCAGCGCGATCCTCCGTTGGTAGGCGTCAAACACAGGATCGCGATAACGCCGAAGAGCACGGAGGGCTTCCTGCGCTGGGTCTATTGTTTGCTGGCCGCGACGTCCAGGAGCGTTTTGTAAATGAGGTCGACTCCAGTTTCGAGGGAGGCGATCGGAACGCGTTCATCGTTGCCATGCATCCGTTTCAGGTCTTCATGGTCGATCGGGTAAGGATAGATGCCGTACACGGGGATGCCGCGAGAGCGCCAGGCGGAAGAATCAGTGCCCGCCTGGAAGAGGTAGGGGGTCACCTTGGCCGTCGGATAGACGGCGAGAGCGTGCTTGACAAGAGCCTTATAGAGTTCGTTGTCGAGAGGAGAGGGCTTCAGCGACGCGCGCATTTTCTGATAGGCCGCCATCTGCGTCTTCTGCTCCGGGGTCAGAGCGAGGTTAGAGGTGGTAGGGGAGGCGGGTTCGATGGAGATGCGAGGATCCTCAACTACGCCTTTGATCTCTTCGATCAGCTCTTCGGTAGTGGTGCCCGGAATGGTGCGGAAGTTCAGAGTCACTTCGGCCGAGCCGGGAATCACATTGCCGCGGAAACCCGCGTTCATCAGCACCGGCGCGATCGTGTCCCGCATGATGGCGTGGAGCAGGGTGTCTTCGGAGATGATCTTATCGGCCAAGGCGACCTTCTTCGGATCGTCCGAGAGAAGGTCCCGGAAGGTGGTCTTCATCGGCTCAGGACTCACATCGGCGAGCGTCGAAAAGAACATCCGCGTCTCCGGCGTGAGCTTAACTTTCGTGTCATAAGCGGAAAGCTTCGTCAGCGCGCGGCCAAGCGTATAGATCGCATTGTCCGGTCGAGGCATCGACGAGTGCGTGGAAGTCCCCTTCGCCGTAAGCGTCAGCGAGACGCCACCTTTGTCCGCCGTCGAGATCGAGACATAGGACGTCTTACCATCTTTGCCCTTGATGATCCAGCCGCCTTCGTTCAACGAAAACTCGCAGTCAATCTTGTCCCATGCCTTGTTGGCGAGCCAAGTCGTGTTGTACAGGCCGCCTTCCTCATCGGCCTCCGAAAGGAAGATGATGTCGCGGTCCAGCGGGATCTTATTCTTAGCGATGTTGAGAATTGCCTGCGCAAAAACGGCCAGACCTCCTTTGAAATCGATCGCGCCGCGGCCGTACACGGACCCATCTTTGATCACGCCGTCGAACGGCTCGACGGTCCATTTTTCGCGTTCGACGCCGACGACGTCCGAGTGAGCCGCGAGCAGAACCGGCTTCTTCTTGCCGTTGCCGCGAAGGCGCGCGATGAAATGCGACTTCCCCTCTTGCGGCGTTTGGATGATGTCGATCTCAAAGCCGAGCGGCGCGAATTTCGTCTTCAGAAACTGGGCGAGTTTGTCCTCGTTGCCGGGCGCATTCGTGGTGTTGATCCGAATAACGTCGACCAGTAGCTTAGCTACTTCGGGAATATCGGCAGCCGCCGCAACCGCGCCAAAGAGCGCGAAAACGAGGACGTTGCGAAGTGTCAAAAGAGGGCCTCCAGAGAATCCGCGCACAGGCGAGGGGCGCAATCTTTTCGTCCGGTGAAGTATTGCACGAATCGTTAGCCGCGTCAAAAATCCCCCTTACGAACCGCGCTTCGCCACCCACTCAATCGTGCCTTGACCAGTGTCAGCCGAGAGCCTGATCTCGTCCTTCCCCGTCACCTTGCCCGTATAACTGACCGTCATATCGTTGTCCTGAAACTTGACCTGGAGCACGAACGAGATGTTATCGCCCTCAATTTTCCCTTCCTCAATCGTGGACTTGCCGACCATGGAACTGACCGTTTCGCCGGTGAGTTTCGTGCCGTCAACCTTGAAGCTGAACGTCCGCGACATGGAGCCAATGGGGCCTTCGGCCGTAGCCTTCCAATTTCCAGCGATATCGGCACCGAAGGCACCGAGGCTGGCGAGCAGCAGAGAGAGGAAGAGGCGTTGCATGGGAATTCCTTAGGCGAGTAAAGCCTTCACGACGCTACCATGAACGTCGGTCAAGCGGAAGTCACGGCCTGCGTGGCGATAGGTCAGCTTCGTGTGGTCAAAACCGAGGCAGTGAAGAATGGTCGCATGGAAATCGTGGACGGACATTAGGTTCTCCGTAATGTCGATGCCGTACTCATCCGACGCACCGTAAACCATTCCCGGCTTGATACCGCCACCAGCCATCCACGAAGAGAACGTCTTGTTGTAGTGCTCCCGGCCGTGCGGCGGGCCGCCCCAGGGGCTGCGGCCAAACTCTGTCGTCCAAACCACCAGCGTATCGTCCAACATCCCCCGCGACTTCAGATCCTTGATCAGCCCCGCAATGGGCCGATCCACGTTCTTCGCGAGCGGCGTCATGTTGTTGATCTCGCCATGCACATCCCAATTCCCGGACGACCCCGTGTCGATCAACTCGATGAACCGAACCCCGCGCTCAGCCAAGCGCCGGGCCACGAGACACTGCCAACCGAAGCCCTTCGTCTGCCCGCGTTCCAGGCCATAAAGGTTCATGGTCGCGTCCGTCTCCTTCGAGAAATCGAACACCCCGGGCATCTCGCTCTGCATGCCAAACGCCGTCTCGAAGCTCTGCAGCCGAGCCGCCAACGCCGGGTCGCCCGGCCGCGAAATCTGATGCTGCTTGTTCAGGCGAGAGAGCAGATCCAGCTCCAGCGATTGAACTTTTTCGTTCGCCGCGCGTCGGGCAAGATCAGCCACCGGCTGCGGACCGCCAACAATGCGAGTGCCAGAGTGAGACCCGGGCAGGAAGTCCGAAGACCACACCTGCGCCCCTGCGTAAGGCAGCACCGGCGCGAGCGCGATGAAGCTCGGCAAATTCTTGTTCTCCGTCCCCAGGCCGTAACTGACCCACGAACCAATCGACGGCCGCTTCACCGTCACCGACCCCGTATGCATCCCCATCGTCGCCTGGAAGTGGTCGTTGTGGTCGCCTTGCAGAGATCGGATCACGCACAGGTCATCGACGATGCCGGCCATCTCCGGGAAGAGATCGGACACGGTGGTGCCGCACTTGCCGTACGCCTTCGAGCCCCACGTGGAAGGGAGCAGCACCCCGCCTTTCTTGCCCCCGGTCTTCTTCTCCGCTGCCGCCTTGACGAGCGCCGGCTTCGGGTCAAACGTATCGACGTGCGACACGCCGCCGGTCATGTAAAGGAAGATGACGCGCTTCGCCTTGCCCGGGAAGTGAGGCTGCTTTGGGGCGAGAGGATCAGCCGAATCAGCCAGCAGATTTTGGATGACGGCGGGCATCATCGTGGAGGCCCCGAAGAGCGAGCGAAGGAGTTGGCGGCGGGGTAGATGCATGGTGGTCCCTTAGTCGATGAAGAAGAATTCGTTGCTCGAAAAGAGCACGCGCATATAGCTGGTCCAAGCGGCGCGGGCTTCGGTTTGGCCGGTAGTTTGGGCGATGAAAGTGTTGGCTAGCTGCTGTTCGGCCGGGGTCGGCCCACGGCCAAAAAGCAAGCGGTGGGCCAGGCGGACTCGACCTGCGACGGTGGGCTCAGCCATGCCGACCCGAACAGCCAGCGCATCGGCCTGCCTCTGCACGAACTCGTTGTTCATCAGATACAGCGCCTGTGTCGCCGTGTTGTTCGACACGCGAACGGCAGTGGCGGCGTTCGAATCGGCACCGTCAAACAGGTCGAGGTACGCGTGCGGCTTGAAGCGCTGTTGGAACAGATAGACCGAGCGCTTGTTGTGGTCGAAGACGACCGGGTCAGCGACGAAGGGCTTGTGCTGGGTTTGGACGAAGCTGGCTCGCGGGGCGAACGGATGCGGCCCGCCAGGGACGGGGTCGAGATTGCCGCTGAGGGCGAGCATCGAGTCGCGGGCTTCTTCAGCCGTAAGACGGCGGCGATCGAACCGCCAGTACGTCTCGTTCTTCGGGTCCTTCACAGCGTTGGCTTCCAAGTGGCCGGAGGCGGTCTGATAGGTCCGCGTCAGCAGAATGGTCTTATGCAGCTTCTTCAAGCTCCAGCCGTCGGCGATAAAGTCCGCGGTGAGTTGGTCGAGCAGTTCGGGGTGCGTCGGCCGTTCTCCGCGCGTGCCGAAATCGTTCGGCGTATTGACGATACCCCGGCCGAAGTGCCAAGTCCAAACGCGATTCACGATCACGCGGGCGGTCAGAGGGTTCTGGTCGTCAGAAATCCAACCGGCCAGCAAATCTCGGCCAGAGCCCGGGTGGTCCGCCGGCACCGCATGGCCACCGAGCACCGTCAGAAAGCCGCGAGGCGCTTCCGGGCCGAGGGTGGCGGGGTCGCCCTTCACCATGATGCGGGCGTTGACTGGCTTCGCCTCCGATACGCCGTAGACCATCGGAATGTCCGGCCAAGAGGAACGAATCTGGAGTAACTCCGCTTGGGCTTCCAGGTAAGCCAGACGCTGCTCGGGCGGCGACTTGGGGTCCTTCCCGTCTCCCTTCTTGACGACGCGATAGACCTCCACCATCCGCTTCTGCTGGCGCTCCAGGCGGGTTTGGTCTTTTTTGTCCAGGGCCGCAAAGCCGTCGAGGTACTGGTGATGTTCCAGGCCCGCCCAGGCGTACTTGCTGCTCTTGAAGATGCCGAAGAGGGCATAATAGTCGGCGGTGGGGATGGGGTCGAATTTGTGATCGTGGCACCGGGCGCAGCCCACGGTCAGGCCTAGAGCAGCCTTCCCCAGATTGTCGATCGTGTCGTCAATCGTGAGGTAGAACTCTCCTTCGGTCTGACCGAAGCGGCGCGAGTTGGCCAGGTAGCTGGTCGCGACGATCTTGTCGCGCCGGTCCTCTTCATTCTTGGCCGTGAGCAGATCGCCGGAAAGCTGCTCACGCAGAAACTCGTTGAAGGGCTTGTCCTGTTGCAGCGAGCGAATCACGTAGTTCCGATAGCGGCTCATCTCGGGAACCGGATAGTCGGAAGCGTCGCCAGCGGTGTCAGCATAGCGAACGACGTCGAGCCAATGGCGGCCCCAATGCTCGCCGTACGCCGGGCTGGCGAGGAGTTGGTCGACGACCCTCTCGAACGCTTTGGGCGACTGGTCGGCCAGGAACGCGGCAGTCTGTTCGGGGGTCGGAGGGAGGCCGGTCAGGTCGTAGGTAACGCGGCGAAGCAGGGTGGCCTTAGAGGCAGGCGCGAGGGGCTTGATCTGCTTTTGGTCGAGCTTGGCCTTGACCCATCGGTCGATGACAGTGCGGCCCCAAGCCGGGTCAGTGACGGAAGGGGCGGCGGCTTCTTTGACCGGCAGATACGCCCAATGCTTCTTCTCTTTCTCCCAGTCGTAGGCCGGTTTCAACGCAGCGACGACACCACCGGTCCGCGGATCCGGGGCCCCCATCTTGACCCAGGCAACGAAGTCCGCCACCTGCTCTTTAGGGAGCGGTTTCCCCGGCGGCATCTTGAGATCCTTGTGCGTCCCTTGGATAACTTTGATCAACAGGCTGTCGTCCGGCTTGCCCGGCACCACGGCCGGGACCCCGCTGCGGCCACCCTTCCGCGTAGGCTCGGAGGAGTCGAGATACAAGCCGCCTTCGGCCTGCTTCAACTTCGAACTATGGCAGCCATAACACCGAGCGGCGAGGACCGGCCGGATCTTCGATTCGAAAAAATCGAAGTCATCGGCGGCTGCCAAAGCGGCGGCGGCACCCAGAGAAAGCAAAAGGAGGCGCATAGAGAACTTGTAAAAATCATATCCCGATCCTGATTTGAGCGCATCCCTCTATTGCGAACCTGCCGGGAAACAGGTAGCGTTCGCTCAGAGGGTATCTCGTGTACGACGAAAACAACGATCCAATTCATGAATTAGTCCATTTGCATGTGGACGGTGCGTTCAACCGGCGAGAGTTGGTTTCGCGGGTGACGAAGCTATTGGGAAGCACGGCGGCGGCGGTGACCGCGCTGAGTAGCTTCCAAGAGGAGCTGCAGGCGCAGCCGCCGCAGGCTTGCCCCGCCGGCGTGCAGGTGCCGATCAACGCGCCGGATGTAGTGGCGCAGGACGTGGAGTTCGCCGGAGAAGGCTCCAGGATTTTTGCCCACTTTGCCTACCCCCGGCAGATGAACGGCCCGCAGCCAGGCATGATCATCGTGCATGAGAATCGTGGACTAACCGAGCACATTAAGGACGTGTGCCGACGGGCGGCGCGGGCTGGGTTTGTCGCGGTAGCGCCGGATCTGTTATCGCGCCAAGGCGGAATTCAAGCGTTCCCGGAAGCGACACAACAGACGGGGGCATATGGTCGAACGACCGTGATCGATCGCCGCTTAGACATGATCAGCGCGCTCGATTACTTGAAGTTTTCGCCCCTGTGCCAATTCGATCGGATCGGTGCGCTCGGGTTTTGCGCCGGGGGCCAGAACGTTTGGGATTTGGCCGTTAATCTAGAAGAGCTGGCAGCGGTCGTGCCTTTTTATGGCGCGCCCCCGGCGATCGACGATATTCAACGGTTGCAGGCACCGTTATTAGCGATTTATGCGGAGCGGGACCGGGCGTTGACAACGCGCATGGCACCGGTGCTGACGGAACTGTTGGCGCGACAGAAGCGATTTGGTTTTAACGTGTTCGAAGGGGTGGGGCATGCCTTCCACAACGATACGGGAGCCGCCTATAACGCGACCGCCGCTTGCGACGCCTGGTCGCAAGCAATGACGTTCTGCAACAAGTGGCTCCGTGCACCCCGGGCTTAACTAGAAGCGCACAGGCCTCTCCGGGACGGCAGGATGGGCAAGGAACTCTCGCCCATCCTGCCGTGCCGAGCGAGTCCGTTGTGCGCGAGTTCCTCAAAAGCCCACAGGCCGCGAAGGCGCGGCACCAAAGGGTGAGGAACTCGCCCATCCTGCCGTGCCGGAGCGTGTCCGTTGTGCGCGAGTTCCTCAGAAGCGCACAGGCCGCGAAGGCACGGCAACAAGGGCGAGGAACTCGCCCATCTTGCCGTGCCGGAGCGTGTCCGTTGTG